>Ga0265328_10000694_pt1 | contig 15627 bp, 8 predicted proteins | sample 41624metaG_FD_202086 | JGI IMG/M metagenome (GOLD analysis project Ga0265328, IMG submission 202086) | Rhizosphere microbial communities from Carex aquatilis grown in University of Washington, Seatle, WA, United States - 4-16-24 metaG | ecosystem: Host-associated > Plants > Roots > Rhizosphere >...
GACTTGGGCTGCAGGGCGCAACTTTCGGCCGGGGAGTGTCTGGACGCACTCGCTGATCCTCGACTATCAGGCGCTCACGCTCATCACCGATCTGGTTAGCCTGCTCTCCCATTTCGAGATGCCCGTCGATGGCGCGCTCCGCGCATACGGGCAGTCGCTGGAGATCGATGCGCATGAACAGTCCGCCATTTTCGTGGGACCGGACGCCCGTATTTCAACCGCTGTCCGGCAGGTCTATGGCTCAAATCTCCAGCAGGTGGTCGTGCTTCCTCACCTCACCGCCGAGCGTGACGAGGTCCTGATGATGGCACTCTGGCGCCAAATGTGGCCCGGTTTGCGGCGTGACTTTGCTGCCTTGACGAACCTGGGTGACGGTCCGGTAGGTTTCGAATGCGGATGCTCCATTCGGTTTGCTCGCCAAGCGCCGATCGTCGATGACGAACCCAGCCCGGGTGTTGAAGAGGGGCTTAAAGAACTCGAGGCCGATCTTCCCGAGCCTGGGCCAACAGCGCTTCGGAGCTTCCTAAGTCGCTATGCAATTGAAGGTCGGGAACCCCGGCGCCTTGCTGCGGCCCTTGCGGCGTCTCGGGGGGATGACGCTCTTCCCATGGATCTTCGGCTCAGGCGAGTGCGGGCGCTCACGGAAGGTGCCTTGCTTCCCCGCCTCGTCCGCGACTTCCTCACACAAGAGTTCAGGCAGGTCGAGAATTCTGCGGCTCTCCTGAGTCTCGTGCGATTTGCGCGTAACGAAACTGTGGACGTTGATCTGACCGCTCCTATGAAGCTCGCTTCTAATATGAGTATTGACGATCTCGGGGATCTGATTGCTACGGCGGCATCAAGCGCCCCGCACGAACTCGGGGCCAGGCTCCATTCGGAGCTAATCAAGAACCTGCCGCTGGATCGCCTCGCAGCAGTGGCCCACAGAGACGAGCGGTTCCGAATGGTTGCGCTCAGACCGGAGCTTCTGCTTGTTCCGAGCTTCTGGCCTCCCGACGACACTTCGCGCGCAGCGATTGTGCAAGAATTGGCGTCAAACACACTGGACATTTCCGACGCGCTGGAGGTCTTCGGCCGATCTATTGGTCCGCGGACGCTATCTGCACTCATGAGTCGCGCCGGCGATTTGGCGCCGGACGCCGCCGTCTCCTTGCTCAAAATCGATGAAGGCGCTGTTCGCGATGAAATAGCTGCGTGGGTAGTATCCTCGCCCGATCGACTACGATTGATCGCCGATCGATGGAACACTCTTGACCGTAGGGTTGTCGAAACGCTCACTGGAGCGCAACTCAGTCAAGGCGAACTACCTAACGACCCGCAGCTCTGGGTCAAACTCATAGAACGCGTGATCGGGGACGGGCCGTCGAACAACGGATCTCTTAACATTATCGGTTATCTTTGCTCACTAGCCCTCCCGATGTGCGAAGGGCTCGTCGTCGCTAGCGCGGTATTCGATCCCCTTTGCAGAGCTGTGCGGGACCGTACTCTTTCGAGGGTTGAGGAGCGTTATCTTTCCAACAATGTCTCGCGCTACTCGCGTTCCTGGTCACTAAGCAAATCTCTTATCCAGTCGGCGGTGTCGAAGTGGCCGGCTACGTCCATCGAAGCGGGCGCATTCGCAATCACGCGAAGCGAAGCGGTGGAAGACGACCTTATCGATGAAATCCTAATTAGGAGCGGTAAGCCCGGGCTTGAGGCGATCCTCCAGTCTCCCTACCTTTCGAAACACGCCCGAGGGAGAATTCAGCGCAAGCTTACGCCCGCTAAGTCCGGAAAGAGGAGCAATCCGTGGAGCTGGATATTCGATGAGTAAGGGGGGCAGCTAAGGAGCTGCTCATCGATAGATATATTCATAATCCGCCCGAGCCTGAGCTAGTGTTCTTTGAAGTGCGTCGAGTTGTGGACGCATCATTTGTCTGATGGCTGTAATTCTCGCGTGTGCCTGCATCGCCGCTGCGTGCGCTGCTTTGGCCTCTGTTTCTGTTTTTGTGCGGAGTGCGAGAATATCCTGCTCTACCTTGGCAATGTCCCTTGGATCGATCGCCTTCGCCGGATCGAAGGCGAATTTGGCCTCGATTGACCGGCGCCATTTCATCAGGCGCTCGACCATCTTCGGACCGAAGCCGGGTACGGCGTTGATCCGATGCGGGACGATGTCTTTGGCCGTCTCAATCCCATAAGATTCTAGGGCGCGTTTTCTGCCGGGGCCGATACCCTCGATGCTGGCATTTTCGAGTTCAAATTTGTCGAGGAACCGATCGAGCTGGAGCATACGCTGGCTCTGCTTCAATTGGTCGAGCGCGTGATTTCTTTTGGCCGGGATTTGCATAATCTCTTTCTTGAGTTCGATAAATTTCCGTTTGGCATCGTCGAATGCCCCCTCGCTAGCGCGGCGAAGCCAATCCGCTTCCACCCGCTTGAAATTGGCGTCGGCATCGCTCATCGCCTTTCTAAAGCGGTCGACTTCGTCGGCTCTGCCGGTGAGGAAGTCGACGACGAAAGCGAATATCCCAGGCTTGCCCAGCTTCTGTGCTGCGGCGGAAGGAGAAACTTCCGGGACTGGTATTGTCGGTGCCGGTCCGAGTATCGGCAACCCAATGATCTGTTGCCACAGGGCTTCGAGGTCCACGGTCGGACCGAAGACGCCGGGCGTAAGAGGAACGACGAACGGAAATAGTGGGTTGGCACCTCGGGCTTCCATGTGACACCATGGGCACTCCGACAGGTGCGAGGGGTGCCAGTGCCCCAGATTCACGCCGCAACGCTTTGTGTTTTTCTCCAAGGCCTGCATTGCCGTTACCCAGGTGAGGGCGGTCGGGCGCTTGTTTTTGATCGCCGTCTGAGAGAATGCTATCTCAAACAAATGAGCTACTTCGGCGCCGACGAATGACAGCGGTGGCGTGCCCGGCGGTGGGTCCATCTGCATCGCTTTGTGATTTGCGCTGTATGGGAAGCGGCACTCCTTGATGGCACGAGCGATCGGCATGTCGCCGGCTCCGCTGAACCGACCGGCAAATGGGTGGCGACCCATAAACAGCAGATGGAAGATCATCACTGCGAGGCCAAAGTTGTCACAGTTGGGGGTGCGCAAAACTCCTCGGAAGGACATGTCCTGGAGTTCCGGCGGAGTGAATGTCTCGATGCCAACCTCGCATAGAAAATTCCGACCCTGCGCATGCACCTGGAAGCTATCGCAATCAATGAGGCTGACCGTGGCGTCCTCTGCAACCATGATCGAACCGTGGTTGACGTCGCCGACGACACAGCCGGTGTCATGCACCACCGAAAAGGCTCTCGCGATATTCGCCGCTGCGCGCACCAGGAAGCGCCAGTCCGCTTTCGGGAAATCCTGGAGACGGCTTTTAGGTCCATAGAGATGGTGGATGTTTTTCCGATTAGCAATCCTGGGCATTATAAGGCCGATAGGCTGGCCCGTTGTGCGCATTCGAATGAGGTCGATCGGCCACGATGTGAGCTTGGACAGTGAGTCCGTCCGCATCATGGTCATAGCCTTGATCTTGTCGGTCCGGTCTTGAGAGAGAGGTTTGTGATAGACCTTGGCGACGGTCACGGTCGTCTGGGAGACTTCGTAGACGGCGCCCTCCCCACCCTTGCCGAGCAAGGCGCCAAGGCGGATAGGATTTCCTTGGCTGTCGACAAGATCGGGAGGTCTCACGATCCGGACCTTGGGCGGGGCTGCCGTGTTGCCATGACGAGCGTCTTATCGTCATTGGTCCTAGCATTGACGACGGCCGAACCGAGATACGTCTTGAGCTGTTCGGAAAGTTTAGGATCAAAGCCGCGGGCCGTTGACGCACGAATTGGTGCGAACATCTGTTCAAAGAACTTGTCGTTCACGGTTTTAGTGGCGCCGTGCAGCACCATCCGTTCAATGCCGTCCGAAAACACGGCGAACTCGTCGACCCGCCGCAGCGCCAAGTCAAACTGTAGTGCCTCAGTCGCATTTTCCGACAACACGAATACGGTCTGGTTGGCATACTCGCCATGCTGCGGCCAGAACACCCAGTTCCAGCCGTCCGCCTCGCCGTGGCTGACGACGATCGCGCCATCGCCGATCTGAGCAAAGACCGCCGCCTCGGCGCCAATGACGGCGGCGAGCAGCGTGCAGGAATAGTCCTTGGGCGAGTTTCCGTCCTCTTTGGCGCGCATGATCAGCCTGTCGGCCGTACGCTCGACCCAACCGGCCACGTTAGAACGATCAATATCAACCAGACGGCCGCCATGCTCGAAGTAGACCTCGACAAGCTCGACGAACGTCGTAGAGGCAAGCCAAGATCCGATCTCGGAATGGGCGGCGCTGCCGGCGCCGTCGCAAACCACGACTACCAGGATTTGGCCCTCTTTGCCGCGGATCGCGGCGTGCGCGGCGTAATCCTGGCAGGGCGTGCCGGAACCGACGTGCGAGGTCCCAATCTCGCAGGCGGATGCGACGCGCCACGAGGAACGCGCCATATTACACCTCCGACCATCCAGTGGGCGGCGCGATCTGCACCGTCGTGCCCGGCTGGGAGGATGACACGCTTGATAGCGACGACGACAGCCAAGCAAACATATCCCTGAACTTGAGCCCCGCCATCTTTACAGGCGTCCGGACGCAGATCTTCCCGAGGGTTTCCATATTGGCACCCTCGACGCCGACGCCAAAGAAGGCGAACCCCTTGCTCGCCTCGCCCTGACGCACCAAGTCGGCGGCCTGTTGCCATTGGTCGGTTGGCCCACCATCAGTTATGAGGAAAACCCAGGGCCGGAACACCTCGATGGCGTTGGCGCGATACTGGTCCTTGCGCTGGCGCAGCATCTCAAGGCCCTTCACGATCGCAGAACCCATCGGCGTGTCCCCGGATGCGGTCAGGTGGGGAGGCTGCCATGTGTCAGCGGTCTGGAAATCGGTCTCGACCTTGACGGGACCGAACGACACAACGGCGATCTCAACACGCTTCATTGCGAGGCTGTCCTGCGCCAATTCCTCCTTGAAGGCGAGCAGCCCGGCGTTGAGGTCCCGAATCGGCGCACCGCCCATGGACCCTGACGTATCGAGGAGGAGCAGGCAGGCGCAACGAGGTTCCGGATTTTCCGTGAACTCGCTGAACGTAAAAGGCGATTGTTCCAAATCAGACATCGACAAGCCCCCGGCCCGTATACCCGCATTGCAACGTGAGATCTAGATTTACGCACAATTTGCGGGGATTTGGCAATTAATGGCCAAAAACATTGGCTTCCCGGAAGGGAAGCGGACCCCTGACCCCGGCTTTAGGAAACCGTTGTCCATCTGCTGAGCTACCGGGACTCCGCAACGCGGATTTACCCGATCCCCGGAGTTTAATCAAAACCAAATGCTTGTTCACAGGTATGTAACTCACATCTGATCCATCAGATCGTCGACAATTCTGGCCTTGATGTATCGAGCAGGATTCGGCCCGACCGCGAGCGCCTCGAAGTGCGCTCCACCACAGGCGACCTTGGCCCCTTCGATGTCGCGCAAGTCATCCACGAAGAGGCTCCCTTTGGTCTCGACGACGAAAAAGAGACGCTCGTCGCCGCCAACTTCGATTAGAACCGCCCAATCGGGATTGTACGCGCCGAGCGGAGTCGGCACTTTGAACCACCCAGGCAGCTTGGCGTAGATCTTCACAGCCTCGTTCTTTTCGAGCTGCTCGGCGAATGTCCGTTCGACACCGACGGAATCATAGACGACGTGCTCGAAGACCGACTTCTGCGCATCTCTGAGCATGTTGCGCAAATAGCCGGTCAGCTCTTCCTGCGCGAAGAGCTCCTGCGCGTAATAATGCTCGTCGCCGATTCGCTGATATTTGATGCCGTCGACAATAGCCGACCGTTTGGTTCGATTGATGACCTCGCCAGCGATCTCGATGAAGGCTTGCGGATTGCGCTTGAAGTCGATCAAGCGCCCGCACTCGGTCAGAATGCGAACGAGGCTCTTGCGGGTGAGCTGGGTTCGGTCCTGAAGGTCTGTCAGCACGTCGGGCAGGACAATGTCGCCTTCCTCGATCGTGATGATCGCCCCGCTGTTCTTGTCGTGCTCCTTGGCCTCGACGCCGCCCTGACCAATGGAAAGATCGGCCTTCCTGACCCGCATGCGAGCTTTCGACACCGGCGGGCCATTGGCGATCGCCTTGGCGCAATCGGTGATCAGCTTTTCGTTGTCGAAGTGAACGCGATAGGTCGTCTTGTGCTTGATGCGGTCCCAGAGTGCCTGGAATTCGGCGCTTTCGAGAATGGCTTGCCTTGTCTTGACGGTTACGCGCTCGTCGGCGTTCTTGATGTCGAGCTTGCCGGCGACCTTCTTCAGCACGTCGCGAACTGACGCCAGATGGGCCGCGAGCGTTGCCGGAAGCGCAAGCGTTTCGTCTTTCAAGGCGACGCGGAGTGTGTCCTGCACCTTGCCCTTGGCGTCCACGAAGCCCTGAGCCTTCAGATGATCAAAGATGGCGGCCGATACCTCGAAGCCCAACATTCCGGTCGACCCGTCCGCGTTGACCACCTGGATGGCGGCGAACTGATGCTTTTCGACGATGCCGAACTTTATGCCGGTGTCCTCCTCGATCTCCTTCTGCAGGTTCTCGGCGAACTCCTCGTAGCTCTCGGTGGCGATTACGGTCAGCGTGTTGATGTCGAAACCGCGTAGGCGCTCGCCATTCTGGTTCACGCAAAGCCTCAGACCGCGGCCGATGGTTTGCCGCCGCTCGCGTTCCGTGCCGATCTCGCGAAGCGCGCAGATCTGGAAGACGTTGGGATTGTCCCAGCCTTCCTTCAGGGCGGAGTGGGAAAAGATGAACTTGAGCTTCGTATCGAAGCTGAGCAGCTTCTCCTTGTCCTTCATGATCAGGTTATAGGCGCGCTCGGCGTTGTCGCGGCCTGTCTGATTGTTGTCGGCCGTATCGGTCCAGCGCCGCGCCTTGTCGATCGAGAAGTAGCCATCATGCACCTCTTCGGGCTCCGACGTGACGTCGACGTCCTTGAACAGACTGACGAAGTCCGGGAGCTTCGCCGCGCGGCGATACTCTTCCTCGAAGATGCGGCCATATTTGCCCTTCACAGGATTTCCATCCGCGTCGTAGGACCGGTAGTGCTCCACCGCGTCGATGAAAAACAGGCTCAACACCTTGATCCCGAGCGGCGCCAAGCGCTTTTCTTTTTCCAGATGCTCGTGGATCGTGCGGCGGATCATCAGGCGCTTCAGCGCGTCGGCATCGACATCGCCGACAGCCTGGCCGGGCTGGAGAAACGTCTCGCTGCCCGGCAGTTTCACTTCCAGAAGCTGGTTGTCGCGTCCAGCGCGGATTTCGCCGACCCAGCAATCGGCATAGATCGCGCGTTTGGTCAGCTCCTCGAGACCGTCGCCATCCTGAACCGGCACCTCCTTCCGGCGCACCTGCTTGCCTTCGAGCACGTCGATCTCGACACGCGCGGTGATGGTTCCCTTGGCGTTGCTCGCGGAGACGAAGCGGACATAGGCCTTGTTGTGGCTACCTTCCACTTCGAGCGAGGCGACCTCGATCTGCTTGACCAGCTTCCGCTCGTAGGCGTCCACGGCATCGAGACGGAACACCATGAGATGCTTACCGACGTGGGTCGCCGAATAGCGCAGCGTGCAGAGCGGATGCATCTCGGCGAGCGCGTTCTTGCCCGCGCCGGAAAGGCCGCCGTCGACGCTCTGTGGCTCGTCCACGATCAGGATCGGCCGAGTCGCGCGGATCAGATCGATCGGCCGCTCGCCGCCTGTCTTCTCACTGTCCTTGTAGAGGTTGTTGACATCCTTCTTATTGATGGCGCCGACGGTCACCACCATGATCTGGATGTTGGGGCTGGTAGCGAAATTGCGCACCTGGCCGAGCTTAGCGGAGTCGTAGAGGAAATAGTCGAAAGGCTGGCCCGAATAGAGGCCCTTGAAGTGGTCCTCGGTGATCTGGAGCGTCTTGTAGACGCCTTCCTTGATCGCCACCGAGGGCACGACGATGACGAATTTGGTGAAGCCGAAGAGCTTGTTCAGCTCGAAGATGGTACGAAGATAGACATAGGTCTTCCCCGTGCCGGTCTCCATCTCCACGGTGAAATCACCGGAAGTCAGCGCGGTTGAGGGCGCGAGGCCGTTCCGGAGCTGGATATCCTTTAGATTGGCAATAATTTCGTCATCGAGCAGCGTCAGCCGGTTGCCGATGCCGAGTTCGCTTTCGACCAGCCCGAGTTCGCCCTGAATGCCGCTGGCCTCTCGCCGGGTGACGGTGAATTCGGTGCGGTTGATCTCCTGGCCGCGAAACAGGTCGGCGACGGATTCGATCGCGCGCTTCTGGTAATCGAGGTCGGGCTCGAAATGCAGTTTCATGACGCGTCCGGTTTTTTGCGCTTGTGTTTGGGTTTTGGCAGGTTTTTCGTCGCCTGTTCGAATTCGTCCGAGAGCGCCCGCGCGCCCTCTGCCTCGGCTAGCTCTCGGCGTTGGGCGGCGAACAGCTCGTATTCGGTATGGGCGTGGGCGTCGGCGGCTTTTTTGGTGATCGAACCGGCATTGGGTAGAACGTCGCGGTCGTTGAAGCGCAGGAACTCATTCAGCTTGAACTCCCAATCCCGTAAAAAAACCTGCTTGCGGCGCCGGGCCTGGTCCTCCGCGAAATCCAGCCACATGACGACGATGCGATTCAGCTCTGAAATCTCGTTTTCGGTCAGGTAGTTCTTGGCGACGGTGACATCGGCCTTTTGTACCTGCGCGCCCTTCGCGGTGGTCAGGCCCATATTGGGCTTGGCGTGATCGGCGCGGCGGCGGATCAATTCGGCGGCGGTCAGGCGCGTCACCGAATAATGCAGCTTGTTCTGGATGGTCTGGAAAAAAGCGGTCGTTTCCGGTGCGGAAGCCGCATAATCCGACGCTAGAGCGAAAATCTCGCGCACCCGCAGATACATACGGCGTTCGCTGGCGCGAATGTCGCGAATCCGCTCCAGCAGCTCTTCGAAATGGTCACGCAAGCCATAGCCGGGCGCCGGCGGATTTTTCAGCCGTTCGTCGTCTAGCACGAAGCCTTTGCGTAGATATTCTCCAAGGCGTTCGGTCGCCCAGCGCCGGAACTGCACGCCGCGCGGCGAGCGGACGCGATAGCCGACCGCTAGAATGGCGTCGAGATTATAGTGGTCGATGTTGCGCGCGACTTGCCGCTGGCCCTCGAGGCGAACCATTCGGAATTTCCGAATAGTTGTCTCCGGCGTGAGCTCGCCATCGGCGAAAACTCCCTTGAGATGCTCGTTGACAGTCGGAACCGTCACGCCGAACAGCTCGCCGATCTGCGCTTGCGACAGCCAAAGGGTTTCCTCGGCGTAGCGACATTCCACCCGCGTCCGGCCATCCTCCGTCTGATACAGTAGCACCTCGCCCTGGGGTTGCGGAGCTTCGTCGCTCATGGGCACCTCACAGGCTCCGAACGTCGGAAATGCCATTCTGCTTCAGGATCGCCGCCATATTGGTTTTGGCGATATCGTCGGCGAAGCCGGAATCCTTGAACACCGCGCGCGTGTCGACGGCCGGCGCAAGGGCCGCCCGCCATGCGACGATACCATTTGCCAGCCCCTCGACAGTTTCCTTCGTAAGGCCGTCGGCGAGACAGACGATCAGCGCGCCGCCGCCGATGGAATGAACGGGCTTGCCGGCCATCGTCTTTGTCTCGATCGGCACGCAGAGATCAAGCCCGAGCTTGAGTAACAGCTCATAGAGTATGTCCTGTTCCGTGCGGCCCCGAACGAGGTGTTCGGCATGCTTCAGCAGTGTGTTTTCGATGTCGGCGGCGTCGGGTTCCCAGGCGCGAATGTTTGACGAAGCGAGCTTGAAGACGCGGAATCCGGTGTCGCCTCTGAATAGTGGGTTGTCGGCTTTCAATTTCTTGGCAGCGCGTCTCAGTCGTTCTTTTGTTAGTTCCGCGATGTTTGTCGGCTTTCCCAGCTTCACGCAGAAGTCGGCAACCGTCTTCTGTTCCCGGTTCTCTGAGCTAAGCGGTTCCGGGAGTTGAACGAGAATGAAGCGCTTTTTCGATGCATCCAGTGAATTTCGGAACATCGTCGCATGCCCCGTCGTGCCGGAGCCCGCAAAGAAATCAAGGATCAGGTCATCACCTGATGTACCTTGCTCGACGAGCTCGGACAACAGAGCAACTGGCTTTGGGAAATCGAACGCACGAAAACCGAAAAGTTCATCAATATCAGCCGTTCCGTTCCGCGTAAAAATTTCATCTCCGATTACTGTCGAGTAACCAGTGAATTCCGATTCGATCTCATCGAGAAATGCCTTGCGTCTCGGACGCCCGTCCGCACTCGAAGGCCACAAAACTCGCCGCTCCGCGATCAGTCTCGACATGGTATTTCGATCATATCGCCAACCCATGGGCGGGCACCCGTAGTTGAGCCCCGATTCAGGGTCGATCAAATCGAAATGGAGATTTGGTCTGCGATCCGCCGTAGCGAGCCCAACCATGTTTCCGCTCGCCCACGCCCCTCTCGGGTCGTTGTCCGGGTTCGAGTATTGGGACTTGTCACGAGCTGAGCCCCGAATCGAGCGCCCGTAACAGATAATATATTCATGGTCCTTTGATGCGCCGTTGGTCGATCTATTGTCCTTGTTTTGTCGGCTCTTCCAAATCAAGCTGGCAACAAAATTCTCTTCTCCAAATATGTCGTCGCATATTACGCGGAGCCGACTCAGCTCTCCATCGTCAACGCTGATGAATATGGCTCCGTCGTCCTTCAAAAGATTTCGCGCAAGTTTGAGGCGTGGATACATCATGTTCAGCCAGTCAGTATGAAAGCGGCCCGATGAGTCCGTGTTGGAGCCGATTTTCCGACCACCTTCGACCTGAACTGTCAGCTCAAGATAATTCTTAATGCTGTCCCGAAAATCATCTGGATATACAAAATCCTTGCCCGTATTGTAAGGTGGATCGATATAAATCAGCTTCACCTTACCGGCGTAGCTCTTCTGCAAAAGCTTTAGCACTTCAAGGTTGTCGCCCTCGATCATCAGGTTCCGCGTCGTGTCCCAATCGACGCTCTCTTCTGGGCAGGGCAACAGGGTGCCAGTCGAGGGCGTCAAGGCGATTTGACGGGCGCGACGCTTACCGTGCCAGTTGAGCCCATACTTTTCCTCGCGCTCATCCACGACTGCGCCGAGCAGCGCCTTCAGCACCTCGAAATCAATCTTGCCTTCGGTGACAGCTTCGGGGAGCAGGGCCTTCAACACCTCGATATTGTCCGCGATAATATCGGCGCTCTTGATCTCGGGGCTTTCGGCATCAAGCTTCTTCATCTTTTCCAACTCGATCAGCTGCACATCGGCGAAGGCGACGATCACGCCGCTTCAAGATGCAGAATTTCAGTTTCGACATATGCGCGGAAATCCGCCGACGAGGTGAAGCAGTGGAAGCCCGCTCTGCTCGCCAGGGCGAGGACATCCGAGCCTTCATTGAGCAAGACGGCAATCGGGGCGCTGAGTCCCGGCTGAAGACCCTCGGGCCACGCCAGATCGAACAGGGCCATTTGCACGCCCGTGACCGGATCGGCGTAGTCGAAACCGATCTGGCCACGCGGCAAGCCCTGATTTTCAATCCAGCCGTTGAGGGCTTCGAGCTCGGCCTCTTCGACCTCGCTGGTGATGCCGCCCTCGGTTTGTGCCTCGACCTCCACCGCCGGCGCCGCGGCGCCGAGCCAACGCGCATCGCCGTGAAGCAGGTCCTCAAAGCGCCGGTTCGCCTCGGCGGCGAGCAGCGCCTTTCGGGCTTCGAGAAAATCCAGGTAGCGTTCGATCTTCCAAAGCGCGGGATCGGTCGGAATCCACTGGGACGCCAACGCGCCGGAATGTTTCGCCTCGATCTCCGGGAAATACGCCTCCGGCAGCCGATCGCTGATGTTGAGGTTCGTGTCCTTGGTCAGGAAGCAGAAATTCCCGAGCGCGTTCACGTCGGCACGGCGATGCTTCAGCTTGTAGAGCTGCGCCTTTGGGAAAATGTGATGGACTTCCAGGCGGCTCATTTTTCCGAGCAGGCTGGCCCGGAGCGCCAAGCCGGTGCCCCAATCCCGCGCCTCGCCCATGCGTGTCAGCATATAAAGCACCGGGTAGAAGCGCGCGCCGAGGCTCCAGCCGGTGAAATGCCCGGCTTCGACGCGCATCCCGCCGTGCCATAGGCGCAACTGTTCGAGCAAGGTGTCGAGACCGCCGTTCGGGCCTTCGAGGGCGGCCAGATCCTGATCGATGAAGGTCTCGGTCGACCCCGAAAAGCGCCCCCACATGCCGGCCTGCGCGAACCAGAACAGGAGCTTGTCGCGCTCCTTGGCATCCAGCGCGCCCTTGGTCTTGTCCATGTAGCGCACCATGACTGGCACGCCAAAGCGCCCGAAAAACACCTGGTCATGATCGAGCCCGAGGCGGCCGGCGATCAGGTTCAAGCTCGCGTCGATATGCTTGTTGGCGCGCTTCAGGCCATCCTGAATGTCGAGCGCGCCCTTGTCGTGGAGATAGCTGAATTTGGCCTCTCCAGTCAGAACCGTGTTCACCGAACGCAGGAGCCAATCGAGGTTGAACTGGTATCCAGCGGTCGTCCACTCCTTCAGCTTGGTCTTCATGGAATCGCGGGCTTCCGGCCATTCGGCGCAGATCTTGGCGAGCGCCAGATCGCCCTTCGACAATTTTGTGCCGCCGCTGTTCACGCGATTGAAGATATCGACCACGACATCGAGGGTTTTGTCCTGGCCGGTGACCTCCTCGATATGCAGGTCGATTTCGGTGACGCCGAGAAGGGCGCCGAGGCGGCCGACATAGGCACCGACGTTGGCAGCATGCGCGGGGGCGGCGGAGAGTTTGGCGATCAGCGCGCCAAGCCCGGCGTTCCCGGCCTTCATCAAGCCGGTGACGTCGATCCACAAGGGATCGTCCTGCATCTTCACCGGTTGGTAGAAGGCGAAGGTCTCGCTTTCGAGATGAAAACGTAAGCCGCTGAAGGCCTGGGCGTTGCCATCGAAGAATTCCGGCGGATGGCCGCGCACCACTCCGTAGAGCGAGGTCATACGTTGTTGGCCGTCGAGCAGGAGCTTGACAATGCCCGCCGCGATCGGCCCGTCGCCACGATGAGCCGCCGTCTTGGCTTCCGTCGCCCACACGAGCAGGCCGCCGACCGGATGACGACGGTACAGTGAGTCGAACAGGCCCCGGACCTGATCGCGGTTCCAGACATAGCCGCGCTGGAACTCCGGCAGCGCCATATGCCCACTGTCGATATGATCCAGGATCGTGGAAATCTTCATTCAACAGCCCCCGACATCGACCGCTTCACGCGATCGATCGCGGCCTCGATCGCCTTGATTTTCTGGTTCAAATCCACCCGCCGACCAATCTGCTTCTCCCGCGCCGCTAGCGCCCGCAACGGCGCGATCTCGCGCGCGAGCCCGGAATATTCCTCGAGCGCCGCACGGCGGCGATCGACCAGTCCGGGTTCATCGCCGAGCACGTAGCAGCCGGATAGCCGCGCCGCGTTCAGCGCCTCGATCCGGACCAGCCAACCGTCGTACACAGTCGATAAATCGCGCGCGGGTTGCCGTGCAAGAGGCAGGCTTTCGAGGAACGCCAGTTCGATCGCCGAGGACGTATCGGGATCGACGTCGCCGACGAGCACGATGCGCTCCACCACGACCTTGTTCCCCTCGTTCTGCGCCGCACGTTTGGGTGCGACCGACAGGGCGGCGCCCGCGCCACCCATGGTTATCAGCAGTACCGGATAGGGGATCGCGCGATGAATCAGCTCGGTGAGCCGGGGAGAGCGGGCTTCGGCGCGAAAGGTCGCGGCGATGACGGCGATCTCCGAATATTTCCGACTTTCGTCCGCCAAGGCCGGAATCGCGACGGTGTTGGGCTTTAGAGCGGCAAGCCATTGCAGCTCGTCGATGCCGTCCTGAATGGCGCGTTTGTCCGCGGCCGTGGGGGCTCCCTGCTCAATTAGCATCTTCTTCGGAATGCGCGTGTCGAGGCGCGCGCCCGGCGGCAATTCCAGAGCCGATATGATCTGGTCAACCGCCGTCAAGACCGTCATGACGCGGCGTCCGTCGAACGAGCCATGGCCACCAGGAATGCCACAACTTCGAAGTCGGTGATACCGGCGAACTCGCCCTTCACGGCGTGCGTTCCGCCCATTTGAAACAGGCTGGCAACCGCGCGTTCCTCGCGTTTGCCGACAATCGTGCCGACGGCGCGGGCGAGCAGCTTGCGATAGGGCTCCATGTCGCGACCGGCGCGCGTCGCCTTGTCGAACCGTCCATAGGCCGCCTGGTCCGGTTGGTCGCAGCCGAGGCTAAGCTTCTTCAGGCGGTCGAGCACCTGCTTTGCCTGCGTGTAGGGAAGGAGGACTTCTCCATCCTCACCGACATGAACGACGTAATGCGGCGCCAGTGGATAGCCCGGCTCGGCGACGGCGGAAGCCGCCTCGCCGACGGCCCGCAAGCAGAAGATAACACCTGGTGGGACTGGGTTCTCGCCATCGTCGGGAGCCTCCGTGACCGCATAGGTGCCGAGCGGCAACGCGTCGAGCCGCCCCCTATTGGCCCCCAGATAGCTCGCCAGATCGATCCGGAAATCGTTGAGCGTGAGGTCCGCGATGGAAACGCCACTGGACAGGTCCTCGAGATCGATCACGGCGTCCTGCAGCTTCTGAAGCTGTGCGCGCCTGTATTCCAGATCGTTCATCTCGTTGCCCGCCTGGAACTCGATGACGTTCTCCTCGCCCGTGGCCGACACGTCCAGGAGCATCATTCGTCCGCTTACGCGGGATTCGAGGTCGAGGTATTCGTCCAGCTCCATATTCGGCCAGAAATTGACCAACTGAATCCTGGAGTTGCGGGAACCGATCCGATCAATTCGGCCAAATCGTTGGATGATCCGCACGGGATTCCAATGAATATCGTAATTGACGAGGTAATCGCAGTCCTGAAGGTTCTGACCTTCTGAAATGCAGTCCGTGGCGATCAGAAGATCGATTTCTCCCTCGGCTGCCAGCTCAGAGGGGCGCTCCTTGGACTTTGGAGAAAAGGCGCTCAGAATGCTGCTCATGTCCCCGCGAACGCCTGGAAGTGTGGTCTTATTTGCTCCAGCACCGGTAACGAACGCGCTATGCAGGCCGAGCGCCGATCGAGCCCAGTCGGCCAACTCGCGATAGAGATAGTCCGCCGTATCGGCGAACGCCGTGAACAGCAAAATCTTCCGGTTGTCCGGATTTATCGGATCGCGAACCTTCTCGACGATAAGCCGTTTGAGCGCACCCAACTTGGCATCCCGCTTGGGGATAACAAGACGCGCGGCCGATAGAAGCGCCGCCAAGCGTTCATGATCCTCGACGAGATCCTGTCGCCAACGAATGCGGTCAACGTCCTGGAGGAGTACCTTGACCTTTCGGCCGACGAGCAGCGGCTCGAAAGCGGGATCGTCCACATCCACGTCGTCGATCGGGATTTCCTCGATCGAGTCGTCATGGGCGTCGATCTTCGCGAGCAGAGCATCAACGTCCGCAAGTTGCCGTTCGATGGTCAGGGAGAACGATGCGACTGAACTCTCCATGCGCTTAAGGATATTCA
>Ga0265328_10000697_pt1 | contig 15538 bp, 23 predicted proteins | sample 41624metaG_FD_202086 | JGI IMG/M metagenome (GOLD analysis project Ga0265328, IMG submission 202086) | Rhizosphere microbial communities from Carex aquatilis grown in University of Washington, Seatle, WA, United States - 4-16-24 metaG | ecosystem: Host-associated > Plants > Roots > Rhizosphere...
ACCTCGGAAAGCCTTGGGGAGCGCGAGGGGCGAGATTTTCAGCGGCGGCGCGAAAACCCGCCGTCGCCAGCCACTGAAAGGCGGCTTCTGCTCACGACGAAGCATTTCCACACGGTCTGGTTGAATTGCGATTGATTGTTTTTCGGTTCCACCATGGCGCGGGGTGGAAAGTTTCGTGGCAACTTGCTGAAACCTTGCCTCGCGCGCGCGGGCTGGCGCTGTCATCCTGGCCGAACGGGGAAGGGATGCTTGCGTTAATCGGGTCTCACAGACTACTAACAGCGGCGGGGACCTCGGTCGCCCGCCATTTACTTTTCCTCTATCGACGCAAATACCGCCGCGATTGCGGTGAAACAGGCGAGGAGTCTTGGTGATGGCGAATCTTGTTCCCGTCGAGCGCGAACGACATGCCGGCAAAGGCTGGCGCCAACCGAAGGATTGCGCCTTTGCGGCCACGCATGCGGTGGTCCCTTTGCTGGGCGTGGAATTCGCCAAGGCCGCCATGTCTATGCCGATCGCATTCATCGAAAAATCGGGACGCTACCTGCCGGTGGCGGTGATGTCGCCGGTGGAGGGGCGCAATCTTTTCATTGGTCCGGGAGGACAATGGCTCGGCAGCTATATGCCGGCCTTGTTGCGCAGCTATCCCTTTTGTTTGCTTCGCACCGAGGGAGACGACAAGGTGACCCTCTGCATCGATGAAGACAGCGGGCTGATTGTCGACGCCGACATGGAAACGCAGAAATTCTTCGAAGAAGATGGCAGCCCGTCGGCCGCAGTTAAAGCGACCTTCAATTTCCTGCAACAGATCGAGCAAAACCGCTCTAGCACCGATTTGGCCGTCGCCGCCCTTGCCGAAGCCGGTCTGATCGGGCCATGGCCCTTGACGGTGGCGGTCGACGATCAACCGCAGACAGTCAATGGCCTCCACCGCGTCGACGAGGCAAAGCTGAACGCCCTCGACGACGAGTTATTTCTCAAGTTGCGCAGGTCGGGCGCCTTGCCGCTCGCTTACATCCAGCTTCTGTCTATGGCGCAAGTGGCGGTATTCGAACAGTTGAGCCGTTTGCAACAGCAATTGTCTCCGGTGCCGCGTCATGAGAAGGCGCTCTCGCTCGATGACATATTTGCGCAAGCTCGAAATGAAACGGTGCAATTCAATTGAATGTGGAATGAAAATCACAACAAGGGTTTGTTCCCGCCCTCGCGTGCGGCGATGCTGCGCAGCGGCGGCAATTGCGTTCGCCTTCGCCTGTCCCGCCCGCAACGGTTTTCGTTAGCCCAAAGCTCGGGGCCAGAATAGGATCACCAGAACAATCGTCCAGACAATACCCCACCCGATCCACGTGATGTTCGGATGAGCTGCCTGCCATTCGAGAATTTGCTTATGGATGGCCATCAGGAATGCTCCAGTCGAGCGGCCTCCCGCTCCTTTCCCGCACAAATTGCAGAGGATGAAGACTGCGGAAGCGCATATCCTCACGATCCGTTCCCTGCAGGCGCGGGCCAGCGGAGAAGTTTGGCGCCAACTTCGCCTTCGAATTGGGCGGGAGACTTACTTTTGGCGCCATATTGCTGTGCGCTGAGCCCGGAGGAGTCTCTGCGACGCATCTCACGCGTTTGCAAGAGGTGCGGTTCTTCGAGCTGAGGGCAATTTGCCCAGGCGCCACCGGGACAACATCCCAAGCTTCTGAGAGCGTCTGCACATAAGCTCCGCCCAACAAAGACAATCTCGATTGGACATTCGGGCGGGGGTGAGATGCGATTCCGGTCGTTGGCTGCAAAGAAGCTCGGGCGAACGCTCCTTGTGGGCGCGAGCGTACCGTGCACTGCGTGGCTTTGCTCCACCGCGGGACGAGCCGAGTTCCGGCCGCCGATCAAGCTCGCTGTTTTCGAATTTGAACTGGACGACTTCTCCGCCGGCGGACCGCTCGCAGGAGAAAGCGCCGCCGAGACGGCGCGGCTGCAACGCGTGGTGCTGCAAGCGCGCCAGCAGCTGGCGCAATCCAACCTCTTCGACATCGTCGACGTCAGCGCCGCATCGGACGAGCGGGTGAGGACGCATCGGCTGCGCAAATGCAACGGCTGCGAAGCCGACACTGCGCGCGCTCTCGGCGCGGAAATGGCCTTCGCGGCCTTTTCCGCAAGATCAGCGTGATGGAGCAATATCTCGAATTTCGAATTCGCGACGCCCGGACGGGAGAATTGGTCAACGTCTCGCAAACGGATCTGCGCGGCGAGACCGACGAGTCCTGGAGCCGGGCCATCGCGCGGCAGATCGGATACAGGCTGGTCGAACCCGAGCTGGAGCGCTGGAGCGCGCGTTCATCCCGGCAGGGCGCGCGAACCATCGAACTCGGCGTTCGCAAAAAGCGATCGAGATCGCCCTGACGCGCAGGCGCCTGGCCAACCCCATATCCGCGACGACAGGAGAATTTCTCAGATGCCCGCTACTCCAATTATTTCCGAGACGGAGTTCAAATCGCGCTTCGAAGCGCTGCTCGGCGTCGTTCCGCCAGGAATTGTCCGGGACTACTCATTCTTTAACCTGCCAGCCAATCAGCGGCCTTGGTTCGACACCCGTCTCCAACTTGGCTCGGGCGAGCGGATCACGACCTTTGCCCGCGGGCGAACATGTTTCGACGGAACCGATCTTTGGTTCGGCCCGAACTTCCAGATTTGGCGCCGCATCGGCGAACGAGGACAAATCTCGCGTGGCACGAGGGCCGGAAATACCTTTGCGGCGGAAGCCGCCGGGCCGCTGTTCTTCGCCAGCTATTTCCCCGGCGAATGGTCGACGCGAACAGGCGAACAGACAACGCCTCCCGAGGCGTACGAGCACGTATCGGGCGATTTCACCATCCTCGTCATCCGCTGGCGCGTCGATCCGCTCGAAGGACTGCGCGCTCTTGCGGCGCATGGCGATGTGAACGGCTACATCGACGATGAAATCGACCGGCTTGTCAAACCCGTCACGCCGCCCAAGGATTGGAGCTATCTTTGGTTTCTGGGGCCGGCCGAAATCTACCGTTCATTCGAGCGCGACGGGCGCTCGGGCGCGATCTGCTGCCGTACGCATCGTGACACGGGTCTCCTCATCAAGGAGACGCCGCTCGCCTTCGAGCCCGGCACGCGGCTGCGCTGGTCGTGGAAAGTGGACAGGCTGCCATCGAAATTGGGCGAGGATAGGCTCGAAACCCACGACTATCTCAGCATCGCCGTCGAATTCGATAATGGGCAGGACATCACCTATCTGTGGAGCTCCGAACTTCCCGTCGAAAGAAGCTTTCGTTGTCCGATTCCAACCTGGGCCGCGCGAGAAACGCATGTCGTCGTTCGCTCCGGCGAGCAAGGTCTCGGCGAGTGGCGAGATGAGGAGCGAGATGTCTTCGCAGATTACGCCGCGGCGATCGGCGGTCCGGCGCCCGCCAAAATCGTGCGCGTTTGGCTCATCGCCGTCAGTCTCTTTCAGGGCAATGAGGGTGAATGCCAATACAGCGACATCGCCCTCGTGAGCGGCGATCAACTCATAGCGGTGACGTGACCGGACGAACCCCGTCACATCCGCGCAATGGCGACGTCAAAGCGTCGAACGCCTCAACAAGGGAGCCCTCATGCACTCGGTCGAAACCGTTCTTTCCCCCGCTTCGAACGAAGCAGAGGACTCCCGAGCCCGCCTGGATGAGCTCAGGACCTACCTGGAAGCCAGCCTCGTCGGCGGCTCGACGCTAGTCGAACGATTGCTGATCGGTCTGCTCGCCGATGGACATCTGCTCGTCGAAGGCGCGCCAGGCCTCGCGAAAACCCGTGCGGTGAAGCTCCTCGCGCGCGGATTGAACGTCGACTTCGCGCGAATTCAATGCACGCCGGACCTCATGCCCGCCGATCTCACCGGAACGTCGATATGGCGGCAGGATCGCGGCCTGTTCGAATTCTCGGCCGGACCGGTGTTCCATTCGCTGGTTCTCGTCGACGAGATCAATCGCGCGCCGCCCAAGGTGCAATCGGCGCTGCTCGAAGCTATGGCCGAACGTCAGGTGACGGCGGCCGGCGTGACGCGCCCCTTGCCCGATCCCTTCATGGTCGTGGCGACTCAAAATCCGATCGAGCACGAAGGAACCTTTCGATTGCCGGAAGCCCAGCTCGACCGCTTCATGCTGCATGTCGAGCTTGCGCTCCCCGATGCGGCCACGGAGCGAAAAATTCTCGATTTGGTTGAACACGAGACGTCGCGCGTCTCGCCAAGTTTCGACGCCGCGCTCACCGACGAGGACATCGCCGCAGCGCGCGAAGCGGCGCGGCGCGTCTATCTTTCGCCGGCGGTCAAAGACTATATCGTGCGCCTGGTTACGGCTCCGCGTCACAGCAATTTTCTGCCGGAGATTCGCGGAAAGATCGAATATGCGGCCTCGCCGCGCGGCACGCTCGCGCTCGCCATGGCCGCCAAGGCGCGCGCATTTCTCAAAGGTCGCGATCACGTGCTGCCGCAAGACGTCGCTGAACTCGCGATCGACGTTCTCTCGCACCGAACCACGCTCACCTGGCGCGCGCTCGCCGACGGCGCCACGGCGCGCGAGGTGATTCGCGGCTACCTCGATCTCGTCGCGGCGGTGTGAGCGCGATGACGACGGTCGGCGTCGATCTCGATGTCGAAGCGCTGCTGCGGCTGCGCGGTCTCGCGGCGTCGATGCGCGGCGGGCGCAAACCGCCCCGCTCACCCCTCCCCGGCGGTGTCTTGCATCGGCGACGCGGACGCGGGCTCGAACTCTACGACATCAGAGCCTGGTCGGAAGGCGACGACATGCGCCATCTCGATCGCAATGTCACGGCGCGCACGGGAACGCCGCATGTGCGCAGCTTCCGCGATGAGCGCGAACAGTCGGTCATGCTCGTCGTGGATTTTCGCCCCTCGATGATGTTTGGAACGCGGCGCGCCTTGCGCTCCGTCGCCGCAGCCGAAGCGATGACGATGCTCGCTTGGCGCGTCATCGATGAAGGGGGAAGCGTGGGTTTTCTCGCCGCGACGGCCGGTGGCGCCGGGCTTTTGGGCCGGGCTCGCGGCGCCCGCGCGATGCTTTCGGTGATCGGCGAACTCGCGGGGGCGCATAGCGAGGCCCTAGCGAATACGGCAAACCTAGATCCTCCGCTCGCCGCAATTCTAACAGAAGCCGAGGGCTTGGCGGGCGCCGGCTCCATCTTCGTCGCCACGGGCCTCGACGCGCCAGGCGACGGGTTCGATGAGATCTTCGAACGCCTCGCGCGCAAGCGGGATTTATCCATGGCGCTCATCGCCGATCGCTTCGAAATAGATCCGCCGCGGGGCGCCTATCCCTATCGAACGAACGAAGACGACGCTGGCTGGCTGCGCGTCACGAAAAGCGTAGCGCCAGACGCCCGGCTTGCGTGGCTGCGACGGCTCGGCGTGAACTTCATGCAAATCGACGCAGCGCTTGGCCCCGAGGCTATGGCGGGCGCGCTGGAGCGCCTCGATGGTTGACACGGCGCATGTTCTGGACGGGCTTGGCCCGCTTCACATCGTGAGCGGGATCGACCGCGCGACGCCTGCCCTCGCCATGGCTTCACTCGGCTGCGCGGCGGCGCTCGTCTGCGCCTTCACGCTCGGGCCATGGCTGATCCGGCGGCGCGCCCTCAGGCGCTTCGCGCTCGAAGAGCTGGCTGCGACGCGCGCCTTTTCCGAAGACGCGAGGCTAGTCGCGCAAGCGGCGCTTTTGCGGCGCGTCGTCGCGCGATTGGACGCCGCCGCCGCGCAGGAGCGCGGCGACGCATGGTTGACCCGCCTCGATAGGGCTTTCTCGACGCAGTTTTTCAGCCAGCAAGCTGGGCAGGCTTTCGGCGACGCGCTCTATCGGCCGCCCGCCGATTTCGACCTCGATGCGCTGGATGAAGCGCTGCAACGACTCTTCTCGAGGATCAGGCGATGACGGGCTGGGACTTCGCGTCGCCTCTCGCGCTGGCCATGGCGCCTGCGCCATTGCTCGTCGCATGGGCGTTTCCATCGCAGCAAAGCGCGCGGAGCGGCCTGCTCATTCCGTCGGCGCTGCGCGACAGATTCGCGGAGCACGGCGGCGCAAGGCCGCGCGCCCTGCGCGCCTGGGCGCTGGCTTGGTTCTCCTGGCTCTGCATCGTCGTCGCGCTCGCGGGGCCGCGCATCGCCGCCGCGACGCCGGCCTTGCCGGCCTCGGGGCGAGACATCATGCTTACGTTGGATTTGTCCGGCAGCATGACGAAGACCGATTTCCTGCTCGACAGCGCGGCGGCGAGTCGACTCGCGGTGTTGAAGCGCGTCGGCGCGCAACTGATCCGGCGCCGCGCCGGCGACCGCATCGGGCTCGTTATCTTCGCGGAAAATGCTTTTGCCGCCGCACCGCTGACCTTCGACGTCAAAGCCGTCAGCCAGACGCTCGATGAAATGGAGATCGGACTCGTCGGCCGCTCGACGGCGATTGGCGAAGGTCTCGGGCTCGCGCTCAAACGCCTCAGTGACTCCAAGGCGCCGACGCGCGTGATCATTCTATTGTCGGACGGCGCGAACAACGCCGGGTCCAGCGAGCCTGCCGCCGTCGCGAGGCTCGCAAAACAACTCGGCGTGAAAATCTTCACGATCGGCCTCGGGCTTCACGACACGTCCAGCCCCGGGGACGACCCCGACGCTGTCGATTTCCTCACTTTGCAAACAATCGCAAGAATCGCGGATGGGGCTGCGTTTCGGGCGCGCACGGCGGACGAGCTCGACGCCGCTGCACGCGCGATCGAGGATCTGGCGGCAGGAGAGACGCCGGCGCCGCCGCCGATTATCTATCGCGGTCTCTGGCCCTATCCGGCGACACTCGCCTTCGTCGCGGGGTTCGCACTCGCTTTAGCGCAAAGGGCGCCGCGATGATCGAACTCGGCTCCTTCGCCTTTCTGCGGCCTTGGTGGCTGCTGGTCCTGCCTGCTCTCGCCATCGTCCTGCGCATCACGCGGCAAAGGCTTGCCGGGCTCGGCGATTGGGCTCGAGCGGCCGACCCGCATTTGCTCGCCGCCATGCTGAAGCGACGGGGCGCCGCGATAGACGTCTCCAAGGATCATGCAATCCTCTGGGCAATTGCGCTCATTACGCTGGCGCTGAGCGGTCCAGCAATCGAGCGCAGCGACGCGAAGCAGTTTCGCAACCTCGATGCAACGCTGATCGTGCTGGATGTCTCGAACGGCGCCGGCTTGCCGCAAGCCGTGGCGGCGGCGCAGTTGCTACTCGCCCAGAGCGGCGCGCGGCAAATGGGACTTCTGCTCTATGCGGGCGACGCTTATCTCGCCAGCCCCATGACGAACGACGCCGCGGCGTTGAGCGCGCTGCTGTTCGCCGTCGACGATCACACCGTTCCCGATGGCGGGGCGAGACCGGAGCGCGCGCTGGCTTTAGCGAGGCGCATCTTGCGTGACGGGCAAATCGTCGGCGCCGACGTCGTGCTGATCGGCGCCGGCGACGGCGTGGAGGCGGCGGCAGCACGCGAGGCGACGCGGCTTGGCGTAGAGGGACATGCGCTGCACACGCTTTTTGTCAAGGGCGACGCGCCAGACGCCCCGCTCCGCCGGACCGCCCTTTCGGGGCTCGCTGCTGCGGGCGGAGGGCTCGCCGGGGACGCCGCTCAACCGGACGACGTCGCGACGAGAATCTCAAGTCGCGTGATCGCGCATGTGACAGGAAGCGCGCTCCAAGTGCTGGGCTGGCGCGACTGCGGTCAGTTCGTGCTGATCTTCGCCGCCGCGTCCCTCTTGTTCCATCTCCGCAAGAGCGCGCCATGAGACAGCTCGCCGCTGCGATAGTCGTGCTCGCGCCCTGCGCGGCGTTTTGGCCTGTCGGCTTGCCGATGATTGGAGAGGGCTTGCGGGCGCTCGGCTATCCCAACACGGCGGCGGCGCTTCTCGAGAATCCTGAGCAAAAAGGCGTCGCTTTCTATGTTGCGGGACGCTGGAGCGAAGCCGCCGCCGCGTTCGGGATTGGCGGAGCGAGCGCTTATAATCAGGGCAATGCGCTGGCGCACGCCGAGCGCTTTGCCGAGGCGGTCGCCGCCTATGACCAGGCGCTCGCAGCGGACCCAGACGACGAGGACGCCGCCTTCAATAGGGCGCTCGTCGCGAGTTTGATCGCGGAGAAAATGGCGCCCGCCGATGCAAATGCGGTCAACGCCAATTCCGCGGCGAGCCGCACGCGCGACACGCATGAAGAGTCGCGCACGGATGGCGAGACTGGCGGCTCTGGCGACGGCTTCGCAGGCAATCAAGAAGGCGCCTCGAAGCCGGGCGCGCAGGGCAGCAGCAAGGCCGGAAAATTCGGCCGGGGCGAGGAGGCGTCGCTCGAATCAGGACAAGGACAGGCGACGGGGTCGGCCGGCGATTCCGATGGGGTCGGCCGCATGGGGGGCGTGCAAGTCGACGTCGCCCAGACGATACGCGACCGCAATCGGCGCGTTCAGCGCCGGATGGAGGCGCGCTCGGTTCAGCCGACGGTCGAATGGCTGTCGACGCTGCAGGACGATCCGGGCCGATTTCTGAAGCTACGCATCCTCGCCGAGAAAGCGCGGCGAAAGGCGCGATCCGCCGCTGCGGGAGAGAAGAACGATCCATGACGCCGTCGAGAGTTCTCATGCTCATTGCAGCGGCCGGGGTCACCTTTGGCCTCGGTGCCGGCGTGCGTGCGGAAACGCCGTCTATCGATCGGTCGATCGGGCGCGTCGAGGTCTGGGCCGATCTTCCCAAAGGGCCGCCGTTTGTCGGCGAGCCGATCGCGCTTCATGTGCGCTCGAGCCTGCGCGCGAAGACGACGCGCGAAAAACTCCTTCAGCCGGCCCTGACGGATTTCGATTGGCAGCAATTCGGGATAGATGCGTCCAGCGAGGAAATGCTGGATGGCTTCTGGACGCCGGTCATCGAGCGCGTCCTCATGATCACTCCGCTAAAGGCCGGCGCCTTGACGATCCCGCCCTTCACCCGGCGTATCGAAATCCTTGCGCCGAACGGCGAGAGGGTCGAGACGGATTTCGTTTCAAGTTCTCTCGTGATCGACGTTCGGTCGCATGAGGGCGTGGGTCCCTCCGACGCCTGGTGGTTACCGGCAAAGTCCGTGACAATCTCCGACAAATGGGAGCCGACGCCCGACAAGATTCCCTTTGGCGAAACGGCTCATCGCGTCCTGACGATCGAAGTCAAAGGTGTAACCGCCGACCGGCTCCCGCCGCCGCCAGTCCTGCGGGCGCCGGGGCTCATCTCTTTCCTGGGTCCCGGCGATCGGCAGACGATTGTCACCGACGACGGCCCAATCGCACGCGCCTCCTACAGCTGGAATGTGCGTCCGATCTCGGTCGTGCCGGCGAGGGCGCCGGCCATCCATATTCCATGGTTCGACGTCGCTTCGCGCAACATGCGCGACGCCGTCGCGCCGGAGCATGAGGTCGCGTTTCTGAATGCGGCGTGCGACGCGCGGGCGCAATCCACCGCCTCCGCGCCTCCGGGGTATCTGACTGTCTGGCCTCTTGCGGCGTTCGGCATGAGTTTCGTTTGGACTTTAGGCGTCATTTATTTGATCGCCACTTCGAATTCTCGCGGCGGGCGGCTCCGCCTGTTCTCAGCGAAGCCGCCGGCGATCGCGGGGCTGTGACGCTCGGTCAAGGCCATCGACCTTCGCGCTTTGGGGCGCGCCGTAAAGAAGCCGTCTCGAACGGATTGTGATGGGTGACCGCGAAGGCCTTGCGCGCAGACGTCGGTGATGGAGTGGGGATGATCTCGGGAACAAAGTTCGGCGGGAACGGCGGAATCGCCATCGGCCCGCCCATCGCAATCGCAATCGCCGGCGTCCTCCTGCTGGCCCCCCGCATTGAAGCGCCGATCGACAGTTCCTCAAATCGGACATCGCTCCATTTCACAGATCGTTGACACGCTAGGACGACTGACCTATATTGCCTGGGACGAACGCCCTAAGCCTTGCGACCTCGTTGCCGACGCCCACTGCTGACACTCAACATGGAGAGAAAGCCTCATGGCGGCGGCCGACACCAGACGGCAGATTGTGGAGGCTGCAGACCATCACTTTTATGAGCGCGGCTTCGAGGCCACTTCCTTCGCCGACATTGCCAAGGCGGTCGGGCTCTCGCGCGGCAACTTTTATTACCATTTCAGGACGAAGGACGAGATTCTCGACGCGGTGATCGAACTGCGCCTGGCGAACACCCAAGCCATGCTTGACGCCTGGGAAGAGAACGCGACCATGCCGGCTGAGCGCATTCGCAGATTCATCCATATCCTCATTATGAACCGCATGAAGATCATGGCGCATGGCTGCCCGGTCGGCACGCTCTCCAATGAACTCGCCAAGCTCGATCATGCCGCCCAAAGCGACGCGGCCAAGCTCTTCACTCTCTTCCGGGCTTGGCTCGCTCGCCAGTTCGTGGCGCTTGGCCGTGAGGCCGACGCTGACGCGCTCGCCCTGCATATCCTGATGAGAAGTCAAGGCGTTGCAACGCTCGCAACAGCGTTCCGAGACGAAGACTTCATCCGACGTGAGGTCGAGGACATGGACGCCTGGCTGGAAACGCAATGTCTGGCCGGTTCACGATCGACTCAGCCCCATTCTCACCAACACTCCTGACGGAGCATGCATGTTCATCATAACCCTTCGATTCGCCGACAAGACGAAAGCGCCGCAGTTCATGGACGGGCACAATGCCTGGATCAAACGCGGCTTCGACGATGGCGTCTTCCTACTGGTCGGCAGTCTCTGGCCGAACGCGGGCGGCGCCATCCTTGCCGACAACGGCTTGCGCGCCGACATCGAGGCGCGGATGCAGGAAGATCCGTTTGTCGCCGAAGGCGTCGTTAGCGGCGAAATTCTTGAGATCACGCCAGGCCGCACCCACGAACGGCTCGCCTTCCTGAAAGCTTAGCGATGAGCGCGACGATCCCGGTCCGGACGGACGCCCGCGTTGCCGATGGTGTGCAGCGGCGCCCGAATACTTCGCCTATCACGACACCGAATGCGGTTTCTCGGTCGACGATGACCGTCGCCTGTTCGAGAAACTATGCCTCGAAGGCTTCCAGTCGGGTCTGAGCTGGCGCACGATCCTCGCCAAGCGGGAGATCTTCCGCGCGGCCTTTCACGGGTTCGATTTCGACCGGATCGCCACCTTCACCGAATCGGATATCGAACGCCTGCAGAAGGATGAAGGCATTGTTCGCCATCGCGGGAAGATCGCGGCCGTCATCAACAATGCGAGACGCGCGCAGGAACTCGTGAAACAGGAAGGCTCGCTCACAGCCTACGTCTGGAAGTTCGAGCCGAAGCGCGAGGAACTGACCGTCCCGCAGAGCACTTCGACCTCAGCCGCGTCGATCTCCCTGTCGAAAGATCTCAAGAAGCGAGGATGGGCCTTCGTCGGGCCCACGACCGTCTATGCCTTCATGCAGGCCATGGGGCTCGTCAACGATCACGTCGAAGGGTGCATCGTCCGCGAACAGGCCGCCCTTGCAAGGGCGAGGTTTCAAGCGCCAAGATAGAAGCCGCTGCGCAAGTCAGCCCTCCTTGAGTCTCAGCGGCGCGCGCATCCGTGACGACCACCGATCGCACCGCGCTTCACACATCGCAACGACTCGACGACGAAGCCGTCACGGATATCTTCGCCATCAAGACGGATTGAACCGTCGACGCCCCCATCATGACAGGACCTATTCGTGATTTTTATCACTTGAGTTGTCGCCACTCTTCTGCGCGGACAGACGATCATTGAGATAGGTCTCCCCCCAATTGCGCAACATCAACACAATCGGTTCGAGCGTCTTTCCGAATTTCGTCAGCGAGTAATCCACGCGAGGAGGGACTTGGGCGTAGACTTTGCGCTCGATGACGCCATCTCGTTCCAGCTCCCGCAGTTGCTGCGTCAACATTCGTTGCGTCACATCAGGCACAAGACGGCGCAGCTCGCCGAAACGCAATGTTCCGTTCAGCAAATGATAAAGCAGCACGCCTTTCCACTTGCCGCCGATCACCTCAAGAGTGGCTTCCACGGCGCAGCCGGGGGTCGAGTCATAACGCGAATGACGCATGGCGCCTCATTAGGAATATTTTTGTAGGTATGCCACAAAATGATGCGTAGTTGCAATAATCGAATGAGCGCGTGATTATTTGGACGCGAACCGAACCTCAGTTCGCTCCTCCAGAAAGGGCAATTGATGTTGAACTTTGGAATCTTGGGCACCGGACGCATGGCCATCCGCCTCGCGGACCTCGCGGCGAAAAGCGGGCATCGTGTTCTTTTGGGTTCGCGCAACCCGGCACGCGCGACGGAGATCGCTGGAAAGCTCGGAGAACGGGTGACCGGCGGCGCCTATAGCGAGGCCGCGGCCTGCGACATTCTTATGCCGGCGCTTTTCATTCGGGACGGGGCCTTCGAAATCCTCGAACCGTTCGCCGAAGCTGTCGAGGGAAAAATTGTCGTCGATATATTCAATCCTTTCAACGACACCTATGACGACTTTGTTCTCCCTTGGGATACGAGCGCCGCCGAAGAGCTTCAAAAAATTTGGCCTGGCGCACGGATCGTCAGCACGTTCAAATAGCCGTTCTGGGAAGCCTTCGAGAACCACGAGTTCGAAGGCGGTCCAATGGATGTCATCTACACAGGCGACGATTCCGCAGCGAAGGAAATAGTGCTTGAACTATTCCGCGCCTCGCCCTGGCGGTTCGTTGATGGCGGAGGACTCGAGCAAGCGCGATTCACCGAACGCATGACCCTCTTTTGCGGACAGCTCGCTGCTCGATACGGCTATCTTCCGCGCGTCGGTTGGCGCCTCTTGGGGGAGCCTTGGGAAGCCGGCGTCAAAGACGCTTACCGTCATATTGTCCAGCGTTGGAACCGCGCCTAAGGTTCTCTCGATGGTATGGGACAAGCCGCGACCGCAGAACAGCCAATGGCGCAAGCTTCGGCGCCGTGGGGCCGAGAGGCACAACGGCGCAACGAAACGAGAGGCGCAATGAAAACGGATCGACGCACGCTCCTGTTTGGGACTCCAGCCCTCGCACTCGGCATGGTGGCCACGCCAACCGCGGATTCGAGCGCAAGGGCGCAGGGGGCGCTCTCTCCAAACGGGCTTCCGGAAGGCGCGACGAGCCGTTTTGCGCAGATCAATGGAATAAGAATGCACCTTGTCGAGATGGGACAAGGGCCTGCCCTGATCCTTTTGCACGGATGGCCGCAAACATGGTTCGCCTGGCGCGGCGTCGTGCCGCGTCTTGCGACTAGATATCGTGTCGTCGCTCCTGATCTGCGCGGGACCGGCCTGTCGGAGCGGCCCCCATCCGGATATGACAAGCGCACCATCGCCGAGGATATCCGCGCCCTGATCGCCGCTCTGGGCGTTGGCCAAGCCCATCTTGCGGCTCACGACATGGGTGGCAAGGCGGCCTATTTCCTGGCGCATCTCCACCCCGAAGTCGTTTTGAAACTGACGCTCATCGATTGCCTGTTGCCGGGAACGGAGAATTTGGACGCGCTGCGCGGCGGCGCGTGGCACTACGGTTTCCACATGGCTCCGGAAACTCCGGAAATGCTCACCCAGGGACGGGAATGGGAGTATATTCGGGCCCAAATCAAGGCATGGTCGCATAAAAAGGACGCGATCGGCGAGGACGCGATCACAGAATACGCCTCGCATTACGCGACGCCGGGCGGCATGACCGCCGGGTTCAATTTTTATCGAGCGCTCAGAGACGACGTGCCCTTCGCCGCGACGTTGCGGGATCAAAAATTGAACATGCCGGTCATGGCGATCACCGGACGATATGGGGTGGGAGTGCGACTCGCCGATGCATTGCGGCCCGAGACAAAGGACCTTACGAGCGTCATTGCGCCGGACTGCGGTCACTTCGTAGCCGAGGAAGCTCCCGACTTCTTTTGCGAGCATTTGGAGAAATTTCTTATGGGGTGATCGTGTGGATCTCCGCTCCCTGCACATGCGCAGCCGTCATACGGGCAGGCTCCCGCATCCCTGTCGCCTGCGGCGGGTCGCGGCTGATCCATCGACTTGGGACGGCGACGAAGAGGACTTATCGCGCGCTCGTGAGGCTCGCCGGTTCCAAATTCGCGGAGCGGAAAGATGCGCCTACTCATTCCTGGCGCCGGCGGCGTTGGCGGTTACTTAGGCGGGCGTCTCGGCGCGGCGTCGACGTCACCTTTCTGGGGCGCACGCGCCGCGCTGCGGAGCTCGCACAAAGCGGGCTCCTCCTGCGAAGTCCGCTCGGCGATTTGCAGGCGGCGGTCAAAACCGCCGAGCGCGCCGAAGAGAGCTTCGACCTCGTCATCGCGCAATTGCATGGCGGGAAAGGCGGCGCCCATTGCTTCCCACCATGTTCCGATGGCAGGATTCGGAATAATGTCGCCGAGGATATAAGGAACCTATCGCATGCCCAGGCCAATCGAATACCGGCATGCGTCGGATGATTTTGAACGATTCCTATGTATGGAAATTGATCAGACAGGTTTAACAACGCGGAATCAAGCATACACTACAACACAAGGTGTACTATACGTTTTTCGTCGCCATCTCACCTTAAAAGATGCAATCATGTTTGCAGGAGTAATGGCTCCAAGCTTGAGAGCGATATTCGTAGCCGACTGGGATCTCGATGAGCCACAAGTTCCATTTGGTAACCGTGAGGCAATGACAAAAGAAGCGCAACTTCTGCGTAAAGATCATAATTTCTCACCTCCAACATGTATCCATGATGTATCGGTCGCTTTGCGCGACCATGACGACGAAAAGACATTCGACCGAGTCCTTGGATCGCTTCCGAAGGGAGCTGCAGAATTTTGGAGTACCTAATGGACGTCTGACATCGTGAAAGCCGGAGATGCGAATTTTTCGTGTCTCCGGCTTTGCGCTTCAACGCCTTTCCGTCTGTCCGTTTCATGGCGCTGTCCTGCAGGAGGGAGAGGACGGCGCTTATGGTAGAGTGGGAATGAAGCACTTTGCCTCGTCGCCGAAACAGGTTTCTTCATCCCCCGCTCCGAACCGGACGTGCGAGTTTTCCCGCATCCGGCTCTCCATGCGTGGCTTCTGTATCAGAAGGTTGGTTTCCGCCGCGTGCACGGGACAGAGGTCGAAAACAGAGTCGGAGGCTTTTCATTTGGCATGATCTGGCCGAGTTGACCGACACCATTTCTCGTGACGCCAAATGGATCATTCCTTGTTGCGCGAACCTCTTCAACTCTTTCAGTCCGTCGCCACCGAGTTCGTTGAATCAGATTGCAAGCTTCAAGGGCTAGTGGATGAAATCTAACGATTGAGTCCCTTTTGGGATTCCCGTTTTTCGCGGCGCGTGCGAGTCTGCGGGATGCGCGCGGGAAAATCCATATCCGTTTCGCGGGCCGATCGGCGCCGGCTCCAAGCCCTCATCAAAGATCGCAACGCCGCGCAGAAGCATGTCTGGCGGGCCGAGATCGTCCTGTTCACCGCCGATGGGGTCGGCACGAACGAGATCATGCGGCAAACC
>Ga0265328_10000702_pt1 | contig 15468 bp, 12 predicted proteins | sample 41624metaG_FD_202086 | JGI IMG/M metagenome (GOLD analysis project Ga0265328, IMG submission 202086) | Rhizosphere microbial communities from Carex aquatilis grown in University of Washington, Seatle, WA, United States - 4-16-24 metaG | ecosystem: Host-associated > Plants > Roots > Rhizosphere...
CAACAGGAGGGCAGGCGAAATTGTTTGGTCCCACCAACATCGACTTCGCGCGCACGCCTGACCGCATCAGTGTGACGGCCGCGACACTTGCGCACATCGACCTTCTCCCACGTGGATGCAGATGTCGGCACGGTTAGTGCTGAGGCGTACGTCGGCGCCGATCGCACGATCGTATCGCCGCCGAAGGGAGAGTTGCTTGATGAACGTTGCCGGCTCCAAACGAGGTCTCTGCAATTGTGTGGTCATTGCGGGCGTCCTTCTGATGCTTCCACAAGCCGCCATTGCGAAGAAGGACAAGCGCGACAAGCGGGTCGGGACAGCCGACTCCGTCGCCGCTTGCGTCGACAACTACAAGAGCGGCCTCGACAACGAACAATCCGGGCACCTCAAGCAGGCGCGCGAGCTGTTCATCCGCTGCGCCAAGGCGTCGTGCGGTAGCCCGCTCCGCGACGAGTGCACCACGCGATTCACCCAGCTCAGCACCGACATCCCGTCGGTGGTCCCGGTCGTCACCGATGACGCCGGCAGCCCGCAGACCGACGTCGAGGTGCGGGTCGACGGCGAACGGCTGACTTCGTCTCTGGACGGCCACTCGTTCCTGCTCGACCCCGGCGTGCGCGAGTTCTCCTTCAGCAAGGACGGGCGCGTCTTTGCGACTCAGCGCCTGATGCTCATCCAGGGGCAGCGCAATCGCCTGGTCTCGGCCTCGTTGCAACCGGTCGCCGATGGCACCAAGCGCCCGGCCAAGGTCAAGAAGGCGGCGTCGATCGCCGTCGCGTCGGCGACGGAGGCGGCTCCTCCTGCCCAGCCCCTCGCGCCGACGGAGCCGGTGGCGCCCACCGTCGTCCCGCACCAGGCTGTCGACCTCGAACCCCATCCGAAGACCGAACAGAAGGCCGACGAGCCCCAGCTCAACCTGCAAGCAGAGGAAGAGCATGAATCGTCGGGCGTCCCGAAGCTGACTTACGTGCTCGGTGCGACCGGCGTCGCCGCTCTCGGCGCGAGCGCGGCGCTGATCTACTGGGGCCGCAAGGACAACGACAAGCTCGGCGGATGCTCGACGGCCACCACCAACTGCCCGAAGGCGACCGTCGATCACATCCACAACCTGTATCTCGGCGCCAACATCGCGATCGGCGTCGGGCTGGCTTCGCTGGCCGGCGCTTACTGGGCGTACGCGCACAACAGCGGCAAGGAGTCCGCCTCTCACGAGGCCTATCAATTGGACGTGCAACCCACCAAGTCGGGGGCGGTCGCCAGCATCGGCGGCTCCTTCTGATGAACGCCCCGCAACCGAGGTCATCAATGACGCGTGTGATCACCTTCTTTCTCCCGCTCTCCACCTTCGGGCTCGCCGCGCTCGCGGTTCTCGCTTCCTGCGAAAAGGTCGACGACGGCGCCGCCACGCGCGCGCAGGGCTGGGACGGTGCGCTCTCGACGGTCATCGAACCGGGACCGCGCGAGGTCTTCACCGACATCGACGAGACCGTGGCCGCCGATACGCCGTGCGACAAGACCGCGCTCGACGCGCACGCCGTTCTGAAGGCGAACTGCTCGGTCTGCCACGATATCGGCCTGGCCAGCTCCGGCGCTCCGCGCTTCGACTTCGTGATGGACGACGACCAGCTCAAGGTCAAGACCTGGGAACGCCAGGGGCAGACGCCACTCCGCTTCCTGATTCCCGGCGATCCCGACAACTCGGTGATCTACGAGCGCGCCGCGATGAAGCGCGACATGCCGCCGGTCCAGGCCGATCCGCAGCAGCCGTTCTACCCGCGCATCAGCTACCGCGATGCTTCGGTGCTGCGCGAGTGGATCCTCAACTGCTTCGAGGGCGGAACGGTCGCGACGCCCAGCACGACTCCGGCGGCGGGTGGGTGATGGGGCTTTCATCAACTGGCAACGTCACAGGAGCCTCGGCAATGAACGGACAATCTCCCCGAATCAGCTACCGGCGACGCGAGAGCCTTGCGTGCCTCGCGCTATCGTCGTTCGCCATCGCTCACCTGGCCTGCAACGACCCCACCCATCCGAAGTTCGACCCGATCGACGTCGAAGGAGAAGAGATCTGCGAGGCCAGCGCCGACTGGCTGCCCACCACGCCCCAGTTGCCGCAGTTCCTGCCGGTTCCGCACCCGGCGGGCGAGTGCCCGTTCTACCGCAGCGGCTGGCAGAACTTCCTGGTGGCGATGCAGCCGACGGGCGCCGACGGGCACCCCGCGATGCTCGACTTCCCGACCATCGATACCGTCTTCGCGCACACCAAGATGCACCCGCTGACGCGCTCGTACCTCGGCGACATCAAGCAAGCCGGCGCGCGGCAGATCCTGGTCGACCAGAACGGCAACACGCTCTACTACGGCATCGCGATGAACGATGCGTTCAAAGACTTCATCCTGCAGAACCATTTGGAGACGCCGGACAAGCTCCGCACCTACCCGACCGACCATCCGAACCTGGTCTTTCCGCCGGGCGTCGTCGAGTTCAAGTCGGCGTGGCAGATCGTCGAAGGCGACGCCGCCGCCATCGCCGCGCAGACCGAGAACTTCATCAGCATGCAGACCACCGTCCCGACGCTGACCCAGGACCCCAGCACGGGCGCGATCGGAGAGGATCGCGACAAACCGATCCCGGTGACCGTCCGCCTGCTCGCCATCCACGTCGTCAGCACGCTGGTCGGGCACCCCGAATTCGTATGGGCCAGCTTCGAGCACAGCACCGCCATGGAGACAGGCGTGAGCGACGTCAAGGCCGCCGACGGCCAGCGGGATGTCGCGCCGATCGGCCCCGACGACAAGAACCCCGATCCGATCGACCTCAACCGCAGCGTGACCACGCCGGCCGATGCCACCAAGGACTACATCCTCTACAAGAAGGGCACGGCGACGAACGTGGCCAGCAAACCGTTCGACAGCGAGTCCCAGATGCACCTCACCGGACAGAAGTTTCTGAACTCCGACCTGACACCGCAGCAGACGTCGATCTACCGGATGTTCCCGGCCTCGAAGTCGAACACCACCCACCCCGACGATGCGATCACCTCGCTCAATCACAACGTCGAAGCGCTGTTCAACCAGGCCAAGGCCAACGGCACGCTCCACTCCAACGACAAGCGCGGCCACTACCGTTTGGTGGGCGCTCAATGGATGGACAAGCCGGCGTATTACGACATCGACATCCCCATCCAGAACGACCCGATGACCAGCCCCATGGTCATTGGAAAGCACGTCTCGCAGGAAGGCGAGCTGGTCGACGCGGTTCCCGCCGATGTCTTCGCTGCAAACGTGAAGGACGAGGGCTCCGACAGCCCCTACTCGATCCTCGCCGGCGAGGACCGGATGTCGAGCACGGCGATGGAGTCGTTCACGCAGCCGCCGGGCGCGTTCAACAACTGCTTCACCTGCCACAACACGCAGGCGATCACCGCCAACGGCATTCCGCTGAAAAAGGACACGTCGGGGACACCGATCAAGCTCCTCGAGCCGGGCTTGCTCAACGTCAGCCACATCCTCTCCCAGTTCCTGCTGGAAGAGTACGAAGACGCGCAAAACCCCTGAAGGGGGCTGAATTGTGGCGACCCCAGTCAACGTCGAGGACGGATGCCTTCCGGGCGGCGCGATCGGGAGCAGCCTCGTGAGCAACCGCCCGGTCGCGCTGGCGCCCGGCGCCCGCCGCAAGGTCCTGCGCCAGCACCGCGACCTCCGCCGCGTGCTCGAGGTGACGCTCTCGGCGACCGACGCTGAAGAGGCACCCGGCTCGCGGCGGCTTCCGCAGCTGGTGGCGCTGGCGCTGCGCCTGCAGAACATGCTGGATCGGCACTTCGCCTTCGAGGAGTCGGTGCTGATCCCGCACTTCCTGGTCGAGGACCCGGCGCGGGTGGATCACCTGGTGGATGATCACCGGCGCCAGCGGGCGGAGCTGTCGGTACTGGCCAAGCTGGCGTTCCAGAACGTCGCCCTGCCCAACATGGGTCACGCGTTTCGCTGCTTGATTCAGAAGATCCTGGCCGAGATGGAGGACGAGGAGCGGGAGCTGTTGAACGGCGTGCGGCGGCGCGGGGGAACGCGCGCACGCGAACGCGCGGTCACGGGGGAATATCCGCGGGAGGAGCTCGTCGATTGCGACGAGCTCCTGCAAGCGGACGTTCCGGGGGCGCGGCCGGGCTCGGAGTAGCGGCGACCGCGCCGGCGGCGGAGCTTCGGTGGTGGGCGTGGCCCCGTCGGGATTTGCCCGACGGGGCCAAAGGGCTGCACCCGACGACTCGTTGCCGCGGTTGAGGGGGATCGCCGACAGATCCGCGTCACTTCTCTGCGGATGGCTGGTGACAACAGCTCCGCGTGCCATTGGTCGGGTGGGCTGTGCTGCGATTGGCTTCTGGGTTTGACGCTTCGTTGAACACGACGTTCGACGCGTTGACAATATATTAACGCTTGATTGTCAATTCAGGCGCCGCCGGCCGTGATCTGCGTCCGCGGATGATGTCGCACACCAACAGGACCCATCATCGATTGTATTTCGGCTCCAACACGCGTCCTGTGACCGCGTGCACACGCGGGGCGGTGTTGGAACGCTGCGATCGGTGAAAACAGCGGCGCGCGGCGCGCCAGACGCCTTGGGCACACATCCTGCTGATGAGTGGTCCCGCGTTCACCTCGATCCACTCACAGACCGGAAGGATCTCATGACGGTTGTCACCCGCACACGCTGGCGCGGAGCCCTCTCGTTCATTCTCGCGCCACTCGCGATCGGACTGGTCTCCTCGCCAGCTTTCGCGAAGAAGGCCAAACACCGAGGTAACGCCGAGATCGCCGCCTGTGTGACGAACTACAAGAGCGGCCTCGATCAGGAGAAGTCCGGGCGCCTTCTGGAAGCACGCGAGCTCTTCATCCGCTGCTCCAAGAGCGCGTGCGGGAGCCCCCTGCGTGAAGAGTGCACGACACGCTTCACCCAGCTGAGCGTCGACATCCCGTCCGTCGTCCCCGTGGTAACCAATGCCGCCGGGAAGCCGGAGACCGCCGTGGACGTCAAGGTCGACGGAGAGCCGCTGACGTCGACGCTCGACGGTCACTCCTTCATTCTCAACCCCGGAGCGCACGAGTTTTCGTTCAGCAAGGACGGCCACATCTTCGCGACGCAGAGCCTGATGATTGTTCAGGGGCAACGGAATCGATTGCTCTCCGCGTCGCTGGAGCCGCCCGAGCCCGCGAGCGGCAAGCGTGCCCAACGGCAAAATGTCGCGGCCACTTCCAAGGCCGTCCCTGCCGCCGTCGTCGCTCAGGCGTCCGACAACGACACGGGCGAGAGAACCGCTGTGATGGACCTGTCCGCCCGGAACGCCGATGAGAGCCAAACCGCACAGAAAGACGACGCTGCACAGGCGCTCAAGCTGACGGCGGCGGACCAGTCCCAAAAGAGCCGCATTCCCATGCTGAGCTACATCTTCGCAGGGACCGGTGTGGCGGCGCTGGGAGCGGGGGCGTTGCTCACCGTCTGGGGTCGAAGCGACACAACCAAATTGAATGTCTGCTCGCCGGGCTGTCAGCAATCCAGCGCAGACCATATCCACACCCTTTACGTGGCCTCCGACGTATCGATCGGCGTCGGCGTCGCGGCGCTTGCGGCGTCCTACTGGGCGTATGCCCATTCGCGATCCAGCCAGGAGGGCAAGGAGGAGGAGACGGCCCTCCGAACGCCGTCGGCGACGATCGGGCTCCAGCCGGCGTCGTCCGGCGCGCTCGGCACGCTGTCCGGGAGTTTCTGACGCCCATGGCGCGCCTGATATCAACCGATAGGGTGCCCCACCCGCAACGACAAGGATTGGCGACATGAATCGTTGGATGGTTCTTTCTTCTGTTCTCTGCCTTCCGTTTGCTGCGTCTTGCTTCCAGAAGGGCCCCGGGCCCGAGGGCGCGCAGCCGCCGCCGATAGACGCCGGGGACATCAACACCCAGTGTGCCCCCAACTCCGCCGCCTGCTTCACGCTTTGCGGCTCACCCGAGTGCGCGCTGCCCGATGCGGGCCTCCCGGCGGTCCTGCAGACGCCGCCCATCTGGTACCAGCCGGGGGGGTCGGTGAACGGCGTCGGGGCCTCGACGCCCGCGACGACCAGCGCGGATCCGTGCGTGGCTATCAACGATGCATCGCAGACGATCCGGAAGCGATCCTGCGGGCCCTGCCACACGCCGGGAACCTCGGGAGCGACCCTGACCCATTTCGATTACGTGCTCGACGACATGACACTGGCAGGCCACCCTGACAACGCGAACGACGGAAAGATCATGGTCAAGCCCGGCGACCCGCAAGGTTCGTACGTCTATCAGCGCGTCGTTACCGGCCTGGCGGGGGCAGGAATGCCTCCAGCAGACCAGCAAGTGGTTGCCTCATTTACGGACCCGAACACCCTGGTCTACCCCACCGTGGCCGACGTCTCGGTGCTCTATGCGTGGATCCTCACCTGCATGCCGGGCGCGAACGCGAACGCGTACCAGACGAGCTACGGCTCGGGTTTGCACGGACCCGCCGCGAACGCGGATGGTGGCGTCACGGGGACAGACTGAGTAGTGCGGCGTCGGAGCGGGTTCAAGCTCGGCCAGTTGACCATCGCGAGACAATACGGAGAAGGACCAATGAATCGAACAGCGCACATCATGACCCGCCCCATGATCTTCGCCTGCGGCGTGCTCATGCTCGCCGGTATCGCTCCGCTCGGGTCGTGCAGCGATCCGACGATCGGTTCCACCTTCAACCTCCCAGGCACCGGCGGCGTCCCCTCAATATTGCTCTCGCAAAACGAGGACTGCCCCGCGGGCGATGACTGGCTCCCCCCTGACGGTTCCCCGCCGCCGCCCGTCCGGCAGTTCACCCCGCCTCCGCACCCGGATACCGAGTGTCCGTTCTATCGCGGCGCCTATCAGAACTTCCTCATCGCGACGGTTCCGCTCGGCAAGAACGCGGCGCGCGGCCAGAGCGCCAGCGATCCGATGCTCGTCAATTACGCGACCATCGACGATGCGTTCACGTTCGACAAGCCACACCTCATGCGTAACACAGGAACTTCGTATCCTTATGGAAAGGCCGGGCACGACGCCGTTGTGAACCTCGCTCCCACAGGCCGGGCCTGGCTCGGCGCGGTACGCCAGGCAGGAGCGCGCAACGTGCTCATCGACCAGGATGATCACACCCTCTATTACGGGCTGCACATGAACCAGGCGTTCTACGACTTCATTCAGCAGAATAAACTCAACACACCGGACGGGATCAAGAACGTCAACCCGTACCTGTCCTTTCCGCCGGGTCTGGTCGAATTCAAGACGGCCTGGAAGGACATCGACCCGCAGGATTTCAAAGACGCGAGCGGCAACCTCGGTACCCCCAACGGCATCGTTCCACCTCCCCCCTTGCCGGATGACTTGGCGCAGGCCGGGGGAACGCAACTCACCTGGGACGACAACTACATAACGACCATGGCCTGGATTCCCTACCTGACACAGGACCCCGTCACCAAGGTCGTCAAAGAGGACCCAGACCATCCTGTTTTGCGCAAGGTTGCCCTGGTCGCGTTTCACTCGGTGTACACGCTGCCTGGCCATCCGGAGTTCATCTGGGGCAGCATCCAGCACGTCAACATAAACGCCATCGATCCGGGGCCGGTTGCCTACGCCGGCGTCAGTATCTTGGGAGCGCCTGACAGCCAGCCAAACAACAACGGACCGGGTGGTATAGCGACCTTGCCCGATCCGACCGATGCGACCAACCACCTGCAAACGGCGGTCGCGAGCATGGGTAATTACCTCCTGTACAAAGGCGGCACGCCAGAGAACGCGGCAGACCAACCACTCAACACGGCGGATATCGTGTTCGACGAAACGACCCAAAGCTTTCCTGGACAGGGCGCAAAGGAGTCGGTGTACCGGATGTTCCCAGGCTCAAAGTCGAACGACCTGCAGCCCGACGGCGCTGTTTTTTCGCTCAATAGCAACATCGGCTATGCCTTTTCGCAGGCTATCAGCAAGGGGCTCGATCCCAAGATCGACAAGCGCCAAAATTATCGATTGGTCGCCGCTGTTTGGATGGACAAGCCAAACTTCTTCTCGCTCACCTATCCCGGGCCGGCGGCCGGCCTGGGACCGGACGGCAAACCGGTGCCGCTCGGTGTGCAACCTCAGGGAGAGACCTTTCAAAATGACGAGACGAACCCGTTGGTGATTGGCGCGACACAGGACCCTGCTGTCCTCTATGAAAACGTCAGCCAAGGCATCACCTGCGGCACCCCGCTCGACTCGACCAACACCAGCGGTAACGATCCCAAGGCGACGGGGGCCAACAATGCTGTCCCCACCTGCCTCACCCGGAAAGACGATCTCGCGAAGGGTGATAACCCGTTGCTTCTCTACCAAGGCGCCACGGTCGACAGCACAGGCAAGAAGACGTTCGGCCAGCTCACGGTCGGCACCGACTACGAATTCTCCCTCCTCGGCGGCGAGGATCGCTTGTCGAGCACCTCGATGGAGACCTTCACCCAGAACAACAACTTCCGAAACTGCTTCACCTGCCACAACACGAAACCCGTCGGCACCAACGGCATCCCGGCCACGCCGGACGAGATTACGAGCGGAACCGCTCTCTTGAGTAAGCCCGCGCTGATCAACGTCAGCCACCTGTTCTCGGAGTTCATTCTCCAAAACCAGGAGCAGAGCGGGATGTGAAACGACCCGCCTGGGCGGGGCTTCACTCAAACCATCGGGCGGAGGGGCGACGATGCCGATCGAGCTGAATGCGGAGACCCGGCGCAAGATCCTCCGCCAGCACCGCGACCTGCGCCAGGTGCTCTACGCCACCATCGAGTTGGCGACCGGCGCAGATCGCGGCAATGGCCAAAAGCTTCCGTTGCTGGTCGCCCTTGGGCTGAGGCTGCAGCGCATGATGGAGCGGCATTCGGCGTTCGAAGAAGCGGCCCTGCGTCCCCTGCAACCCCACCTGACCAGCGACGATGCGGCGCGGATCGAGGCCCTCGCGTATGACCACCGCCAACAGCGGATCGAGCTGAGCCTGCTCACCAAGCTGGCATTCGGAAATGGGCGGCTGGGACGGATCCTCCTCGCCTTTCGCGGTCTCAGCCAGATCGTCATCAAACAGATCAACAACGAAGAACGTGATCTGTTCCGAAGAAGATCTCCGAAAGCGCCGCTGAAACGCCGGAACCATGGCCATCGGGCTGGACGAACCGGGGCGATCGAGATTGGGGAGGGGAGCGTTGCGGTCGCAAGAACTCCGGCTTCGGCGTGAGCCTTGGAACGCCTTGATGCCGAAGCCGACCGACTTGGGCGCCGGTCACCGGAAGAAGATCGTACGCCAGCACCGCGACCTGCGGCGGGTCCTGCAGGCGGTGCTCCTCGCGACCGGAGGCTCGGATTCCCCGGACGGACGACGATTCTCTGTGCTCGTCGGCCTCACCCTGCGGCTGCAGAACATGCTCGAACGGCACGTCGCCTTCGAAGAACAAACGCTGATCGCCCATCTACCCCCCGAAAATCGCCAGCGCCTCGATCGGCTCGCTAGCGATCATCGGCGGCAGCGGACGGAGCTGAGCATCCTGGCCAAGCTGGCGTTCCAGAACAACGCGCAGCCCGGCGTGCCTCAAGCCTTCCGCGCTCTCATCAACGACTTCTTGGTCGACATGGACGATGAAGAGCGCGATCTATTGAACGGCGTGCGAAGAAGATCCAGACGAGAGCCGATGGAAACTCGATAGCGCGAGTCAGGTGAAGGCCGGCGAAGCCGGGGGGGGAGGAAGCGATGCCATTCGTGTGGGCTCGATTCGAGATCGACGAGGATAGCTTCCAGGGGGCTAGCGCTGCCCGTCGGGCCTGTTGCCGCTCGGATTGGTCGTCGCCGCTCGCCGCCAGAAACAATCCGGCGGGTGACAGCCCGCGCGGCGACCCTCACTCCTTGGCGGAGCCCTTCGCGTCGCCGTTGTCCGCCTCGCCGAGCAACGCGCCCAGATTGGAGCCGGGACCGCTTCCGCGCGCGGCGCCCAGCTGGCGCAGGCTGTCGAGGTGGTGGACGAGGAAGCTGCGGTTGTCGCCCACCGACAGGTTCTGCATCTCCAGCGCGCCGATGCGATCCTCGGGCGAGAACGCCGGCTCGTCGACGCGCTCCATCGACAGCTTCTCCGGCGCGTAGCTCATGTACTGCGCGCGCGTCGACACGATGGTGTAGTCGTCGCCCCGGCGCAGCTCCAGCGTCACCTCGCCGGTGATCGCAGGCGCGACCCAGCGCGTGAGCCCGTCCTTGAGCAGCATCGCCTCGGGGTCGTACCACTTGCCCTCGTAGAGGATGCGCCCCAGGCGCCGCCCGAGCGTGAAGTAGAGGTCGAGCGTGTTCTCGTTGTGCACCGCCGAGAGCAGCCGCTCGTAGCCGACGTGCAGCAGCGCCATCGCCGGCGCCTCGTAGATGCCGCGGCTCTTGGCCTCGATCACGCGGTTCTCGATCTGATCGCTCATCCCCAGGCCGTGGCGGCCGCCGATGCGGTTGGCCTCGAGGAAGAGCTCGGTCAGCGTGCCGAAGCGCCGCCCGTTGATCGCGACCGGCTGTCCCTGCTCGAAGGTCACCGTGATCTCCTCGGGCGCGATCTGCACCTTCGGATCCCAGTGCGCCACGCCCATGATCGGCTCGACGATGCGCATCCCTTTGTCGAGGTACTCGAGGTCCTTCGCCTCGTGGGTCGCGCCCAGCACGTTCGAGTCGGTCGAGTACGCCTTCTCGACGCCCATGCGATACGGTTTGCCGCGCTTGATGAGGTACTCGCTCATCTCCTTGCGCCCGCCGAACGCGGTGACGAACGCGTTGTCGAGCCAGGGCTTGTAGATCTTGAGCTGCGGGTCGACCAGGATGCCGTAGCGGTAGAAGCGCTGGATGTCGTTGCCCTTGTGCGTGGAGCCGTCGCCGAAGACGTGCACGTCGTCCTCGCGCATCGCGCGCACGATCGCCGTCGTGGTCACCGCGCGCCCGAGCGGGGTGGTGTTGAAGTACTTCTTGCCGCCGACGCTCAGGTGAAACGCGCCGCACTGAATCGCAATCAGCCCCTCGCGAACCATCGCCTCGCGGCAGTCGATGAGGCGCGCCTTGACCGCGCCGTGCTCGAGCGCGACCGGCGGGATGTCGGCGGGGTTCACCTCGTCGGGCTGCGCCAGGTCGGCGGTGTACGAGTAGACCTCCATCCCCTTCTCCGCGAGCCAGGCGACGGCGCAGCGGGTATCGAGGCCTCCGGAGAAGGCGATGCCCAGGCGGGTGCCGCGGGGAGGAAGCTGGCGATAGATTCGGCTCATGGGCGCCAACTAGCAGATATCCGCGCGCGCGGGAACCCCGAAAAGCGCCGCAGGGAGTCGCGCGGACGGGTCGCGCGAATCGGTGACCGATTTCGCGTGATATCGCGCCGATATGCGGGGCCTGTTGCGCGGGTGACAACGGCTGGTGTCCCACACTGTGGGGCTTCAGGCTCCGGGGTGGGCGTCACGCTTGCATGCATCTGGAGAATGCCCTTCGCTCGCCGCGGCGTCCTGGCACTGCTCGTCGGTCTCCTCGGCAACCTGGCCGCCTGCGATTCGGCGCCGTCGCCGGGCATCGTCAACGTCGGCGTCGCTGGCGCCGATGCGGGAGCCCCGGACGCGCTGGTTCCCAACCTGGCGTGCGAGGGCCTCGACGAATGCACCTGCGCGCAGACGCCGGGCTGCGCGCCGCTGGCGACCGACTGCTACTGCCCGCCGGCCTCGTGTGGCTCGACCGCCGCGTGCGTGTGCGAAGGGGGCCGCTACCTCGGCTGCAACCCGGTCGGCAACGGCTGCTCGACGTCGTCGTGCGGCCTGCTGGCGCAACCGTCGGCGCCCGATCAGAACGGCTGCACCACCTGCGTCGAGCCGGCCGATTGCACCGGCGCGATCGCGCAACTGGCGGCGACCTGCGCGGCGCTGCCGGTCGATTCGACGCAGTGGCTGTGCGGCGGCACCGACGGGGATATCTGCGCGGCCTTCTGCCTCGCCGGGCTGCGCACCTGCGACAGCGCGGTCTGCGCGCTGTGTCTCGACTGCAGCTGCGCCAACGACCTCCTCGACAGCTGCCTCAACGAGTGCCTGAGCTCGGCACAGAACCGGCATTGAAAGGAATGAGCCCGGTCCGCCGGGCCGCGTAAGAGGGCTGGTTGGCCCCCAAGGCTGTTGCCTGCCCCGCAACAACTGCGTTGCGGCGGGAGCAACAGGATCCACCCGTCCTCGACGCGGCCGCGCCTAAAGCACGCTCTGCGGATCCACGTCGACCGCCAGCCGCACGTCGCCACCCAGCTTCACGCCGGCGCCGGCGCGCGCCGCGGCCACCAGCGCGGCACGGTCGCGCCCGGCGAGCCAGATCTGGTAGCGCGTCCGGCCACGCACACGCGCGATCGGCGCCTCGGCGGGACCGAGCACGCGGATCCGCCCGCCGCCCGCCGCCGTCGCCGCCGCGGCCACCTGCGCGGCGTCGTGAGCGACGCGCACCGGGTCGCGCGCGTCCAGACGCAGGACGATCATGCGCGTGAAGGGCGGGTAGTCGGACTCGCGGCGGTATTCGAGCTCGCGCCGCACGAAGCCGTGATAGTCGTGGGTCTGCACCGACGTGATCGCGGGATGGTCCGGCGTGTAGGTTTGCACGATCACGCGTCCCGGCCGATCGCCGCGGCCCGCGCGGCCCGCGACCTGCTCCAGCAGCTGGAACGTGCGCTCGGCAGCGCGAAAGTCGGGCAGGTGCATGCCCTGGTCCGGTTGCAGCACGCCGACCAGAGTGACGCCCGCGAAGTCGTGCCCCTTGGTGACCATCTGCGTGCCGACCAGGATGTCGATCGCGCCGCTCTGCATGCCGTCCAGCACCGCGCGCAGACCGCGCTTCGCTCCGGCGCCCGCCGGCCCCTCGGACGGCCCGCTCTCGGCGGTGTCGCGGTCCAGGCGCGCGACGCGCGCGTCGGGGAAGCGTTCGCGCACCAGCGCCTCGACGCGCTCGGTGCCCATGCCCAGCCGTTCGACCTTGGGCGACGAGCAGCTCGGGCAGCGCGTCGGGACCAGCATCGTGACCGCGCAGTAGTGACAGACCAGGCGGCCACGGCTCTTGTGATAGGTCATCGAGACCGCGCAGTTCTCGCAATGCACGACGTGGCCGCAGGCGCGGCACAGCACCACCGTCGAGAAACCGCGCCGGTTCAAGAACAAGATCGTCTGCTCGCGCGCCGCCAGGTTCGCGGCGACGGCGTCTGCGAGCACCGCCGACAGCAACCCGTCGGGGCCCACCGGGTGGCGGCGCAGGTCGACGATCTCGACGGTGGGCAACGGCCGCGGCGTCGCGCGCTCCGGCAGCGACAGCCGGCGGAAACGCCCGGCCTCGGCGTTCTGGAACGTCTCCAGCGACGGCGTCGCCGAGCCGAGGATCGCGAGCGCGCCCGCCCGCTGCGCGCGCACGACCGCCAGATCGCGCGCGTTGTAACGAAAGCCGTCGTCCTGCTTGAACGAGCCGTCGTGCTCCTCGTCGACGACCAGCACGCCCAGGCGCTGCACCGGCGCGAAGATCGCCGAGCGGGCGCCCACGGCGATACCGACCTCGCCCGCGCGCAGCTGGCGCCACGCGCGCAAGCGTTCGCCGGGTGGCAACGCGCTGTGCAGCACCGCGACGTCGTCGCCGAAGCGCGCGCGAAAACGCGCCGCCAGCTGCGGCGTGAGCGCGATCTCCGGCACCAGCACCAGCCCACCGCGACCGGCGGCGCGGGCGGCGGCGATGATGCGCAGGTAGACCTCGGTCTTGCCCGAGCCCGTCACGCCGTGGAGGAGGAACGTCGCGAAGCCCTGCGCCAGCGCCTCGGTCAGCGCGGCGATCGCGCTCTCCTGCGCCGGCGTTGCCACGAGCGCGCTCGGCCGCGCGTCGCTCGGCGGAGCCGCCAGGGCGCCGGGCGCAATCGCACGGCGCTCGACGCGCGCGCTGCCCGCGGTGACCAGCACCTTGAGGTGACCGCGCTCGGCCGCGCTCAGCGCCGTGGTCGGGATACCGTCCGCTTGCGCCGCCAGCTTCGCGACCAGCGCCCGCCGCGCGACCGCGCGCGCCGGCAGCGCCGAGAGATCAGCGCCCGCGACCAGCACGGCGAACGCGATCGAAGGCGGACGCTTGCGCTCCTGAACCTGATCGCCGATCTCGACGAGCCCCTGCGCCGCCAACCGCGCGGCGTGCGCGGCGGCCCGCGTATCGATGCGCCCGAGCGCCTTCAGCGGCAGCGTGCCGCCGGCGGCCGCGAGCGCGTCGAGCAGCCGATCGACCGGCGGCGCGTCGCCGGGCAGCAAACCCGGCTGGCGCGACAGCGTGCGCCGACCCGCTTCGGTGATGCGCACGCTGCGGACCGCGGTCGCCTTCTCTCCTTGCGGCAGCGCGGCGCGCAGCACCTCGCCCAGCGGCGCCTGGTAGTAGTCGGCGGCCCAGCGGCACAGCGCGATCATCTCGTCGTCGAAGGCCGGCGTGCCGGAGACGACCTCCTCGACGTCGAGCGCCGGCGCGCGCAGCGCCTCGCCCGGGCCACCGGCGACCGGGTGACCGACCACGAACCCGGTGACCGTGCGCGGCCCGAACGGAACGACGACCTGCGTCCCGAGCGGCACCGGACCGGCGCCGCGCGGATCGCGGTACGTGTAGGTACCACGCACCGGCAGCGCGACCGCCACCTCGAGCAGCGAGCCGCGTGGACTTTCGTGGCTCGGCGTCTCGCTCACCCGCGCCCGAGCTCGTCGAGCAACCGCTGCGCGCCCGCGCGCACGTCGGCGCCGATGTCCGTGCGGCGGAGCGCGTAGTACAGCACCGCCAGCACGTAGCCGGCACGGTCGCCGGCGTCGAAGCGGCGCCCCTCGACCTCGAGCCCGTGCATGCCGTGGCGCTCGCACAGCACCGCCATCGCGTCGGTGAGCTGGATCTCTCCGCCGCGTCCCGGCGGCGTCTGCTCGAGGATGTCGAAGATCTCCGGCGGCAGCACGTAGCGCCCGATGATGGCCAGCCGCGACGGCGCCGAGCCCGGCGCCGGCTTCTCGACGAGCCGCCGCAGCCGCCAGTCGCGATCGCCGACCTTGTCGCCGTCGATGATGCCGTACAGATGCTCCTGGCCGGGCGGCACCTCCTTGAGCGCGACCACGCCCTGCCCCCACTGCTCGAAGTTGTCGATCAGCTGGCGCAGGCCGGGGCGCTCGCCCTCGAGCAGATCGTCGCCGAGCAGCACCGCGAACGGCTCGTCACCGACGGCGGCGCGCGCGCACAGGACGGCGTGGCCGAGACCGCGCGCCTCGGACTGGCGCACCGACACGAACTTCGCCAGCGTCGTCAGACGCTGCAGCGCCTGGAGATCGGCGGTCTTGCCGCGCTTCTCCAGCAGCGCCTCGAGCTCGGCCGAGCGATCGAAGTGATCCTCGATCGACTGCT
>Ga0265328_10000720_pt1 | contig 15329 bp, 13 predicted proteins | sample 41624metaG_FD_202086 | JGI IMG/M metagenome (GOLD analysis project Ga0265328, IMG submission 202086) | Rhizosphere microbial communities from Carex aquatilis grown in University of Washington, Seatle, WA, United States - 4-16-24 metaG | ecosystem: Host-associated > Plants > Roots > Rhizosphere...
CTCGGCTTCGATCAACGGCCGGGCCTACCAAATCGCGGATCACAGCTTCGATGTGGTGGTGGTGGGCGCCGGCGGCGCCGGCCTTCGCGCCGCGCTCGGCTGCGCCAAAGCGGGGCTGAAAGCCGCCTGCATCTCCAAGGTGTTTCCAACCCGCTCGCACACTGTCGCGGCCCAGGGCGGCGTCGCCGCAGCGCTCGCCAATATGGGCGCGGACGACTGGAAATGGCACATGTACGACACCGTCAAGGGCTCCGACTGGCTCGGAGACCAGGACGCGATCGAATATTTGTGTCGCAACGCGCCGGCCGCCGTTTACGAGCTTGAGCATTGGGGCGTGCCCTTCTCGCGCACGACCGAGGGCAAGATCTATCAGCGCCCCTTCGGCGGCATGACCACGGATTTCGGCAAGGGTCCGCCGGCGCAGCGCACCTGCGCCGCCGCCGACCGCACCGGCCACGCCATTCTGCACACGCTTTACGGTCAGGCGCTCAAGCACGACACTGAATTTTTCGTCGAATATTTCGCCATCGACCTCATCATGAATGCGGAAGGACGCTGCGTCGGCGTCGTCTGCCTGAAGATGGACGATGGCACGATCCACCGCTTCCGCGCCGGTCTCGTCATTCTCGCGACCGGCGGTTACGGCCGCGCCTATCTCTCCGCCACCTCCGCCCACACCTGCACCGGCGACGGCAACGCCATGGCGCTGCGCGCCGGCCTTCCCTTGCAGGATATGGAATTCGTGCAATTCCATCCGACCGGCATTTACGGCGCCGGCTGTCTCATCACGGAAGGGGCGCGCGGCGAAGGCGGCTATCTCACCAACAGCCTGGGCGAGCGCTTCATGGAGCGCTACGCGCCCTCCGTGAAGGATCTCGCGCCGCGCGACATGGTCTCACGCGCAATGACCGTGGAAATTCGCGAAGGCCGCGGCGTCGGCAAGCGCAACGACCATGTGCATTTGCATCTGGAGCATCTCGACCCGGCGATTCTGCATGAACGACTGCCGGGCATTTCCGAGAGCGCGAAGATTTTCGCCGGCGTCGACGTGACGCGCGAACCCATTCCGGTGCTGCCGACGGTCCATTACAATATGGGCGGCATCCCGACGAATTATCACGGCGAAGCGCTCACCAAAAAAGGCGGAAACGCCGATGTGATCGTGCCCGGCCTGATGGCGATCGGCGAGGCGGCCTGCGTCTCCGTGCATGGCGCGAACCGGCTCGGCTCCAATTCGCTCATCGATCTCGTCGTCTTTGGCCGCGCCGCCGGCCTGCGCGCCGCTGAGCTGGTGAAGCCCGGCGACGCCTTGCCCGATCTTCCCGAAGGCTCCGCGGATCTCGCATTGTCGCGCCTCGACCGTTTCCGCAACGCCAATGGCGGAACCTCGACCGCGAGCCTGCGCGACAAAATGCAGCGCGTGATGCAGGACCATTGCGCCGTCTATCGCACCGGCGAGGTGCTGAACGAAGGCGTGACGGCGATCAACGCCGTGTGGAAGGAGAGCGACGACGTGAAAATCACCGATCGCTCGCTGATCTGGAACTCCGATCTCATCGAGACGATGGAGTTCGACAATCTGATCGTTCAGGCGACGGTCACGCTGGCGAGCGCCGCCAATCGGAAAGAATCCCGCGGCGCCCACGCCCGCGAGGACTTCCCCAACCGCGACGACAAGACCTGGATGAAGCACACGCTGGCGACGATCAACGACGCGCAAAAGAGCGTGTCGCTGGATGAGCGCCCGGTGCATAGCTACACGATGACGGAAGAGGTGAGCTATATTGAGCCGAAGGCTCGGGTGTATTGAGCGCTTCGCGTCGATGGAGGCAGCGATGACGACAGTGAAGTTGGAAATCGACGAGCGTCTCTTCACCCGGATCGTCGAAACCGCAAAAGCGAAAAACGTAACAGTGGAAGACCACATTGTTTCGGTCTTGAGCGACGATTTTGTCAATCGCCGCAAGGCGCTGCTTGAACGAATCGACGCAATCGCCGCGATGACCCCAAAAGACGTGCCTCAGACGGACAGCACTCTGCTGATCCGTGAGGACCGTGATCGGTGATTTTCGTCGTCGATGCGAGCGTCGTCGTGAAATGGTTCGTCGACGAACCGCGCCATGACCTTGCGCGCGAACTCATCGATTGCGGCGCGTTGCTGGCGACGCCAGATTTAGTAATCCTCGAAACAGCGAATTCGGTTCAAAAAAAAGTGTCGTGCGGGCAAATGGACGCTGAGCAAGCGAGGAAGGCGGTCGCTACCTTGGGGGAGTGCTTTTCCGACCTTATTCCATTCGCGACCTTGCTCCCCGCCGCGCTGGAGATGTCTCTGGCGCTCAGGCATCCGATTTACGACTGCACATATTTGGCTTGCGCGAATATGCTTGGCGCACAACTCGTCACCGACGACGAAAAATTTTTCAAGCGATGCGCAGCTGCTGACCGGGCATCGTCAATAGTTTTATTGACGGACCTTAGAAAAGTCTTTATCGGCGCAATTGAAAAAGCGGTTCAACCTTTTACGCAAGACCTATTCAAGCTCTATCAGGCTGCTGAAAATGCCTGGGTCAACATTTGCAGTCAGTTGGGGGTAAATCCAGGCGGCGGAAATCTCTCCCGCCAGGTCGCTCCAATGGAGATATACGCCGACTCGATTCCTCAAAGGCGTTTAAGTTCATTGCTCGAACGTCTGCCGGCTGCAGAGCGCGCTGCGCTCCTCGCGATAGCCTGGTATGGTCGGGGAACAAATCCCGATCTGGCGCAGGGGTATCGTCACGCCTTATCCGGGATGGGACCGGACAAGGCGACCGACGTCGCATATCTGGCGATGCAGCTGCAATATATAGAGATCGGACTACATCGCCTCCGTGAAGATACGGGCGCAAGCAACAGCGACGGCGATCTACCGCCGGAATGAAGAGAAAGCGAAGAGACAATGGTCGAATTCGTCCTTCCCCAAAACTCTCAGCCCATCGAGGGCAAGACCTGGCCGCGGCCGGACAGCGCCAATGTGCGCGAGTTCCGCGTCTATCGCTGGAACCCGGATGACGGGCGAAACCCGCGCATCGACACATTTTTCGTCGATCTCAACGATTGCGGGCCGATGGTGCTCGACGCCATCATCTGGATCAAGAACCAGATCGATCCGACGCTGACCTTCCGCCGCTCCTGCCGCGAGGGAATTTGCGGCTCCTGCGCGATGAACATCGACGGGATCAACACGCTCGCCTGCACCAAGGGCATGGAGGAGATTGAGGGGCCGATTAAAATCTTCCCGCTGCCGCATATGTCGGTGGTGAAGGATCTGGTGCCGGACCTCACACGCTTCTACGAGCAGCACGCGGCCATCGAGCCCTGGCTCCATGCGGAGAATGCGCCGGAGACGGAGCGCCTGCAATCGCCCGCGGACCGCGCGAAGCTTGACGGGCTTTACGAGTGCATTCTCTGCGCCTGCTGCTCCACCTCCTGCCCCAGCTATTGGTGGAATTCCGACCGCTATCTCGGCCCTGCCGCACTGCTTCAGGCCTATCGCTGGGTCGTGGATTCGCGCGACGAGGCGACCGCCGAGCGCGTCGGCTATGTGGACGACGCCTTCCGCATGTATCGCTGCCACACGATCATGAACTGCACCAAGACCTGCCCCAAGGGGCTGGAGCCGGCGAAGGCCATCGCCGCACTGAAGACGCTCGCCGAGGCATAGGGCTAAAAACCCGGCGCGCGCGGAAAAGAAGCCGCGCGACGCCGGAATTTCTCTCCGTCAGCCCGTCTCAGCCGCCCAGCACGGCGACAGACACGCGGCCGGTTCCGCTGCGAATAAGTCCGAGCTGCGTCGCCGCGCCGCGCGAGAGGTCGAGGCTGCGCCCGGTCCAGCTCGCCGGGCCGCGATCATTGACGCGCACGACGCAGGTTTTTCCGCGATAGGACACCAGCAGCCGCGTGCCCATCGGCAGAGTGCGATGCGCCGCGGTCAGGCCCCAGCGATTGAAATGCTCGCCGCTCGCCGTGCGGCTGTTGGGTTCGAGCGAGCGCGGCCCGCCGCCATACCAGGACGCCACTGCGGAAAATTCGCCCGCCGCAACATGGGGCCGGTGGCCGTGTTGCGCACGGCGTGAGGGCGCGAGGGATTGCGCTCCGGCGGGCGCAGGCCTTGCGCCGAACACGCCCTGAAAAATGTCTGCGACAATGTCCGCCCGCGCCGGGACGGGAGCTGCAATAAGAACAGACGCTACAAAAACTGCGTTTACCGACTTCAGCTTGTTTGATTTCGTCATTATGGCTCCAACACCTCCGTAATTTACAGGACGCAAGCAAAGCTCATTTTGCAGGGCCTCGCGTCCCGGCTCGTTTTGAGCGGCAGTGCTGGTATTTTTAAATTGTGACGAAAATTTGAATAGTATCATTAATCAAATACTAACAATGCAATAGGCGACATGCTCGATTTTTATAAATCTGGAAGAATGCACCATGGTCAAAGCGAATAAATTAATTTGTATTTACACAATATGGCGTAATCGTTGGGTTTTTGGCCGACAATGGGATCAAGATCCCGCATAAACAGTTAACTACGCATGCGCTCGACGCGCCTTTCGCCGGAAGATCATGTCGTCATTGCGTCCGTTGCTTTTTGCCCGCAAACGCCACGCACCCCTGCGCGTCGCCACCGCAAAGCGGCGCGAAAACGCGCGCGTGACCGCGCGCGTGACCGGAAGCGTCGAGCGCGGCGCGCAAGCGCCTTGCAACGGCCCAAAAGGCGGCTTAGGAGAGCAATTCACCTATCCTCAGGGAGACGTTCGTCATGGGTTTTCGGGGGAAGCTTCTTTTCGCAGCGCTGATTTTCGGCGCTGCGGCGGTAACGTCCGCCTCGGCTCAACAGCTCGAATTCAACCCCAAATCGCTCGACGACTCGGCCGCCCCTTCGGCCCGCAAGGCGAAGAAACCCGGGGCGAAACAACACAACGCCGCCGGCGCCGCGAGCAGCGACAAGCCCGCAAAAGCGGATAACCGGCAGTTCGGCGAGCTTGAGGGCTGGTCGCCGGGCAAGGCGCCGCCCAAAAAGAAGGAAGAGGAAACCGGCAGCCGCTTTTCCGGCTCGGCGCCGGTGAGCGTCAGCCCCTCCGGCAATCTGAATGTGGGACTGCCCTTCTGATCGACCCGCAGCGGGTGCAGCTCTTGTGATAATCGGCCGGCGCAATGCCGCCGAGTGGAGAAAATCAATGGCTTATAAGGTCGCCGTCGTCGGCGCCACAGGCAATGTGGGCCGCGAAATGCTGGACATTCTTGCGGAGCGCCGCTTCCCCGTGTCGGAAGTCGTGCCGCTCGCTTCCTCGCGCTCGATCGGCCAGGAAGTGTCCTTCGGCGAGAAAACGCTCAAGTGCCGTCATCTCGACACCTATGACTTCACCGATACTGATATCTGCCTCATGTCCGCCGGCGGCGACGTGTCGCGCGAATGGTCCGAGAAGATCGGCGCCAAGGGCTGCGTCGTCATCGACAATTCCAGCGCCTTCCGCATGGACCCGGATGTGCCGCTGATCGTGCCGGAAGTGAACGCCGACGCGGTGCGCGGCTTCGTGAACAAATACATCATCGCCAATCCGAACTGCTCGACGGCGCAGCTCGTCGTGGCGTTGAAGCCGCTGCACGACAAGGCGAAGATCACGCGCGTCGTCGTCTCCACCTATCAATCCGTGTCGGGCGCCGGCAAGGAGGCGATGGACGAACTCTTCGCGCAGACGCGCGCCGTCTTCGTGTCCGACGCGCTGGAGACGAAGAAATTTCCCAAGCGCATCGCCTTCAATCTTATTCCGCAGATCGACTCCTTCATGGAGGACGGCTTCACCAAGGAAGAGTGGAAGATGGTCGCGGAGACGAAAAAAATCCTCGATCCCAGGATCAAACTGGTCGCGACCTGCGTGCGCGTGCCGGTCTTCATCAGCCATTCCGAGTCGGTGAATGTCGAGTTTGAAAACCCGATCTCGGCGGATGAGGCGCGCAATATTCTGCGCGAGGCGCCCGGCGTGCTCGTCATCGACAAGCACGAGCCCGGCGGCTACATCACCCCGCATGAGGCGGCGGGCGAAGACGCGACCTATATTTCGCGCATTCGCGACGATCCGACCGTCGACAACGGCCTCGTCTTCTGGTGCGTCTCCGACAATCTGCGCAAGGGCGCCGCGCTCAACGCCGTGCAGATCGCCGAAGTGCTGATGAACCGCAAGCTGCTCGCGCCGAAAATGAAGGCTGCGTAAGCCGGCCCGGCGCCCGCAGCCAATTTGCGCGGGCGCCGCGCGCCCTCTTGCCCATGCGCAAAGCGCCCTCTTGCCCATGCGCAAAGCGCCCTCTTGCCCATGCGTCAAAAGAAAGTCGTTATTCCCGGCTCTGTCGACTGCGTCGATTCGCGCGCCGGAGCCGCCCGCCTGTGACTGTCCCTTTCCTTCGTCTGCTCGCCCTCTGCCTCGCCCTTTTCGCGGCTTCCCCCGCGCGCAGCGACGATGCGCCCCTGTCCGCCGATCGCATCAGCCAGCGCCTCGACCGAATGCGCGGGACGCTCGACGAGGTGGAAAAAGCGGTGACGCAATCCGGGCTGACGGACAAGACGCTGCGGCTGCTGCGTCAGCGCATCGACCCTCTGCCGGGCGAACTCGCCGATATCGTGGAAACGCTGGATCCGCGCCTGCAGGCGATCGATGCGCGGCTGAAGGAGCTTGCGCCGGCCGGCGACGCCAGGCCTGCGCCGGCGGAAGCGCCGCCCGTCAAGGCGCCGGAGCCCGCGCCCCCCGCGTCCCCGCAGAAAAAGCCCGCGCCCGCCGCAAAAGAGCCGCCGCCCGCGGTGGATTCGGCCGCCGCCGCCGGCGTCGCCTCCGAACTCGCCGATCAGACCCGGTTGCGCGACGAACTCGACGCTTTGTCGAAGCGCGCCCGCGCGCTGTCGCTCGAAGCGCGGCAGACGCTCGCCGCCATGGTCGCGCGGCAACGGGAGATTTTCGCCACGACTTTGCTGCTGCGCTCCAACAGCATGTTTGCGTCGACGCTGTGGCGCGAGGCGCTCGGCGAGGCGCCCGTCGCCGCAAGCGCCGCCGGCGGTTTTCTCGCCGATCGCGCGGCCAACGTCCTTCGCCGCCTGTCGGGCGGACGCGGCGGCGAATTCCTCGCCTTTCTGGCGCTGATCGCGACGATCTTTCCGCTAACCGCCCTGCTCTCCCGGCGCATTCTCGCGAGGCGCGGCGACGAGGCGCCGCCGACGCGGCTGCGCATGGTCTGGGGCGCGGCGGCGACCGCGCTGCTGACCGTCGCCGCGCCTCTCGCCGCGCTCGTCGCGCTGGCGGCGGCCATCGACGGTTTCGATCTCCTTGAAGCCAGCGTCGAGCCTCTGGCGCTTGTCGCCGCGGAAGGCGCGGCGCGCATCGCCGTCGCTCTCGCCTTGTCGCGGGCTTTATTCGCGCCCGCCCACCCTCGCTGGCGCCTTATCGCCGCCAGCGACAGCGACGCCGCGCGCCTTGTCGGCTTCGCCGTCGGCGTCGCTGCGACAATCTCGCTCGAAAAAATCGCGGAACAACTTGAGGAGACGGTCGACGCCGGGCTCTCGCTCGTCGTCGCGACGCGCGGCGTCGGCGTGCTGGTCGTCGCCGCCATGGTCGCCGCCCTGCTGTTTTTCTCGGCGCGTCGCGAGGTCGCGGAGCGCGGCCCGGGCGACGGGCCGGATTGGATCGGCATTACGCGCTTTCTCGCCGCCCTCGCCGTCGCCGCATTGATCGGCGCCGTCGCGGCGGGCTATGTCGCCCTCGCCAATTTCGCCATTCTGCACATCGGCTGGATTGCGCTCGCCGTCGCTGCGCTCTATCTGCTGCACGCGCTCGCCGACGCCGGCGTCGCGACGACGCTGGATCCCGCCGGGCGCTTCGGCTGGACGCTGTCGCATAATCTCGGCGTGCCGCGCGAGTCGCTTCGGCCCATCGCCGTGCTGCTGTCCGGCGTCGTCACGCTGGCGGCTTATGCGCTCGGCCTGCTGTCGGCGCTGGCGCCGCTCGGCGTCGAGTCCGGCACGCTGCTCGTCAATCTGCAAAACGCCTTCTTCGCTTTCAGGATCGGCGACGTCACCATTTCGCTGGCGACGGCGCTCACCGCTCTGCTGCTGTTTGCGCTGACGCTCGCGGCCGCCCATGCGCTGCGCCGCTGGCTGGATACGCGCTTTCTGCCGCTCACCCATCTCGACATGGGCCTGCGCAACTCCATCGGCACAAGCTTTGGCTATGTCGGCTTTCTCGCGGCTTCCGCCGTCGCGCTGACGCATCTTGGCCTTGGCTTCGACAAGCTCGCCATTGTCGCCGGCGCGCTTTCGGTCGGCATCGGTTTCGGGCTTCAGTCCATCGTCAATAATTTCGTGTCGGGCCTGATCCTGCTCTGGGAGCGCGCCATTCGCGTCGGCGATTGGGTCGTCGTCGGCGACGAACAGGGCTATGTGAAGCGCATCAATGTCCGCTCCACGGAGATCGAGACCTTCGACCGCGCGACCATGATCGTGCCCAATTCCAATCTGGTTTCCGGCGTCGTGAAAAACTGGCTGCGCGGCGACAGGGTGGGACGCATCAAAATCATTCTGTCGCCGCACGCCGGCGTCGATCCCGAGCAGATGCGCGACATTATGCTCGCGGCGGCGCGCGGGCAGGAAGGCGTGCTGCGCATTCCCGCGCCGCAGGTGATGTTCCTCGCCTTCGAGGCGACGAGCTATCGCTTCGAACTCTGGTGCTATGTGGAGGATGTGGAGCAATCGACGCGCGTGCGCAGCGATTTGCATTTCGATCTGCACAAGCGCCTCGCCGCCGCCGGCGTCACACTGTCGGCGGAACCTGCGCCCGCGGCGCCGACAACCACCGTGGTGCAATTGCCCGGGCTGGACAAGCTCGCCGCGGCGGCGGGCGTGACGACGGCGGCGCCCCTGCCCGACGTCGTCGCGACGCAGGAAACGCCGCAAAACGCGCGATCATAAATGGCGTGAGCTTGACAGAAGGCTCCGCGTTGCGAAGATGTCCGGGCGTTCCTTTACGCCGCGGCGCGCTCGCGGCGGCAATCCTTTTCAATGGGCTCCATGCGCAAAATTATCGCGGCTCTCCTCGCGCCCCCGCAATCGGTCGTCGCCCTGTTGATCGCGGCGAATGTCGCCAATTATCTTTTATGTCTGCGCGCCGGCGGCAAAGCCGAGATCCCGATCGATGTGCTGCATCTCAACGGCGCCGTCGACGACCGCACGCTGGCGACGGCCGACTATTGGCGCCTCTTCGCCTATGGTTTTCTGCACGCCGATCCGGCGCATCTCGGTCTGAATATGCTGTCGCTGCTGATTGTCGCGCCGCTGCTCGAACGGCTGCTCGGCGCCGGCTATTTCATCCTCGTCTATGCCGCCGCGCTGGTCGGCGCCGGCGTCGTCAGCGCGCTCGCGCATCCCGCGCCTTTCGTTACGGTCGGGGCGTCCGGCGCGATCCTTGGCTGCATGGCGGCTCTGTTCGCGCTCTGGATCAAGGGCGAGAGCGAAATTTCGCCGAGCTTTTTCCTTGTCAATTTCGGCCTTGGCTTCGTCTATTCGATGAATACGCCGCGCATCGACTGGATCGCGCATTTCGGCGGTTTCGCCGCGGGCTTCGTCGCCTGCGCATCGCTCGGCCCGCTCGGACGGATCGCCGATGTCGCGCTGAAATGCAAATTCCCCGAATTTGCGAAAACCAATGTGCTGTTGCTTGCGGGCGCTTTCGCCGCGCGGCTGGCGACGTTGCCGCCGCCGGCGCTTTTCGGCGCGACGAAATGGACGCTCGCAGCCGCCGGCGGCGTCGCAATCGCCGCCTTTATCAAGGCGCTCGATCTCGTTCTCGCGCGCCGCAGGGGCCTTGCCGGCGCGGTCGCGCTGCTCGCGCTCGGCAATGCGGCCGTCGCCTATGTCGGCGCCGACGCCGCATCCGACGCAATTTTTTCCTACTGCGTGCGCGATTACAATTTGGGCGCAAGCGCCGACGCTGTCGTCGCGACGCTATGCCTTCATTCCGATGCGACGATGCTCTGTGTTGCGGCGCTTGTCGGCCTTGCGACCGTCGCGCTTTACGCCCACCACGCCGCTCGCGGCTGGAACGACGCCGGCTTCATCGCGCGCACATTGATGGCCGAACGACGCCGCCGCGCGGCGTGATCGCCCGCCCTTCATTCTTTGGTAAGGTTGCGCCTGCGAGATACGCCCATGCGCAGCGCCTCCCTTTTCGCCGTCCTCGCCGCCGGCGTTTTCGTCTCCGCCTGCGCGCAGGGCCCGCGGGAGCCTGCTGCGCCTGAAGCGGAGCCGAGCTTCTATCGACCGCTCGACGCTGCGGGCGCCGAACTCGACGCGGAAGCCGCGCGCGACATGATCTCGATCTATCGCCACAACGCCGGCCTCGCGCCGCTCGCGCTCGACGCCGCGCTGACGGAAGCCGCGCGCGTCAAAGCGGCGGCGCTCGCCCGCAAGGACGCGCTGGCCCGGGGCGGGGCAAAAAAAGCGCAGGAGGACGATTTGTCGCGCCGGGAAAGCCGCGCCGCGCGGGCGGATATCGTCTCGGCCGGCTATCGCACGCTCGCCGAGGCGTTTTCAGGATGGCGGCAATCGCCGCCCGATAACGCCAAATTGCTCAATCGCCGCTTTGCCCGCATGGGCGTCGCGACCGCCTTTGCGCCGGGCTCAAAATATAAAGTCTATTGGACAGTGACCCTTGCGGAATGACGCCGGGTTACGAAAGCCTGGTCACGAAGTCCTGGTTACGAAGCTTTGGCCCGGCGTCGGCGCTTGCCGCCGCGGTTGGTGCGCGGATCATGCGCGCCGCCCATTTCGTCTCGCGGCGCCGTCTCCTGCGCCTCGTCCATGCGCACATAGCGCACGCCGAGAAAGAACAGAATTTGCGCCTCGCCGTCAGGGCGTATCGGCGCCGGCGACGCGCTCGCAGCGCGTTGCCTGAATGCGACAATCTCCCCCATATCGCCCTCTCGCTTGCCTCGAATACGGCCGGAATGAGGCCGTCCACAAACGCGATTAGGGTTCCCCGAGAGTTAATGTTCCGTCAACAACCCCTGGCTAGCTTCTGAAAAACAATGTTTGCGAAACAATGAGCGTTTAACTGATGCAGGGAAACAACAGTTCACGGCGCAAGGCGGAGGCGGAGGCGCTGCGCGCCATTGTCGATCAGTTCTTGTCGCGCGAGACTCATCCCGCGCGCGACGTGGAGCAATTCGAGCGTCTTGCGGGTGGGCTCATCGATCTGCTCGGCGCGGAGCATCTTGCCGAGATCGTGCTTCCGCTGTGCCACCATGCGGAAACCCCGCCCTCCATCGTCGCGCGGCTCCTCGACAAGGGCGCCGATTGCGCAAAAGCCGCCTTTGAATTCGCCTGCGGCGTCTCCGCCGCGGATGTGCGCGCCACCGCCGAGCATGGCCCGGCCGAACACGCCGCCGCCATCGCGCGGCGCGGCGATCTGGATCGCGACATCGTCGCTGCGCTTGCGGCGCGGCCGGAACCGCATGTTCTTTGCGCCCTCGCCGCCAACGCCGACGCGCATCTCGACAGCCTCGCCTTGCGCCTGCTGGTGCGCGCCGCGCGCGACGATCTTGCGTTGGCGCGCATTCTGCTCGACCGGGGCGCCGCCGATCTCGACGCTGAATCGCTGTTTCTCGCGGCGACGCGCGACGAGCGCGCGGCGCTGACGCTGGAGGCCTGCCGCGATGCGCTGGCCGCCGGACGCTATGAGCCGCCGGCGCGCGCCGACGCCGATTTTGAAGCGCGGCTCGACGCCGCGACGTTCTCCGGGGATCAGGACGCGATCATCTCGCTGTTCACCGACGCGCTCGATTGCCGCAAGGGACGCGTGCGCGCGATCGTCGTCGATCCCGGCGGCGAGCCGCTCGCCCTCACCCTGTCGGCGCTGGGCGTGAGCGAGCCCGCCGCCGTGCGCGTCTTGCTCAGCGCCGATCCGCGCGTCTCGCATGATCCTGTTCGCGTTCGCGCCTTGCGCGCGTTGATGCGGTCGACGCCGCCCGCCGCGGCCGCGCGCATCGTCGCCGCCATGACCGGCGCCACGCGCCATGAGCAGGATGCCTTGCGCCGCGCCGCCGCGCGCGATGCGGGCGCGCCCGGTTGGCGCAAAGCCGTCTCCCGCGCGCCGCAAGCGCGCCCGGCGATCAAGGATGCGCAGGAGAGGTAAGCCACGGCGGGGCTGAAAACGAAGATGGCCGGGACAAGCCCGGCCATCTTCGTTTTCAGGAGCGATGAACAACAGCTCCGGCGCGAAGCCCCCCAAGACGAGTGCTGTGCGTCAAGGAAAATGATGGTGTTCGCCCCCTCCCCGACCCTCCCCCGCTATCGCGAGAGAGGGAGAAGATTCGGCGCGTCATCAACATTTCACGAAGCATCCGCCGCCCCCTCTCCCGCGATAGCGGGGGAGGGTGAGGGAGGGGGCCCCTTCCTCGCCGTCAATTTCCGCGTGACGCGCGCCGCTAGCCGCCGCGGCTCTTGGCCTTATCGCCGGCGATGGCGGGCGCGTCGGTCAGGCCGCTTTTGATCTTCTCCAAAATCTTCGGAAGATCCTCGGGCTCGGGATTCATGTCGCGCGCGTGGTTCCACTGGAACTGCGCTTCGAGCTTGCGGCCGGAGCGCCAATAGGCGTCGCCGAGGTGATCGTTGATCACGGGGTCGGCGGGCTTCAGCTCAATGGCTTTTTCCAGTTCGCGCACGGCGTCGTCATAGCGTCCGAGGCGGAAATAGGCCCAGCCCAGGCTGTCGACGATATAACCGTCGCGCTGCTTGAGATCGACCGCGCGGCGCAGCATTTTGAACGCCTCATCGAGATTGAGGCCCTGATCGACCCAGGAATAGCCGAGATAGTTGAGCACCAGCGGCTGTTCCGGATTCAGCTCCAGCGCCTTTTTCAGATCGGCCTCGGCATGAGGCCAGTCCTTGCGGCGCTCATTGGCGATGCCGCGATAATAATACAGCAGCCATTGGCTCTTGTCGGCCGCAGGCTGAAGATCGAGCACGCGCGAATAGGTGGACGAGGATTCATCGAAGAGTTTGCGCGAGCGCTGAAGATTGCCGAGCGCGGTCAGCGCTTCGACATTTTTGGGATGCGTCGCGACGACGCTCTGCAAGTGTTCGCTCGCCTCTTTGGTCTTGCCGAGGGTCTCCAGCAGCAGCGCGGATTGCACATCGGCGGAGACGCGCAAGGGGCTCGCCTCCGGCACGCTGTCATAGACTTCGATCGCCGACTCTTCCTGCTTCATGCGCTCATAGACGTCGCCCAGCGTCACGATGGCGGCGGCGTTGTCCGGCGCGAGGAACAGCGACAGGCGCAGATAAATCAGCGAGGCGAGTTCGTCGCCCTGACGCCCGCCGACGGCGCCGAGGCTGTAGAGCGCTTCGCCCGCGCCCGCCTCCGCAGTCCGCACCAGCGGCTCCAGCGGCTTGCCGGCGTCGAGTTCGGCGAGGCCGGACGCAATCAGCGGATGATTCGGCAATAGTTCGTCGAAGCTCTTGTACACGCGATGCGCGCCGTCGCGGTCGCCGCGGCTGGCGAGAAAGCGCGCATAGGCGTCGACGAGGCGCGGCGTGGAGCGCTCGCTGTTATAGACGGTTTTGAAGCGGCGCTCGGCTTCGGCCTTGTCGCCGCCGATATCTGCGATCAAAGCGGCGTGATATTCGCGGAACGGCAGAAAGGCGGAATCGCTCAGCTTGTCGAGCGTCGCCAGCGCGCGGCGCGTATCCTTCGCGCCGGCGTAGCTCCAGGCCGCGAGCAGCGTCGAGGTGATGTCGTGCTCGCGCTGCGAATCGCGTTCGCCATGCGTGAGCGCCACGCGCGCCAGACCGAATTTATGCTCCTTGATGAGCTCGACGCCATGCGTCAGATTGCCGAGGCCGTTTTTGGGCTCCTGCACGAGAACCCGACGCGCGAGAGCAAAAGCGTCCGGCTCATTGCCATTGGCCAGCGCCGACACAAAGGCGCGCTCGACGAGGTCGCGGTTGCGCGCGTCCTCGCGCAGCGCCTCGCGGAAGAAGGTCGAGGCGGCGAAGGTGTCGCGCGCGGAGCTGGCGACGATCGCCGCAAGAAAATTGCCGGAAAGGCTGGAGCCCACTTCAAAGGGCGTCGCGACCGACAGGCTTTGGCGCGCCTCGGCCGCGGGGGCAAGGAGCAACGCCGCGCCCATGACGACACAGGAAACAGGGCGGCCCCAGCCGCAACCGATTGCCTGGCCGCGACGGCGGCGGAACGACGGAAACGATCTCAACGTAGACAGCACGGCGCGAGCCTCACATTCGAGCGATTGAGCAGCCTCCACGATTCGCCCGCTTGCGGCAAGGCGGCGCTCCGCTCGCAGGCGCTTATTGCGCGAAAAAATGGCGCTTTTGCGCCTTGCCGCGCCCGCGACGGCTACATCGCATCCGTCCGCCCTATTTTCGCGCGCGGGCGGCCTTGCTTTTGCTGTCGCGCCGTTCTCCTATCTTTTCCGTAACGGAACGAGGGCTGGCTCATGCTGCGCGTCAAATATCGTCTGGTGGAGCCGCGGCTCGCGCCGCGCCGCATCAAAATGCAAATTCCCGGCTGGTCGGGCGAACCGACCCCGCGCGTCGACGGCGCCCGGGAGCAGCCCTGGCATTGCGTGCCTTTCTCCGAATATTCGCAATACGGGATCGAGATTTTCTATCCCTACGACACGGAATTCTGCGTCTCGACGCAGGGCGGCAAGCTGGTCTTCGACGGCGACTTCGGCCCTCCGCCGGAGGACCAGCGCGACTGGCCGCCGTTTCGAAGTTTCGGCGAGATGTACTACACCTATCAGCTGCTGCTCGATCTCAAGCCGGAGCCCGGCTTCGCCGCGCAAATCGGGCCGCATCCGCGCTATTTCACCGATCCCGCCGACGCCACGCCGCTCGCCGTGCCGGCGATCATCCGCAATTGGTGGCCGATGCTCTATTTCATGGTGTTCAAGGCGCCGCCGGAAGGACGGACCCATATTTTCCGTGCGGACGAACCCATGGCGCAAGTCATCTTCCTGCCGGACGAGGCGGATGTGCAATTGGAGCCGATGAGCGAAGAAGAGGCGGCGGAGCGCGAGTTGCAATCGCGGCGCGTCTATGAGAGCCGCGCGACGCTGGGCGCAGACAGCCAATGGCTCTCGGCCACGGATACGGTGTTCGACGCCACCTATCGCCGGCTGCACGGCGCAGTGCGCAAAGCGCCTCCCGGCTGTCCGGCGCATCGGGACGACGGGGAGGCGTAACGCGCCCCCGTCGTTAAAATCAAGCGGCGCGCATCGGGCGCGTCGCCCTCACC
>Ga0265328_10000721_pt1 | contig 15321 bp, 14 predicted proteins | sample 41624metaG_FD_202086 | JGI IMG/M metagenome (GOLD analysis project Ga0265328, IMG submission 202086) | Rhizosphere microbial communities from Carex aquatilis grown in University of Washington, Seatle, WA, United States - 4-16-24 metaG | ecosystem: Host-associated > Plants > Roots > Rhizosphere...
CCCTCGCGACGAAGAACTTCGATTTGTCACGTACGTACGGCGCCATCGCCGCGGCCGCGCCCGCGGGAATGCTGTAGCGGTTCTCGCGCAACCAGGTCTCGAGCCCTGACGACTCGGTCGCCGAGAGAATCACCACCTCGTACTCGCCGGTCACGAAGCGCGCCTCGACCTTGACCCCGAGGTCCTTGCGGCGTCTCGGGGACGACGCGCCCTCGGCGGACATCAGTTCTTCGGCCTCGACCCCGTAAGACACGCGCGCGCAGGGATCCTGCTCCCAGTATTCGACCAGCCGCGGCGCCGACAAGGAGTCGACGTGGTCGAACACCTCGGCCGGCAACGTGCGTACATCTTCCTTGTGCAGCACCACCGGCACCGGCACCACCATCGCGAAACCCTGCGGCGGCCCTTGATAGTTGTTGGACATCGTCATCACCGTGCGGTTCCCCTTGCGCATCAGCACGACCTGCGACGCGTTGTTGGTCAGCTTGGCGTCGCTGCCGGCGACGAAGAACCCGCAGAACGCGCGGGCTGGCGCGGCGGGCAGCGCGACCACCGCGAGGGCCGCCGAGACGCCCAGCGCGAGCGCCCAGCGCTGCATTCGGAAACAGGATCGGCATCGGACCATGGCAAGCCTCCTCGGTTTTGGGGTTCCCACGTCCGGCAAACGCAGCTCGGCCAAAAAAGATCTCGCGCGTCGCACAATAACGCCACCTGCGCGTGAACTCCACGCCGTCGCCGCCGGGCAGACCGCGATTTCAGTTTTGGCGCACCCGGCCGATGAACCGGGCCTGTGCGTGTGCCCCGCAACAGCCTGGCGTTCGTGTCGGCCGGTGTGTGGGCCCTGGCGGGGCGCGTGCCGCTCCTTCACGCCGAGCCGGCCCTCTTGCCGGCCAACGCAAACGGGGCGGCGCTGGCGTGCGACGGAGATGACCCGGGCCCCGACCCGGTGCTCATGGAGACCGCGCGCCTGCGCGGGGATCGCTATATCGCCGACCGCGCCAGCGGCGCCGTCGCCGAGCTGACGCTCGACCCGCGCCTGCAAGCGGCGACCGAGCGCCTGCTGCGCCGGTCGCAGATCAAGTACGGCGCGTCGGTGCTGATCTCGCTGCCCGACGGCAAGGTGCTGGCGCTGGCCGGCCGCTCGTCGGTCGACCCGGCCGCCGGCGCCAGCGAGCTGGCCCTGCGCCCGTGGGCGCCGGCCGCGTCGGTGTTCAAGATCGTCTCGGCGGTGGCGCTGGTCGAGGAGGCCGGTCTCAACGGCGATTCGCGCGCCTGCTATCACGGCGGCGTCTCATCGCTCCGGCGCGACAACCTGGTCGACAACCCACGCCTGGATCGCTGCGCTTCGCTGGCGTACGGCATCGGCAAATCGCAGAACGCGATCCTGGCCAAGCTGGCGATCCAGCACCTGTCACCGCTACAACTGGAACGAACCGGCCGCGCGCTGGGGTTCGAGGAAACCCTGGCCTTCGACCTGCCGGTCGAACCATCGCACCTGGACGTACCCGAGGGCGATCCGCTCGAGTTCGCGCGCACGGCGGCGGGCTTCTGGCATTCGACGCTGTCGCCCCTGCACGGTGCGCTGCTGGCGTCGGCGATCGCCGACGGCGGCATCATGGTCACGCCCTATCTCGTGGATCGCCCGCGCGAGGAGGCCGTCCCGCCCTCTTCCGCGCCCGGGTCGCTTCCCGATGCCGCCTTCGGCGTGCCCGCGCCCGCGGCGCGCCAGGTCCTGACGCCCGAGGCCGCGGCCGCCGTCGCCGAGATGATGGCCGGCGTGACGCGCATGGGGACGGCGCGCAAGGCGTTCTACGATCGCGCGGGCCGGCGCCGGCTGCCGTTCGCGGCGGCGGGCAAGACCGGCACGCTCTACGGCAAAGCCGATCGCGGCTTTGTCGGCTACAGCTGGTTCGTCGGCTTCGCGCCGGTCGAGCACCCGACGGTCGCCTTCGCCGTCCTGCTGGGCAACAAGCCGGGTCACCAGCTGCGCGCGTCCGAGGTGGCGCGCGACCTGCTGGCCGAGTACGCCGCCGAGAACGCGGCGTCGCTGAACGCGCGGGCGACCAGCGAGCGGCCGGGCAGCCCGGTCGCGACGGCCGCCGCGCTCAGATGATGCGCGTGCGGATGTTGGTGGGCAGCGCGGCGATGCGCTCGTGGACCTCGGCGGAGACGTCCTGGTCCAGATCCATCACCAGGTAGCCGATCTCGGGATCGGTGGCCAGGGTCTGGCTGCGAATGTTGGCGTGCAGGTCGGAGACGATCTTGTTGATGTCGCGCAACACGCCGGGGACGTTGCGATGCACGTTGAGGATCCGCCGTGCGCCCCCGCGTGCCGCCGGCTCGACGATCGGGAAGTTCACCGAGCCGGCCGTCGCGCCCGCGCGCACGAACTTGGCCAGCACCGTCGCGACCTCGCGGCCGATCGCCGCCTGCGCCTCGCTGGTCGAACCGCCGATGTGCGGCGTGAGGATCACGTTGGGCAGCCCCTGCAGCGGCGTCCGGAACCCGTCGGCGTTCGACTCGGGCTCCTCGGGGTAAACGTCGACCGCGGCGCCGGCGAGGTGCCCCGAGCGCAATGCCGCCGCCAGCGCCGGAATGACGACGACACCGCCGCGGCTGGCGTTCAGGAAATAGCTGCCGCGCTTCATCGCGGCGAGCTCGGCCTCGCCGATCATGTTCCTGGTCTCGGGCGTCTCCGGCACGTGCAGCGACACGAAGTCGGCGCGCCCGAGCAGATCGCCGAGCGCCGCGGCCGCCGCGTTGTTGCCCATCGGCAACTTTGCGGCGTGGTCGTAGAAGATCACCCGCATGCCCAGACCTTCGGCCAGCACACCCAGCTGCCGGCCGATGTGGCCGTAGCCGACGATGCCCAGCGTCTTGCCGCGCATCTCGAAGGAGTTCGCGGCGACCTTGCGCCAGGTCCCGGCGTGCACCTCGCGCGAGCGGTCGCCCAGCTGCCGGCCGAGCGCGATCACCTCGGCGATGATCAGCTCGGCGACGCTGCGGGTGTTCGAAAACGGCGCGTTGAACACCGGCACCCCGCCCCGGTTGGCGGCGGCGAGATCGACCTGGTTGGTGCCGATGCAAAAGCACCCGATAGCCAGCAGTGACGACGACTCGATGACCAGCGCCGGCACTTGCGTCTTCGACCGGATGCCCAGGATGTCGACGCCGGCGATCCGCCGCGTCAGCTCGTCGGGCGGCAATGCGTGCGCGAGCGATTCGACGGTGAACCCCTCGGCGCCGAAGATCTCCAGAGCGGTCTGGTTGACGTTCTCGAGGAGGAGGATGCGCACGATCGCGACGAAGCGTAGCAGCCGCCGGACGCGATCGGTACCCGTCCTCGTAATCGTCTTCGTCCTCGTCCTCGTCGCCGTCCGCGATCCGTTGGGCCGAGGCCGAGGACGAAGACGAGGACGATCACGAGGACGGAGGACGGGGCTCCTAGGTCGCGGTCGACGTCGTCGCGGTCGTCGCGTCTGGGGTCGTGGGCACCGATGTCGTCGGCGCCGTTGTCGACGACACCGAGCTCAGCGCACCCGAGATGATCCCCTGCAGGATCTGTCCGACGGACTCGCCGCCCTCGCCGCCGGTCGCCGCGCCGCCGCCACCGCCACCGCCGTGGTGGCCGCCGTGGTGTCGGTGGCCCTGCGCGCGCCCGCCCTGCTGGGGAGCGAGATCCGAGATGTTGCCGCTCTGCGAGGCGCTCTGAAAGCGGTCGGCGATCTTGTTCAAGAAGTCGGCTTGCGATCCGGTCGCCGAGCCGGCGGCGTCCTTCAGCTTCTGCGCGATGTCGCCCGTGACCGACTTGAACTGATCCGGGTTGCTCTGCGCCAGGCTCGACAGCTCGCTGAAGAGTTGACCCGGCCGCGAGATGTCGACGTTCACGCCGTTCGCCGCGCCCGCCGACGCGACCGGTGTCGCGGGGGACGCCGTCGGCGTCACGGCCTGAACGTCGCTAGGTGAGGATGGAGAGAAAATGCTGCTGATCGACATTGGGAACCTCCTGCGAACGTCATCGGCGCGCCGGGACGGTTTCTTCAGCGCTCGCAACATTTCGAAACAACACGCTGTTTCTCGCTGTGTGCGAGTGCCATCGGTCACGACACCGCGATCACGATCGACTGCATCCGGCGCTCTCCGACGGCCATTTGCGTGTCAAAAAGAACACGAGCGCGGCGCGCGCGCCGCGCGGTGGGTGTTAAGGTGTTCGCGTGAGCGAAGCGCGTGAAGTGTCCGCGACGACCGGAGAGAGCATCCGATTGCTCTTCATCGACGACGATCGCCAGCTGGCGCACCTGACCACACGCTACCTGCAGGCGCACGACGTCGATGTCACCTGGGTCGACAGCGGCGAGAGCGGGCTCGCACACTTGATTCACGGCGCGTTCGACGCCGTGCTTCTGGACGTCATGCTGCCGGGGATCGGCGGTATCGATGTGTGCCGCGAGATCCGCGCGCGCTCCGACGTGCCGGTTCTCATGCTGACCGCGCTCGGCGACGAAGCCGATCGCGTGAGCGGCCTCGAGATCGGCGCCGACGACTACATCCGCAAGCCGTTCTCGTCGCGCGAGCTGCTGGCGCGCCTGCGCGCGCACGTGCGCCGCGCGCGCGGGCGCTGCGGCCCGAGCGGACGTTTCCTCACGGCGGGCAGCCTGCGCATCGACCTGGGTGCGATGGCGGTGACTGTCGACGGGCGGCCGGTCACTCTGACGTCGTACGAGTTCGCGTTGCTGCGCGCGCTCGCCGAGCAGCCGGGCCGGGTCATGAGCCGCGAGCAGCTGATGGATCTCGCGCGCGGCAACGCCGAGGACGCGTTCGACCGCTCCATCGACGTCCACATCTCGCGGCTGCGGCAGAAGCTGGAGCCCGACCCACGGCATCCCTCGTTCCTGAAGACGGTACGCGGCGTCGGCTACATGGTGGCCGACCCGACGCTGACCGGCGACGATTGAAGAGGGAGACGCTCGAGGGCCCCATCCCCTCGGCGCCAGGTTTGAGGCGCCAAATTTCCGGCGCGGCGGGCGATGCTTTACCATCCCCGGTGATCATGCGCACGCGGTGGCGTTGGACGTCTGGGGGCCGGCCGACGCGGGGTCGCGCCTGGATCGCGTGCGCGGTGGTCGCGGCGCTGGACCTGGTGGGCGCGCCGGCCCCCGCCAACATCCGCGCGCCGATCGTCCAGCCCCAACCGCCGTCATCGGCGGCGCACCCGGTGGCGCCGCTGGGTGATCTGCTGATCGTGCTCGGCGAGAGCCTGTCGTTTCGCTGCGACGACACGTCGTGCGACGTCGAGGCGCGCTATCGGATTCGCGCGAGGGAGACGGTGAACACCGAGCTCGGCTTCGTGCTGCCGCAGGCGGCGCCGCTGGCCGTGCACGTCGGCACGCAGATCGCCACCGTCGACGTCAGCGGCGCGCCCGAGCCCGCGCCCGCGCCCGAGGATGAGGTTCAGTTCGAGACGTTCGCGCTCGGCAAGCAGCATCTCGCGACGGTGCAGGCGCGTTTTCCGGCGGCCTTCGCCGCGGGCGAGAACGTCGTTTCGGTCAGCTACAAGCAGGGGCTCGGGCGGCGAGAATACGGCCACGGCTACTTCAGCCGCGGCCGCTTCGTCGACTATTTTCGCTACGAGCTGTGGCCGCTCGCGGAGTGGAAGCACGCTCCGGGATTTCGCATCGACGGCGAAGTGGTGATCTTGCGCCCGCGGCCGTCGTGGTGGCGCCGGCTCTTCTCGACGCCGCGCTCGATCGGCTGCCGCGGCGCGGAGCCGCTGAACCACGTCGCGCTGGAGCAGCGCGGCCAGGAATTACATCTGGTGTTCCAGATTCCCGATCCGATCCCGCGCCGGCTCTGGTGTGAGATCGGCGACGACGATCTGGTTCCCGCGCCCTGATACGGGTAGTCTTCGACTCGCTTCCATGGCGACATCGACGGATCGCGATCGGTTGGGGTTTTCGCGCTGTTTTCAGCGCGCTTCGCTCGTCGTGACCGCGCTGGCGGCGGCGAGCTGCTCTCATTCATCGTCGAAGGGCAACGATGCCTCGGTGCTCGCGGATGCATCGACGGGCAGCGGCGGCAGCGACGGCAGCACCGACGGCGGCGGCACCGACGCCGATATGCTCGCGGTGGTCGACGGCCCGTCGGGCTTCGCCACGCAGTACATGGATCCCACCACCGGTCAGATCCAGGTGGTCAGCGGCGGCACGGGGGCGCCGCCGAGCAACGTCTATGTCGTCACCAACCGCAAAGAATTGCTGGCCGCGCTGCTCAACAGCAACAGCCCGACGTTCGCGACCGATCCGATGACGGCGCAGAACGAGGCCAAGATCATCTACGTCTCGGGCTCGATCCTCGGCAACCAGCTCGACGACGGGACGCTGGCGACCACCGACACCTATCGGATGACGCCCAACCCCAATCAGTACGACTTCAACCTGTACGTGATGTCGTTCGACACGCAGCTCATCGCCACCCTCACGGCGCAAGCGACTGGCGACGGCGGCGCCGACGCTGGCGCCGACGGTGGCGCCGACGGCGGCGTCGACGGCGGTGACCCGGCGGCGATGGCGGCTGCGGCGGCGCAGCTCGCGCTGCTGAAGAGCCAGCCGGGCGCGGCGCGCACCACGTTCTCGAACAACCAGAAGTCGCAGATCCAGTTTCAGGTGCCGCCCAACACCAGCCTGCTCGGCATCGGCCAGGACGCCAAGCTGATCGACGGCTACCTGTCGATCAACACCGACAGCGCGTCGTTCGGCAAGATCGTCGACAGCAACATCATCATCCGCAACATCGAGTTCCAGGTGCCGCAGGACTACTCGCCGGCGTGGGATCCGACCGACACCTCGACCGGCAACTGGAACGCGCGCTTCGACGGGATCAGCATCGTCACCGGCCGCAACATCTGGATCGATCACTGCACGTTCAGCGACGGCGTGCACATCGACACGCTGGAGCCGACGCCGTTCAACGGCAAGCACGTGCAGCGCCACGATGGCTTGATCGACATCGAGGACGGCTCGGACGACATCACCATCTCGTACAACATCTTCCAGCAGCACGACAAGACCACGCTCATCGGCTCGACCGGCGGCGGCACGTTGGGGACGGACAACTACGAGACCGGGCACGAGCGCATCACGTTCTTCGCCAACATGTGGTCGACGTCGACCCAGCGCGCGCCGCTCGGGCGCTGGGGCGAGTTCCACCTCTACAACAACATCTACAGCGGCAACTACACCGATCCCAACTACCCGCTGCTGTACTTCATCGGGCTCGGCACCAGCTCGAGCATCCTGTCAGAGAGCAACGTCTTCGACGTCACCGGTTCGTCGGACGCATTCCTGAGGGGCCGCATCTTCCAGGGTTCGGGCGGGACAAAGTTCCACGACGTCGGCTCGTGGTTCAACGGCGTGCCGTTCACCGACATCGAGGCGCAGGCGCTGGCGAAGGCGCCGGGGCTGACCAACGCGATCGGCTGGACACCGCCCTATCCCTACGTCGTCGGCACCACGCCCGACAGCGTTCGCCAGCACGTGCTGGCGAACGCGGGCGCGGGCAAGCTGAGCTTGCAGCCACCCGGACCCTGATTCGTTCCCCGGAGGTCGGAGGCCCGACGCCCGAGGCCCTAACCCTGGCCGGCGTCGAGCTGCTCCATGCGGCGCTTCATCTCTTCCGAGCTCACGTCCTCGATGTGCGTGCCCAGCGTCCACACGTGGCCGAACGGATCGGCGATGGTGCCGCTCCGATCGCCGTAGAACTGATCCTTGACCGGACGCTTGACGGTGGCGCCCGCCTCGACGGCGCGCGCGAACGCAGCGTCGACGTCGGGCAAATAGACCATGAAACCGCAGGTCGTTCCGCCGAGCGTGGCCGGACTGCGGGAGACGGTCTCGGGCATCTCCGGCATCTCGTCGGCGAGCATGAATCGCGACTCGCCGATCTGCATCTCGGCGTGCCCGATGCGGCCATCGGGCATGTCCATGTGAAACAGCTCCTGCGCGCCGAACGCTTTCTTGTAGAACTCCAGCGCCTCTCGCGCCCCCTTGACGCTGATGTAGGGGGTCAGCGTGTGGTAGCCGTCGGGAATCGCTTTGACCTTCGCCTTCGCCTTGCCTTGCTCCGCCATGGTCGTCTCCCTTTCGCGCGCATTCGAGGCGCGGGGGGAAGATAGATCCGCGGCGACCGTTTTCCAGGGCGATCGGCGTCAGCAGCCGGGCGCGCGGCAGACGCCGGCCTTGAGGCGCGCCAGCTCTTGCAGCTCGTCGGCGATCCGCAACGTCGTCTCCGCGGCGGCGCGGGCGCGCGCCTGCTGTTCCTCGGTCACCGCATATCGAAGCAACAACCGGCGCCCGAGCTCGTGGTGGTGCTGCTCGTCGGGCTGGATCCGATCGCGGTAGAGCGCGGCGGTCTGCAAGTCGCCGCGCTCGGCGCAAAACGCGGCGAACACCTCGTTGCGCGCGACCGCGATCGCCTCGCGCGTGAACGGGCCCGCGGCAGCGCGCTCCGACGTCCCCTTCAACGTGCGCAGATAGGCCGACAGCGGGCTCAGCCCCGGCGCTTGCGGATCGAATCCAGCGAGATCGACGCCCATCGCGCCGAGCCGCTCCTCGATCCAGCGATAGTGCTTGGCCTCGTCGCCGCACTGGCGCGCCAGCGCCAGGCGCACGTCCCGCTCGGGCGCGTCGACCATCCAGAACGCCGCCAGCTCCGTCGCCTCCAGCTCGTTACGCAACGCCATCTTCAGCAGCTGCGCGATCGCGAGCGACTCGCCGGGCTCGCCGGCCGCCGACTTTGCCGCCAGCTCAGCGAGCCGCGCGCGGTTCCGCTCGTCGAGCTCGGCGACGAAAGCCTCGGGCGTCACGCGGCACCTCGCGCGGCCTCACTCACGGGGCTCGCTCCCGGCGCCGATGCCCGCGCTCTGCCAGGCGTCGCGGAACGCCGCCAGCGCCGGCCAGCCCGCCAGATCGACGACGTCGCGAAAGACGATCCAGTCGAGAGCGCAGCCGAGCGACAGCGCCGCCAGGCCGAGCGGGCGCGCAAAGCGGATGCGCCGCCCGTCGAGCCAGATCAGCGTCCGCTCCACGCGCACGCGCTGCTTGGCGATGTAGCCCGCCTCGGAGAAGCCATCGAGGCGCAGGTAGCGAAAGTTGATGGCCGCGTCGAGCGCCCCCTCGACCACCTCTTGCAGCCGGCGATCCGCCCAGTCGCGCGGGTCGAGGTTGAAGCCGGCGGTGCGCAGCGCGAAGCCGTGGGTGTCCCACAGCCAATCCGTGATCAACGATGAGTCAGGCAACGGGCCCACGCCGCCGTCGACGATCAGGACCGGGACCTTGCCGAGCGGCGAGGCCTCGGCGAGCGCCGTCGTGCCGGCGTCGCTGCGCGTGTCGACCAGCTCGTGGGGATGGCCCAGCGCCGACAGCAGGATACGTATCTTGCGCGTGTACGGAGACGTCGTCGTGCCCAGCAGCTTCATCGCCATGACGCCCGGGTCTTAGCATATGCGATCGGAGAGCCACGTCTCTTTTACGATACGAGGCGCCTCATGGTACGTTCCGCGCCACCATGCCGAAGACGCAGACCAAACGGGGGTCACTGCGTGAGACGCCGATCCCACCGGGAGACGAGGTCGGCGCCGCCGAACTAGCGGCGCGGGTCGCCGAGAACCTGCGCGAACAGCGCCGGCGGCGCGACATGTCGCTGGATCAACTGGCCCAGCGAACGGGGGTCAGCCGCGCCGGCCTGTCGCAGATCGAGACGCGCAAGACCAACCCGTCGATCGGCGTGCTGTGGAAGATCGCATCGGGTCTGGGCATCCCGTTCGCCGAACTGATCGGCGAGGGGCAACCGACGCTCTCCGTCCTGCGGCGCAATGACACCCAGGTCCTCCGCTCGACCGATCGCAAGTTCGAGAGCCGGCCGCTGATGCCAGCCTCCGGCAACAACCAGGTCGAGGTCTACGAGCTGCGGCTGGCCGCGCGCGCGCGCCACGTCTCCGATCCGCACGGCCCGGGCACCCGCGAGCTGGTGGTGGTGCTGAGCGGCGCCCTGCGCATGGTCGTCGGCGAGCAGGCCGAGGATCTGGCCGCGGGCGACTCCATGCTCTTCGACGCCAACGTGCCGCACGTCTACGAGAATCCCGGCGGCGCCGAGGGCCGCTACCACGACGTGATCATCTACCCGCTGCGCTGATCGCGTGAATGGATGGCGCGGCGTCGGATGGCGCGGGCGTCGGCGTAAAAGACAGACCTCCCGTCGAACGGACGACGCCGCGCGCGGCGGTTGAAGGCCACCGCCGAAAGGCCTACGCTGCGCGCCATGCCACGCCGTTTGCCTGACGGCCGCGCGCCGACGTCTGCGAGCGCGCATGCGTTCGCCTCGTTGGTCGCGGTGGTTTTGTCGTCGTCTCTTCTGGGCTGTGGAGCCAGCCGCGGCGGCGACGACCCCGGCACCGGCGGCGATAGTCGCGGCGCGGGTGGCAGCAGCGTCACCGGCGGCGGCGGCGCCGCAACAGGCGGCAGCGGCGGCGCGACCGGCCCGGGCGGTGCCACCGGAACCGGCGCCGGCGGCAGCTCCACCGATGGCGGCGCACCGGGAACCGGCCTGCTCAAGAACGGAATGTGCTACCCGGTCTGCGCCTTCCCGGCGATCACCAACCCCACGGGCGATGGCTACGGCTGGGAACAGCAGCGCACCTGCTTGGTCGCGACGTCGGCCGCAGCGGCGAACACGGTACCCTGTAACCCGACGCCGCTTCCCAACTTGCCGGCGCCCGGCAGCGGTGTCTTCGATGGGACGAACTGTCTCGCCTATTGCTCGAGCGCGCTCACCGACCCCCATCACACCGGCTACGGATTCGAGCACGGGCTCAACTGCGTCGTCACCGGGACCGCGGCGGCCTACGGCGGAGTCTCCTGCGCACCGGTGGCGCTGCCGGCCGGCAACGGCGTGATCATCACGGCTACGGGCGGCACGATGATGTGCGCGCCGATCTGCATGAACCCCGCCGTATCGGATCCCGACGGCGACGGCTTCGGCTTCGAGAGCAACCAGACGTGCGTGGTCTCGACGTCGCTCACCGCGCTGCAGGGCACGCCGTGCAACGCGCCCAATCCACCACCGCCGCCCCCGCCGCCGCCCCCGCCACCTGGCACGGGCTGGAACGCGATGTACACGGCGACGATGTTCGGCCAGCTCGACTGCGCGCCCCTCGGCGTCAGCGACACGACCAACCTGAACGGCAGCACCTGCGTCGCACGGGGCGCCGTGCATCTCGCCGGCGCGAACACCACGTACTACGGCGCGGCCGGCGACCTGAGCACGCTGTGGAACGGCGCGCCCACGTGTACCTGCAACGGCGCGCAGAGCGCGCCCGACCGTTGCGCGAGCCCGCCCGCTTGCTCCGGGCAGACAGACTGCGGTCTGTGCGCCGAGGTGGCGTGCAACGGGACCGGCACGTTTTCATTCAACGGCGACGGCTTCACGCACGACGAGTTCTGCAAAGCCGGCCAGTCGGTCGTCGTGCAGCTGATTGACGCCTGCCCGCACAACCACCCGAACAACACCTACTGGTGCACCGCCGCGCGCCCGCAGCACATCGATCTCAGCTGCACGGCGTTCAACGATCTGGTGAACGCCACCACCGCGCGCCCGCTGTCGTCGATCGGCAGCATCAACGTCTACGCCCGCCAGGTCGACTGCAGCGTGGGACTCGGCGCGCACACGTTCTGAGCGCTATTCCGTGTAGATCGTCGCCTTGGTCGTGCTGGTCATGAGTCCGTTCGTGCCCTTGATCAGCGTGTTCCCCCAGCTCGAAAGCTGCGTCCCCTCCCAGTCGACCGCCAGATCGAGATACGCCTGCGCCGTGCTGTTGCCTTTCCACGACCAGCCGAGGTAGCCGAGCTTCAGGCGCACACACTCGGACATGATGAACGCGGCGTCGATCGGCATCACCGGACTGCCGGCTTGCCAGCCGAACTCGCCGACGACCAGCGGCAGCTGCGCGGTCACCGCCGACTGCAACGTCGACGTGATCTTCGTGTGCCCGCCGGCGTTGGTCGCGTACTGCTCGTACATGTGCACGCTGAACATCAGATTGTGCTGCGGATCGGCCGCCAGCAGCGCCGAGCCGTCGGTCATGATCGACGCTGCGTTCTGGCCGAAGCCGTTGGCGTCGATGATCAACGTGTGGTTGATCCCGCCGGAGCGCATGGCCGCAACCGCGGCCGTGTAGCCGCCGCGGAAATCGGTGCCGCTCCATTCGTTGGCGATGTTGATCAGCAGGAACGCCTCGAAATCGAGCAGGATCTGTTTGATCGGCGCGCTGGTGTAGTAAGCGGCCATGTTCAGCAGGTCTTGATCGCTCGTACCGCCGGTGACGTCGTGCAATTCGACCAGCGGCACCATGCGCAGCTCCACGACGTGACGGATGATCCGGCGCAGCAACGCCGGCGTGCCCGGCGCGGCGGTGTCCCAGACGATGCGCACGACGTTCGCGCCGTCGGCCGCGATGTTGTCGAGCGCGTTGTACGCCAGGTACTGGTCGCCGACATCGAACCAAAAATCCGGGTTGTTGATGCCGCGGGGAACGAAGTCGTTGCCGAACTTGTCGTAGAGCCGCCCGCCGGTGACGAAGAAACCGTTGCTCAGCATGCCGGCGGGCTTTTTCACCTGGCCCGGCGGCGGATTCGGGTTCAGCGTGATGGGCGGGCCAGTCGGCTCGGGCACGCCCACCTGGCAGGCGAGCCCTTTCATCGCCTCCGCCGTGCCGGCGATGACGCACGAGGCGCCGAACTCGAAGCCAAAGCCGGTGCCGTTGGTATCGGTGGTCGTCACCGTGCAGATGCGCGTGCAGCTGTCGCCGAGCAGCCGCCCCGGCCCACCGGCGGTCGAACCACCGTCGGTGAGGGGCGCGCCGGTCGTACACGGCAGCGACGTCATCGCCACCGTCCCGCCCGGAATGATGCAGCTCGATTCGAACTCGTACCCGTAGCCGTCGCCCGGATTGGCGTCGAGGTCATCCTGAACCTCGGGCCCGCAGAGCGCCACGCACTGGTTGCTGACGATGACACCCGGCGATCCAGCGGGATGTCCGGCCGGCGGCAGCGCCATGCCGACGATGCAAGGGAGGTTGGTCGACGCCGTATAGGTGCCTTTGACCACGCACGACATGGCGTTCTCGTAGCCGTAGTCGCCGGAGGTCGCGCCGCTGGTCACGCACAGCGGGAAGCATTTGCCGCCGAGCGAGACGCCGGCAATCGAGGTCACCGGCGGCATATTGGGGTTGCCGGCGTCGCCGCTCATGCCGGCCGCGCCGCCGTCGGGGCGCGTCCCCGCACCGCCGCCGCCGTTGTTGCCGCCGGTGCCCGCCTGCGCGCCGCCGTCGCCACCGACGGTCGAGCCGCCGCCGACGCCGTCACTCGCGCCCATGACGCCGCCGCCGCAACCCGCGGCCGCGAGCACCAGCGCCGCGACGAGAAATGAGGGGAATGGCTGTCCGGTCTTCACGGCAAAATACCTCCGAGCGACGATTCTCGGACCGAGCGCACACCGACGAAGCACCCGCCGAACGACGGCTCCCCGCTGACCGCAACGACGCGCCAACCTATCACGCGTCGCGCAGACCTGGCGAGTCGAGAACGGCTCGAAAATCGTGCGTGAACCAAACCGGGCACTTCGTGGCTCGGGGTCATTCCTGACTCGCCTGGCCGACTGGGAGCGCAGGCGCAACGATGATGTGGGCCTTGATGGGGGCGCTTTCTGGCATGATGCGCACATGGTCGCTTGGGGCGATGACGGCTCCGGAAAAGAGCCGACCAAGGGGACCGATCCGGTCGCCGAGCCGGGCGAGGGACAACCGCCAGCCCGCACGACACGCGACTATGCCGTGCAACTCTTGCGGCGCTACGGCAACGGCCCCACGATTCGCCGCGTCTTCCTCGCCGGCGGCGTCGTCGGCGTTTCGCTGGTGATCGCGCTGGTGCTCGCGGGCGGGATGACCTTCAAGCGCGCGATCGACTACGTCGAATGCGAGCGCTTCGCGGTCCCGTCCGCGACCGTGCGCATCCAGAGCTCGCCCAACGGGCACGGCTGGGGGAACCCGGCGTTCCTCGGGTTCGCCAGCTTCGGCCCGCCCTATGACCTGCTGGTGATTGGAACGCTGCCCGACGGCGACGCCGCACAGGCGTTCGAGCTGCGTGACCTGGTCGTCGAGGCCGACGGCGCGGTCGACCTGACCGTGCCGCGGGTCGAGGCCCACGTCGAAGATCTGGTCGTGAACCAGGCGGGCATGAAGCGGCCCGCGCGCGGCTTTCTCTACCGGCAACGCGCGGTGACCGCTGCGACGCCGAACCGCCTGCGCGTCACCGGCACCGTGACCGAGACCGCGCCGGTGGCGGGAAAGCCGCAGCACTTCACGCACGTCTTCGAGGCGCGCCGTACGAACCGCATCTCGCTCGGCCGCTGGTCGTGGGCGTTTTAGACGCCACGCCGCGGCGGTTCCTCGACCGGCATCGATTCTAGACGTCGCGCTTGAAGCCGGGCTTCACGTCGAACGACGACACGCCGTTGCGCGGGCTCCAGTTCTCGAGCGGCGGCTCGCTGAGGACGACGAAGAGGTCGCTCGGGTTGACGCCCGCGGCTTCGAACCGGCGCGCCATCGATTGAAACAGCGTCCGCTTCGCGCCGACCGAGCGTCCCGGAAACGCCGTGATCTCGACCAGCGTGAACGCCGGCGTGCGATCAGCGGTGATCTCGAACGACGCCGCGTCGAGCTCGACCAGCGCCTGATGGCGATCGACCTCGGGGATCTTGAACGCCTCGACGAGCGCAGCGTGAACGGCGTCGAGCAGGCGGCGGTTCTCGTCGGCGGGGCGGCCTTGCCGGCGCGTGATGCGAACCAGTGGCATGGGTCCTCTCTTCCTCTTCCGGCTCGCTACGCGTTGACGTGCACCATCGCCGCCTCGGGATAGCGCTCGCCCGCGGCGACCCCCTTCGGCGCGACGGCGTCGATCTTCCCGAGCTCGTCGGCCGTGAGCGCGATCGACGCCGCGGCCACGTTCTCTTCCAGGTGCTTGCGATCCGCGGTGCCGGGAATGGGAACGATGTCCTCGCCGCGCGCCAGCACCCAGGCCAGCGCCAGCTGTGAGGCCGAGACACCCTTCGCGGCGGCGATCTCGCGCACGCGATCGACCAGCTGCCGATTCTTCGCGAAGTTCGCGCCCTGGAAGCGCGGCGACCGGCGCCGGTAGTCCTCGGCCGGCAGATCCTCGAAGCGCGTGAAGCGGCCGGTGAGGAAGCCGCGGCCGAGCGGGCTGTACGCCACGA
>Ga0265328_10000727_pt1 | contig 15281 bp, 9 predicted proteins | sample 41624metaG_FD_202086 | JGI IMG/M metagenome (GOLD analysis project Ga0265328, IMG submission 202086) | Rhizosphere microbial communities from Carex aquatilis grown in University of Washington, Seatle, WA, United States - 4-16-24 metaG | ecosystem: Host-associated > Plants > Roots > Rhizosphere >...
CTCGCCCGTCGCCGTTGTTCCATTGTGGCAGGACGAACAATTCGTGTCGCCCGCCGCGTGCTGATAGACGGCGCCCGCGAAGCTCGTAAAGCCGCTCGACGCAGCGCCCGTATGACAGGCGGAGCAATCGCGGCCGGCGGTCGCCACATGGCCGGAATAAGACGCGGTCCCGAGCGCGCCCTTCGCGCCTTCGCTCGCGTAAAACCCGTTGTGACAGGCGTCGCAACGGCTCGACGACACCGCCGCATGGCCCTGAGCGCCCATGGTGTAGGTGGAAAAGCTCGCCGCCGTATTCACGTGGCAGTTCGAGCATTGCGTCACGCCCGTCGGAATATGCGGCGGCGTCGTATGACCCGTCGCCGTCGTTCCGTTGTGGCAGGACGCACAGTTCGTGTCGCTCGCCGCGTGCTGATAGACGGCGCCGGCAAAGCTCGTGAAGCCGCCCGACGCCGCGCTTGCATGGCAGGCGGCGCAATCGCGGCCGGCGGTCGCGACATGGCCGGGATAGGACGCGGACCCCAAAGCGCCCTTGCGTCCTTCGCCCGTGTAGGAGCCGTTATGACACGCGTCGCAGCGGCTCGACGACACCGCCGCATGGCCCTGAACGCCCATGGTGTAAGTCGTAAAGCTCGTCGCCGTGTTCACATGGCAGTTCGAGCATTGCGTCGCGCCCGTGGGAATATGCGGTGGCGTCGTATGCCCCGTCGCCGTCGTTCCATTGTGGCAGGACGCGCAATTCGTGTCGCCCGCCGCGTGCTGATACACCGCGCCCGCAAAGCTCACAAAATTGGCAGCCGCATTCGTGTGGCACGCCGCGCAGTCGCGACCGGCGGTCGCCACATGGCCGGGATAGGACGCAGAACCCAATGCGCCCTTGCTTCCCTGGCTCGTATAGCCGCCGTTATGACACGCGTCGCAGCGGCTCGACGACACCGCCGCATGGCTCATGGAATAGGTCGTGAAGCTCGTCGCGCTGTTATTATGGCAGTTCGAACATTGAACGCCGCTCACGGGAATATGCGGCGGCGTGGTCTCGCCCGTCGCCGTCGTTCCATTGTGGCAGGACGCGCAATTCGTGTCGCCCGCCGCGTGCTGATACACCGCGCCCGTCCAGCTCACATAACCGCCGGAAGCCGCGCCGGTATGGCAAGCGGCGCAATCGCGACCCGAGGTCGCCACATGGCCAGCATAGGAGGCGGAACCCAACGCGCCCTTCGTTCCTTCGCTAGTGTAGGAACCGCTATGGCAGGAGTCGCAACGGCTCGACGACACCGCCGCATGGTTCATCGTATAGGTGGTGAAGCTCGTCGCCGTATTCACATGGCAGTTCGAGCATTGAGTCGCGCCCGTCGGAATATGCGGCGGCGTCGTATGGCCTGTCGCCGTCGTTCCATTATGGCAGGACGAACAATTGGCGTCGCTCGCCGCATGCCGATAGACGGCGCCCGCAAAGCTCCCATAGCCCGTCGCAACGGCGTTCGCGTGGCAGGTCGCGCAATCGCGGCCGGATGTCGGCAGATGATTCGGATAGGACGCCGTTCCCTGCGCGCCCTTCAAACCTTCGCCTGCGTAGCCGCCATTGTGGCAGCCGTCGCAGCGGCTTCCGACAACCGCCGCATGGTTCATCGAGTAGGTCGCGAAGCTCGACGCCGTATTCACATGGCAATTCGAGCATTGCGTCGCGCCCGTGGGAATATGCGGCGGCGTGGCGAGGCCCGTCGCGGTGGTTCCATTGTGGCAGGCGGAACAATTCGTGTCGCCGGGAGCGTGCTGATAGACCGCGTCCGCCCAGCTTGTGAAACCGCTGCTCGACGCGCCGGTGTGACAGGTCGCGCAATCGCGGCCGGATGTCGCGACGTGGTTGGCGTAAGACGCCGTGCCTTGTGCGCCTTTGGTTCCCTGGCTCGAATAGGCGCCGTTGTGGCACGAGTCGCAGCGCGCGGAAGCGACGGCCTGGTGCCCTGTCGTCCCCATGGTGTAGGACGAGAAGCTCGTCGCCGTATTGGTGTGGCAGCTTGAGCATTGCACGCCTGGCGCGGGAATATGCGGCGGCGTGGTGCGCCCCGTCGCCATCGTTCCGTTATGGCAGGACGCGCAGTTCGTGTCGCCCGCAGCGTGCTGATAAACGGCGCCTTCAAAGCTCGTATAGCCGCCGCTCGCTGCGCCGGAATGGCAGACGGAGCAATCGCGGCCCGTCGTCGCCACATGCCCCGTGTAGGACGATGTCCCTTGCGCGCCTTTTGTTCCCTGGCTTGAGAAAGAGCCGTTGTGGCACGAGTCGCAGCGCGCGGACGCAACAGCCTGATGGCCCGTCGTCCCCATGGTGTAGGAGGAGAAGCTCGTCGCCTTATTGGTGTGGCAGTTCGAGCACTGCGCGCCTGGCGCGGGAATATGCGGCGGCGTGGTGCGCCCCGTCGCCGTCGTTCCGTTATGGCAGGACGCGCAGTTCGTGTCGCCCGCCGCGTGCTGATAGACGGCGCCTTCAAAGCTCGTATAGCCGCCGCTCGCTGCGCCGGTATGGCAGACGGCGCAATCGCGGCCCGTCGTCGCCACATGGCCGGCGTAAGACGCGGTCGCAAGCGCGCCTTTGGTTCCTTCGCCTGTGTAAGAGCCGTTGTGGCAGGAGTCGCAGCGCGCCGACGCGACGGCCTGATGGCCCGTCGTCCCCATGGTGTAGGCGGTGAAGCTCGCTGCGCTATTGTTATGGCAGCTGGAACATTGCGCGCCCGCCACGGGAATATGGGGAGGCGTCGTATTGCCGGTCGCCGTGGTTCCATTATGGCAGGACGCGCAATTGGTGTCGCCGGCCGCGTGCTGATACCGCGCCCCGGCCCAACTTACGAAGCCGCTGGCGGCGCGGGCGTGGCACAGCGTGCAGTCTCGCCCCGCGACCGCGACATGGCCCGGATAAGCGGCGGTTCCCAGCGCGCCCCCGGTTCCCTCGCCGGCGTAGGAGCCGTTGTGACACGCGTCGCAGCGCGCGGACGCCACCGCGGGGTGGTTCATGACATAGTCGGCAAAACTCGCTGCTTGATTGCTGTGGCAGGCTGAACATTGCACGCCCGCGACCGGGACGTGCGGCGGCGTCACGGCGCCGGACGCAGTTGCGCCGTTGTGACAACTCACGCAGTCCGTGTCGGTCGGCTGATGAACATAGCCGGCGCCCGAAAAACTGACGAAGCTCTTGTGACACAGCTCGCAAGGCGCCTGTGTGCGAATGTGATTCGACGCCTTGCCGTCGGCGGTCACGCCGTTGTGACAGCTCGCGCATCCCCCTGTGATGCCGCTGTGGTCCATTTTCCGGGCAGCGGCGAAATTCGTCGTGGAGGTATGACAATTCTCGCAGGGCGCAGCGGTGCGAATATGCCCCGGCGGTTTGCCGCGCGCGATTTTTCCGTCGTGACAGGCGCTGCACTTCCTCGACGCCTGCGTGTGGTCGATGATCTTTATGTCACGCCAAAAGCTGGTGTCGTGACAGCCCTCGCATTTTTCGGTTGTCGGCGGATGCGACGGCGGACGCGTCGCTGCGACGGAACCATTATGGCACCCGAAACAGAACCTCGGCGTATTCTTGAACCGGCCATTCACATGGCAGCTTTCGCACGCCGTCGAACTATGGCTGCGGGTCAACGCATATCCGGTCAGCGAATGGTCGAAAGAGCCGCGAAGCTGTGCGCCATAAGACGGATCGAAGGTGGCGCCGGGCGTCGAGCTTTGCGCAAATGCGACGCGCTCACTCGCGCAGAACGCGAGCGTCAAAAGAAGCAGACCTACGAGTCGAAACACGAAGGTCCGCATCGAGATCGTGCGAGTCGCTCGCTCGATCAAATCCCTTCCCCCCTCACTTGTCGTTCCAGAGTCAGTAGTGATGAAATGCAGCGGAATCTTGGAGATAACTCCATTTTGCCGAAGCGCGACGCAACACGCGCGCCTTTGCGCGCGACGCCGTCGCAATACAATTGACACAGTCGTATTTTTTGGCGGATTTCCGCGTCGTTTTTTGAATTTGAAACCCGAATTTCGTCCCGTGGTTTTACGCAAAAATTAAATTGCGCGACGGCGACATCGCACGCAAACCGTCGCAAGCTTTCTCCACGCTGAAAGTCAGCTGACGAAACGCTCGGAAACCAACGTCAAAGGAGGCGATTTCGAGGCCGACCCAGCGCCGCGAATATGATTCGCCGCCAATGCGATCCGCTCTGCGCTCGCATCTGTTGTGTTGCGACTCCCGTCGCAACACGTCGCACTCGCACGGCGGCTGTCCGCGACGACGCGTCCCGTCGTTCCGTCAACGGAATCGACGGATTCGCCTGTGTTACATTTTCGGGAAAAAGGATTGCTGCGGCGATGTCGTCGCGACCGCCAGACGTCCGGGCGTGTGCGCTTGACGAAGAGAAGCGCTTACAGTCGCTGATCGCCGCGATAACGCCCGAAGCTCTTTTGCCCCGCGGCGTCGAACAAAAACACGTCATAGACCGCGGCGGCGCCGTCATCGGTCTCCATTCCCGGCGAGCCCGCAGGCATCCCCGGCGCGGCGAGGCCGAGCGCGAGCGGCTTTTCCGCGAGAAGCCGTTTGATCGCCGCCGGCGGAACATGCCCTTCGACAAGATAGCCCGCGACTTCCGCGGTATGACAGGCGCCAAGCGATTGCGGCGCGCCCAGCGCCCGTTTGACGTCCGCCATATTCGTTTCCTCCATCACCTCGACCGCGAACCCCGCAGCGCGCAAGCGCTCGCTCCAGGCCTTGCAGCAACCGCAGCCCGGATCGCGATGCACCGTCACGCGAACCGGCTCCGCCGCGCGCGCCGGAAAACCGGCCGCGGCGAACGCGCCGACGAGCGTAGAAAATGTTCCGCGGCGCGTGACGCGATTGAACTGCTTCGTCATACTGTCGTCTCTCATTTACGGCGTCAGGCCCAAATCCTTGCCGACCCCGGCAATGCGCGCGCGTTCGTCCGGTTCCCCGTCGAAGGTTTTAAGGGCGACGCCGAGGGCCTCTTTCGCCTTGTCTTGATCTTTAAGCACGGTGCGCGAGCGCATCAACTTGATCCAGCCATCGGCGTCATGCGGCGATTTTTCGAGACGCGCGGCGAGCGCGTCGACCATCTGGCGGATCATTGCGACGCGATCATCCGGCGTCATCGCCTCAGCCCGCTTCACATCCTGCGCGGTTGGCCCGCGATCCTGGACCGGCGCGGGAGCTTGCGCTGAAGAAACAGGAGCGGCCGGCGACGGCGCGCCGGGATTTTCCAGCCCCGCGAGCTTTTGCCTCAATTCGAGAATGAAGGAATCATTGGGATCGCCCTCCGCGGCGATCTGCTTCCAATCCGCGACGGCGCCCGCCTGATCGCCGTCCTGCTCCTTCGCGAGGCCTTTAAAATATCGCGCGCGCGGCTCTTTCGGGTCGAGCGCCAACGCCTCCTCGACGAGCGTCCGCGCCTCTGCGACGACGGCGCCGTCCGCGCCGCGGATCAGCATTTCCGCACGCGCGCTTTTAAGATCCGCGACCATGGGCGCGAGCGCGATCGCTTTGGCGTAAGCGTCCGCCGCCTCCGCATAGCGCTCCACGCCGCCATAGGACCAACCGAGCATACGCCAGCCGCCGACATCCCCGGGATTCACGTCGAGGCGCTTGACGATACGCTGGATCATCTCATCGACCGAGGGCAGCGCTTTGGCGGAGGCGCTGTCGGGCCGCGCCTTGCTCCGCTCGATTTGCTCGACGATCGGCGCGCGCGGCGCGGGCGTCGACCGGGCGATGGCCGACGACGGCGCGGCTTCCGTCTCCGCCGCAGACTCGGCGGGCCATTCGTTCTCGCTACGCGTTTCGAACTTGCCGGTGAGCGCGTAAAGACCAATCGCGCCGCCGACAATGACAACCGCGACGCCAACCGCCGCAAATGCGCGTTCGCCGCCCGAAAGCCCCGGCGCCAAAGCGTCGTCATCGCGCGCGGCGGCGAGCAGACGCCGCTTGATTTCGCCTCTCGCGGCGTCTGCTTGAACGGGCTCGATGAGTCCCTGCGCCGCCTCGGCGTCGACCTCTTTGAGCTGATCCTTGAAGACGGCGACGTCGAACGCCGACGCGGCGCGGCGCCGCTCCACGCGGCGAATGAACGGCGTCGCCGCGATCACAGCGGCCACGGCTGTCATGATGGTGAGAACGATCCACAGGATCATTTCGCGTTTTTCTCCTCAAGCAGCGCGTCGAGCCGTGACGCTTCGTCGTGTGTGAAATCGGCCGGCGCCGCGGCCGGCGCGCCCGAGAGCCCGCGCAGATAGCGCGCAAAACAGAAAAGCGCCAGAAAGGCGGCCAATGCCGGGCCAACCCACAACAGCGCCGTATTGAGCTGCATCGGCGGCTTCAGCAGCACGAAATTGCCGTAACGCGCGACGATATACTCTATCGCCGCCCTGTCGCTGTCGCCGGATTGAAGCCGTTCGCGCAACAACACGCGCAGATCATGCGCAAGCGGCGCGTTGGAATCGTCGATGCTCTGATTCTGGCAGACGACGCAACGCAGCTCCTGGCTGAGGTCGCGCGCGCGCGCCTCCAGCGCGGGATCTTTCAACATTTCGTCGGGCGTCACCGCCAAAGCCGGCGCCGACAGGAACAGCGCCGCTGCGATCAGACTTCCCTTCGCTTTCGATCTTGCAGTCATTTCTGGCTCCGAAGGGCTTTGATCATTGGCTCGAACACATCTTTCCAGACCCCGTCCGTGAGCGCGCCCGCGTGGCGATAGCGGACGCGGCCATCGCGATCGACGAGAAATGTTTCCGGCACGCCGGTCACGCCAAGATCGACGCCGACGCGCCCGCTCTCGTCGAAACCGAGGCGCGTATAGGGATTGCCGTATCCCAGCCAGCGCCGGGCGCCGACGCGCGAATCCTTCCAATCGACGCCGTAGATTTTCACGTCCCGCGCCGCCGCAAGCTTCTCAAGCATCGGATGTTCCTCGCGGCAAACCGGGCACCAGGAAGCAAAGACGTTCACCAGCGCCACCTCGCCTATCACATCCACGCTGGAAAGCCCGCCAGCGGCCCCGTCGACAGCTTGCAAGGAAAATGTCGGCAAGGCCCTGTCGATGAGCATCGACGGCATTTTCTGCGGGTTATTCGTCAGGCCAAATCCAAGACCTGCAAAAACGAGCAGAAATACGGCGAGCGGCGCAAAGCGCGACATCACCTACTCCGCCGGCGCAAGAGCGACGCCCGCAGGAGCGGAGCGTTGCGGCGCGCCGACTCGAAGCCGCCGATCCGACAGCGAGATGAAGCCGCCAAAGGCCATCAGCAAGGCGCCGATCCAGATGAACGGAACGAACGGATGCACGTAAAAGCGCACCGTCCAGCCGCCGGCGTTGTCTGCGTCGCCGAGAACGACATAAAGATTGGACGCCAGATTGGTGTGAATCCCCGCCGCCGTGGTCATTTGTTGACGCACCGGAAAGTAGCGGCGTTCGGTAATCATTCGCGTCACCGGTCGCCTTTTGCGCGTCACCTCGAAGGTCGCGCGCTCCGCGTCGTAATTCGGACCTTGCGCATCTTTCACCGAGCGCAATTTAAGCTCATAGCCCGACAACGCCATAGACTCGCCGACATGCATCACGCCGATTTTCTCGCTCGCCCATGCCGACATTCCGGTGATACCTGCAAGCAGCACGCCCATGCCCGCATGGGCGACGACGAGCCCGTAAAATGCGCGCGGCGTCGCGCCTGCAAGCCTCAACGATGTGGAGAAAGGCGCGGAGCCAAGGCGCACACGCTGCGCGACCATCAGCAGCGAGCCAACGACAATCCAGGCGGCCAGCGCCATGAAGACGGCAGCGAGAACATTGGCGAGCGAGCCAAAAGCCAACGTCAGCGCGAATATCACGACAGCCGCCGCCAAAGCGTATTTCAGCTTGCCGAGTGCGCCGGCAAGCGTGTCGCGCTTCCATTTCAGCGCGGGGCCGAGCGCCATGAAGATCAGCAGCGGCGTCGCCAGCGGAACGAAAGTGCGATTGTAATAGGGCGGCCCGACCGAAATCTTGTCCCCGCCGATCATATCAATGACCAGCGGGTAGAAAGTGCCGAGAAAAACAGTAAAGGCGACGACGCTGAGCAGGGCGTTGTTGAAAGTCAGCCCGCCCTCGCGGCTGACGAGAGAGAACGGCGAACCGCTTTTGATCGCCTGCACACGGAAGGCGAAAAGCGTGAGCGCGCCGCCCGTCGCAACGCCGATGAGCCCGAGAATGAACACGCCGCGCGCCGGATCCTGAGCAAAGGCGTGAACGCTGGTGAGCACGCCGGAGCGCACGAGAAACGTGCCGACGAGGCTGAGCGAAAAGGTGAGAATGCCAAGCAGAATTGTCCAACTCGTCAGCGTGTTCCGCCGCTCGACGACAAGCGCAGAGTGAAGCAGCGCCGTGCCCGCGAGCCATGGCATCAACGACGCATTCTCGACCGGATCCCAGAACCACCATCCGCCCCAGCCGAGCGTATAATAGGCCCAGAAACTGCCGAGTGCGATGCCGATGGTGAGGAAACACCAGGCGGCAAGCACCCAGGGACGCACCCATCGCGCCCAACAGGCGTCGACGCGCCCCTCGATCAACGCCGCGATGGAGAAGGAGAAGGCCATCGAGAAGCCGACGTAACCCAGATAGAGAAACGGCGGGTGAAAAGCGAGGCCGGGATCCTGAAGGATCGGATTGAGGCCCGCGCCGTCCGCAGGCGGATTCGCCAGAGTAGCGAAAGGATTGGAGGTCGTCACAACGAAGGTGAGAAAGCCAAAGGCGATCATCCCATGCACGCCGAGCACGAGGCTGCGCAGGCGATCCGGAATGTTGTCGCCGAAAAGCGCGACGGCGGCGCCGAAGATAGAGAGAATGAGAACCCACAAAAGCATGGAGCCTTCGTGATTCGCCCAAACGCCGGAGACTTTATAAAGCAGCGGCTTCGCGCTATGCGAATTGGCGGCGACGACGGAGAGCGAGAAATCCGACGTGACGAAAGCGTAAGTGAGACAGGAGAAGGCTGCCGCAACGAACACGAGCTGCGCGAGCGCCGCATGATCGACGAATGCCGCGATGACGGGATCGCGTCGACGAAAGGCGATGAAGGGCGCGAGCGATTGCGCCAACGACAGCATCAAAGCCAAAAGAAGAGCAAAATAGCCGATGTTCGCTGTCATTCCTGCAAGCCTTGCGCATTTGGCGAGCCATTCGCTCGAACGAAATCGTTCGAGCGAATGGCTCGCCAAAGAAAAAATTCAAAACCACGCGCCGATAGGACGGGAACGTGGATCGGCTCTGAATCCGATATTGAAATTATGCCTGCGCAAATCGACAAAATAGAGACAAATTGGGGATTTAGTTGTGGAAAATTGAGGGCGGCCTTCACTCGCCGGTCGCCGTTTTAAGCATTGCCGAAATTGTTTCTCGGCCGAGCGCAGCAGCAATATCCGCCGCCGCCTCGCGCCTCTTGTTGCGCAGGCGCGCATCGGCCCCTTTTTCCAACAGGCTTTGCACGAATCCCGCTCGGTCTTCATGCGCAGCGATCATTAGCGCGCTATAGCCCTGCGCATTACGCGCGTTGACGTCGACGCCGCGCGCCAGAAGTTCGCGCGTCAAATCGACGAAGCCGTTTTGGATCGCCAACATCAGCGGCGTATTGCCTGCCCTGGTCGCAATATTGACGTCCGCGCCAGTCGCAAGAAGCGCGCCCGCGATCGTCTCGCGCCGCGCCTCGATAGCGCGCAAAAAGGGCGTCACGCCCGCTGTATCTGCAATCCGCGGGCTGGCCCCTCTGGCGAGAAGCGCGTCAACCGTTGCGGCGTCGCCATGATCGGCCGCAATCCATAACGCCGTGCGGCCGTTCTTGTCCCGCGCGTCGATCTCCGCGCCGGCGTCGATGAGGCGATCGACGATTTTTCGCGGGCAGGACGAGGCCGCCAACATCAGCGCCGTCTCGTCGTTCTCACCGACGAATTTTGCGTCGGCGCCCGGTGCGAGGCGCAGCGCGACAGCCTCGTGACATCCCTTCACGGCGACGGTCAGCGCCGTTTCGTAACGCAGAGAGACGACGCGTTGATCCGCGCCCGCGCTGAGAAGCTTTTCCACGGCCTCAATGCGTCCTTTCGCGGCGGCGGCGATCAACGCCGTGTCCCCCGCCTTGTTTCGGTCATCGATGCGCGCGCCGGCCGCCAGCAGAACGCCGACGGCATCCTCGCGGCCAACTTGCGCGGCGAGAATAAGCGGCGTGTCGCCGGCGTCGTCGGTTTCGTCGAGACGTGCGCCGCCGGCGGCCAATTGGCGCAGCGCGTCGCTCTGTCCACGCAGGGCCGCGTCGAGAATCGCCGCTCGGCCGTTCCGACCGGCGCTTGGCGACGGCGCAGCCCGCCGCATGACGCCATGCTTGTCCGGCGCGTGATCTTGAGCGATGGCGCGCGCGGACAAATCGGCGAGCGGCGTCGCCGTCCTCGGCCATTTTCCGGCGTCGAGACCGCGCAAGAGATGGGCGGCGCGCAAATCGCCGTGCGACGCGGCGCGTCCCAGCCATTGGCGGGCTTCGACGACGTCGACCGCCGTCCCGCGTCCCGCAAGATACATTTGAGCAAGCGCAAATTGCGCGCGCCTATATCCGCCTTGCGCCGACGCTTTCATCCAGCGAAAGGCTTCGGCGAGATTCTGACGCACGCCAAAGCCGGAACGAAATTCAAGCGAAAGTTCGAATTGCGCCTCCGCTGCGCCGGCGAGCGCGCGACGCTCCAGATCGGTCCCGCTCGTTTTCGGCGCAAAGGCGTTGTTCACCGCCCGCGCCGGCCCGGAGTCCCGATCGCGCTTTCGTGTCGTCGGCGCCTCCAGCGCCAAAACGCCCGATCCCCAAAAAACGAAAAGAACGAAGAGGCCGAAACCAAATCCACGATCACGCTGTGCCATATTTCGTTTCCACGTCGATGCCCATGCTCTTGAGAAAGGGCGTGGGCAGAATGCCGCCGACGCAAACGATCACAGCCTCATTGTCTATGACAAGCGTTCCGCCGACAGTTTTTATCGCGACGTCGGCAACGCCGATTCGCTTGACCGACGACGAAAACAGCACTGTAAGACGCCCCTCGGCTTCCGCCTTCTCCACGCGCTCGCGGTTCTTCGCCTTGGCGCGGCCGAAGCTCTCGCTTCGGTGAGACAAGGTCACGGTGGTGTTCGGCTGATCGGCGATTTCACACGCCGCTTCAAGCGCGCTGTCGCCGCCGCCGACGACGAGCACATTCTGACCTCTATATTGCTGCGGATCGATCATGCGATAAACGACTTTGCTCTGATCTTCCCCGGGAACGTCAAGGGTGCGAGGCGTGCCGCGACGGCCGATGGTGAGCAGCACGGCGCGCGTCTTGTAACTCGCGCGCGTCGACTGTACGACAAAGTAATCCCCTTCGCGCGTCACCGCCTGGACGCGCTCCCCTTCGTTGATTTTCAGCCCGTTTTTCGTCGCAATATCCTCAAAAAATTCGATTAGCTCCTCCTTGCTGAGTTCGTGAAAATCAAATGTTCCGGCGATGGGTAAGGTGAAAGGCTGCGTCATCACCAGCTTGCCGCGCGGAAAATGCGCGACGGTGCCGCCGAACGTGTCCTGCTCCAGCGTAACAAAACGCATTTTGCGCTCAAGGGCTGAAAGACTCGCCGAAAAACCTCCGGGTCCGCTGCCGATAATTGCGACGTCGAGAATATCGGAGCCGCTTCCGCCTTTTCGCCTGGCGATGGCGTCCATCGCCTGACGCCCCTGCTCTATGGCGTTGCGCACAAGCCCCATGCCGCCAAGTTCCCCGGCGATAAAAATGCCTGGCACATTCGTCTCGAAATTCGGCGCGACATTGGGAATGTCGACGCCGCGACGCTCCGTGCCGAACACGAGCGAAATCGCGTCGGCGGGACACACTGCCTTGCAGGCGCCGTGTCCGATGCAATTCGCGGGCTCGACCAGTTCCGATTTTCCGTCGATGAGACCGAGAATGTCCCCTTCGTGGCACGCGCGCACGCAAGAACCACAACCGATGCATCTCGCGTGATCGATAATGGGATGCAATGACGCAGGCTCCAGCAAGCCCGCCTCGGTCGCCGCGACGAGCTTTCCGACGCTCGCCGTCTCCATCCTTTTGCGCGCCGGCAAATAGACGGCCCAGGCGAGGGCGAGAAGCGCGGCATAAGCGAGAATCGGATCAAGCTGCATCAAAAATCCTTCGGTTACGCGGGCGAAGGCGCGCTTCGGCTACGCGACGCGCCGACAGGCGATTGACGCCACGGACCCATGACGACGTTCATCGTCATGCAGGCTAGAACTGCGTCGACAACCCATCGTAAAAAAAAAAGCGCTAATTCTATGGCGTATCTGAATATTTCCTGACATTGGACTCAATCGCGCCGCCGCGGGCAGCACGACATGAACACTATCGCCAAAAAAATAAGGCGCGCCGCCGCGCGGCGAAAGCCTTACAAACCGGGGGGCGCATGGGGCATCTCCGGCGCAACCCGATGACGCGCGCGACCGCAAATACGAATTCGGTAAAAAGTTCATAAATTCGCTTGAGATTGGCGCGATTTATATTCGCTCCTAGCGCAGCGCGGTCCAAAATCAGGCCCGCGCTCAACCCTGGTTCGTGACAGCATGACGGCCATCGACGTTCCAAACAAATTTTCGCAGTACCTCTCCAGCACGCTCGCGCGCGCGACGCCCCCTCTCGTCGCCCTTGCTGTTTTTTTCGCGCTCTTTATCGGCTGGCGTCGGGCCGAGGACGACGATCTCACGCCCAAAAGCGGCCTCGGCTATTGGCTGGGCATCGTCGGCGGGGGCATGATGCTCTTCCTCCTCGTGTATTCCTATCGCAAGCGACGACCTATGGCGCGCGCGATTGGCTCGGTGCCCACCTGGTTTCGCATTCACATGCTTCTTGGCGTCGCAGGGCCGCTGCTCGTCGTCTTTCATTCAAACTTCCACCTCGGCGCCCTGAACAGCAATGTCGCTCTTTTCACAATGCTCATCGTCGCCGCCAGCGGCGTCGTCGGCCGTTATATTTACGGCAAGATTCATATGGGAATGCACGGACGCAAAGCGCAAGCGAAGGAAATTTACGCAGACATCGAGGAAATGCGCGCCGATCTCGGGCGCGATCTCGCCGGTATGGACGACGTGGTCGCCGAAATGAACGATTTCGGTCGTCACGTCGTCGCAACGCCCCCAAAAAACGCGCTCGCCAGCCTGTTTCGCGGCGCAATTATGGTGGTGCAATCGCGCTTTTTGCGCGCACGCGCGCGCGCGCATCTTCACGCCGCGCTTCTCAAGCGCGCCAAATCCGAACATTGGGGGTGGGCCGAGCGGCGAATCAAATTGAGAGCGATCGAAACCAGGCTCGACGCTTATTTCGCAGCGCATCTCAAAGCCATGGAGCTTCACTTCTTCGAACGCCTCTTTTCCTTGTGGCACGTCCTTCACCTGCCACTTTTTTTTCTGATGCTTGTCGCAGGAATCGTCCATGTGTGGGCGGTTCACCGATATTGAACGCGGAGCCGGAAAATTGACACAAAGGCGTTTTCTTTTCGCGGCCGCAGTCATCGCGGCGCTTTTCGCGTTCGTGAAGGTCGCCGCCGCGCAAAGCCTTCTTGAACAGCTCGTGACCCCCGGCCCTCTCGCGGAAAGCCACGCCAAAGCGGAGAAGGAGTGCAGCAAATGCCACGAATCCTTCTCCAGCCACAGCCAGCCGCGACTGTGTCTCGATTGCCACAAGGAAATCGTAAAGGATCGGGAAGCGAAGCTCGGCTATCACGGCCGACAACCGGAGGCGCTGAAAGAGGAGTGCCGCCACTGCCATTCCGATCATAAGGGTCGCGGGGCCGATATCATGCAGCTCGACCGTGAGCGTTTCGATCACGATCTCACCAATTTCCGTCTCGTCGACTCGCACAAATCCGTTGCTTGCAGCGCCTGTCACGCCGCCAAAAAGCCGTATCACAACACCGCGACGGTGTGTTTCGACTGCCACAAAAAAAACGATCCGCATAAAGGCAAGCTCGGCGAAAAATGCGACAGCTGCCATGCGCCGACGAGGTGGCGCGAAACAAAAACCTTCGATCACAGCAAAACAAAATTTGCGCTCGAAGGCGCGCATAAAGAGGTCGCCTGCGCGACCTGCCATTCCGGACAAATCTACAAAGACCTCCCTCGCGACTGCGCCTCCTGCCATAAGCTGCAGGACATTCACGGCGCCCGCTACGGTGAGAAATGCGAATCGTGCCACAATCAGGCCAAATGGAAAGAGGCCAAATTCGACCACGACGCCAAAACGAAATTCCCGTTGCACGGCGCACATGCACAAGCGAAATGCGACGTCTGCCACACAGGAGATCTATATAAAGACAAGCTCGCCGTCGCCTGCATCTCCTGCCACAAGAAGCAAGATCCGCATCAGAACGCCCTCGGCGAAAAATGCGATAAATGCCACAATGACGTCGATTGGCGAAAAAACATCGCCTTCAACCACAATCAGGCGCGCTTTCCCCTTGCAGGAAAACATGCGTCGACGCCTTGCGAAGAGTGTCACCGCACGCAGATTTACATCGACACGCCGACGGCGTGCGAAAAATGCCACGCGGATACGCTTCACCAGGGACGGCTCGGCTCGGCTCCGCAATGCGGCGCCTGTCACACGCCGGCAAGTTGGGGAAAATGGCGTTTCGATCATGCAAAGCAGGCGCATTGGCCGCTGACCGGTTCGCACGCGACGCTTAAATGCGAGAGTTGCCACGCTGTGAAGGGCGCGAGCCTGTCGCTGCCGACCGCCTGCGAAAGCTGTCACAAAGATCGCTATCACCAGGGCCGTCTCGGCGCGGTCGCAAAATGCGGCTCATGCCATGACGCGTCGCGCTGGTCGCATTGGCGCTTCGATCACCAGCACGCGACCGGCTACCCGCTGACAGGCGCCCACGCAACGCTGAAATGCGAATCCTGCCACTCGCGGCCCAACCCGCCCGATCTCAAGCTGCCGACGCAATGCGTCGATTGCCACCGACGCGACGACCCGCACCTGAATTCCTTCGGACCGACTTGTGACCGTTGCCACACGACCTCAAACTGGCGGAAGGTGACAATCCGCAATTAACCGGTGGCGCGATCTGTCGACATTCTGCGCGAGAGCCAGAGGCGTGTCGCATTTTTTCGCTCCCTGCAGCGGTGGGCCAAAAAATGCGACGCGCCAAATTTCTCATCACGTCTATCGCGCCCGGCGGCCGCGCAACCTTTCTCGTCAGGCTTCA
>Ga0265328_10000732_pt1 | contig 15215 bp, 15 predicted proteins | sample 41624metaG_FD_202086 | JGI IMG/M metagenome (GOLD analysis project Ga0265328, IMG submission 202086) | Rhizosphere microbial communities from Carex aquatilis grown in University of Washington, Seatle, WA, United States - 4-16-24 metaG | ecosystem: Host-associated > Plants > Roots > Rhizosphere...
TGCACTGGCGCGAGAGCGCGCCCGCACTTGCCGGCTGGCTCGACGCAATCGGCGAACGGCCACCGCTGCGCCTTACCCGGCCAGAATAGCGATTTTTTATTGCGCCGCGATTCTTACGCGCGGGTGGAGTCAGTTTGGCTCGCTGCAAGCCACGCGTGAACCTGCGCCACCACCGCCGCGCCTTCGCCCACCGCCGCCGCGACCCGCTTGGTCGAGTTCGCGCGCACGTCGCCGATCGCGAACACGCCCGAGACGGAGGTCTCAAGCGGCAAGGGATGGCGTCCCTCCTGCGCGCGGTCCGACCGCACGTATTCATCGGGTGCCAGGTCGATGCCGGTACACACGAATCCCTTGTCGTTCACTTTCACGCCGCAGCCGGCGAGCCAATGAGTGTTCGGATCGGCGCCGACGAACAGAAATACGCGGCTGATCGGTTTTGTTACTTCATTGCCATTTCTGCGGTCGCGCCAGCGCACTCCGCTGATGCCGTCCGCGCCGCCCTCGATCGCCGTAATTTCGGTCTCGATATGCAGGGTAACGTTGGGCAGCGATCCGATGCGGTCGACCAGATAGCGCGACATGTTCTTGTTAAGATCGTTGCCGCGAATCAGCAAATGTACGTGCGTCGCGTGGCTCGCGAGGAACACCACGGCCTGCCCCGCCGAGTTGCCGCCGCCCACCAGCACCACGTCCTCCTGCCGGCACAGATTGGCTTCGATCCGCGACGCCCAGTAATAAACCCCGCGGCCTTCGTACTGTTCAAGATCGGGAATTTCCGGACGCCGGTAGCGCGCGCCCGAGGCGATCACGACGGTCCTGGTCATCACCCGCGAGCCGCAGTCGAGGTTCATCGTGAGCGGCGAGCCGCTGCAGTCGAGCTGTTTCACCCCGACCGGCACCGCGACATCGGCGCCGAATTTTTGCGCTTGTACGTATGCACGTCCGGCCAGCGCCTGGCCCGAGATGCCGGTCGGGAAACCGAGATAGTTCTCGATGCGTGAACTCGCGCCTGCCTGGCCGCCGATCACGCGCGTATCGAGCACCAGCACCGACAGCCCTTCCGATGCGGCATATACCGCGGTCGCGAGGCCGGCCGGGCCCGCGCCGACGATCGCGATATCGTAGACGTGTTCGGCGTCGAGATTCGGGTACATGCCCAGGCGGTGCGCGAGTTGTTGCTCGGTGGGACATTTCAGGACCGCGCCGTCGGGGCAGACGACCAGCGGCATCTCATCCGCGCGCGGTGCGTGCAGTTTCACCATGTCTTGCGCGGGCTGCTCCAGCGCGGGATCCATCACCGTGTACGGATGGCCGTTGCGCGAGAGGAAGCCCTGCAGGCGTACCAGGCCCGCGTCGCCGGGTGCGCCGATCAGGACCGGGCCGCCCGCGCCGGTTTCGATCAGGCCGACGCGGCGCAGGATGAGCGCGCGCATGATGCGCTCGCCCAATTCGGCTTCGGCGATCACCAGCGCGCGCAATGACGCGGAATCGATAGTCAGCGCTTCGACTACTTCCAGTGCGCGCCCGTCGACGAGCGAAGGACGCCCCGAGAGTTGGCCGACTTCGGCCATGAATTGCCCGGGCCCGTTCTCCACGACGCCCAGCTCGGGGCTCATGGCGTTTTTGCGCGTGACCGCGACACGTCCGCGCAGCAATACCATCATGCCCGCCCGCGGCTTGCCCGCTTCGAACAACAGTTCTCCCGGGTGCCATGTCTTCACCTCGCCAAAGCGCTGCAAACGGCTGATTTCGTCGGGCGTGAGATCGGGAAACATCTGCTCGCGGCGCGACGCGAGATCCGGCGGCAGTGCCGGCGTCGTTATTCCGGCGGCGGCATGCACGCCGCTGCCGCTGTTCGGAGCGCAGGTTTCGATCGCGAGTGGAATATCGGGCGCGGGGCTCATCGCCCTCCTTTATGCGGCGGCAACGGCGTCTGGTTGCCGGTGAAGTCGAGCATCGCTTCATCGACGTAACACCAGCCCCACGGGTCGTGCGGGAAAAACGATTCCATGATCGGATGGCCGGTCGCCTTGTAATGCTTCGTCGCGTGCTTGTTTTTCGAGCTGTCGCAACAGCCGACGTGCCCGCACGAGCGGCAGATGCGCAAATGCACCCAGGTGTCGCCCATCTTCAAACATTCTTCGCAGCCGTCCGCGGACGGCGTCACGTTGCGTATCGTCGAAACATGTGTGCAGTTCATGGACCTTGCCTGTGCAAGAGTGCCGGAAGGACGCAGCGGCGGGTTAGAGGAGGCGGTACAGGCTGTGCATCCGGTTGAACGTGTGCGGCCGGACCTTGGGTTTCCAATCGCCGGTGTCGGATGCGGCAACCCACGCCGGACCCTGGGGCACGTCGGGCGACGACACGCGGTAGATCGCCGCATATTTGGGAATGCCGTCGACCGGCTTCTCAAGCACATAGCGTTTGACGTCGAGCACGCCCGGCACCTTGGAAATCAGCGGGACATGCTGTTCGTCATACACGCGGTTGAACTCGGCTTCGACGTCCGGCTTGACGTCCATCTGGACCAGATAAATGTATTCGTTCATGTTTTCACTTTCTGCGGTGGTGGGATGATCGGATAGCGTCGCGCGTCGGCGCACTCAAATGTTTGTCGGCCCGGCGGTGAAGCGCAACAACGTTGGCGCAATCGCGGCGTCCACCCGCATGGCGCACCAAAACCGGACTCCGGATCATTTTATCGGTGCATCCGGAAATGGTCGAGGGAACGGATTACAATCGGCGCGTGAAGCCTTGCCCCCGGCCGCGCCATGTAACCGCGTGGGGAACTCGCTGGAACGCCGCTTGCTGGCGGTCAGCGAGTTGAGTCTTGCAAGCCGCGAGGCCTCGTGGCCTCAACGATGCACTTTAGCGCGCGTTTCATGCCGGGAGTACACACGTTATGAATAATTGGAAATGGAAAGTCGCGCCGGCCGTAGCCGCGATTTTTGTCTGCAATTTGCCGGCGCGGGCCCAGTCCGCCAAGACCGAGTATCCCAACCGCCCGATCAGGCTGGTCGTGCCATACGCGCCCGGCGGCACCACCGATTACGCGGCACGCATCCTCGGCTCCAAGCTGACGGATGCATTGGGACAGACCGTGGTGGTCGACAATCGCCCGGGCGCGGGGTCCATCATCGGCTCCGACGTCGTTGCCAAGGCGATTCCCGACGGCTACACATTGTTGATGGTCGATACGGGCTTCAGCATTACGCCTGCGCTCTATGCGAAATTGCCCTTTGACGCCGTCAAGGATTTCTCGGCAGTGACCGAGGCGATGCGCGTTTCGAACTGGCTGATCGTACCGGCGGCACTGCCGGCCAGGTCGGTCGCCGATCTGGTTGCGCTGGCAAAAGCCAAGCCGGGAACGCTGACCTTCGGCTCCGGCGGCGTGGGCTCGCCTTTTCACATGGCGGGCGAACAGTTCAAGTTGGCGGCGCGGATCGATATCGTGCATGTGCCGTACAAGGGCGGCGGACCGGCGCTGACCGATTTGATCGGCGGACATATCTCGCTGCTGTTTCCGACGATGACGATTGCGCTGCCCCATGTGAACGCCGGTCGCCTGCGCGCGCTCGCGGTAATTGCACCGAAACGGGCGGCCGCCGAGCCCGACGTCCCGACGATGGCGGAGGCGGGCCTGCCGGCGGTGACGATGACATCGTGGTACGGCATGTTGGCGCCGGCGGGTGTGCCCCGCCCGCTGATCGATATGCTGTCCGCCGAAATCCGCAAGATTCTCGCGCAGCCGGACGTGCGCGAGCGCCTCGCGAGTCAGTTCGCCGAACCGGTCGGCAGCACACCGGCCGTGTTCGCCAAACTGGTCGCCGGCGAGATCGTCACCTGGACTGCCGTCGCCAAAGCGGGCGGCATCAAGGCGGAGTGATTACGCCGGGGTGACGCGGCGTACCTGGAAATCGTACCGGCGCGCGGGATTCGCGACGAGCACTTTTTCGCGCTGCGCGGCGTCGGGAATCCAGGCCGCGAGCATGTCGGCCAGATCGCCGTCGTTCGGCATCTGGTGCAGTCCCATCGGATGCGGCCAGTCCGTCGCCCACACCGTGCGTTCGGGCGCCGCGGCGACGACCGCGCGCGCCAGTGCGGTGACGTCCGCAAATTCGGGCGCTCGCTCCGAGACGAAGTAAACGCCCATGATTTTTGCCCAGACGTTTTCCCGCCGCAACAGGCGCAACAACGCCTGGAAGGGCGGCGCGTCGATGCCGTCCTTCGCGTTCACGCGGCCGAAATGATCGATCACGATGTCGATCGGCAATTTGCTCAGCTGCTCTTCGATGTCCGGATATTTTTTGAAATCGATGAAGAATTGCAGATGCCAGCCCAGGTCCTTCAGCCGTCCGGCAAGCCTGGGCGCCTGCGCCAGCGTCAAGCCGGGCGTCGATGCGGCGAGATTGATGCGCACGCCGCGCACGCCGGCCTCGTGCATGTCCCGCAGTTCGCGATCGGTGACGTTCTCGTCGATGACCGCGATACCCCGGAACGCAAAGACGCCCGAGCGCAGCGCGTCGAGCATCGCGCTGTTGTCGGTGCCGTAAACGCTCGGCTGCACGAGCACCGCCCGTTCGCAGCCGATGGTCGTCAACATGCGCACGAAGTCCGCGTACGCGGCATCGGGTGCGATATAGCCCGCATGCGGCAGAAACGGGTAGCGGCTCTGCGGCCCGAAGACGTGCGCGTGGCAATCGCAGGCGCCGCGCGGAAATTGCAGTTTCGGCTTGCGGGTATCGGCTTGCGGCCCGGGTATCGTTGGCGGGCGCGGTGCTGGCAGCGGCATGTGCATGGACCGGTGAATAGTTGAGGGCTATTGCGATGATAAAGGTAAATCAATGCCGCGCGTTCGTCACGCGCTTGTGTTAATTTCCGTCCCTTGCATATTCACATAGAGCGGGGACTTGCAACATGACGGGCGGCACAAAAAAATGCGGATGGGGCGTCGCGGGTTTGGGCTGGGTCGCCGGCGACTTTGTCGTGCCGGCGATGGTACAGCAGGGCATGCAGCTCGCAGCCTGCGCCGGCAGTACGCCGGAAAAATCGCGGGCGTTCGCGCAGCGCTTCGGTTTTTCGCGCGCGCACGATAATCTCGATTCGCTGCTGCGCGATCCCGCGGTCGACGCCGTGTACCTCGCGCTGCCGAACGCGATGCATCACGAAGCGGTATTGGCCGCCGCACGCGCGAAGAAACATATCCTGTGCGAAAAGCCCTTTGCGATGAAACTCGAGCACGCGCGCGAAATGGTCGCCGCCTGCCGCGCTGCCGGCGTGGTCTTGCGCATCGCCCATCAGATCCGGCTCGATGCGGCCGTCACGCGCGCGCGCGAAATCGTGCGCTCCGGCCGCCTCGGCCGCCTCGCCGAGATTTCGCTCGAGCGCGGCTCGGCCAATCCGGCGCGCAAGACGTGGCGGCTCGACAACAAGCAAAGCGGCGTGATCTTCGACGTCGGCGTGCATCTGCTCGATTTGATCCAATGGGTGAGCGGGCGGCGCTTCGTCGAAGTCAGCGCGTTCAGCCATCCCGACCGCAAGCTCGGCAAGTCCGACGACACCGTGACCGTGCTCGGCCGCCTCGACGGCGAATGCCATGCGGTCGCGCGCGCGACGCGCGAAGTCGGCAGCGCCGAGAACAGCCTGATAGTCGAAGGTTCGGACGCGACGCTCTTTACTTCGTCGCTGCGTTTCGCGAAGGAGCATGTCGTCAGCGTACGCGACAAAAACGGCGTGACCGAAGAACGCTTTGCGGCGAGCCCCGCATATGCATGGCAAATGAGCGCGTTCGAAGCCGACCTGCGCGGCGAGCGCAGCCTTTTGCCGGACGGCGAAGAGAGCCTGAAAAACGTCGCGACGACGGTGGCCGTCCTGCAGGCGATCGACGAGCGCCGCATCGTAACGGTCCCGGCGGTGCCGTGATTTAGTGCGCGCCTGCGGGCGCTGCGGAGTTCGCATGAGGAGGAATCGATGAAGTGGCCGCACACAGCGTGTTGGTTCGTCGCCGGCGCATTGCTTGCCGGCGCGGGCGCGGCGAGCGCGCAGCCCGCCGGCTATCCGTCCAAGCCCATCCGTTTTCTCGTCGGCGTCGCGCCGGGCGGCGGCACCGATTTCATCGCGCGCCTGATCGGCGCCAAGCTGACCGAGCGGTTCGGCCAGCCGGTGATCACCGACAATCGCACGGGCGCCACGGGCACCATCGCGCTCGAGATGGTCGCCAAAGCGCCGCCCGACGGCTACACATTTGCGGTATTCAACATCGGCCATCTCACGTCGGCGCTGCTGGCGCGCGTGCCGCGCATCGATCCCGCGCGGGACTTCGCGCCCGTCAGCCAGATCGCGACCGGCACGCTGATGCTGGGCCTCAACGCAGGCATACCCGTGAAGTCGCTCGATCAGTTCATCGCCTACGCGCGCGCGCGGCCCGGGCAGCTCAACTACGGATCGGGCGGGCAGGGCAGCACCCAGCAGCTCGCGATGGAACTGCTCAAGCACGAAACGCATATCGACCTCGTGCACGTGCCGTACAAAGGTTCTTCGCCGATTGCGGTCGATCTCGCCGCGGGCCAGATTCAGGCCGCGATCTCGAACCTGCTCGCCCTCTATCCGCACGCCAAGGCGGGGCGCCTGACCGCCCTCGCGGTCGTCAGCGTCGCGCGCAATCCGCTGGCGCCGGAACTGCCGACCATCGCCGAACTCGGCTACCCGAAAGTGCAGACCGATTTGTGGCAGGCGATGCTGGCGCCCGCAAAAACGCCGCCCGCGATCGTCGAAAAAATTTCGCGCGCGATCGCCGGGATCGTGCACGAGCCCGATGTCGTGCAGAAGCTTGCATCGCAGGGCGGCGGTCCCGCGGGAACCTCGCCGCGAGAGTTCGCGCAATTTCTGCACGGCGAGAGCGTCAAGTGGCTGACGCTCGCGAAAGAAGTGAACGTCACCGCCGACTGAGCGTCAGCGCGTGCGTGCCGCGACTGCGCCGGTACCCGCGTGTTCGCCCGCGCGCCGCCCGAATACCGCGCCGCGCAGCACCGAAGTCGCACCCGGATATTTGCCGTAGTAAAGCCCGACCGTTTCTCCCGCAGCGTAAAGGCCGGTCAATGCGTCGCCGTCGTTGGTGACGACCTGCGCGTTTACGTTGACCTTGAGTCCGCCGAACGTGAACGTGTTCGACGATATGACCGGATAAGCGTGGTACGGGGGTTTGTCGAGCGGCACCGCATAGTTCGACTTGACCGGCGTGAGCCCGGCGGTCGCGAGGCCGTCGAGCGTGCGGGGATTGAAATTTCCCGCCGGGCACGCGCGGTTGTATTCGTCGATTGTCCGCTGGGCGGCTGCGCCGTCGAAGCCGAGCTCTTTTCCCAGCGACCTCACATCCGGCGCGCTTTCGGGCGGCTGGTCCGACCGCACGCAGCGCCGCCAGTTTTCGATCGCATTGATCTTGTCGTCGAGTATGCAGAACGCGATGCCGTGCTTCTGGTCGGCAATCGTGCGCGCCGTTTCCTCATAGCTCGCATCGATCGGGCCCGGCGCCTCGTCGAGAAAACGCCGGCCACTTTCGTTGACAAGAATTCCGTAGGGATACGCCATGACGATGGGTTCGGTCGCGCCGGAGCGCGGATCGATCGGTTGCGCGTGATACTCCGCGAAGTCGCCCGCGGGCGCCGCGCCTATCTTAAGCGCCATCGCGATGCCTTCGCCCTTGTTGTAGTAGCCGCCGTGCGCGACCGGGCGCAGGTAACGGCCTTTGGCGCCGATGTAGCGCACGACCATTTCCGGATTGCCTTCGAATCCGCCGCACGCCAAGATGACCGCGGCGGCCCGGTAGGCAAGCAGCCCGCCGCTTTGCGAAATCGCCCGCACGCCGCACACGTCGCCGCGCGCGGATTGAATAAGTTCCTGCGCCGTCGTCTCAAAAAAGAATTTGACGCCGATCTTCTGCGCGTGCGCCGTCATCACTTCGATGAGATGCAGGCCGCCGCCGCTGATCGCGATGCGCGGTGAAGCGCGCGGCGTCAGCCCGTAGAAGCCGATGCCGCCGAACTTGACGCCGTGCGTCTTGAGCCATGCAATGGTTTTCGGTGCCGAGTCGGCGAAAAATGAAATGAGTTCGGGATCGGTGAACGGCGCCGCGCGCACGAGCGGCGGCCAGTTGGCGTAGTCGAGCACGGTGGCCGCGGCAAAATCGGGCTGCACGTGATAGCCGCAGTTGTCGAGAAAGACGGATTCGAAGTCGGCGGACACCGCGTCGTCGCTTTGCATGCGGATGGCGGCGGTGGTGTAGCGCGTGTTGCCGCCGCGTTCGTCGTAAGTCGAGCGCTCGAGCACGGCAACCCGCGCGCCCGCCTCGGCGGCGGCCACCGCGGCAGTCAATCCCGCCACGCCGCAGCCGACCACGACAACGTCGAATTCCGGCGCCCCGCTATTCTCCATTCTTGCCATGTCCAGTCTCGTTTGCGTCAAGTGCGATCATAGCGTTGTTCCGTTGGCCTCGCGCAGCGGTTAGGCGAATTTGCGGCCGGTCAGGGTATGCAGTAATCTTTCCCGCGGCTTCGATTCGGCAAACGGACAACAAGGGGGAGCGATGAATCTGCCATGGTACGGACGCTGCGCGGGCGCGGCATGTGCTTTTTTCACGATGCTCGGCATCACTGGGTGCACAAACATGACCAACGACAAGACGATCACGCTCGCCGAACAGGGCAGCTTTTTCGTCGGCGGCCGCGTCGTCCAGGGCAAGGGCGTCTACGATCCGGCGAAGGACACCGGCAATACCAACGAGGGCAACGCGTTCTGGGCGGACCAGATGTACGTGCAGTACCAGATCCCGGCCAATCCGCGCAAGTATCCACTCGTGCTCGTGCACGGCGGCGGCGGCACCGGCCGCGTGTGGGAGACGACGCCCGACGGACGCGAAGGCTACCAGACGCTGTTTCTGCGCCGCGGCTACGCCGTTTACATCGTCGATTTTCCTCGCCGCGGGCGCGCGGGATTTCCGAGCTACAACGGTCGTTTCGGCGAAATCGACGGGGCCGCAGTGGTGCCCGACTATACCAATCGCGCGGGCCTTCAATACGCGTGGTCGCGCTGGCGGCTCGGGCCGAAATATCCGGACGTGTTTCCCGTTCAGCAGTTTCCGATGGCGGGCCTCGACCAGTTCACTCAGCATCTCGTGCCCACGGTGTCGGACGATCCCGAAATCATCTCAACCGCGCTCGTCGCGCTGCTCGACAAGATCGGGCCGGCGATCGTCGTCACGCATTCGCAGTCGGGACTCTTCGGCTGGCTCGCCGGCGCGCGCTCGTCCAACGTGAAGGGCATCATCAGCTACGAGCCGGGCTTCGTGTTTCCGCAGGGCGGGATGCCGGCGCCGATTCCGCTCTATAAAGGCACGCAAGTCGCGGGCACGCCCGTGACGCCGGCCGAATTTGCCAATCTGGCGAAAATGCCGATCCAGATCGTGTACGGCGACAACATTCCGCAAACGCCGATACCCGATCTCGTGGCGGACGGCCGTCGCGCGCAGCAGGTGACTTCGCGATTGTTCGTGCAGGCGCTGAACAGCCAGGGCGGCAACGCGAGCGTCTTGCGGTTACCCGAGGTCGGCCTCTACGGCAATTCGCACTTCATGTTTTCCGATCTTAACAACGTCGCGGTCGCGGACCAGATGTCGCAGTTCCTCAACGCGAAGGGGCTCGATATTCGTTAGCCGGCGCGTCCGCCTATGCGGTAATCAACGCGACTATGTCATCGATGACATTGTTCGCGATAGCTTCGAGTTCCTGCGCGGTGCGGTTCTGAATCGGGTGCGGCACCCACGCGACCGCGGCATCCATGCCGAGGGCCTTCATCTGCGCGGCGGCGGCGGGCTTGAACGCTTCGGTTGCGACCGCGCATCCGGGAATTCCGCGCCGATCGAGATTGGACAGGTCGTGCAGACTGCACGACGTGCACGAGCCTCAGTCGGCAAGCCCGACGACGACTACGCCGCAACGCTCGACGATCGCCTGCACGATCGCTTCGGGCGCCGGTTTCGTGTGCGTCGCCTTCGCGAAGCGCGCGACTGAAAATTCGCGCTGCGTCAGCAGCCGCTCGATCGTGTCGAGAAACTCGTTGCTGCGCTCCTTCGAAATCGACAGCAGTCCGATCGTCACGTCCTCGAGCCGCGCCGGCGGCGCGCGCCGCGCGCGCCGTTCGGGTGAGAGCCCCGCCGTCGGATCGAGCATGTGATAGCCGCGTTCGTTCATGTGCCTATCTCCCGGGTTACGATTTGCACTTCGGATTTGCGTCTTTGCGCGGGCCAGCCGCCGATCACCGCCGACATGAGGCCGCCGCGGCCGCCGGCGCGCACCACGAGCAGGTCGCCGTCGGCGAACTTGTCGACCATCTCGCCGGCGCGCGCAGGATCGATGCCTTCTTCGACGCCGTGCGCGCCCTGTATCAGGTCTTTGCCCGGACGGCGCAGCGCCGCACGCAGGCCCGCCTCGATTTCGGCGCGGCCCCAGCCGCCGCTCTGAAAGATCGCATAGTGATCGGGTGACACGACGAGGATCGCGTTCGCGTATTCGCACAGTTTCGGATGACAGACGACCGCGAGTCCCAGCGCGAGCGATTTCGCGAGGCCTTCGGGCGTGCGCGATTTGCCGGCGGTGATGCCCTGCACGCCGTCGCCGTGAAACAACGTGACGGTCGACGTGCCGCGCTTGAATCCGCGCGCGACATTGAGCGGCGTCCACGTCGCGTCGGCTTCGTCTTCGGGAAAACAGAAGGTGTACTTGCCCGGATTGCCCAATACCGCGCGGTCGATTTCGCCGGGAATGCCGCCGCCGACGTTGCGGATCACGAGCTGCAGCGCGCGGCCGATGGTCGCGTTGGCGCGGTTGCCCTGGCCCAGCGCGTTGCCGCCGCTGTTCATGCCGATGCGCTTGATGACCGGTCCGTTGACGATGATGACGGGACCCGAGAACCAGAGCGTCGCGAGCAGACCGTGCATCGAGAACTGCGGTTCGAGTGCGGCTTCGATCACCGCCAGCACGACGGGAAAATATTCCGGACGGCAGCCCGCCATCACCGCGTTCACGGCGGCTTTCTCGACGGTGCATTCGGCGAGGTTGGGCGGAATCAGGCCAATGACTTCGCCGGGTTTGCGCGTCGTGCCCGACAACATCAGCGCGACGCGCAGCGGCGTCGGCGGCACGACCGGCAGTCCGTCGGTCCAGCCGCGGTCGTACGCGACTTCGATCGCATCTTCCGGATCGGCCACGTCGATCTGGCGCGAATCGAGTTTCAGCTCGCCATGTTTAAGCGCGAGGCGCTCGGGCATTCCCGGGTCCTGCGTGCGCGAGCCGCAGCCCGGCTGGAATGCGGGCAATCCGGCGCCGAGTTCGGGCAGTTGCGCGACTTTCTCCCACTCCGCGCGGTCCCAGCCCGCGATGCGCGAAATCTCGCGGCCGGCTTCGAACCGGATCAGCGTCGGCACCGTTTCAATCTTGAGCTGCCACGAGCGTTCGAGCGCGGTGTCGTCGGTCGCGCCGCCGAGCGCTTCGGGAAACGCGGGGTCGTCCTGGCTGTAGAGCGCGAGCGGTGCGCGTGCGCGTATCTCGGCCAACACCGGCTCGACCAGCCGGCAGGTTTCGCATTCGCGTTTGACTATCGCCACGAGTTCCATGCGTGCGCTTCCGGATCGACAGAGTCCGCATGTTCGCATACGCGGCGCGGCGCGGTCTAGCGCCGGGTGCCCGCGCCCGTTCGTTCGGCGATAATATGCGGACGGGACTTCGCTTCCCGGCTTGCAAATACCCGCAGGAGAATTGCCTCATGACCGGAAAATTCAAACGCATGCCCGGCGCTCTCAACGCGATTGCCGCATCGCTGCTCGCGGCGGCCGGCGCGAGCGCCCTGGCTGAAGTGTGGGTCCCGACCAGCCAGAGCGACGACTACAACGCATATGCGGATCCGTCGTCGATCCGCCGGCAGGGCGACTTCGTGAAAATGTCGAGCCTGTTCGACTATAAAACACCGCGGCCCGGCGCCGCGGGCAAAACATACCTGTCGACGAAACGGCAATTCGAGTACGACTGCAAGCGGCGACAGGCGCGCGCGCTCGGGGCTTCTTCGTACGCTGAGCACGAGGGCAAGGGCGGGGTGCTGGCCTCGGCAAGCACTCCGTACGACTGGAAACCGGTCGTGCCCGACAGCGCCGATGAGTTTCTGTTGAATTACGCTTGTACGACGACCGGAACCGGCAGTACGGGTACGGCCAAATAGCCGGGAGGATGCGGCAGGTCGCGGGACTGCCTGTCGAAATCCGCGCCAAAGTAAGGCATTGCACGTTCAGGTAGAATCTTCGCCAGAAGCTGTCATAGCAGCCCGCGACCGGCGCGCCATCGCGCAGCCGCATAAAACAACCGCAACACTTTGAGGGAGAACCCGCATGAACGCACCGCTGACCGCCGCACCCAAAATCGATTGTTCGCCCGAGGAATGGGAGGCGCGCGTCGATCTCGCGTGCGCCTACCGCGCGGTCGCTGCGATGGGCTGGCACCATAGCCTGATCTACAACCACATCTCGATGCGCGTGCCCGGCACCGAGTCGCATTTCCTGATCAACCCGTTCGGCCTGTTGTACAACGAAATCACGGCGTCGAATCTGCTGAAAGTCGATCTCGACGGCAACAAATTGATGCCGTCGCAATACCCGGTGTTGATGGCGGGCTTCGTCGTGCACCGCTCGATCCACATGGCGCGCGCCGACGCGCACGCGGTGATCCATACGCATTCGAAAGCCGGCGTGGCGGTCGCGTGCCAGGAGCAGGGGCTCTTGCCGATCAACCTCGGCGCGATGCACCTCTACGACAAGATCGCGTACTACGACGTTGAAGGCGTCACCAACGACGCGGAAGAAAGCGAGCACATCGCAAAAGCGCTCGGCACCAAGAACGTGATGATCCTGCGCAATCACGGTCTTCTGACCTGCGGCCCGACGATGGGCCACGCGTTCCACCTGATGCGGCGGCTCGAAATGTCGTGCGAGACTCAGGTGATGGCGCAAGCGGGCGGCGCGAAACTGATATTCCCGCCGATGGACGTCGTGCGCAAAACCGGCGCGCAAACGACCCAGCTCGTGCAGAAAAAAGAGAAAGACACATCCGACGGCCCGGCGATCATGTGGGCGGCGGTGCGGCGCTGGATGGAGCAGATCGACCCGGGCTACATGCACTGAGCGTTGCCTGTTAACTGAAATTCAAAAAGTGCGACGCGGGCCGCACTGGCTGATTGTTGCCGTACTCCCTGCCGCGCTGGTGTCCGTGGCAGCGGCGCAGCCGTATCCTGATAAGCCGATCCGGCTCCTGATTCCGTCGCCGCCGGGCGGCGGCACCGATCTGCTCGGCCGCATCGTGAAAGACGGCTTCACCGAAATGTGGGGGCAGCCGGTCGTGGTGGACAATCGCGGCGGCGCGAGCGGACGGATAGCCGCTGCCGCGGTGGCCAAGGCGAATCCGGACGGCTACACCTTATTTTTTACCTATGGCGGTGTGCTGACGACGGGGCCGGCGATGTTCGGCAAGCTGCCCTACGACACGCTTGCGGATTTCGCGCCCGTTGCGATGATGGCGCACGTGCCGGGTGTGCTCGTCGCGCATCCATCGTTTGCGCCGAAAACGGTAGCGGAACTCATCAAGCTTGCGAAGGCGAAGCCCGGCGCACTGACTGCCGCTGCGTCGAGCATAGGCACCGCCTCGCATCTGAACATGGAACTCTTCAAATTGATGGCGGGCGTCGACGTGCTGGTGGTGACTTATCCGGGCGACGCGCCCGCGCTGGTTGCGCTGCTGGGCGGCCATGCGCCTTTCGGGTTTGCGAGCACGCTGGTGGCTACGCCGCATCTGCAGGCCGGCAAGCTGCGGGCCATCGCAGTGGCCACGGCGCAACGTCTGCCCAATTTACCGGACATTCCGACCATTGCCGAGAGCGGGCTGCCCGGCTACGAAGGGCTGCTCTTTTACGCACTGATGGCGCCCGCGAAAACGCCGCGGCCCATCGTCACCAAGTTGAACGAGGCAGTCAGGAAGATCAAGCAAGCGGCTTCAGTGAAACAGCTATTGTCGACGCTGGGTGCCGTCCCCATCGACATGACCCCAGAGGAGCTCGGCGCGTTCCTGAAAAGCGAGCTCGCAAAATGGACGCAAGTCATACAAGCACGCGGCATACACCCCGAATAACTTACAACAAAACACGCAGTGCATTACTCTCCTTTCCCTTGAAGGGGGAAGAGACATGAGCTGTGCGATGGACGAACAAGATCACAGCTGAAAAAAGGACCAGCATGGATATCGGAACATTCCTGCTCCTGCAATCGCCGGCGGCGCGCCCGTCGCAGGAGGTCTACGCGCGCGGCATCGAGCAGGCGCAGGCCGCCGAAGCGCTCGGCTATCGCAACGTGTGGCTGGGCGAGCATCATTTCTCGACGTACGGCTATCTGTCGCGGCCGTGCCAGCTCGCGACGTACATCGCGGCGAAGACGACCCAACTGCGCGTGGGCACCGCGGTGATCGTGGTGCCGCTGCATCATCCGCTGATCATCGCCGAAGAAATCGCGATGCTCGACATTCTCTCCGGCGGCCGGCTCGACGTCGGGCTCGGCCGCGGCTACCAGCGCTATGAATTCGAGCGCTTCGGCCTGAAGCTCGATTCCGGCGGCCAGCGCTGGGACGAGTCGATCGACATCCTGATGAAATCGTTCACCGGCAAGCCGTTCAGCTACGACGGCAGGATCTTTCCGGTTCCCGAGACCTCGGTGTATCCGCAACCCGTGCAGAAGCCGCATCCGCCGGTCTGGATCACGGCGCAAAGCGAATATTCGATCGATGCGGCCGTCAAGCGCGGCTTCAACGTGCTGACCGGCGGCTTCGGCGTTCCCGTCGAGCGGCTCGCCGAATTCGGGCAGATCTTCAATCGCGTCCTCGCCGAGGTGAAGCCGCCCGAGCCGCCGCGCGTGGGCGTGCAGCGCGCGGTTTACGTGACGAAAGACGCGGCCGATGCGCGCGATGCCGCCGAGCAGGCGCGCTGGAACATGCGCGTGACGTTGAGCCTGCGCAACAACTACGAGCGCGTCGAGAGGGGCAACGCCGTCCCGATTCCCGCCAAGACCGAGCCTACGATCGACGAGTTGATCGACCGCTACCTCGTGATCGGCAATCCGGACACGGTGATCCGCC
>Ga0265328_10000734_pt1 | contig 15199 bp, 12 predicted proteins | sample 41624metaG_FD_202086 | JGI IMG/M metagenome (GOLD analysis project Ga0265328, IMG submission 202086) | Rhizosphere microbial communities from Carex aquatilis grown in University of Washington, Seatle, WA, United States - 4-16-24 metaG | ecosystem: Host-associated > Plants > Roots > Rhizosphere...
CGGAACGCCGAGCTCCTTCAAGCCGCTGGCGAAGCCGAAGCCGTGGATGAAGCCGAAGAAAAACGTATCGCGCCAGCGTCCGTCGACGCGGCGCGAGAAGAAATTCTCGACCGCGACATAGATGATCGAAGCGGCGATCGCCGCCTCCACCCATTGCGAGGGCAGCGTCACTATGTCGAGCGCGGCGAGCGACAGCGTGACCGAATGCGAGACGGTGAAAGCGGTGACGATCTTCACCACCGGCCAGACGCGCGTCGCCCACAGCAAAATCGCGATCAAAAAGGAAATGTGGTCGTAGCCGGTGAGAATATGCTCGACGCCGGCCTGCACGAATTTCCACATCAGCTGCCAGACGGTCTCCAACGGCTTGGAGAGATCGAGCGGCGAATCGGCGGGATAGAGCATCGTCTCGCCGGCGTTGGTTCCCGTCAGCGTGACGAGATGCTTGCCCTTGGCGCCCGCGGCCGCCAGCAAATTTTTCGCGTCGTAAAAAATCTGGCCGGGAACATTCGCGCAATCGAACTTCAGCTTCACCAGCACGCTATCGACATTGGACGGATCCTCGCCCGAATATTCGACGCGGCCCGAACAGGCATGTCCCTCGGCGTCATGCATGGAGACGCGGCGCTGAATGAGCTTGCCGATCTCGGTCTCCAGCGCGCCCGGCTGCGAAATATCGACGCCGGCGCGCTCGCCCATCGTGTCACGGAAGATGCGCTCGAGATCGGTCGCCAGAAAGCCGACGTCGACCCGATAGATCCCGTCCGTCTCCGGGACGATCTTGACCGTCGAAATATCGGCCGTATGCGCAAAGGCCGGAGCGGCGAATGCGAGCATTGCGGCGACGACGATCGGCAAGCATTTCAACGACCAGCTCATATTCGCGGACTCCGGCGAAGCCTCAGGACGGGCCGCGACAATGCCCGACGCCGCGAAAATGGACAAGGCCGCGCGCCAGGGGTCGAGCGCGCGATTGCGGCGGCGCTGCGGGACAGGTAAAAACAATGACCTGCGGGCCAGCCTGGACCGCGGCGCGGGGAGCGTTCCGACATGCAGCGTGTGACCATGACCATCGACGACGATCTCATGGCCGCTCTCGACCGGTATATGGAGGCCGGGGGGCATCAGAATCGGTCGGAAGCGGTGCGCGATCTCGTGCGCGCCGGCCTCATGAAACAGCCGAAGGTCGACGACAGCGACCGCGCCTGCATCGGCGCGCTCGTCTATCTCTACGACCATGAGACGCGGCAATTGTCGAAGCGGCTGATGCATGATCATCACAGCCACGCCGATCTCTCCATCGCGGCACTCCACGTTCATGTCGACGCCGAGACCTGCCTCGAGGTCTCGCTGCTGCGCGGGCGCAAATCCGAGGTGGAGCATTTCGCCCGGCATGTGATCGGCGAGCGCGGCGTGCGCTATGGCCAGCTCGTCGTCGCGCCGGCGGAGGCGCATGAGCCGGACCATTCGCAGACGCCCGAACCCCACCACGGCCACAGCCACGCATGAGCTGTGACGGAAATGCAACGCTAGAGGCAAATCCGCAGGAGGCGGATTGACCGGCCCCGGTCACGTATGATCAAATAATAAAAAAAACATACGGGGGCATGGGGAGCATGAGCAACCGGCGTCGCGCGGGATGGTCCGCAATCGCATTGACCGCTGTCCTGTGGAGCGGCGCGGGCCTCGCTCAGGAATCGCTGCCCGACATCGACATCGGCGCCGCAGACAGCGGTTCCGGCGCCGCCACGACGCCGACCGCTGCGCCGCCCGCTGCCTCTGTTCCGATCACGGCCTCCAGCCAGAAGATTCTGACCGGCCAGGAGGTCAACGCCATTCCCTTCTCGCGTCCGGGCGAGGCGCTGGAAGTCGTGCCCGGCCTCGTCGTCACCCAGCACAGCGGCGAGGGCAAGGCCAATCAATATATGCTGCGCGGCTTCCAGCTCGATCACGGCACCGATCTGGCGCTGACCCTCGACGGAATGCCGATCAATATGCGCACCCATGGCCATGGCCAGGGCTACGCCGACGCCAATTTCCTTATTCCCGAGCTTCTATCCTCGGTCGTCGTGCGCAAGGGGCCTTATTTCGCCGACAAGGGCGACTTCGCCTCGGCCGGCGCCGTCGATATGCAATATATCGACAGGCTCGACGCGGGTCTCTTCTCGGCGACGGGCGGCAGCTTCGGCTATGGCCGCCTGCTCGGGATCAAATCCTTCGAGGTCAATGGCGGCAGTCTGCTCGCCGCCGTCGAGTCGAACATCTATAGCGGCCCCTGGACGCGGCCGGACGAGGTGCGCAAGATCAATTCGGTGCTGCGCTGGTCGCGCGGCACGCAGGAGGACGGCGTCTCCCTCACCGCTATGGCCTACGCCAATCGCTGGTATTCGACCGATCAGATTCCCGAGCGCGCCGTCTATGGCGGCGTCATTCCGCTCTGGGGCAATATTGACCGCACCGACGGCGGCGACGTTTCGCGCTTCAGCCTATCGGGGCGCTGGAGCCAGACGGAAGGCGCGCATTCCACGCGCATCGAAGCCTTCGCCATCCGCTCGACGCTCGATCTCTACAACAACTTCAGCTATTTCCTCGCGCAGCCCGACATCGGCGATCAGTTCCGCCAATTCGACCGCCGCACCGTGCTCGGCGTCAATGCGCAGCATGCGATCAAATATGAGGTCGCCGGCCTGCCGATCGAGACGCGCTTCGGCCTGCAGAGCCGCTATGACAATATCCGCGTCGGCCTGCAGGACGCCTATCGTCGCCAGCCCTATGACACGGTGAGCAATGATCAGGTCGCCGAGGGCAATGTCGGCGTATGGACCGATACGACGATCAGTTGGACGCCATGGCTGCGCAGCGTCGCCGGCGTGCGGCTCGATTATTACGCGGCCTCGGTCGGCAGCATTCAGGATCCGCTATCGGCGCCGAAGGATCCGGCGACCGGCCTGCCGATCTGGACCGCTCCCTGGGTCTCCGGCTCCAAGCGCGCGGGGCTGTCGAGCCCCAAGGCCGGCATAATTCTAGGGCCTTTCGAGAAGACAGAATTCTACCTGAATTTCGGCGAGGGATTCCATTCGACCGACGCGCGCGGCACGGTCACCAATTTCGGCCCCGCGGACGGCTCCTGGGTCGCGCCCATTCCGCTGCTGGTGAAATCGCGCGGCGCCGAGATCGGCGCGCGGACGAAGATCATCGACGGACTCGATTCTTCGGTGAGCTTCTGGTGGCTCGACTTCGACTCGGAAAATCAATTCGAAGGCGACACCGGCAACACCACATTCGGACGTCCGAGCCGCCGCTATGGCGTCGAGATCGCCAATCATTATTCGCCGACCTCCTGGCTGCATTTCGACGGCGACGTCTCGCTGACCCATGCGCGCTTTCGCGGCGTCGATCAATTGCAGGCGCTCGCCTGGGTCGATCTGCTGCAGCCGGGCTCTTTCGAATATGGAACCTATGTCGGCAACGCCGCCGGCAATTTCATTCCCGAGGCGCCGAGCATCGTCGCGACGGGCGCGATCGAAATCGGCGACAAGACCGGCTGGTTCGGCGCGCTGCGCTATCGCTATTTCGGCACACGGCCGCTGACCGAGGACGGCGCCTTCAAATCGCCGGCGACCGGCAGCCTCAATCTGCGAATCGGCTATCGCTTCGACAATGGCTGGCGAATTCAGGCCGATGCGTTCAACGTCACCAATTCGCGCTCCGACCAGATCACCTACGCCTATGGATCGCTGCTGAAGACCGACGCGCTCTACGGTCTCTGCCAAGCGGGAACGGCGCCGGCCAATGTCTGCGCGATCGGCGTGATGGACCGTCATTTCAAGCCGATGGAGCCGCCGGCCGTGCGCGTCACCGTGAGCGGCCCGCTGCCCTTCTGACAAAGGTCTCACGACTTTCATGTCTCGATCTGGCGTCGCGAGAGAAGCTCGGCTAGGCTGAGCGCCCCGCGCGACGCCGGAAATGCGGCTTCCCGTCTGTCGCGGCGATCCCTTTTTGCGGCGCGCGATTTTTTCGACGCTCCGATTCGTTGCGAAAGAGACGTTTATGTCCGAGATCAAGCCCAAGAAGAAGCTCGTGATCTTCTGCGACGGCACTTGGAACGAGCCGACGAAGCGCGGCACCAATGTCGTCCGAATGCTGCAAGCCACCGACTTCATCGACGCCGACGGCAATCCGCAGATCGCCCATTACATCGCCGGCGTCGGCACGCGCAAAGACGAGAAAGTCATCGGCGGCGCTTTCGGCTTCGGCATTTCCGACAATATCAAGGACGCCTACGCCTTCATCGTCAGCAATTACGAAGTCGGCGACGAGATCTATCTCTTCGGCTTCAGCCGCGGCGCCTACACCGCCCGCAGCATCGCCGGGCTCGTTCACAATCTCGGCGTTCTGCGACGCTGGAATCTGCCGCTCGTCTCGATCGCATATGACCACTATAAGGACAAGACCGAGGAGTGGCGTCCGAGCGGCGCCGCGTCGCAGAAGTTTCGCGAGGAGTACTGCTATCCCTATCCGACGAAGATTCGCTTCCTCGGCGTCTGGGACACGGTCGGCGCGCTCGGCGCGCCCTATGGCGAAATTCTCGGCCGGCTGATCGACAAGCTCTTCAAGACGAACTTCCATGATGTGAAGTTGAGCGCCAGCGTCGACGCCGCCTATCACGCGCTCGCGGCGGACGAGCGTCGATGGCCGTTCCGGCCGACGCCGATCACGCTCACCGACTATCATCGGGAACGCAATGCGGCGAGCAGCTTTCCGCTCTATGCCGAGCGATGGTTCCCCGGCGTCCACTCCAATGTCGGCGGCGGCTATCAAGAGCACGGCCTCTCCGACTATGCGCTGGTGTGGATGGCGGAACGCGCCGCGGAGAATGGTCTGAAGCTGCTGCACTTCCCCGACGTCAAATTCTCCGTGGATCGCCCCTTCGGGCCCAATCCGGCCGAGAAAATCGAGAACAGCCAGACTTTCGGCTATCGGCTGGCGACGGTTTTGCTCGTGAAGCTGCCCGCGACACTCGGCCTGCCTTCCGTCTACCCGCAGGACGATCAGTCGCTTGCGAAACGTGTCACTTGGAGCGGCGACTATATAAGGCCGATCGACGCGAATGAGGATTTCGCGCCCGTGCGCGAAAAAGGCGAAGTGGACGGCTCTTATCGCCCGAAGCAGTTGGCGTCCATTGTCGCTCCGATAGCGCAGGAAAAGGTCAAAGAGACCGAGTCCGCATGAGACGCCCCTGCGCGGCTCAGCGCAGGCGCTCTCTCATATATCCGCGCAGCACGGCGTTGATGCGCCGCTGATAGCCGGGACCGTCCTTCTTGAAGAAGTCGACGAGATCCTGGTCCAGGCGGATCGAGATCGCCTGCTTCTTCGGCGGAACGACGACCTCGGCCTTGTTCCGGTCGATGGGCTCGAATTCCGCCCAATCGGGATCGCTCGCGACCGCCGCGTCGATTTCGGCGTCGCGCAAATCCTTCGGCGGTCGCGCCTCGATCTCGCTCGCTACTGTGTCGGGCGCCGAACCGCCCTCGGCAGATTCGCCTATCACTTTTTTCGTCACTCTCACAGAGATCGGAGATTTTTCGTTCGAAGCCCGCAGGCTCCGACATAATGGCGAATTCGCGCTATATGTATATACAATTGTAACTTGCATCGCGGCGTCGACGGGCTGCGGCGCCTTGTGATTACCGGTGACAATGGCCGAAGCCGCGCGCCCCGAGCGCGGCGACGATGCTACTAGGGGCCGCCAACTCGGAACAATGATGCGATACCCTCCCTCCTTCCTCGACGAAATTCGCGCCCGCGTGCCGGTCTCGGCAGTGGTGTCGAAGAAGGTCAAGCTCAAGAAGGCGGGGCCCGAATGGCGGGGCCTCTCGCCCTTTCAGGCGGAGAAGACGCCCTCTTTCTATGTCAACGACAAGAAGGGCTTCTACAAGGACTTCTCCTCCGGCAAGCATGGGGACGGCTTCACCTTTCTGATGGAGACGGAGGGCCTCACCTTTCCAGAGGCCGTCGAACAGCTGGCCGGAATGGCCGGCCTTCCCATGCCGGTCGAGACCAGAGAGGCGCGCGAGGCCGAGGAGCGCCGCGGCTCGCTGACCGAAGTGCTGGAATGGGCCGCGCAATTCTTCGAAAAGCAGTTGCGCGGGGCCGCCGGCGCCGAGGCGCGCGCCTATCTCGCCCGCCGCGAGCTGGCCGAAAAGGAGCAGGCGCAGTTCCGTTTGGGCTTCGGGCCGAGCGAGCGCTATGCGGTGCGCGATCATCTCGCCGGCAAGGGCGCGAGCGTCGAGACGATGATCGAGGCCGGGCTGCTGGTCCATGGCGAGGATATCGCCGTCCCCTATGACCGTTTCCGCAACCGGATCATCTTCCCGATCTGCGACCGCTCCGGCCGCGTCATCGCCTTCGGCGGGCGGGCGATGGAGAAGGACGCCAAGGCCAAATATCTGAATTCGCCCGAGACCCCGCTCTTTCACAAGGGCGCGACGCTCTACAATCTGCACAATGCCCGCAAACCGGCGCATGAAGCGGGAAACATCATCGCCGTCGAGGGCTATGTCGACGTCATCGCCATGACGGCGGCGGGCTTTCCGCAGACGGTGGCGCCGCTGGGCACCGCGCTCACCGCCGAGCAATGCGGCCTGCTCTGGAGCCATGCCGAAGAGCCCATTCTCTGTTTCGATGGCGACAAGGCCGGCCGCAACGCCGCCTTTCGGGCGATCGATACGGCTCTGCCGCTGATCGGCCCCGGCCGCAGCCTGCGCTTCGCTCTTCTGCCGGAGGGGCAGGATCCGGACGAACTCTACCGCTCGGGCGGCCCATCCGCCGTGGCGGTGGCGGTGGCTGCGGCGCGCCCGCTGGTCGATCTGCTGTGGGCGCGGGAGACCGAAGGCGTCCCGCTCGACACGCCGGAGCGCCGCGCCGCGCTCGAGCGCCGCCTCGCCGAGCTCGGCCGCGCCATCGCCGACGAGACGCTGCGCCGTCACTATCAACGCGAGTTCGCCGACCGCTGCGATTCGCTCTTCGGCCGCGCGCGCGGCTATTCGCCACGTCGGCCGGACGCGCGCCGCGGCGGCGGCGGCCAGCAACGGTTCCGCCGGGACTCCGAGCCCTCCCGCGGCCCGCTGACGATCGGCGCGGCCCTCGCCAATTCCCCGCTCTATCGCGGCACGACTCCCGCCATCGCGCCGAGAGAGGCGCTCATCCTTTTGATTTTGATAAACCACCCGGAGCTCCTCGCCGCCCATCTCGAGGCCGTGACGGCGCTCGATTTCGCCTCGGCGGAGGGCGAGAAGCTGCGCGCCGTGCTGGTGCGCAGCCTCGCCGACGGGGTGGGCGCGCGCGAAGAATTCTCTCGCGCCGCCGCCGCCGCCGGGCTAGAAGCTTTTTGCGAGAGGTTGGCCGGCATGGGGGCCCATGCGACCCTGTGGAGCGTCCGCGCCGAGGCGGCCCCGGCGGACGCCGCAGAGAGCCTGCGCCAAGCTCTCGTCTTGCAACATCGCGTGCGCGCATTAGATAAAGAACTTCGGAAAATCGAGGCGAAGTTGGCGACGGCCCCCAACGACCGCGATTCCGCGCGATTAAGCGATATTCAGGCGCAATTGAACGCGCTCGATGGAACCGAAGCCGCTCTCGACGGGTTCGGTTCCCAGTCGGGCCGTTCGCTGAGAAGCCTTTGACCCGCAAGCCGAACGGCTGGCGAGCCAAAGCTCTACCAATTTGGTTAGGCCGACGTTAAACCCTGGCCGCGACTGTAGGTCCGGGCGAATCGGGAATGGCCCGGTGCGGGCTCGGCCGGCTTGTCTTGCGATTGTCGCTGTGGTTTTCGTTAAAATGCGGCGAACGGAAAAGTGAACGATCCCGGCAGAACGCGGCCTTCGGCATCGACGGGCGGCGTGGGGTGGGGCTTGGAGCGAAGAATGGCGAAGAAAGACGACGAGAAAGTCGAAAACGAGGGCGCGGTCGCGGTGGAAACCGCCGACGGTCCTCTGCTCGACCTCAACGACGCCGCCGTCAAGCGGATGATCAAGCTCGCCAAGAAGCGCGGCTTCGTCACTTATACCGAGCTCAACGCCGTTCTGCCGTCCGAGGAAGTCTCTTCGGACCAGATCGAGGACGTCTACGCGATGCTCCAAGAGATGGGCATCACCGTCTCCGAGGGCGAAGACCCCGACGACGCCGAGGGCGAGGAGCAGGCCGAGGAGGAGGAAGCCGAGGGCGGCGAAATCGTCGAGTCGCCCCGCTCGACCGCCGTCGCCACGCGCACATCCGAGCCCGCCGACCGCACCGACGATCCCGTCCGCATGTATTTGCGCGAGATGGGCTCGGTCGAGCTTCTGTCGCGCGAGGGCGAGATCGCTATCGCCAAGCGCATAGAGGCGGGACGCGAGGCGATGATCGCCGGGCTCTGCGAGAGCCCGCTCACCTTCCAGGCCATCATCATCTGGCGCGAGGAGTTGGAGGCCGGCAAGGTTCTGCTGCGCGACATCATCGACCTCGAGGCGACCTATGCCGGACCCGAGGGCAAGAATGCCGGCAAGCCTCCGGTCACGCCGTCGGATCTCGCGCCCGCCACGGCGCCGCGCACGCCGCCGGCCGCGCTGGGCGAAGCCGGCGCGCCGCCCGAGGAAGCCTTCGAGGAGGAGGACGATCTCGAGAATTCCGTCTCGCTCTCCGCCATGGAGACCGAGCTCAAGCCCAAAGTGCTCGAGACCTTCGCCCGCGTCGCCGACGCTTATAAGAAACTGCGTCGGCTGCAGGACCAGAATGTCGAGAACAAGCTCAAGAACGAGACGCTGACCCCGGCTCAGGAGCGCAAATACAAGCAGCTCAAGAAAGAGATCGTCACCGATGTGAAGTCTCTCTCCTTGAACCAGAACCGCATCGAGGCGCTGGTCGAGCAGCTCTACGACATCAACAAGCGCCTCATCGGCTATGAGACGAAGCTGCTGCGGCTCGCCGACGCGCAGGGCGTGCAGCGCGAGGACTTCATCGACAAGTTCCAGGGCTCCGAGCTCGATCCGAAATGGATCATGCGCGTCTCCAAGCTCGGCTCGCGCGGCTGGAAGGAATTCGTCGCCAACGAAAAGGACCGGATCAAGGAGCTGCGCGGTGAGATTCACGCGCTGGCCACCGAGACGGGCCTCGAGATCGCCGAGTTCCGCAAGATCGTCCATATGGTTCAAAAGGGCGAGCGCGAGGCGCGGCAGGCGAAGAAGGAAATGGTCGAGGCGAATCTGCGCCTCGTGATCTCCATCGCCAAGAAATACACCAATCGCGGCCTGCAGTTCCTGGACCTCATCCAGGAAGGCAATATCGGCCTGATGAAGGCGGTCGATAAATTCGAATATCGCCGCGGCTATAAATTCTCGACCTATGCGACCTGGTGGATTCGCCAGGCGATCACCCGCTCCATCGCGGATCAAGCGAGAACGATCCGCATTCCGGTGCATATGATCGAGACGATCAACAAGATCGTGCGCACCTCGCGCCAGATGCTGCACGAGATCGGCCGCGAGCCGACGCCGGAGGAACTCTCCGAGAAGCTCGCCATGCCGCTCGAAAAAGTGCGCAAGGTGCTGAAGATCGCCAAGGAGCCGATTAGCCTGGAGACGCCGATCGGCGACGAGGAGGATTCGCATCTCGGCGACTTCATCGAGGACAAGAACGCCATCCTGCCGATCGAGGCGGCGATCCAGTCCAATCTTCGCGAGACGACGACGCGGGTGTTGGCGTCCCTCACGCCGCGTGAAGAACGCGTGCTGCGCATGCGCTTCGGCATCGGCATGAACACCGATCATACGCTGGAGGAAGTCGGCCAGCAGTTCTCGGTGACGCGCGAGCGCATTCGCCAGATCGAGGCGAAGGCGCTGAGGAAGCTGAAGCATCCGAGCCGAAGCCGGAAGCTGCGGAGCTTCCTGGACAATTGATATCGAATGGCCGGCCTCGCGCCGGCCATTTTGTTTCAAGTCGCGAATTGTTCGTATCGAGCCGAAACCTTCCGCCGTGGATGAACGCGCCTCTAACGCCTCGCGCCGAGCCGAGCGCAAGCGCCGCGGCGTCGTCTACACGCCCGCTCCCATCGCCCGTTTTCTAGTCGCCCGCACCATCGCGCTGTCGCTCGACGAGCGACGCGCCACTCTCGTCGCGCAGCATGGCGGATGCGAGACGCGCGACTTCTGGCGCGCATGGCTCGACGCTCTGCGATCCTTCAAGATCATCGATCCCGCCTGCGGCGATGGCGCGCTTCTCGACGCCGCCTTCGACGAAATGGCGCGGCGCTATGAAGAGATTGCGCTCCGCGCGATAATCGCGCTCGATGCGGCGCGCGAGACGCTCGCCAATAATCTCTTCGGCGTGGACATAGATGCGCGCGCGGTGGAAGCCGCGCGCCACGCGCTGTGGAGCCGATGCCCGCAGATCGCCGCGACGAGCGAGCCTGAAGGCTCTCGGTCCGAGGCGGCGACTGGACCGCGAGCCTTCAGGCTCGCTCTCGATGCAAACTGTCCGCAAGACAATTTGCGCGTCGGCGATAGCCTCATCGACGATATTGCGGCGCGCGACGGCGGCTTCGACATCGTCATCGGCAATCCGCCCTATGTGCGGATGGAATATCTGAAAGAGGCGAAGCCCCAGCTGGCGAAACATTACGCCGTCGCCGCGGAGCGCGCCGATCTCTACGCCTATTTCTTCGAGAAAGGCGTGCGATTGCTGAAAGAGGGCGGACGGCTGGGCTTCATCTCCTCGTCGAGCTTCTTTCGCACCGGCGCCGGCGAGAGTTTGCGCGGCTTCCTCACGACCAATGCGACGATCGAGAATGTCGTCGATTTCGGCGATCTGCGCGTCTTCGACGACGTCGTGACGTATCCGGCGATCGTGACGCTGAAGAAGAGCGCAGAACGCGGCGATCTCTCCTTTCTGCTGTTGAAGGATCGCGCGCCGCAGCGCCTCGAAACGGACTTTGCGGAGAACGCGCGGCGCATGCCGCAGGCGCGGCTCGGCGCTTCCTTCTGGCGCTTCGAGGAGGAGGGGCTGGCGCGGCTGCGCGACAAGATCGCGCATGGCCGCAAGACGCTCCGCGATGTCTATGGATCGCCGCTGTGGGGGATCAAGACCGGGCTCAACGAGGCTTTCATTCTCGACCGCGCGACGCGCGACGCGCTCGTCGCCGCCGATCCGCACAGCGCCGAGATTTTGAAACCCTATTCTCGCGGCGCGAGCATCGGCCGCTGGCGCGCGACGCGCGAGGACTGGCTCGTCGATGCGCCGAAAGGCGCTTTCGACATTGCGGAATATCCGGCCGTGGAGGCATGGCTCGCGCCGCTGCGCGAGCGGCTCGAAAGCCGCGCCACGCAACAGCGATGGTTCGAGCTGCAACAGGCGCAGCTCGCCTATCGCGCGCGCTTCGCGGGTCCGAAGATCGTCTTTCCGGACATTTCGCAAGGGCCGAAATTCGCGCTCGACGAAAGCGGCGGCCTGATCGACGCGACCGCCTTCTGCCTGCCCTGCGCCGATCTCGCTCTGCTCGCTTTTCTCAATTCGCGGCTCTGCTGGTTCGTCCTCCATTCGGTGTCCAATCCGCTGCGCGGCGGCAAATGGCGGCTGCGGCTGAAGACGCAATATTTGGAGCCGCTGCCGCTCCCCGATCTCGATCCGCAGACCGCCGAAATTCTCGCGGCGGCGGCGCGCGCCAATTGCGAGGCCGCCCGGCGGCGCGGCGAAACCTCCGATCCGAACGAGGCCGCGCGCCTCGCGAGCGGGATCGAGGCGCGGGAGCGGGAGATCGACGCGATCGTCTTCGCCCTGTTCGGTCTTTCGGCAGAGGAAGTCGCCCTGCTCGAAACCTCGCTCGCCGGCCAATATTGACCGGCGAAATCCCGCCCCGACTGCGATATATTGCGCCGCATGAACCCGCATCTGCGCCCGACAGGCCTTCCGCTCGAGACCCAGGCCGCCGAGGGACTCCCCCGGCGTTGCTGGAGCGTGGCGGAAATCGAGGAAATGCTCCGCGCCGGCATCATCGACGAAGACGAGCGGTTCGAGCTGATCGGCGGGGAGGTCGTGCCGATGTCGCCCAGGGGCGCCCGACACGAATGGATCAAAGGCGAGGTCAATCGCTTTCTCCAAAAGGCGGCCCCTTCGCATTTGGCGATCATTCCCGAGACAACGCTGCGCCTCGATGCGCGCACTTTCGTCGAGCCCGACTTCTGCGTCTTTCCGCGCGGTCTCCCGCTGACGGCGCTCGACGGGCCCGCCGTTCTTCTGGCGATCGAGATCGCCGATACGAGCCTCGCCTATGACAAGGGCCGCAAGATCGGCGTCTACGCCGCTTTCGGCGTGCGCGAGGTCTGGGTCGTCGACGCAGTGAGGGCCGTAACTCACGTCCATCGCCGGCTCGGCGCTGCGGGCTATGCGGAAATCGTCGAATTCACCGGCGCTGCGCGGCTCGAGCCCATGCTCGCGCCCGAGCTCGCCTTCAGCCTCGCGGAGCTCGGCGTGACGCCCGGCGCGGACAAGCGGTGATCCCATGACCACGCCCACGACGACCACAGCGCTCCTGCGCGGCTTCATGCGCAAATGTCCGTGTTGCGGGGCTGGCGCTTTGTTCGACGGCTATTTGAAGCGCGCCGACGTCTGCCTGCATTGCGCGGAGAGCTTCGTCGGCGTCGACGCCGACGACGGGCCGGCTTGGCTCACCATCGGCGTCGTCGCCCATATCATCGTGCCGCTGCTCATCTTCCTGGAGACGCGCGGGACCATGTCCTATGGCGCGGAAGCAACGCTGATGCTCTCGGTGACGATCGTCTCGACGCTGCTGCTGCTGCCCCTCTGCAAGGGCTTTTTCATCGCGGCGGTGTGGTCCCTGTCGAAGAAATAGGACTGACGCGCGACGCTCAGTCCTTGCGCGGCTCGGGCTCGCGCGGCTCCAGCGGATGGCCCGCGGCGCCCCAGCCGTCCGTGCCCTGCGAGAACCAGGACACATTGGAATAGCCGAGCGCGAGCGCGCGCTTGGCGGCGTTCCACGACATCCAACAATCGGCGAGGCAGTAGAAGACCAGCGCGCGGCGCTTGTCTCTAGCGGTCACGTGCTCGAGGCCGCTTTCGAAATAGCGAAGCGACGCCGGCGGCAATTCACCATAGCCGGTCTCGGGAAGCCAGACGCTGCCCGGAATGTCGAAACGCGGCTTGTCGCGCCAGACCGCGTCTGGCGGAAGGCCGGCGGGTTTGGGCGGACGCGGCAGAACGTCGATGAAAATCGCCGCCTTGTCCCGCCAGATCTCGAAAGCCTGCGGCGTGTCGATCACGCGCGCGCCGCGCAGAGCGGCGGGGACGGCGGCGCGATAGTCGGAAAGCCTGTAGCCTTCCGGCTCCGGCGCGGGCTCGGCGACGGAAGGCGCGGCGGCGAGGAAGGCGAAGCCGATCGCGGCGATGGCTCCGCGCGCGCTTTCCCGCCTCCGTATCATGGCGCTGGCGTGATCGGCGCGTCGGCCTCGTCGATCAGCGGCACGCCGAATTCGACGAGCAATCTGTCGATTTCATTCTGGTTCTGGGCGATGAGCCGATTGAGCTCGCGCTTCCATTCCTGGTCGGAATGGCGTACCCCCATGGCGATACGGAAGCTCATTCGCGCGCCCTTGTCTCCTGTGAGCAGGGCCTCTTTCAGCCGGCCGCCCGATTTCTTGACATGATAGCCCGCGATCGGCCCCCAGAGAATAGCGACATCGATCTCCCCGCTCTCGAGGTCGCGGATCATATCGGCCGCCGGCGCGTCGACGCGCGTGTCGACGACGAGCGGATAGGGCTTGACCGCCGCGAGCAGCCGATAGCGGGCCAGCAGATTGCCGGGCGGCGTGTTGGCGACGAGGCCGATGCGACGTCCATTGGCGAGGCGCGGATCGGCGAGCGAGCTCAGCCCCTCGAGGTCGGAGCCCGCGCGATAGACCACCGCATAGGACGTTCGGTAATAGGGATTGGTCGGCTGAACGAGATCGTCGCCCTGCGGCGTCCCCATCACCAGGTCGCACAAATGCGCATTGAGCGTGTTGCGGATGAAGCCGGTCGCGCCCGGATAATAGGAATAGGCGATATCCTTGCCGAGCTTCTTGGCCAAGAACTCCGCCAGCCTGTTCTCGAAGCCTTCGCCGGCGCGATTGGAAAAGGGGAGATTGCTCGGGTCCGCGCAGACGCGCAGAACTTTGGGATCGACGAGTTCGATCGATCCTCGGGCGTCGTCGACTGGCGGACGCACGATTAGGCCTGGCGTCTGAGACAGCGCCGGGGCCGTCGCGAGCAGGCCCGCGACGGCGACCAGGGAAAATGCGAGATCGCGAGACATGACGAGAGCGCGAGACTTGACGCGAGCGCGAGACTTGACGAGTCTCGGGCCGATGCCGCGGCCGGCCGGCTCTCGACGTCTCACTTGGCGCTCATGCACTTCGCTTCGGCCTCGGCGAAAGCCGCGGGCTTGTCCGCTTTCTTCTCCGGTCGACCGCGGCCGACCGCTTCGGTCGAACGGGCGCGGAGATAGATGTAGAGGTCGTCGATGTAGCACATGGCGTTCTTGTTCTCGGCGAAAGCCGGCATGACGCTGTCATTGCCCGCCTGCTTGACCTCGCGGCCGCCGACGACGATGCCGTAGAACTCCTCGTAATTGAAGGTCTTGACCGAATTCTTCAGCGCCGGCGCATAGGTCGAACCTTCGGCGTTGGGGCCGTGGCAGACATGGCATTCGGCGTGATAGCGGCGATAGCCGGAGAAAGTGTACCAGTCGACCGTCCCGTCCGCCTGAACCTTATAGGTCGGGTGACCGTTCGCATCGAAGTTTTTGCCGTCCACTTCCTTGACCGCGGTCGGGTCTCCCGGCGGTTCGGCCCGCACAGTCGTTCCAACACCCATGAAGACGCTCAGGGCCAGAGCCCCGACGAGCGGCAGTCTCATTACTCCATCCTCCAGCAGTTTCCATCCATACAAACACGTGGCGCTCGGCGACGCGCCATGAGGCGTTCGCCGAGCGCCAGTCTTATTTTTGGCCGCCTCAGTTCGCCGGGGCGATGATCGGCAGAGCGTGATCGGGAAGAGCGAACACGGTCAGCACGCCGCCGAGCGCGGTGTAGTCGGACAGCGCCTTATAGCCGCCGACCGCGCCGAGGCCTTCGTTGCTCTTGGACAGGCCGGCCGCGAGGCCGATGCCGGCCCA
>Ga0265328_10000735_pt1 | contig 15190 bp, 6 predicted proteins | sample 41624metaG_FD_202086 | JGI IMG/M metagenome (GOLD analysis project Ga0265328, IMG submission 202086) | Rhizosphere microbial communities from Carex aquatilis grown in University of Washington, Seatle, WA, United States - 4-16-24 metaG | ecosystem: Host-associated > Plants > Roots > Rhizosphere >...
TCACGACAAACCGCGTGCGCAACGCTTCATGCCGCTGCACAATCGCATCCAAAGCCAAACGCGCCGCAACAAAGTCGATCTCCCCGTGCAGTCGAAACGCCCGAGAATTGTTGTAATGCGACGACGAGCCGTCAATTTGATCAAGAAGCCAAAGCCTCTCTTGCGAAAAAGACAGAGCGCATGGACCTGTGCGTGAAGATACCGCAATGATATCGCCGACCGCTTTTGTCTCAAGCCTGCGACGCAGCGCCAAACGCTCTTCGGCGGAAAGTCGCGACAGACGTTGGAGTAGCTCGTTCATGTGCGTTTCCCAAAAGGCTGCTTGCGCTTCGCGTCGGATTTAGATGTAAAGTTCGGCCTTACCGAAGAGATGCTCGGCGACAGCGCCGCATTGCGCATCGACGCCTTTGATGAAGGCTGCGATCTCAGTCATGTAAGCGTCGTTCTCGCGCGGGTTCAGCGCCAACAGATGGCGCACCCATGGTTCGCGTCCCACTGCGTAGACAAACGCTCTCCGGCAGTGCAGCGCTTGCGCAAGCTTTATCGCGCTCGCCGCATTGCAGCCGTTGGACCGACGATCCTGGCTACGACGGTGATCGGGTTTGATCGGCAGAATCGGGCCATAAACCCAGGAAAGCGGCGCGCCGACGCATTCCATGCCGACAAAGAGCGTGTCGACGGCGCCGACAAGCGCACGAACGCTCTCATACATCCGAGAATCGAGGCAGTTCGCGTCGGCGGCGAAGAACACGGCGCGCTCTTCTGCTTCCACGAAATAGGTCGATTTTGCGCTGGGAAGATCATTGTGCTCGCCGAGGAAAGGCGCTGCGACGATTTTTCCTCCCGGAAAGGCGATTTCGTCGAGGCAATCGACCTCCCGCACATCTTTGAAGCCCAGGCGCTGCGCCATCAGCCGAAGCGACATGTCGCCATAGAATATGTTGGAGCACTTCGGAACGACGAGCGCTCTGATTCTATGCCGCAGACGCAGCAGGGTCTCGACGACGAAGTGGTCGTGATGCCCATGAGTGATCAGCGCAAAGTCGATGTTCTCGGGAAGATCGTCGAAACTGAACCGATCGACGCCGCCGTCCTCGGGCCGCGCCGAAACCAGCGGATCGACAAGGATCGAAACATCCCGCGTCTCCAGCAACACACAGGCATGTCCGAAATAGCGCGCGCGAATTCCCGTGCCGCGCCACTTTGGGTCCGCATGTCCTTTGCTCTCGCGAAGCAATGGCAACAATGCGGATTCGTCGCCTATATCGAGAAGATCTGCGATTTCACGCGCGGGCTTTGGGTCGATATCAAGTTTGCACAGACTGTCGATTCGAGGATCCGCAAACCCGGTGCGCCATTCCAGCGACGACTGATCCGGCAGTCTCGGCGTGCTCATATAATAGGGTCGCGCGCCATCGGTCGCGAGCGTGAAAAGGCGTAAGGATTGGATGTCAGGCTTGTAATAGGTGCTCGCGTAGAGCAACCCTTCGAGACAGCGGACAATGGGACGATGGAAGTAATCGTAGAGAAGCTCGACGAATCCTTGCAGCGGGACCGGCAGCTCCGCATAGCGGTCTTCGAGGCTCTCACCCTTGGCGCTCTCTGCGAGTCGACGATCGTATTCCGCCAGCGCGATCGCAAAGCCGATGTTCGGCGCGAGTTCCCCACGCGTCCAATCGAGCAATTCCTGGACTCGAGATGCGTCGCCTGGCGCAATGTCGACGAAGGCGCCGCCGATAAGACGGGGGTTGCGGCAAGATTTTTCGTGAATGTCCGGATTTGCGAGAAAAGACTCCAGCGCCTTCGTTTGATAGTTCGCAAGATGCAAGGAATAGAGCGCCGGCGACAAGAGATGCGGCCATGCGACCCAGCGGCCGATCAGCGGTTCGATGCAAACGGACTCCGCAAGCGCATACCGCGTCTGTTCAGACATTTTCCGCTCCCGTCGAAATCGCGCCTTGCGATTTCTGCTGCTCGAATTCGGTCAGCAGCGCTTCGAGGTCTTCGTCCCGTGACGAGGTGACGTTGGCGGCTTCAATCTCGGCCGTAAAATCTTCGAGGCTCGGCGCGTCGAACAGGCTTGTGACGGGCAGGTCGCCGCCGATTAATTGCTGCAATCGCGCGATCACCTGGATCGCGGAGAGAGAATTGCCGCCGAGATCGAAAAAATTGTCGCTCGGCCTGATGTCGCCGACGCTCAGGATTTCGCGCCAGATTTCTGCGACCAGCGTTTCCGCAGCGGTGAGCGACCGACCTTGTGCGTTGTCGCCGCGTTGGGCGAGCTCGACGTCGGGCAAGGCGGAACGATCAATTTTGCCGTTGGGAAGACGCGGAAACCGGTCGACGTGAATGATGCCAACGGGAATCATAAAATCAGGCAGAGTGGACGACAGAAATTGCTTGAGATCCTTTTCGGCCGCCGGAGATGTGCCTTGCGTCGTCGCATAGGCGAGCAACCGATCTCCGCCGGACGCGCAGGGCTGCGCGACGCCGATTACCTCGGAAATCTGCGGGTGGGCAAGCAGCGCCGCTTCCACCTCGCCAAGCTCAATGCGATAGCCGCGGATTTTTACCTGATTGTCGATGCGGCCGAGGAATTCAAGTTCGCCATTGTTGCGCCAGCGCCCGATATCGCCAGTCCGATAAAGTCTGGAGCCGTCGGCGTCGACGAAATTGGGGATAAAGCGTTCGGCGGAGAGTTCCGGCCGATTGCGATAGCCGCGCGCAACCCCCGCGCCCCCGATGGCGATCTCGCCGATTGCGCCAATCGGCGCAAGGGTCAGGTTGGATTGGAGGAGATAGATTTTTGTTCCGGGAATCGGGCGTCCAATGCCGATTGGCGCTTGCGAGACACGACTGACGCTGCTCCACACCGCGCATTCCGTCGGCCCATATTCGTTGAAGAACGACGCATTCGGCAGGCACGCGCGATGGCGCGCGGCGACATCTGGCTTGCATTCTTCACCAGCAACGATTGCGCAGCGCAGGGTGTGCGCAGCCTCTTGCGTCAATATCGCGAGGAGCGCGTCATAGAGCGAGGGCAACGCAAGCAAGTGAGAAACGGCCTCCTCTTGCATGAGGCGCGCAAGTCCTGCGGGATCGCGACGAAGTTCGTCATCGGGCGCGCACAGGCGTCCGCCCTGTGACAACGTCCAGAACAGACCCGCGACGGAACTATCGAAGGCGAGCGAGGAGAGCAGCAGATAGGAGCTGACTTCCCCGACATAATATTCGCGGCGAGCGAACAGCGAGGCGACTGCATTCCGATGGCTGACCATCACGCCTTTCGCTGCGCCGGTCGAACCGGACGTATAGATCACATAAGCGAGATTGTCCGGGTGGGTCTGAGTCTCCGGCGGTGTCTCCGGCATATTGTCAATTGCTGCACTGTCGCGGTTCAACACCACCAGCGGGACATCGAGCGCGGGGAGCGCTTCGGCCAAAGATTCCGTTGAAACGATCACGCGCACATTCGCGTCGAAAGTGATGTGACGGATCCGCTCCCGAGGATAAGCGGGATCGATAGGTGCATAGGCGCCGCCGGCCTTCAGGACGCCAAGAATCGCGACGACGGCGTCGACGGAAGGCTTCATGACGACGCCGACGACAGTGTCCGGCCTGACCCCGAGCGCTTTAAGATAATGCGCGACCCGGTTCGACCGTCGTGCAAGATCGACATAGTCGATGCTAGCGCCGGACGACGACACGGCGATACGATGATTGGACGGGATAAGCTCGTGCAGAAGCCTTTCGTCGCGTGTCCGAAGCGGCGCGCCGCGGGACAGCGTGAGAACCGCGGCGTGATCCGCGGCGCCAAGCGGCGAGAGCGCGTCAATTGGCATTTCCGGATCAGAAACGGCGAGTGCCGTCAAAGTCTCGAAATAGCGCGCGAGCCGTATGACGGTGACCTCGTCGAACAAGTCGGCGTCGTATTCGAAGCGTGCTCTCAACCGCCCTGGTTCGTCAAAGAAATGGAGCACGAGATCGAAGGCGGACGCATTGACCGACAATTCTTCAATCGCGACATCGAGACCCGGAAGCACAAGACTTTCGTTCGGGAGATTGTGGAGGACGAAGCCGATCTGAAACAGCGGATTGTGGCTCAGATCCCGTTTCGGCGCGATCTCGTCGACAAGTTTCTCGAAGGGCGCATCCTGATTTTCCTGCGCAGCCAATACGAGATCGTGCACGCGCGAGACAAGCCGCTTGAAGGACGGATTATCCGCGAGCGCCGCGCGGATCACCAGAACATTGGTGAAGAACCCCATAAGCTTTTCGAATTCGGGCCGCGTGCGATAGGCGATCGTCGTGCCGATCGCGACATCGTCCTGATGTGTATAGTGGCGCAAGCATGTGATGAATGCGGATAAAAGCGTGACGAAGAGCGTTGTTTTGCTGCTTCGCCCAAGATCGAGCAGACGCCGACGCATCGGCTCGGGCAGCGTCCACGCATAGGCGGCGCCTTTATGCCGCTGCGCCGCCTGACGCGGGCGATCTGTCGGCAAGGATGACACGGGAGCCAGGCCAGAGAGTTGGCTTTTCCAATAGGCGATTTGCGCGTTGCCTGAGTCATTTGCAAGCAGCTGCCGTTGCCAATATGCAAAGTCCGTATATTGAACGTCGAGCGCCGCCACATTGGGCTCGCTCCCTGTCGAGAACGCCGCGTAAAATTCGCGGATTTCCCGAATCAGCAACACGCTGGACCAGCCGTCCCACACAATGTGATGAATGGTCAGCAGAAGCGCGCTGCGCTCCTGCCCCAACGCGACGAGTGTCGCGCGCATGAGCGGAGGGCGTGCAAGATCGAAAGGCTCGACGACCTCCGCCGCGGCGCGCTCGCTTAGCCGCGCTTCCTGGCGCGCGATATCGTCGTCGCTCAAGTCAAGACGGTGAAGCGTCAGCTCCGCATCCGGAGTCAAAGTCAGAACAGGCGCGCCGCCTTCGTTGCGAAAGCCCGACCGCAAAACTTCATGGCGGCGAATGACCGCGTTCAGGCTGCGTTCGAGCGCGCCGACGTCAAGACGCCCGTTCAGTCTAACGAGCAGCGGAATGCGGTAATGCGCGGCCTTTGGATTGATCTGGAGATCGAACCAAATTCGCTCCTGGCCGAAAGAGAGCGGATTCTGAAACTGGGGGCGTGGCGAGATTTTGCGTGTCTCCACGGCAGCAACGGACTTCCCCCGCAGTCTCGCGCGCAAAAGATCTCGCTTTGCCGGTGAAAGGCCGTCCTTGGCGTCAATCGCGATCATTGGGCGTCCTCACCTGAGAGTCCCATAGCAGACAGCCTGTCGCGCATGGCTTCAGCGGCGGCGTCGCTGAGCGCATCCAGATCGGCGATCACAAGCTGTTCGATGACCACAGCCAGTTCTTCGATCGTCGGATGATCGAACAGCGCCCGCAACGGCGGCTCCACATCGAACGCGGACCGAATTCGCGACCGCAGCTGAATTGCAAGCAAAGAGTGACCGCCGAGTTCAAAAAAATTATCCTGTACCCCGACATGTTGCGTCTGCAGAACCTCCGCCCAAATTTCGCTCAGCACCAGTTCCGCATCGCTTCGCGGAGCCACATGGCGAGGTTGCAATTGGTCGTCGATCGCCGTTGTCGGCAACCGCTTCCTGTCGATCTTTCCATTCGCCGTCAGCGGCAAGCTCTCCACAAAGGCGAAAGCGGATGGAACCATAAAGTCCGGCAAGGCGCGCAGAATGTGCTCGCGCATCTCCCGAATCTCGATCGGTCCGCCGACAAGATGCGCGACAAGGCGATAAACGCCTTTCGACGCCTCGCGCGGCGTGACGCAGGCTTGATCGATCCTGGGATGCGTCAGCAGGCAAGCTTCGATCTCGCCCGGTTCAACCCGAAAGCCTCGTATCTTCACCTGATGATCGACGCGGCCGAGGAATTCGATCACGCCGTCGGTGCGATAGCGCCCAAGGTCGCCGGTGCGATACAGCCGCGTTCCCGGCGCGCCGAAGCGATCAGGCGTAAAAACCGCAGCCGTGAGATCCGGCCTGTTCAGATAGCCGCGTCCGACTTGCACGCCGGCGACGCAAATCTCGCCGATAGCGCCAATGGGCGCAGGATCTCCCCAATGATTGCGAATGTATAGCCGGGTGTTGTCGACCGGACGACCGATCGGCACGCTCAACTCATTGCCGCGTGGCCGCGCATCGATCGAATGATAGGATACATCGTCAGAGCATTCCGCCGGACCATAGGCGTTGAGCAAACGGACATGGGGATGGCGTTCCATAAAGGCGCGGCAAAGTTCTGGAGCAAACGCCTCGCCGCAAGGCAGGAGCCAGCGCAGACCGCGCAGCGTGTCGCCTGAGCCGCCGGCCTCCAAAAGCGCCCGGATCATTGACGGAACCGCTTCAAGGATTGTGACGCCGCGAGCCGAAATCTCCTCCAACAGCCGTTGCGGATCGCGCGAGATAGCATCCGGAAAAATCTCGACCCTGGCGCCGATTGTGAGCGCAGTGAGATGCTGCCAGACGGAGATGTCGAAGCACTGCGACGCGGTCTGGGCGATCACATCCCGGGCGGTGAGATCCAGCGCGGGAACTTTGGTGATCAGATTGTTAAACATGCCCTGATGCTCGACAACCGCGCCCTTTGGCGCGCCGGTCGAACCTGAGGTGAAGATCACAAAGGCGGCGTTTTGCGGGCTGTGCCGTGAGACAGGGTTGCTGCTGTTTTCGCCCTGCGCCGCCAGAGCTGCATAATCGAGCAGCGTGAGACCCGGGGTCGTCGCCGCCAGCCGAGCACGCGCGAGAAGCGTCGGGCCGACGAGAAGCAGATCGACACGCGATTCCGCCAGCACCTGACCAATGCGTCCGTCCGGATAGGCGGGTTCGAGCGGGAGATAGGCGCCGCCGGCTTTGAAAATTGCGAGCATTGCGACAAGGAAGTCCAGGCCGCGTTCCGCGAAAAGCCCGATAAAGCGGTCCGGCGCGACGCCTTCTTCGACGAGAACATGCGCGAGCCGATTCACTCGCTCGTTGAGCGCGCGATAGTTGATCGCCGTTCCCGCGCACGAAGCCGCCTCCCTCTCGGGCGTGAGCCGCGCCTGCGCTTCAAAGCGGCCGACGATGTCGCGCGGCGCCGCATATTCGCGATCCGTCGCGTTCCATTCGTGAAGAATAAGACCGCGCTCGTCGTCGTCGAAGAGACCGAATTCTTCAAGGCGCGCTTCCGGGCGTCGCGCGAATTCCTCAAGCAGGCGCCGGTAGTGGCCAAGCAGCCGCACAGCGGTCCCGCGATCAATCCGCGCCTTCAGGAAGGTCAGTTGCAAATGCAGCTTGTCGCCAGGAATGACGACGAAAGTGAGCGGATAATTGGTGTGCGTCCGGTGCCAGCAGTCGACGAAGCGCCAGTCGCCCCCGACTTCGAGAAGGCTCGGATCAACCGGCGCATTCTCGAAAGTCAGCAGATATTGGAAAAGATCGACGCCGCGAGGAATGTCGCTCCAACTCTGGACGTCGGTCAAAGACGCATGTTCGAAATCGCGGATCGCGTAGTTTTTCGCAAGGATCTTTCTTGAAAACGCAGGCAGCGTCTCTTGAGGATCGACGGCCACTCGCAGCGGCAGGCCATTGATGAACAGTCCGAGAATTCTCTCCACGCCGGGAAGCTCGGCAGGGCGACCGGAGACCGTGACGCCGAACAGGACTTCACGCCGGCTCGTATAGTGAGCGAGCAAAAGCGCAAGCGCTGCTTGTGCAAATGTATTGAGCGTGACGCAATAGAGCTGCGCCAGTTCCTTGAGTTTTATAGTCCCGGATTCGGACAGATACAGAACAAGATCCTCGGCGTCCTCGTCGCTCCCCGCAGCTGCCGGCAGGAGACCCACGACCGGCGTGGGTTCGACGAAGCCTTCGAGCTCCGCTCGCCAGAATCGTTCCGCCGCCCGCGCATCCTGACGCTGCAACCATTCGACGTAGCATCCAAAATCCGATCGCGCGTATCGGGCGATTTTCTGTTTTTCCTGCAAGAGGCGATAATTCTCCTGCAATTCTTTGAGAATGAGCGATGTGCACCACGCGTCGAAAAGAATGTGATGATGGCTACGGATCAGGAGATAACGGGCGCTATCGAGTCGAATAAGCCGAATGCGCAACGCCGGAGCGATCGAGAGGTCGAAGCCCGCGCGCCTTTCATCGCCTAAAATCGCGTCGAGGCAGATCTCCTGCGCATCTCGACTTTGATCTTTGATGTCGAGATAATCGAACGGAAGGTCGACGCGTCGCTGCACGCGCTGACGCGGGCGCGACGCATCGCCCCAGACAAAGCAGGTTCGAAAGATCGCATGGGCGTCGACGATTGCCTGCCATGCAGCTTTGAACAGCTCTACATCGACCTCGCCCTCGATCCAATATCGATGCTGCATCACGTAAACGCCGGAGTTAGGCCGCGACAGCGTGTGAAACAGCAAGCCTTCCTGCAATGGCGTGAGCGGATAGACCTCTTCGAGCAACGTCCCGCCCACTTGCGCAAGAGCGCGCGCGGGGTCGCCATTCGGCGCCTGTAGCTCTGCACCTCCGAGAGATGCGGCAAGTTCGCCCAGCGTTTGATGCTCGAAAATCTCGCGTGCGGAAATCGACAAGCCGTCATTGCGCGCCCGCGCCGCCGCCTGAATGCTCAGAATGGAGTCGCCGCCAAGCGCGAAAAAATTGTCATCGAGACCTATACGCTCAATACCAAGAAGTGCGCAAAAGATTGCCGCAAGTCTCAGCTCCAGCGCGCTGTGTGGTGCGCGATAGACGGAAGCGGCATTCGCAAGCGACGGCGACGGAAGACGCGTGCGATCAATCTTTCCGTTCTGCGTGAGCGGCATCTCCGCCAAAGCGATGAAGGCTGTGGGAATCATGTTTTTTGGCAAAGCGCTAGCCAAAAATGTCCCCAGTTCCGCGGGCGTCGGCGCGTTGCCGCCGTCTCCAACGACATAGGCGACAAGCCTGACGTTGCCGTTCGCCTCCGTATGCAAGGCGACGCAGGCCTGGCTTACGCGCGGATGTTCGCGCAGCTGCGCCTCGATTTCGCCCGGCTCGATGCGATAGCCGCGCAATTTGAGTTGATGGTCGACGCGTCCGAGGCAGGCGATGACGCCGCTCTCATCCATCGATCCAAGGTCGCCGGTGCGATAGAGGCGCGTTCCCGGCGGCCCGAACGGGTTTGGAACGAAGCTTCCCGCGGTCAGCTCGGGCCGGCCCATATAACCTTGCGCCAACCCGGCGCCGCCAAGGAAAATTTCTCCCGCCACGCCAGTTGGCGCAAGCGCCATATCCGGCGTGAGGACGAACACCGAAACATTCTCCAGCGGGCGACCGACGGGAAGCGCGCTCGCGTGCCGCGTCGCGGTCTTTTCCTGAGCGACTGCATATGTCAACGCGCCCACTGTCGCCTCAGTCGGTCCATAATGATTAAGAATTTGAAGATCCGGCGCCTGTCGGCGAATGCGCTCGACGAGTTCCCACGGCAGCAACTCACCGCCAAAAATCAGCAGCTTTCCCGGCGCCGCATCTGCTTCAGCGCCTTGCCGCGCCAAAACCGCAAAGTGCGACGGCGTAATTTTCAGAACGTCGATCCGGTTGCGCGCCAGATAGCCGCAAAAGGCGTGACTATCCATGGCTTCGTCATCGCCAGGCACATGCAGCGCGCCGCCGCTGCAGAGCGAAGCGAAGAGAACCGTCGCGCCGAGATCTGCGGCAAGCGTGGACACAAGACAAAAGCTCAGCCCGCTCTCGGGCAGTCGCGCGAGGATCGCCGCCGCATAATTGCACAGGCTTTCGCGACTAATAGCGACGCCTTTGGGACGCCCGGTCGTGCCCGAAGTAAAGATAATATAGGCCGTGTCCGATGGCCGTGCACGTGTGCGCGGACATTGATCGCTACTTGACGAAATTGTCGAGGCGTCGCGGTCGAGCGCGATCGAATCAACACCGACGTCGCCAATGTGGCCGAGCCATCCCGACCGGCCGAGAACCGCTTTCGCATTCGCGTCGTCAAGCATATGCGCGATCCGAAGCGCCGGCGACTCCGCGTCAATGGGAAGATAAGCGCCGCCGATTTTGAGAATCGCAAGAATCGCGACAACGGTTTCGACCGAGCGTCGCGCGCAAAGGCCAATAGCGTCACCCTGCCGTAAACCTCGCGCGACGAGAAAATTCGCCAGCCTGTTCGCCGTCGCTTCCACTTGTTTGAAGGTCAGAGCGCCGTCACCGCCAATCAATGCGAGACTATCCGGCGATTGCGCCGCCCGTTCCGAAAACAGCGCAAGCACATCATCTTTTGCGCCGTAGCATCTTACCGCGCCATTGGCCGCTGCGAGAATATGTCGGACTTCGTCATGCCCGGACGTGGGGAGATCGCTGACGCAAGTCGACGGCAGCTCGACAATGGCTTCCAGCAAAACGCCGAAGCGGCGCGCAAGTCCTGCGATCCACTCGGGAGCAAACAAGTCGCGCCGATATTGAAACGACAAAGCGATCCCATTGTCCGTTTCCGCAGCCATGAGCTTGAGATCGAAACGTTCGACTCTCTCCTCCAGAGAAAGTCCCGCGACGCGCCACGGTCCGAGCGCGAAGGCCTGCGTATTCTCGCCAAGCGCAAGCTGCGCCAGCTCTCCCGCATTGTCGTCCAGCGCCTGCTGCAAGGCGAACCATGTCTGAAAAATCGGCCATTGGCCGGGGACGCGGTCGGATTGCAGACGCTCCACCAGCACCGCGAAAGGGAAGTCCTGATGCGCCAGAGCTTCGTTCACGCAGCGGCGCACGTCGTCGAGATAGTCGGCGAAAGTCGCCTCAGGCGAAATCGCGGTCCGCAAGGCGAGCGGATTGACGAAATTGCCGACGACGTTTGCAAAGCGTCGGTCCCCGCGGCCGCTAGCGGCCGTTCCAACGATCACATCGCGCTGACCGCTGTGGCGCCAAAGCAGAATCTTATATGCCGCCAACAACACGCAAAAGAGCGTTGCGCCATGCTCGGCTGCGACGCTCTTGAGCTTCGACGCCGTGGCCCGATCGAGTTGAAGCAGACAACTGTCGCCGCGGTAGGAAGCAGCGCCGCGCTGAAGCCGGTCGGCGCCGAGCGCAAGGATCGGAAGGTCGCCTGCAAGCCGTCGATGCCAATAGGCCCAATCATCCTCGTATCTCGCGCTTTGCAGATATTGGCGCTGCGAAACGACGTGAGCCGCGTAGCGCGAGTCGCCGGGCGCGAAATTATCCTGTCCGCCCGCAGCTTTCGCGCGATAGATTTCTCCAAGTTCCGTGAGCAAAATCTGCAGCGACCAAAGATCGAGCGCGATGTGATGCGCGACGCATAGAAGCGTCGCCCGGTCAGGCGCCTGACGGTACAATGTCGCGCGCAGAACCGCGCCGCTTTCGAGGTCGAAAGGCTCGAAAGTGCGGACGCACATGTCTTCTTGAACCTGTTGGGCCGACCAGTCCTGCGCGTCCACGCAGGCAAAATACGCGCCGACCTCCGCCACGGTTTTCGTGGATTGGGAGATTCCCGAATCACCACCACGATAGGCGGTGCGCAACAATTCGTGACGCTCCAGCAGACGATCAAATGTTGCGTTCAACAGACGAGCGTCCACCCGTCCCTCGATGTTCAGCGCCAAATGAAGATTATAGGAAAGTCGCGATTCCAACTCATGGATCGCGAAAATCGAACGTTGCGCGCAAGAAAGCGCCCCCTCTTCAAAAGCGGACGCAGGCTTTGCTTCGTCGGAACCCGCCGCCGACTGCGCGAGGCTCAAAGTTTCTGCGATCGCGCTGAAAGTAAGATCTGAAAAAAGGAGTGTCAGCGGTAGTTCAATGCCGAGCGTCGCTTCGACACGATGCTTGAGTTCGAGAATGCGAAGGGAGTCGAGCCCTGCGCGCGAAATGGCCATGTCATCGGCAATATTGGCCGGGGCTGTACGAAGAATATTTGCGGCGTTTGAAATCAGGATTCCAACAATGACATTGCGACGCTGCTTCGACGTGAGAAGCTCAAGCGCCTGACGTAACGCATTCGCTTGCGGATCGATGCGCGGATCGATCGTTGCGCCGCTATCAATCGTCCCGCCGCCCGGTTGCCGGGCGTCGGAGCGCGCGAGCATCTGAAATTCATTCCTCATATAAAGCTCGCGACATGCGCTGCGCCGGATTTTTCCACTGGACGTCTTTGGAACCGATCCGTGCGGAACGAGAATAATTATATTTGGCGCGGCGTCGCAGTCTTCCGAAAGGCTTGCGCGAATGTTCTGAAACAACGCGGCCCATCCGTCTTCTCTCAAGCGATGCAGCTCCGACCGCAGAGGCTCCGCGACGAGAATTAATTCTTCGGCGTCGTCATGGCTAACAGAGAAGACGGCGCTACACCCCGCGCGCAAGGCCGGAACCCGCTCGTCGAGAACGCGTTCAAAGTCCTCGGGGTAATAATTGCGCCCTGCGATGATGATCAGATCCTTCAACCGACCCGTCACGAAAAGCTCGCCCTGATCCAGAAAGCCAAGATCTCCGGTCCGCAGGAAGCGTCCATGATCGTCGTCAAGGCGGCGGGCGCCGAAGGTGCGTGTCGCATCCTCTGGCTTGTTCCAATAGCCTGCGCCGACACTTGGCCCGGCGACCCAGATTTCGCCGACGCATCGTTCGGGAAGCGTCGCGCGTGACTCCGGATCGACAATGGCGACGTCGAACTCGGGCCAAGCGGCGCCACAGCCGACGAATGCCCGTCCGAGGTCGCTCGCCGCCGCGACCGCACGCCCTTGCTCCAGAGCGGCTTTATCTGCGTGATAAATCGGCGGCGCCTGACGGCGCCTCGGCGCCGTCACAACGAGCGTCGCTTCGGCGAGACCATAGCAGGGAACAAAACTTTCGCGTCGAAAGCCGCATTCCGCAAACGCCGCAGAAAATCGCTCCAACGTCGACGCGCGAACAGGCTCCGCACCGCTAAACGCGATCCGCCATGCACTCAAATCAATATCGCGCTTGTCTTCGGCCGTAGCGGAACGCACGCAGAGCTCATAGGCGAAGTTGGGTCCTCCGCTCGTATGGGCGCCATATCTGGAAATGGCGCGTAACCAGCGCACCGGCTTTTCGAGAAAGGACAGAGGCGACATCAAATAGCTTGTCGCGCCAATGTACAGCGGCTGCAGAATATTCCCGATCAGGCCCATATCGTGATAGAGCGGCAGCCAACCGACGAGGTCGCAGCCTTTTGTGTGCTCGAAGCTTTTTTTGATGAGCGCCTGATTGGAAATCAAATTTGCGTGCGACAGCATGACGCCGCGCGGCGCGCCTGTCGAGCCCGACGTATATTGGAAAAAGGCGAGATCGGCGCCGTCGACGGATTGCGGCGTCCAATCATGCGCCTCGTCGGAGACGATGTCGTCCGTCGCGAGCCAGGGCAAGCGATCGCCGTGAATTGCACGGAGATTTTCTCCTTCAAAACGCTCCGCCAGATGTGAAACCGTCAGCACGATGCGCGGCGCGGCGTCCTCGACGATCGCCTCAAGACGACGCCGATGACGCCCTGTCGGCGGGTACGCGGGAACGGCGACGACGCCAGCGTAAAGACACCCGAAAAACGCTTCTATGTAATCCAGCCCCGAAGGATAGAGCAGAAGCGCGCGCGCGGGCCCTCCGGCAAGGTTCAGCTTTTGAAGCCGCGCGGCAATCGCACGGGCGCGACGATCCAGCGCCGCGAAGGTGAGGCGCGCGAGCTCGGTTTCGCCGCGGTCAAGAAAGACACACGCGACGTCGTTCGCTTGCATCTGCGCACGGCGTTGAAGCAACGACACGAGATCGCGTGCATCAAGCATGGGATCGTGCGCTGCACGTGACAACAAATCCGCAATCGCCATGACTCGCTCGCATCCTTCTCTCGATGACATTCGTCGTGAAGCGCGGCGTCAAGAAACATAGTCCAGATATGAGCGGTAATAGGGATATAAGCGGTTCGGCGGCACGCATAGCCAAAGGCCGAGAGCGATCAGAGCATTGTAATAAAGATTCTTGCGCGGCATCCCGCGTGTGAACGCCATCAGTCCGCTCGCAGCGCTGTCTTTGGTGTGCCAATCCACGTTAAAGGACATCGCGCAGTCGAGGCTGCGGACGTGATGCAAGGTGCCCGGCGGAAAATATAAACCGTCGCCTGGCCCGAGTTCGACTTCGACCGGTCTCGCTTGTCGATAGTCGGGGTGACGGTTGAAGTCGGGTTGTTCCACATCGACTTCGCACCATCTCCAATTAACGGGATAGCAATAGCTTAATTGTTCCGGAGCGATCAGGGTGAAGCGCTTGCGTCCCGAAACCTGAAAGAAAAGATTATGCGTGAGCAAACAATCGAAGTGGAGAGGCGTTACGCTGCCCGCCGGACCGAGGAAGAATTGCGCGAAATTCGACCACACCGGCCGGTACCACGCCGGAAAATATTGCGCCGGAAATGCCTCCAGGAGATCATCGGCGTCCGGCAGGATTTTCTTTAGCGGAATGTCGTGCAGATAGGCGGGCAATGGCGCGCCGTTCGAGCCGCTTTCACACAAATCACGGTCATGCGCTTCGAGTTGATCGGCGTATTCCTCAAATCGAATGGAAGACGTGAGAAGCCCGGACGTCGTCCAGGATTTCAGCGGGAACACGCTTTGACCGAGGCTGCGGCGAAGATGTTCGAGGCTCCACGAGGATAAGGCTGAACAGCCGGCGAGCGCGCGCTTCAGCAGCACAGGCCGCCTCGGCTTTACGTAACACTCGGTGAACTCGTCTGCGCACATAGGATCGCGGCGATCGACAATATAAGACGCCTCAATCGACATCGCACACCGCTCCGTTCTTCGCCAAAAGTCCAAGGCCCGGATCGACTGAGATTGCGCCCACGATCCAGCGCCTGCAGATAGGTTCAGCGTCGCTTCGTTCAGGCGTCAGCTTGCGCCGCAGCCCGCGCATCTTCCTCCATCTGCTTGCGAAGACTTAAGGGGCGCATATCCGTCCAGACTTCCTTGATATAAGCGAGACAATCAGTCTTGAGTCCGGTTTTGCCGACCGCACGCCAACCGGCGGGAATTTCCTTGTAGTCGGGCCAGATCGAATATTGCTCCTCGTGGTTCGCCACGACTTTGTAGATCAGCTTCTCGTCCTCTTCCCAGGCCATGTCGTTTTCCTTTTTCGTCAGTTGGCGCTCAATACGCGGCTATTGCGCGATA
>Ga0265328_10000739_pt1 | contig 15158 bp, 17 predicted proteins | sample 41624metaG_FD_202086 | JGI IMG/M metagenome (GOLD analysis project Ga0265328, IMG submission 202086) | Rhizosphere microbial communities from Carex aquatilis grown in University of Washington, Seatle, WA, United States - 4-16-24 metaG | ecosystem: Host-associated > Plants > Roots > Rhizosphere...
GCGGTGAAGCGCGTCGGCGCGATCGTGCAAGGCGATCCGCTCGACAAGCGCACGATGATCGGCGCGCAGGCCTCTAAAGAGCAGATGGAGAAGATTCTCCAATATTTCGACATCGGCCAACAGGAGGGCGCCGAAATATTGATCGGCGGCGGACGCGCCGATCTCGGAGGCGATCTCTCCGGCGGCTATTATGTGAAGCCCACAGTGCTCGCCGGCAACAATAAGATGCGCGTGTTCCAGGAGGAGATCTTCGGGCCCGTCGTATCGGTGACGGTCTTCGACACGGATGAAGAGGCGGTGGCGATCGCCAATGACACGATCTTCGGCCTCGGCGCCGGCGTGTGGACGCGCGACATCAACCGCGCCTATCGCGTCGGCCGCGCAGTGCAGGCGGGACGCGTGTGGACCAATTGCTATCACGCCTATCCTGCCCATGCCGCCTTCGGAGGCTACAAGCAGTCCGGAGTCGGCCGCGAGAATCATCGCATGATGTTGGATCACTACCAGCAAACGAAGAATCTGCTGGTCAGCTATAGCCCGGACAAGCTCGGCTTCTTCTGAGCGTCCGGCCGGGGCGGCCGTCCCCTCCCTGCGGCCGCCCCGCTCCCTCTTTGCAATTATCGAACGCACGTTTTCCCCGCTGTTAATTTTCCTCCACAAAATTGTGAGTTATGGGCATAACGCGAACTTGCAGAACGCGGCCGGTACGTATTGGCGTAGACAGACAGGCGTCCTCGAATCGTAGGCAGACGCCTTATGTTCACCAATAGCCGCGACATCAAACGCCGTCTCGAAAAGGAAGGCTGGGTGTTGGTCCGCGTCACCGGATCGCACCATGTCTTTCGAAATCCGCGAACCGGCGCCATAATCCCCTTGCCGCACCCTAAGAAAGACCTCAGCCAAGGTCTCGTCTGGACAATCTACAAGGCGGCCGGCTGGCCCAGAGACTGAACGAGTTCGATGACCCACTACGTCGCCATTGTCGAAGAGGAAGAGGGAAAGGCCGTCGGCGTCTGGTTCCCCGATCTGCCCGGCTGCGTCTCCGCGGGCGATAGTCTCGATGAGGCGATGGCCAACGCCGCCGAGGCGCTGACGCTCTGGGTGGATGTCGCGCTCGAGCACGGCCAGCCGATCCCCGCGCCGCGCAGCCTCGTCGATTTGAAGCGCGACCCGGAAATCTCCTCAGAACTGTCGCAGTTCATGGTGGCGCTGATCCCGCTGCGGCCGCAGCTCGACGCCGCGCAATAAGCCCGCTCGCCGCCCCTCCCCATGCCGCGCCCCGCGCGCGAGCGGGGTCTTGACCGCGTCACCTCGGAGACTTAACAGCCTGACCTCGGGGGAAGTTCGGATCGAGCACACAGGGCTGGCCGGCCCGCTCCGTCCGCCGTTTCGAGGACGGAAATGAGACGCTGGCTCCTGCTCGTCGCGCTGATCGTCCTCGCTCTCGCCTTCTGGCGCCTGCGCGGCGACGCCAATGGCTCCGGCGCTTTTCTCGGCTATGTCGAGGGCGATCTTCTCTATATCGGCCCGGTCGAGGGCGAGCGTCTCGCCCGGCTCGACGTCGAGGCCGGCAAGGTCGTGACGGAAGGCGAGCCGCTCTTCTCCATGGCCACTCCTGTGCTCGACCGGCAGCGCGCCGAAGCCGCCGCGCGGCTCGCGCAAATGCAGGCGCAGCTCGAAAATCTGCGGGCCTCCATGAACCGCCCGCAGCAGGTCGCCGTGCTGCAGGCGGCCGTCGAGCGCGCCCGCGCCGCGCTCGCGCTCTCGGCCGCCGAATATGAGCGCAAACGCATTCTCTATTCGCATGGCAACGCCCCGAAATCGGCGCTCGATCAGGCGGTGATGGCGCGGGACCGCGACAAGGCCGCGCTCACCGAGGCGGAACGCCAGATCGAGGTCGCGCGCATGCCGAGCCGCAATCAGGAGATCGAGGCGGCGCAATCCGCGATCGTCATGGCGCGCGCGCAGATCGAGCAGATCGACACGCGCATCGCGCGGCAAAAGGTCGTCGCGCCGGCGGCTGGCGTCGTGCAGGATATTTTCTTTCGCGCCGGCGAAATGGTCGTCGCCGGCCAGCCGGCGCTCTCCCTGCTGCCGCCCGAAAATCGCAAAGTGCGCTTCTATGTTCCGCAGGCGCGGCTCGTCGAGGCGCGGCTCGGCGCGCGCGTCGCCGTCGCTTGCGACGGTTGCGACAAGGGGCTCTGGGGCCGCATCTATTTCATCGCCCAGCGCGAGGAATATACGCCGCCGGTGATCTTCAGCGATCAGGAACGCACCAAGCTCGTCTTCAAAGTGGAGGCGCGGCTCGAGGAGAAGGCGCGCGATTTGCCGCTCGGCCTTCCCGTCCAGGTGCGCTTTGCGCCCGATGGCGCGGCGCCGTGAGCGCCGCTCACGAGATCGCCATCGAGGCCGAGGGGCTCACCAAATCCTTCGGCGGCCGCAAGGTCGTCGACAATCTCTCCATGCGCGTCGAGCGCGGCCGCATCCACGGCTTTCTCGGTCCCAATGGCAGCGGCAAGACGACGACGATCCGCATGCTCTGCGGCCTTCTGACGCCCGATTCCGGCCGCGGCTCGTGCCTCGGCTACGACATTCGCACGCAGCAGAACGAGATCAAGCGCAAAGTCGGCTATATGACGCAGCGCTTCTCGCTCTATGGCGATCTCTCGATCCGCGAAAATCTCGAATTCGTCGCGCGCATCTATGGCCTCGCGCGGCCCGTCGAGGCGGCGCGCGCGGCGATCGTTCGATTGGGATTGGAGAAGCGCGCCGAGCAGCTCGCCGGCGAGCTCTCCGGCGGCTGGAAGCAGCGGCTCGCGCTCGCCGCCTGCATATTGCCCGGCCCCGCTCTGCTGCTGCTCGACGAGCCGACGGCGGGCGTCGATCCGAAAGCGCGGCGCGACTTTTGGGACGAGATTCATTCGCTCGCCGCGGGCGGCCTCACAGTGCTGGTCTCCACCCATTACATGGACGAGGCGGAGCGCTGCCATGAGATCGCCTATATCGCCGACGGACGCCTTTTGGCGCAGGGAACCATCGCCGAGATCGTCTCCCGCTCGGGCCTCTCCACTTATGTCGTGACCGGCCCCGATCTCGGCCCGCTCGCCGAGCGGCTGAAGGGGACGAAAGGCGTCGACATGGTCGCGCCCTTCGGCATGGCGCTGCATGTCGCCGGACGCGACGCCGCGCGCCTTTCCGAAATCGTGCAGGAATTCGGCGAGGGCGCGCCGCAGCGATGGACGCGCGGCGAGCCGTCGCTCGAGGATGTGTTCATCGACCTCATGACGCATATAGAGGCGCGACGATGATCTCTACGCCGGACGCGCGCGCCTCGCTCGCACGCATCTATGCGATGTTCGTGAAGGAGCTGATCCAGCTGCGCCGCGATCGCGTGACGTTGGCGATGATCGTCGGCATTCCGCTCATTCAGCTCTTGCTGTTCGGCTACGCCATCAACGCCGATCCGAAGCATTTGGCGACGGCGCTTCTCGTGCAGGACGACGGACCGCTGGCGCGCTCTTTCATCGCCGCGCTGCGCGCGACCGACTATTTCGACATCATCGCCGCCGCCTCCGACGAAAAGGATGCGGAGGGGCTGATCCTCTCCAATCGCGTGCAATTCGTCATCGAGATTCCGCCCGACTTCGGCCGGCGCGTGATCCGCGGCGAGAAGCCGCCGCTGCTCGTCGTGGCGGACGCCACCGATCCGACCGCAACGGGCGGCGCCGTTTCGGCGGTGACCGCCGCCGCGTCGAGCGCGCTAGATCGCGAGCTCATCGGCCCGCTGGCGCGCCTCGCGCAGGGACCGGCGCCCTTCGAGGTGCGCGTGCATCGGCGCTATAACGCCGCGGGCGAGACGCGACGCAATATCGTGCCCGGACTCGTCGGCACCATCCTCACCATGACAATGCTGATCTACACCGCGCTCTCGGTGACGCGCGAGATCGAGCGCGGCACGATGGAGTCGCTGCTCGCCATGCCGGTGCGGCCGACCGAGATCATGCTCGGCAAGATTGCGCCTTATGTGGTGGTCGGCGGTGTGCAGATGGGCATCATCCTCGTCGTCGCAACGCTATTGTTCGGCGTGCCGATCGTCGGCTCGCTGTTCGTGCTCGCCCCGCTGACGCTTTTGTTCATCACCGCCAATCTCTCGGTCGGCTACACATTCTCGACGATCGCCATCAATCAATTGCAGGCGATCCAGATGACTTTCTTCTTCTTTTTGCCCAATATGCTGCTCTCGGGCTTTTTCTTTCCCTTCCGCGGCATGCCGCAATGGGCGCAATATGTCGGCGAGGCGCTGCCGCTCACGCATTATCTGCGCATCGTGCGCTCCATCATGCTGAAAGGCTCGGGTTTCGGCGATCTTACGGCGGACACTCTCGCGCTCGGCGTCTTCACCCTCGTCGCCATGGCCGTCGCGGTGATGCGCTTCCGGCAGACGCTGGACTGAGGCGGCGGCCGCTTGACCGGACTATGAGGCCACGCCAGGATAAGCTCACGGACGACCGGCTCGTCAGCGCGAATTTATCCGATCGCGGCGGCCGGCGGCGCGTTCGGAGGGCCGATCATGAACGCTTTTGGTCGCAATATTCTGCTCGCGTTGGGCGTCGCCGGCCTCGGCTATTTTCTGTGGTCGCTGTTCGTGGCCAGCCGATATCAGGCGCTGTGCGAGATTTCCTATTGGTCCGCGACCGAGGCGCAGCTGCGCGCCTGCGACGAGTTGCGATCCACCCTGCCGCGAAATTGACGAAGGCCGCCGCGCGCCCGCCTCGGACGCGCTCGTTTCGGAATGATCGAATGAACGCCAGATTTTGCGCTCTCGCGGCCGTCTCGCTCGCTCTCGCGACGCGCGCGCCGGACGTCTGCGCCAGAGAAATCCATCTCGATTGCGCGCGCTCCAATCAGACGGTCGCCGTCGACATCGACACGAGCCGGCTGTTCGTGCAGCTCGTCTGGGGCGAGGGCGTCGCCGAGGAATATCAGAACGGCGACTCATATGTCTCCGGCCCCAGCGCTTCCGGCGAAACGCAAAAAGTGACCTATGCGGTCAGCGTCGACAAGGATGCGGTGAGCTTCGGCCAGGATCGCGTCTGCAGCACCGCGGGCGCGAGCGGCAAATGTCGCAACGAGCATATCCGCAATCTGCTCGACACGGCCTCCGGCATGCTGAAATACGACGACGGCGGCGTCATTGCTTTGCTGAAATGCGCGCCGGCGCCGCCCGGGCGCAGGTTCTAGAGATGCGCGTCATGGGGCGCCTCAGCCGAACAGCGCCGCTTCGGTTCAGGCAAGCTATCCGTCAGGCGGTCTTGCGCCGAGACGGCGCCGTCGCCTAAGAGAGCGCATCCAGCGCGCATGTCTGCGTCGGTTCGACCTGGAAATCCATCAGTCACGAAAGAGGTTCGCATGGCCGACGACGATGAATATGTCTATGACGAAGCGAGCGGTGAGTGGCGCCCGGCGTCGGAACTGGCCGCCGCCGCGGCCGCAGCCAAGGCGACCGTCGTGAAGGATGCGGCCGGCAATGTTCTCGCCGACGGCGACTCCGTCATGCTGATCAAGGATCTGAAGGTGAAAGGCGCCAATCAGACGCTGAAGCAGGGCACGGTCATCCGCTCGATCCGCCTCACCGACGATCCGGAGGAGATCGACTGCCGCCACGACAGCATCAAGGGGCTGGTGCTGAGGACGGAATTCGTGAAGAAGCGCTGAGCCGGCGTCCCGGCTCCGCCTTCAATGCGCGTCGTCGTGATTTTTCCCGTGACCGCCGGCGAGGCGCTCCGACAGAGCGAAGGCCAGGGTGGAGACGACGAAGGTCAAATGAATGCCGAGGTAGAAATACAGCTCCCGGTCATTCGTATGCGGCACGTCCATGAAGGCTTCGAGCAATTTGATCGCGGAGATGGCGACGATCGTCGAGAGGAGCTTGAGCTTCAGCTCGGAAAAGTCGATCGCCCCCATCCATTCCGGCCAGCCGGGCTGATTCTTCGTGTCGACCTTGGAGACGAAATTCTCATAGACCGACAGCATGACCGTCACGACCAGCGCGCCGGTGAGCGTCATGTCGATGAGGTCGAGCACGAGCAGCGTCATATTGGATTCGGTGGCCGTGACGAGATGCGCCGTCGCCTCGAAGAGATGCACGCCGGCTTTATAGAGCAGCTCGAGCAGCCCCACCGCCAGCATGATCAAGAAGGGCGCGAGCAGCCAGCGCGACAGGAACAGGAAGGATTCGAAAAGGCGCTTCATATTCGACTCGATCTGGAGGGGAGCGGCGGAGGCGTACACGAATTCGCGGCGCCGGCCAAGCTCCCGCGGCCGGGCGCTCGGGCCTTCTGCGAGGCTCCGCTTGCCCGCGGAATCGCCTTGACCCCTGCGGTCGTCTCCCGTAACGTCTGATCCGGTATTTCACCTGGAGCGGGCCGTGAAGGGCATTCTTCTCGTAGGCAGGGCGCTGGAGACGGAGCGGGTCTGAACCCGAGCTTCCGCCGCTGGCGCTTATCCGAGGCCCTCCAGGGGGCCTTTTTTATTGCCTATGGGGCGTGCGCTCGGCGCCGCCCGATGTCTCGAGGGTCGAGGAAAGCGGAGCTCAAAGAGAATGGCGAAGCAAATGACCGGAGCGGAAATGGTCGTCGAAGCCCTGAAGGATCAGGGCGTCGAAGTGCTTTTCGGCTATCCCGGCGGCGCCGTCCTTCCGATCTATGACGCGCTCTTCCATCAGGAAAAGGTGCGGCACATTCTCGTGCGCCACGAGCAGGGCGCGGCGCATGCGGCCGAGGGCTACGCCCGCTCCTCCGGCAAACCGGGCGTGCTGCTCGTCACCTCCGGCCCCGGCGCCACCAACACCATCACCGGCCTCACCGACGCGCTGATGGACTCCATTCCGCTCGTCTGCATCACCGGCCAGGTGCCGACGCATCTCATCGGCTCCGACGCTTTCCAGGAATGCGACACGGTCGGCATCACCCGCCACTGCACCAAGCATAATTATCTGGTGAAGAACGTCGACGATCTGCCGCGCATCCTGCACGAGGCCTTTTACGTCGCCTCCAACGGGCGGCCGGGCCCTGTCGTCATCGACATTCCCAAGGACGTGCAATTCGCGTCCGGGAGCTATACCGGACCGCGCAACGTTCATCACAAGACCTATCAGCCCAAGCTGGACGCCGATAATGACGTGATCCGTCGCGCAGTGAAGATGATGGCCGCCGCCAAGCGGCCGATCTTCTATACGGGCGGCGGCGTCATCAACTCCGGCCCGGCGGCCTCGACGCTGCTGCGCGAATTGGTTTCGCTCACCGGCTTTCCGATCACCTCGACGCTGATGGGCCTCGGCGCCTATCCGGGCTCCGGGCCGAACTGGCTCGGCATGCTGGGCATGCACGGCACGTTCGAGGCCAATAACGCCATGCATGATTGCGATCTGATGATCGCCGTCGGCTCGCGTTTCGACGACCGCATCACCGGCCGCCTCGACGCTTTCTCGCCCGGCTCGAAGAAGATCCACATCGACATCGACCGTTCCTCGATCAACAAGAATGTGAAGGTCGATCTGCCGATTGTCGGCGATTGCGGCCATGTGCTGGAGAGCCTGGTGCGCGTCTGGCGCGCGGAGGCGATGCACGCCGAGAAGCAGCCGCTCGACGCCTGGTGGAAGAAGATCGACGAATGGCGCGACCGCAAGTCGCTCGCCTTCCGCAATTCCGACAAGGTCATCAAGCCGCAATACGCCGTGCAGCGGCTCTATGCGCTGACCAAGGATCGCGATCCCTACATCACGACGGAAGTCGGCCAGCATCAGATGTGGGCCGCCCAGCATTATCATTTCGAGGAGCCCAATCGCTGGATGACCTCGGGCGGGCTCGGCACGATGGGCTATGGCCTGCCGGCGGCGATCGGCGCGCAGCTCGCGCATCCCAAATCGCTCGTCGTCGATATCGCCGGCGAGGCGTCGATCCTCATGAACATTCAGGAGATGTCGACGGCGATCCAATATCGGCTGCCGGTCAAGATCTTCATCCTCAACAATGAATATATGGGCATGGTGCGCCAGTGGCAGGAGCTGCTGCATGGCGGGCGCTATTCGCACTCCTATTCCGAGGCGCTGCCCGATTTCGTGAAGCTCGCCGAGGCTTTCGGCGCCAAGGGAATCCGCTGCTCCGACCCGGCCGATCTCGACCGCGCTATACAGGAGATGATCGACTATGACGGGCCGGTGATCTTCGACTGTCTCGTCGAGAAAAACGAGAATTGCTTCCCGATGATCCCCTCGGGCAAGGCGCATAACGACATGCTGCTCGCCGATCTCTCGGACGATGCGGGCGTCGAACTCGGCTCGATCATCGACGAAAAGGGCAAGATGCTGGTGTGAGGAAGGTGAGATGGCGAGGAGCGAGATGTGAGTAGCGGCGCTCACGGCTCACGATCTCGCTGGTCCCTGCTCACGACTCAACTCTATTCGGACAGAACGCCATGAACGCTCCCCTCTCCCCGCCCTCGCCCTACTCCTCGCCGACGACGCGCTCCAATGTGGAGACGCATACGCTCGCCGTGCTGGTCGACAATGAGCCGGGCGTGCTGGCGCGGGTCGTCGGCCTGTTCTCCGGGCGCGGCTATAATATCGAGAGCCTGACAGTGGCTGAGGTCGCTCATGGCGAGCACCTTTCGCGCATCACCGTCGTCACCTCGGGCACGCCGGAGACGATCGAGCAGATCCATCATCAGCTCGAGCGTCTGGTGCCGGTTCACAAGGTCACCGATCTCACCGTTTCCGCCCGCTCGCTCGAGCGCGAGCTCGCCATGGTCAAGGTCAAAGGCAAGGGCGAGAATCGCAATGCGGCTCTGCAGCTCGCCGAGGCGTTCCGGGCCAGAGTCGTCGACGCCACCACTGAGAGCTTCATCTTCGAGCTGACCGGAAAGCCCAATAAAATCGACGAATTCGTCGATCTGATGCGCCCGATAGGCCTCATCGAGGTCTCGCGCACGGGCGTCGCGGCGATTTCGCGCGGGCCGGACCCGATCTGACCGCGCAATTCCTTAATTTTTGACCTTCGCGCAATGGACGCGTAGAAAGGTCGGCGAAATGCGCCGTTTTCTCGCAGTCTTCCCGAGAAGACGGAAAAGCCACGTGAAATCAATCAGGAAAGACGATCTGCCGGCGCCGACCGGCGGTTGAAGAACTCTTGAAGGCGAGCGACGGCGTCTGTCGTCCTGCGGAGGAAAGCGAGAATATGCGCGTCTATTACGATCGGGATGCCGACATCAATCTGATCAAGGGCAAGAAGGTCGCGGTGGTCGGCTATGGCAGCCAGGGCCACGCCCATGTCCTGAACCTCAAGGATTCCGGCGTCACCGAGGTCGCGGTCGCGCTGCGCAAGGGCTCCGCCTCCGCCAAAAAGGCCGAGGGCGCCGGCGTCAAGGTGCTGGAAGTCGCCGAGGCCGCCAAATGGGCCGACGTCGTCATGATGCTGACGCCGGACGAGCTGCAGGGCGAGATCTACGCCGCCGAGCTCGAGCCAAATCTGAAGCCCGGCGCCGCGCTGTTATTCGCCCATGGCCTCAACATCCATTTCAACCTCATCGAGCCGCGCAAAGACCTCGACGTCATCATGGTCGCGCCCAAAGGCCCGGGCCATACGGTGCGCGGCGAATATCTGAAGGGCGGCGGCGTGCCCTGCCTCATCGCCGTGCATCAGAACGCTTCCGGCAATGCGCTCGAGCTCGGCCTCTCCTACGCCTCGGCGATCGGCGGCGGCCGCGCCGGCGTCATCGAGACGAGCTTCCGCGAGGAATGCGAGACCGATCTCTTCGGCGAGCAGGTCGTGCTCTGCGGCGGCCTCGTCGAGCTGATCCGCAATGGCTTCGAGACGCTGGTCGAGGCCGGCTACGCCCCGGAAATGGCCTATTTCGAGTGCCTGCACGAAGTAAAGCTCATCGTCGACCTCATCTATGAGGGCGGCATCGCCAATATGAATTATTCGGTCTCCAACACGGCCGAATATGGCGAATATGTCACCGGCCCGCGCATCATCACCAAGGACACCAAGGCCGAGATGAAGCGCGTCCTCGAGGACATTCAGTCCGGCAAATTCACCCGCGACTGGATGCTCGAGAACAAGGTGAGCCAGACGTCCTTCAAGGCCACGCGCGCCCGCAACGCCGCCCATCCGATCGAGGAAGTCGGCGGACGCCTGCGCGCGATGATGCCCTGGATCGGCAAGAACCGCCTGGTCGACAAGGACCGCAACTAGTCGCGGGTCGTTCGGAGGAGGGGGAAATCGAGAAGCTCAGCTCGGATCGAACGCATCGTCGACAGAGGAGCGGTGGCGCGACCGCCCTCACGACGGGGGAGCGCGATGCAGCCGAAAATCGACGACCCTGACGAGGAGCATCGTCGCGAATTGAGACGCAACGTCTTCGAGATCACGCGCCTGCGCATGGCGGGCAGGATCGACGAGATGCTGCGCTACTTCGCACCAGATGTCGTCGTGCGCTATCACGCGACGAAGGAAGGCCTGTTCCTTCCGGGCGTTCTCCATGGCCGCGCGGCGTTCAAGGAGAATATCCGTCTGACCGACGTCAATTACGAGCCGCTCGGCGGCGAGGTGCTCGACATCCTCGTCGACGGTTCCAAAACGGCGGTCAGATGGCGCAATTCCTGGCGCCATCGTAACTCCGGCCGCACGGCGACGATGGACATGGCGCATTTCCTCTCTTGGCGGAATGGCAAGGTCGTCGAAGTGTTCGAATATCTCGACTATCACGGCTGGGGACGCTCCGCCGACGAGGCGCTGATCGAGCGGGACGAGCCTTAGATCCGTTTCGTCCGGAGCGATGTCCGATCGCGCGAACGATTCCGTTCGAGCGGAAAGCCCTCCAGCCCCGGTAAGTCGCGGATCGAGGCGTTGCATGACGAATTGCGAAGATTACTTCTCACGCCCGCCGCCCGGGCTCGATCGCGACGAGATCCTGCGCCGGATCGAACTGCTCGCGGCGCAGCCCGCCGAGAACGGCGACTTCGGCGTCGTTCCGGCGTTCTTCTCGCCGGACGTCGTCTGCGAATTCGTCGGCGACAAATCCCGCATCCCCTACGCCGGCCGCCATACGGGCGTCGACGCGCTGCTCAACATCCTGCGCGCGATCAATATCGACTTCGCCCAGTCGGAGCCGCGGATCGACGACATCATCATCGACGGCGGCCGCGTCGCGCTGCGGCGCAGCGTCCGCTGGCGCCATCGCGGCACGGGGCTCGAAGGCCGCGTCGATCTCGCCGATTTCGTGCGTTTCGAGAACGGCCTCATCGCCGAGTTGATCGAATTCCGCGACTCGATCACCATTCTCTCCATTCAGGGCGATCCGCCCTGGCCTTAGCCGAGCCGCGCCATTTCCATGCGATTACGCTTCTTTACCCTCGACGTCTTCACGACGCGTCGCTTCGCCGGCAATCCGCTCGCCGTCGTGCTCGGCGCGGACGGGCTCGATTCGGCGACGATGCAGGCCGTCGCCCGCGAGTTCGCGCTGAGCGAGACGGTCTTCGCGCTGGAGCCGCGCGATCCGGTGAACACGGCGCGCATCCGCATCTTCACGCCGCTGCGTGAGCTGCCTTTCGCCGGCCATCCGACGATCGGCGCCGCCATTCTGCTCGCGGCGCAGCGCGCTCCCGAAATGCTGACGCGCAATGGCGTCGTCATCGCCCTCGAGGAAGAGATCGGCCTCGTCCGCTGCGACGTCGTCAGGGACGCCTCCGGCGCCGTTCTGGCCCGCTTCGCCGCGCCGCGCCTGCCCGTCCGCGGCGCGCGCGCGCCGGACGCCGAGCCGCTCGCGCGCGCGCTCGGCCTCTCGGCGGAGGAGATCGGCTTCGGCCGCCACCGACCGTCGAGCTTCTCCGCGGGGGTCGAGTTCGTTTTCGTTCCGCTGCGCTCCCGCGCGGCGCTGGACCGCGCGCGGCCGGACCCGGCGGCCTTTCCCGCCCTCATGGGCGAGGCCGTGGGCGCCTATCTCTATACGAGCGAGACGGTGGAGCCTTCAAGCGCGGTCTGCGCCAGAATGTTCGCCAATGGCGTCGGCATAGGCGAGGATCCCGCGACGGGCTCGGCGGCGGCGGCTTTCGCCGGCGTCGCCCACACGTTCGAGTCGCCCGAGGACGGCGAGCACGAATTCGTCATCGAGCAGGGCTACGCCATGGGCCGCCCCTCCCGCATCATCCTCGGCTCGCGGATCGAATCCGGCCGTCTCGTCGCCGTCACCGTGGCGGGACACGCGGTCCAGATTCAGCGCGGAGACCTCGACTTATGAGCGGCGAGATCGAATTCGCCACCGTCTCCGCCCTGCATTGCGTCGTCGAGCCGCACGACTGGGCGTTCGACCGGCTGCGCGGCGCGGAGATCGACGCCCATTGGGCCGCGCGCCGCGCCGCTATCCCGGCGCTCTTCGACGGGCCGGTGCTGCTCGCCCATGGCGTCTCGCGCGGCGACGACGGCGCAACGCTCGGCGTCAAATTCTTCTCCACGCGCTTCTCGCGCTTCCTCGCCTGGCGGGATTTCGGCTTTCCGGACGCCGCCGTCTACAATTGCTTCTCCATGCCGGCGCTGCGCTCGGCCGATGGGGCATTTCTGCTCGGCGAGATGGGCCCGGACCATTCCGCCGCCGGCGCGATCTATTTCCCCGCCGGCACGCCGGACCCGAGCGATCTGCGCGACGGACTGGTCGATCTCGAAGCCAATCTGCTGCGCGAGCTCGAAGAAGAGACCGGCGTCACGCCGCAGGAGGTGAGCCTTTCTCCGGAATGGACCATCGTCTTCGCCGGGCCGCGCGTCGCCTGCATGCGGATCGTCCAATCGCCGCTCAGGGCCGCCGAGCTTCAAGCGCGCGTCACCGCCCATATCGCCTCCGAAAACAAGCCCGAGCTCGCCGGCGTGCGCATGGCGGCTCGACGCGCCGACCTCGCCGAGCCGCGCATGCTGGACTTCATCCGCCGTTTTCTCGAGCCGCTGCTGCCCGCATGAGCAAATCGGGGCTGAATTTCCTGTCGGCGCGGTGTAGATTGCTCGCCATGAACAAAATGCACGCGATCGGCGGCCAAACGGCGCGATCGGGCGGCCCGACGCCGCCCGAGGACAGCGCGCGCGCCATTCGCGGCGCTCTGCTCGGCCGGTCGCTCGTCCTCGTCGGCATGATGGGCTCGGGCAAGACCTCGATCGGCCAGCGCCTCGCGCAGCGGCTCGGCCTGCCCTTCAAGGACGCCGACGCGGAGATCGTCGCCGCCGCCGCGGGCATGTCGATCCCCGATATTTTCGCCAAATATGGCGAAGCGCATTTCCGTGACTGCGAGCGCCGCGTCATCGCCCGCCTGCTGGCCGGCGAGCCCTGCGTGCTGGCGACGGGCGGCGGCGCCTTCATGGACGAGACGACGCGCGCGCGGGTGAAGGAGCGCGGCGTCTCGCTGTGGTTCGACGCGGCCCATGACGTTCTGCTGCGCCGCGTGCGTCGCAAGGGCGACCGGCCGCTGCTGCAGACGAGCGACCCCGCCGCCGTGTTGCGCCGGCTGATGGACGAGCGCTATCCCGTCTATCGTCAGGCCGATATCGCCGTGCTCTCCCGCGACGTCCCGCATGAGGTGATGGTCGAGGAGACGGTGACGGCGCTGCTCGCCTGGGCCGTGGGCGCGCCGGAAAGCGCGACGACACAAGGATTTACCAGATTTATGACGTCACGAACGCCGCCTGCCCCCATCGAGCCGCAGACTGTCGAGGTGGGGCTCGGCGACCGCGCCTATGACATTGTCATCGGCGCCGGCCTGTTGGAGCAGGCGGGCGAGCATCTCGCGCGCATCGCGCCGGGCGCGGCCTGCGCCATCGTCACCGACGCCAATGTGGCGCGGCTGCAGCTGCCGGTGCTGCGCCACAGCCTCGAGAGAAGCGGGATTCGCACGACGTCGATCATCGTCGAGCCCGGCGAAGGCTCGAAATCCTTCCCCGTCTTCCAGCGCGTCTGCGAGGACATCCTCGAGGCGCGCATAGAGCGGCGCGACGTCGTGCTGGCGCTCGGCGGCGGCGTGGTCGGCGATCTCGCCGGCTTTGCGGCGGCGAGCGTGCGGCGCGGCTCGCGCTTCGTGCAGGTTCCCACGACGCTGCTCGCGCAGGTCGACTCCTCCGTCGGCGGCAAGACCGGCATCAACACGCCGCAAGGCAAGAATCTCGTCGGCGCCTTCTATCAGCCTTCGCTGGTGCTGGCCGATGTCGACGCTCTGGCGACGCTGCCGCTGCGCGAGTTCCGCGCCGGCTACGCCGAGGTCGTGAAATATGGCCTCATCGACGACGCCTTCTTCTTCGAATGGCTGGAGAACAACGCCTCCGCCGTCTTCGCCGACCGCGCCGCGCGCGTCGAGGCGATTTCGGTGAGCTGCCGCTCCAAAGCCAAGATCGTCGCGCGCGACGAGACCGAGCAGGGCGACCGCGCGCTGCTCAATCTCGGCCATACTTTCGGCCATGCGCTGGAGCGGCTCGTCCATTATGACAGCGAGCGCCTCGTCCATGGCGAGGGCGTCGCCATCGGCCTCGTCTCCGCCTTTCGCTTCTCGGCGAGCCTCGGCCTATGCAGCCTGCAGGACGCCGAGCGCGTCGGCCGCCATTTGACGCGCGTCGGCCTGCCGACCCGCATCCGCGATATTCCCGGCTGGCGCGACGACGCCGACGCCATGCTCGACGCTATGTTCCAGGACAAGAAGGTCGAGAGGGGCGCGCTCACCTTCATTCTGGCGCGTGGGATCGGACGGTCCTTCGTCGCCAAGCGCATCGAGGTGGATGCGGTGCGCAGCTTCCTCAAAGACGAAATCGCCCGTGAGTAGGCGCGAATAGGCTCATCATGCACGGCGGCGTCGAATCGGGTCTCGAGAAGGTCGACATATGGGTCGCGGCCTTCGTGGTTCTGCTATGTGTTCTGTTGTCGGCCTTCTTCTCCGCCTCGGAGACGGCGCTGACGGCAGCCTCACACGCGCATATGCATGCGCTGGAGAAGGAGGGGGACCGCCGCGCGGCGCTCGTCAACCGGCTGCTGGGCCAGCGCAATCGCATGATCGCGGCGCTGCTGCTCGGCTCGACGCTCGTCAATATCGGCGGCTCGGCCTTCACGACCAGCGTGCTGGTCTATCTCACCGG
>Ga0265328_10000740_pt1 | contig 15147 bp, 13 predicted proteins | sample 41624metaG_FD_202086 | JGI IMG/M metagenome (GOLD analysis project Ga0265328, IMG submission 202086) | Rhizosphere microbial communities from Carex aquatilis grown in University of Washington, Seatle, WA, United States - 4-16-24 metaG | ecosystem: Host-associated > Plants > Roots > Rhizosphere...
TCAAATCCTTCATCGTGTCGTACGGAAGTTTGCTGAACAAGCTCGGCAGTACCGTGAATGTGAGGCTCATCATCAGTACCGTGTAGCCGTCGGGCTGCGCCTTGGCGACGATGTCGCAGCCGATGATGCCGGAGGCGCCGGGCCGGTTGTCGACGACGAACTGCTGGCCGAAACTGTCCGTCAGTTTCTGCGCGATCAATCGCGCCATGATGTCGTTGGAGCCGGCACCGGCGGCGAACGGCACCACCATGCGCACTGATTTCGCCGGATAGGTTTGCGCGGTTGCGAGCGCCGCGAATTGCAGCAACGACAACGACAAAAAAATGCGCAGTAATCGATTCATGTCATGCCTCTCGTAAAAAGACATTCGAACCCAAGCATAAAGAATGCCGATACGCGGAACAAGCGTGGACGGCGCAGATCAGCGCGGATTTTCCGCCAGATGCACCATGCGGATGCCGATCAGCACCGTAATGCCGCCCGCGAACTGCAGCGCGCTCACCGCCTCGCCGAGCAGCAGCCACGCGAACAGTGTTGCCATCACGGGCTGGAACAGGAGCCCGACCGAAGAAAATGTCGCGGGCAGTTGCGCCATCGCGTACGCGATCAGGCTCTGGCCCGCAACCTGCGAAATCAACGCGAGGCCCGCGAGCTTGATCCAGCCCATGCCGGAGACCGGCAGCATTTGTTCGCCGGACAGCAGGGCGACAGGCAACAGCACGATCGCGGTAACGAGCCCGCTCCACGCCATGATGGTCGAGGTTGCGACGCGCGCGCGCAGTTTCGTCACCGTCAATTGGTAGCCGGCATAAAACATCGCAGTCACCACGCCGAGCGCGTCGCCGATCAATTCCTTGCCTTGCAACCGGAAGTCGCCGCCGATCAACAAAATCATGCCGGTGACCGCGATGGCGAGGCCCAGCATGAATTTTCCGCGCAACCGCTGACGGAACAGCAGCCACGCCGCGAGCGCCACGAAAATCGGTGCGAGATTCGCGAGCAGCGTCGAATTGGCGACCGAGGTGAGCACGATGGACCAGTGCCAGACCGCGAGGTCGCCCGCGAAAAAAAGTCCCGCGGCGACCATGAGTCCGCGCTCGGTGGCGAAACCAGCGCCGTGGCGTTCACGCTGTCCCAGCGCGGACCACAGTCCCAACAACGGCAGCGCCAAAAAAACGCGCCAGAACGCGGTCGCGACCGGCCCGGTTTCGCTGACTTTGACGAACAGCGCGGAGGTCGCAATCGCGGTGGCGCCGAGTAGCAGCGCGCCGATCGCGACCAGGTCGGCGCGCCGGGTATCCGCTGCTGGGGCAGGCGAATTCAAACGCGGCGGCGGTTATTTGCCGATGAACGCCGGTTTGCGTTTTTCGATGAACGCGGCCATTCCTTCCTTCTGGTCTTGCGACGCGAAGAGGACCTGGATGGCTTTCGTCTCGAATGCGAGTCCGCCTGCGAGCGGCAGTTCCATCGAGGCGAGCACGGATTCCTTGGCGTGCAACAGCGCGAGCGGCGGCAACTCTCCAAGCTGCTGCGCCAGCGCGACCGCGCGCTTCTCGACTTCCGCATCGGGCACGAGCTCGGAGACGAGTCCCATGTCGAACGCTTCTTTCGCGCCGAACAGGTCGCCGGTCAGGATGTAGCGCATCGCCTTGTACTTGCCTATCGCGTGCGTGAGGCGCTGCGTGCCGCCGCCGCCTGGAATGATGCCGATCTTCACTTCCGGCTGGCCGAACTTCGCCGATTCGCCGGCGACGATGATGTCGCAGGTCATTGCGAGCTCGCAGCCGCCGCCGAGCGCGAAGCCGCTGACCGCTGCGATCATCGGCTTCGGGCACGTGTAGATGGCGCGCCACAGCTTGTGCGTGCCCCGCTGCAACATTTCGATGCTGCCCGCGTTCGCCATTTCCTTGATATCGGCGCCCGCAGCGAATGCTTTCGAGTTGCCGGTCATGACGATTGCGCGAATGTCTTCGTTGTCCGTCATCTCGTTCAGCGCCTTGACGATGCTGCGGCGGACTTCCATGTTGAGCGCGTTGCGCGCGTCCGGACGGTTGATGCGGACGAGACCGACGCGCGGTGCGGGATTTTCGACGAGAACGACGGGTTCGGCCATGACGGTATTCCTTGTTTGGGGTTGGTTGAAATCAGTTCCTGGCGAGGCCGAGCTCGGACAGCACGGCTTTCATGCTTGCATAGTCCTGCTGAAGATCGGTCCTGAAGCGTACGCCGACCGCGAAATCGTCGGTGAGGTAATTGCGGTCGAGATCGCTTTTCCATTCGGGCTGCGCGACGACCTGCGCGAGCAACTTTTCCCAATAGGCGATTTGCGCGGCGGTCATGTTCTTCGGGCCCATGATGCTGCGCCAGCCGCCGAATACGACGTTGATGCCCTGCTCTTTCCACGTCGGCACTCCGGCGTACGGCGCGGGCAGCCGCTGGTTCGCGGCAACCCCGACGATGCGCAATTTTCCCGCTTCCACCTGCTCGGCGACATTGCCGGCGGCCGTCGTAACGAGATCGATGTGGCCGCCGAGCAGCGCAGCAATCGCTTCTGACGACCCTTTGAACGCGACGACTTTCAGCGCGCGCACGTCGCCGCCGATCGCCTTCGCGAGCAATCCCGCCGCGATGTGATTATGGCTGCCGAGCGCGGTCGCGAAACCGATGCTGACCGAATTCGGATCTTTCTTCAGGCGTTCGGCGAGATCGCGGCCGTTTTTGATGGTGGAATCGGCTTTGACCGCGAACACGATGTACTCGTTGAACAGCGATGCGACCGGCGTGAAGTCTGTGTAGTTCAGCGTGCTCGCGCCGATGATATGGTTGGTGAGTATGGTCGGCGTGCCTATCATCACGTAATGCGCGTCGCCCATGTGCAGGTTGAGATAGTTCATGGTCATCGCGTTGCCGCCGCCGGGCTTGTTGACCACCGTGAGCGTGGAAGTCAGCAGGCGCTTGTCGTGGATCACGCGCTCGATGCTGCGCGCGGTCTTGTCGTTGCTGCCGCCGGGCGCGGACGGCACGACGATTTCAATGTTCTTCGACGGTTGCCACGCTGGTTGCGCATGTGCGTGAAGCGCGGCGAGTGACATGGTTAATCCGAAGATCAAACCCTTTGCAGCAGCATATACACGCGGATAAACGCCGATAACTTCAAAAATTGTACGTGTGAAGTGTGATTGCGTTGAGATTTTCATCGCGTGTATCTGCGTGTATCTGTGGCTGAAGGTTTTACAGGTTTTAGTCGGAAGTCAATGCCGGCCACAGGCGGTCGGCGCCGGCGGCGCACATCGCGCGGCCGAGCTCGATTGCCCACGCGGCTTCGTTGCCGAATTCTTCGCGCCACGCCCACAGGCGCAGCGTTGTATGGTGCAATGCGTATTCGTCGGTGACGCCGATCGCGCCGTGCACCTGGTGCGCGATCAACGCGCCTTCCTGCGCCGCCTGCGCGGTGCGGATTTTTGCGGAGGCGACGGCGAACGTCGCGTTCTGCGCACGCTCAACCGCACCTGCGGCCGACAACGCGGCGGCGACGGCGGCGGCGACCTCGCCGGCGAAGCGCGCGAGTTCCTGCTGGATGGCCTGGAACTGGCCGATTTTGCGGCCGAACTGCGAGCGTTCGGTCGCGTAGCGTACCGCGAGCTCGAGAGCGCGTTCGAGCGCTCCCGCCATCGCGAGCGCACGCATGAGTGCACCGCGTTCTCTTAACGTGAAATGATTCACGCCGTCCGCGGCCGGGGCGACGAGACCAGTCGCGACCGCGACGTTATCGAGCACGATGTCGTCGCGCGGTTCGGACGCGAGATTGCGTCCCGGAGTGATCTTGCAGTGCGCCGCGTCGACGCACGCGACGATATCGCCATCGGGACCGGCGGCCAGCACGACGAGGTGGCCGGCGATGCGCGCGAACGGCACGCGCTGCATCGTGCCGGACAGATTCCAGCGTGCGCCGTTTTTGCGCGCGGTAATTTTTTCGCCGTGCACGGGCGCAAGAGTCAGCGGGCCCGCGGGAATTTTCAGACCGGAACTCGCAAGCATCCAGCCCGCGAGTGCAGTCTCGGCCAGCGGAATCGGCGCGCCATAACGTCCGGCAATGCGCAATACCGCGGCGAGATCGGACAGCGAGCCGCCGGCGCCGCCGGCTTCTTCCGCGATCGACACCAAAGGCAACTGCGCATCCTCGACGATTTTCCACAGCGCGGGCGACCAGCCGTCGCGTTTCGCGGCGTCGAGCATTTTCGCGTCGACTTGGTCGCCGAACAGGCGCGTCGCCGACTCGACGAGCATCGCGCGAACGTCGCTCATTTGCGTTGACCGATCGTTCATTTAAGCGGCCCCAGCAATTTGCGCGCGATCAGGCTGCGCAGCACCTGGGTCGTGCCGCCGCGGATGGTCGCGACCGGCGCGCAGACGATCGTTTCGGCGAGATAACGTTCGAACGTGTCGCTCGCTTCGGGTGTGGGCTCGACGGTCGCGAGCAGCCGCGCGGCGTCGATGATTTCACGCTCGTAGAACGTGCCCATGTCTTTGACGAGCGCCGCTTCGGTGGCGAGATCGACGGTTGCTTTCGGGGTTCCATGCTCGCTGTCGGGGCCCGGATCGAGCGTGATCGCGATCGCGATCGACATGCGGCGCAGCGACCACATGCGCGCGGCGAGCTTGCCGATGGCCTCCGCAGCGCGCGTGTCGGGCGTGCTGCCCAGTCGGCGCATGAGTTCGGTGAAGAGCGGAAACGTTGTCATGTAGCGCTCGGGGCCGCTCCTTTCGAGCGCCAGTTCGGACGTGACCTGTTTCCAGCCCTGGCCGACTTCGCCGACGACGCGCGCGTCGGGCACGAACACGTTGTCGAGAAACACTTCGTTGAAATGGTGATGGCCGTTCATGAACCGAATCGGGCGCACCGTGACGCCGGGCGCGTCGAGCTCGACGATCAGTTGCGAGAGCCCGTCGTGGCGGTTGCCGGCGTCGGGCGCGGTGCGGCACAGCACGAAAAACGCGTGCGCCTTGTGCGCCCAGCTCGTCCACACTTTCTGGCCGGTCACGCGCCAGCCGTTGGGCACGCGCTCGGCGCGCGTTTTTACCGACGCGAGGTCGGAGCCCGAATTCGGTTCGCTCATGCCGAGCGCGAAAAAACATTCGCCGCGCGTGATCGCCGGCAGGTAGCGCTGCTTCTGTTCCTCCGTGCCGTAGCGCAAGAGACTGGGCCCGGTCTGCCGGTCGGCGAACCAGTGCGCCGCGCACGGCGCGCCGACCGCGAGCATTTCCTCGGTCACAACGAAGCGGTCGAGATAGGAGCGTTCCTGCCCGCCATAGCGTGTGGGCCAGGTCATGCCGATCCAGCCGCGCGCCGCGACGCGGCGCGTGAATTCAGCGTGGAATTCCGTGTGCCCGAGCCGCGGCTTGAAATCGAGCGCGGCAAATTCGGCGCACAGGAATTCGCGCACCTCGCGCTGCAGCGCGCGCGCGGACGCCGGCAATTCGAGCGCGGAGAAATCGACTTGATCAAACATTTACCGGAAGTCCGTCAGTGTTTGAGGACGATCAGCGCATCGGCTGCAACGACGCCGGCGGCGTTCACGAACAGCGGATTGATGTCGATCTCCGCGATCCGATCGGCGTGATCGGCGGCGAGCAGCGACACGCGCGACAAAACGTCCGCGAGCGCCCCGGTTGCCAGCGGCGCGCTGCCGCGATACCCGGTGAGCAGTTTGGCCGCCTTGATTTCCGCGACCATCTCGCGCGCGGTTTCGACGTCGAACGGCGCAAACCGGTAGGTAACGTCTTTCAGCACTTCGGCAAACACGCCGCCGAGCCCGAACATGACGACCGGGCCGAAAAATTTGTCGTTCACCACGCCGATGATGACTTCGGTGCCGGCGGCCATTTCCGCGAGCAGCACGCCGTTGATGCGCGCGTCGGGTTTGTAGCGTGTCGCGTTGGCGACGACGGCCGCCGCCGCGTCCTTGAGTTCGGCGAGCGTCTGCACGTTGAGCCGCACTGCGCCGGCCTCGGTTTTGTGCGGGATGTCGGGCGAATCGACTTTGACGGCGAGCGGAAATTTGAGCGGCGACGCAGTGAGCGCGGCAACCGCCGCCGGCGCGAGCACGAGTTCCTGCGCGACCGGAATGCCGTAAGCCGCCAGCGCTTTTTTCGAATCCGCTTCGCTCAGGCGCTGGATGTCGGCTGGTAACGCGAGTTCGTGGCGCGCGACCGCGCGGCGCGCGCCGCGGGCTTGCGCCGCGAAATAACGGCGTTGCTTGGCGGCGTACTGGCTCAATGCGCCGGCAGCTACCGCCGTACGCGTCGGCGTCAGCGCCCACGGAATGCGCTTCGCATCGAATACTTCGGTCGCTGCCGTGGCGGATTCCGCAACCCGGCCGAGCGAAACGATCATGGGTTTGCCGGCCTTGGCGGCGATCGCGGCGACGGCGGTCGCCCACGCCGCGCCGCGCGGGCCCTGCACCGTGCCGTAGCGCACGATCATCTGGTCCATGTTGGGATCGTTCAGCGCGAGTTCGACGATCCGGTTGAAGTCCTCGTTGTTGCCGCTGATTTGCGCGGTGAGATCGATCGGGTTGCCGAGCGCGCAGTGTTTGGGCGCGATCGCCTCGATGGCCTTGACGGTGGCGTCGGCGAACCGCGGCAACGCGAGCCCGTGGCGGTCGCATTCGTCGGCCATCAGCACCGCGGAGCCGCCCGACGTCGTGATAATGCCGATGCGGTTGCTGCGCGGCATGCGCTTGCCCAGGAAAACGCGTGCGATATCGACGACGTCGTGCACGTCGCGCACTTCGATGAAGCCGCCTTCGCGGAAAGCCGCCTGATACAGCTCATAATCGGCCGTCATGCTCGCCGTATGCGATTCGGCGGCCGCGCGGCCGATCGCGCTGTTGCCGGCCTTCCACGTCAGGATCGGTTTGCCGAGCTCGAGCGCGCGGGCGCCGAGCGCGCGCAGCCGCCGCCCGTCGGCGACACCTTCGAGATACAACACCAGCACCTCGACTTCGGCGCGTTCGAGGAAATCGGCGGCCAGTTCGAGTGTGGTGATGTCGGCTTCATTGCCGGCCGACACGATGTAGTTGAAGCCCATGCCTTCGGCGTCAGCGAGCGCGACCACGCTGTACGCGAACCCGCCGCTTTGCGATACGAAAGCGACCGGCCCTTTTCTGAGGTTGGGATTCTTGAAGCCGACGCCGAACCCGCAGTACACGCGGTCGACGAGATTCATGGTGCCGATACAGTTGGGCCCGATCATGCGCACGCCGCTCTCGGCCACCGCTCTTTTGAGTTCGGCTTCGAGCGCCACGCCCTCGGCGCCGACTTCGCGAAAACCCGCGCTGAACACGGTCGCGAACGCTATGCCCGCCTGGCCGCATTGGCGGATCACGTCGGGCACCATGCGGCCGGCGACCGCGACCAGCGCGAGATCGCACGGCTTGGGCACGTCCGCGATGCCCGCGTAGCACTTCAGTTCGCCGATTTGCGGATATTTGGGATTGACCGGATAGATGCCGCCGCCGTAGCCGCTTTCCTGCAATATCGGGATCGGCTGGCCGCCGATGCGCGACGTGTCGGGAGAGGCGCCGATCACGGCGATTGCACGCGGATTAAACAACCGCGCGAAAACGGTTTGCGGCTGCAGCGCGCCGCCGCTCGTCTGCCCGTCGTTCACCGCTCATTCACCTTTCAGGTTGGCGGCCTTAACCACCCTGGCGTATTTCGCGATTTCGTCGCGGATGAACGCCGTGAAAAATTCCGGCGTGCCGCCCATGGGTTCGACGCCTTCGTTGATGAAACGGTCGTGGACTTCGCTGCTCGCGAGTATTTTGCCGACCTCGATGTTCAGGCGCGCGACGATCTCTTTCGGCACTTTGACGGGCGCCATCAGGCCGAACCACGTCGTGGCCTCGTAACCTTTCAAGCCGGACTCGTCTATCGTCGGCACCTTGGGCAGCGCGGGGAAACGCTTCAAGCTGCCGATGCCGATCGCGCGGATGCGCCCGGCTTCGATGTGCGGCACCAGCAGCGGCACGCCGCTGAAAATCATCTCAACCTGGCCGCCGATGGTGTCGGTCAGCGCCGGCGAATTGCCTTTGTACGGCACGTGCACGATGTTGACGCCGGCCATCAGCTTGAAAAGCTCGCCCGCCATCTGGTTCGAGCTGCCGAGTCCCGAGGATGCATAATTGAGTTTGCCCGGCCGGGTCTTCGCGAGCGCGATCAGTTCTTTAACCGTCTTCACCGGCACCGACGGGTGCACCGCGAGCACGTTGGCGCCCTTTACGCACAGGCTGACCGGCGCGAAATCGCGCAGCGTGTCGTACGGCAGCTTCTGGTAAAGACTCATGTTGATTGCATTCGACGCGCCGCCCATCAACAACGTATAGCCGTCGGGCGCCGCTTTCGCAACGAGGTCGGAGCCGATGTTGGTGGCGCCGCCCGCGCGATTTTCGACCACGACCTGCTGGCCGAAGATGTCGGTGAGCCTGGTCGCGATTACGCGCGCGGTGAAGTCGGTATTGCCGCCCGGCGCATAAGGCACGACGATGCGCACCGAGCGCGCCGGATAGTTTTGCGCGGAAACGGCCGCGCTCGCCAGCAGGCACGCCAGCAGTACTGAAATGGCTTTCATGATTTGGCGACCTCGTTGATGAGCGGCTGGTTTTGCTGCCAGCGCCTGAGATTGTCGAGGAACAGCGCATTGACGCGCGCATCGTTGCCGGCGGAGGCGGACGAATTGTGCGGCGAGACGATCACATCGGGCAGTTCCCACAGCGGCGATGTCGCGGGCAGCGGCTCCTGCATGAAGACGTCGAGATACGCCCCGCCGAGCTGGCCGCTCTTAAGTGCTTCGATCAGTGCCTCCTCGGCGACGACTTCGCCGCGGCTGATGTTGATAAAGCGCGCGCCGCGCGGCAGTCTGGCGAGCAGAGCGGCGTTGAACATCCCGCGCGTTTCGTTCGTCAGCGGACACGCGACGGTGAGCCAGTCGCAGCGCGGCAGCAATTCCGCCAGCTTATCCGGCGTATGCATCTCGTCGACGTGCTCGACGGGCGTTTTCTGGCGGCGCACGCCGATGATATTGAGGCCGAGCAGACGCGCAAGGCGCGCGATTTCGATGCCGATCGCGCCGAGCCCGTACACGAGCATGGTCTGGCCGCGCAAATCGCGCGGGAAATCCGCGGCCGCCAGCGGATTCCATTGGCGTTCGCGTTGGCCGGCGAGCCAGCGTGGAAATTTGCGCGCCAGCATCAGCATGCCCGCGATCGCCGTCTGCGCGATGGGCTCGGCGGCGGTACCGGACGAGGTGGTAAGCCGCACACCGCGCTCGATCACGCTCGCAAACACCGGATGATCGACGCCCGCGTTGAACACCTGCATCCATTTCAACGCCGGCGCCTTGCGCGTTGCCGAGAAAAACTGCCTGGCGAAATTCGGGAAGATGTCGCTGCTGAAGTACGCGATGTCGGCGCGCGCGGCGTCGGCATCGGCGATGCGCGCTTCCGGATCGGGTGGCAGCACCAGTAGCTCGATGTCGATACCGCTTGTTTGGGCCCCGGCAACGAAGGCTGTGCCGTGTTTGGCATTGAATTGATGCGAGACGAGCAAGCCGGGCACGCTGGGTTTCCTCTGCGGTCGATGGAGCGCCGTCTGAAGGATTGCATCGAACGACGGGCGAGTTTTTTGCTATTTTAGCGGGTAATCAACGGTGGCGGCACGCGCGGATTTGATAAGATTCGGGCGTAACCGCCTTATAGAAAGTCCGTCCCATGGCCCTCAACGTCGTCGAACTCGCCCAGCAATTGATTTCCCGCAATTCCGTGACGCCCGACGATGCAGGCTGCATCGACCTTCTCTGCGGTTATCTCGAGCCGCTCGGGTTCGAATGCGAAAAAATCAGCAGGGGCGGCGTCGACAACTTGTGGGCGCGGCGCGGCACTGCGGCGCCGGTCGTTTGTTTCGCCGGGCATACCGACGTCGTGCCGACCGGGCCGCTCGACCAGTGGCATACCGATCCGTTCACGCCGGCCATCAAGGACGGCGTGCTCTATGGCCGCGGCGCATCCGACATGAAAAGCTCGCTCGCGGCTTTCGTCGTCGCGATCGACGAATTCGTCCGCCAGCATCCCGCTCATCCGGGTTCCATCGCCGTGCTGTTCACGTCCGACGAAGAGGGCCCCGCGATCGACGGCACGGTGCGCGTGTGCGAAGCGCTTAAGAACCGCGGCGAAAAACTCGATTACTGCATCGTCGGCGAGCCGACCGCGGTCGAGAAACTCGGCGACATGATCAAGAACGGGCGGCGCGGCTCGCTCTCCGGCATGCTGACGGTGAAGGGCGTGCAGGGGCACGTCGCTTATCCGCATCTCGCGAAAAATCCGATCCATCTCGTCGCCTCCGCGATCGCCGAAATGGCGGGGACGAAATGGGACGACGGCAACGAGTACTTTCCGCCGACGACGTGGCAGATCTCGAACTTCAACGCGGGCACCGGCGCCAACAACGTCGTGCCCGGCGAGGCGCACGTCCGGTTCAATTTCCGCTTCGCCACCGCGAGCACGCTGGAATCGCTGCAGACGCGCGTGCACGGCATCCTCGACAGGCACGGCGTGCCGTACGATCTCGAATGGCGCTACGACGGCCGGCCATTCCTCACGCCAAAAGGCGACCTCGTCGCGGCGGTGGCGAAAGCGATCAAGACGGTAACGGGACTCACCACCGAGCTGTCGACGACCGGCGGCACGTCGGACGGGCGCTTCATCGCCGATATCTGCAAAGAGGTCGTCGAATGCGGTCCGACCAACGCGACGATCCACAAGATCAACGAGCGCATCCGGGTCGACGAGCTCGAGCGACTGCCGCAGATCTATCTGCACACGCTCAAGAATCTGCTGATCAAGTAAGCGGGCGGCCGCCCGCCGGCTTAATTCACCGCGGGCGGTTTGCGCGCCGAGTGAAAGCCGACCGTGCCGCCGAGCACTGAAATGCCTTTGATTTCGTCAAACCCGACGCCGGCCATCACGTCGGACAGCTCCGAGGTGGAGTAAAAGAGGCGGATCGCATCGACGAAGTACACGCGGCATTTCAAGGCGGCAGTTCCGCTTTTGAACGCGGTCGAGATGAGGCCCACGCAAGCTTTCAGATACAGGTAGTACGCGGCTTCGACCAGCTTGTTGGCCGGCCGCAGCATGTCGCAATGGTAAAAGCGGCCGCCGGGCTTCAGCACGCGGTGAATTTCGGAAAAAACGTCCATCACCCGCAGATGCCGCGTCGCCCATTGCAGCGTCACGACATCGAAATGGTTGTCAGGATACGGCAGAGTATGCACGTCGCAGATCGTGCTCTTGATCTCGAACCCTTGGCGCCGCGCCGACTCGCGTCCGACTTCCTGCATCGCCGCGCTGCGATCGACCGCATAGACATCGAGCGTGGGTTCGCGCTGCAGGAGGCCGATGCCGATCACGTTGGTGCCGGCGCATACGTCGAGCGTGCGTTGTCCGGGACGGACGCCTATCGTCGCCAGGAAGCGGTCGCGCAGATGGTTCAAAAGCCCGAGCGTCGCAAACACATTGGCGCGGTCGTAATATTTGGCGACGTCGGCGAAAACCGCGTTGATATCCTCGGCCCAGATCGACTCGAACGCCTGCTCGCGGGCCTGCTCCATTGAAATATAACGCTGGTTCATAAATGTTGGTTCCTGATAGTCAGGCAAGCCACGGCAGCTCGCTGTGATGTTTCGTCTCGAACGCTTCGATTTCCGCAATGTTCTGCATGACGAGCCCGATGTCGTCGAGCCCTTTGAGCAGGCGCTCTTTGTGATTCGCATCTAGGTCGAAGCGATACGTCGCGCCGTCGGGACCCGTCACGGTCTGCGCTTCGAGATCGACCGTGATTTGCGCGCCGGGCCTTTCGCGCAGCTGTTCGCGCAGTTTCTGGCAGGTCGCGTCGGGCAGGATCACTGGCAGCATGCCGTTCTGCAGCTCGTTGCCATAGTGGATGTCGCCGAAGGATGGCGCGATGACCGAGCGGATGCCGTAGTCGAACAAGACGTACACCGCCGCTTCGCGCGACGAGCCGCAGCCGAAATTGGCGCCCGCGACCAGGATCTTCGCGTGGCGATACGGCGTCTGGTTCAACACGAAGTCGGGGCGGTCCTTGCCGTCGGCGTCGTAGCGGATGTCGTGAAACGCGAGCTTCTCGTAACCCGGTCCGCGCAGCCGGCGCAAAAAGCGCGCGGGGATGATCTTGTCGGTGTCGATGTTTGCGAGGTCGAGGGGGGCTGCGACCGCGGTCAATTTGGTGAATGGCTGCATGTCACGCCTCCTGCATCAGCTTGCGCACGTCGGTGAGCTTGCCCGTCACCGCTGCGGCCGCGACCATCGCGGGACTCATCAAATGCGTACGCGCGCCCTTGCCCTGGCGACCTTCGAAATTGCGGTTCGACGTCGATGCGCAACGCTCGCCGGCGGGAACCGAATCGCCGTTCATCGCGGCGCAGCTCGAGCAACCCGACGCGCGCCAGTCGAAGCCGGCCTCGATAAAAATCTTGTCGAGCCCCTCGGCCTCGGCCTGGCGCTTGATCGCGCTCGAGCCCGGCGAGACCCACGCAGGCACCACGCTTTTTCTGCCCTTGAGCACCGCCGCGGCCGCGCGCAAATCCTCGATGCGACCGTTGGTGCAGGTGCCGATGAATGCGCGGTGGATCTTCAAGCCGGCGACCGGCGTACCGGGTGCCAACTCCATATAGCACAGTGCCTGTTGCATGTGCGAGCGTTTGTCGGCATCGGCGGCCGACGCGGGATCGGGTACTGCAGCATCAATCGATATTGCTTCTTCGGGGCTTGTGCCCCACGTGACCATGGGCGTCAGCGCCGCTGCATCGAGCGTGACTTCGCGGTCGAAGCGCGCGCCGGCGGCGGACGGCAATGATTGCCAGAACAGGAGCGCCTTGTCCCACAGGAGGCCGCGCGGCGTGAACTCGCGGCCCGCAATGTACTCGTAGGTTTTGTCGTCGGGCGCGATCATCCCGGCGCGCGCGCCGGCTTCGATCGCCATATTGCAGACGGTCAGGCGGCCTTCCATGCTCAGCGCGCGGATCGCCGCGCCTGCAAACTCGATCGCGTGGCCGGTGCCGCCGGCGGTGCCGATTTTCGCGATGATCGCGAGCACGATGTCCTTGGCGGTGACGCCGGCCGGCGCGATGCCGTCGACGGTCACGCGCAGCGTTTTGGGCTTCTTCTGCCACAGGCATTGCGTCGCGAGTATCTGCTTCAGTTGCGAGGCGCCGATGCCGACCGCGTAGGCGCCGAACGCGCCGTGCGTCGACGTGTGCGAGTCGCCGCACGCGATAATGAGACCGGGCTGGGTGATGCCGAGTTCGGGGCCAATCACGTGCACGATGCCCTGCTGCGGATGCTCGAGGCCGTAATAATTGGCGATGTCGTTGGCTTTGGTGTTCCTGGCGAAGAGGTCGAGCATGTGGTGCATTTCGGGGTCGGTGACCGCAGCAAGTCCCTGCTCGCGGTTGCGCGTCGGGACGTAATGGTCGGCGGTGGCGAACGTCTGGCGTGGCTTGCGTACTTTGCGACCCTCGGCGGCGAGCGCGCCGAATGCGTGAAACGAACCTTCGTGGACGAAATTGCGGTCAACGTGCAGCAGCGCTTCGTTCTCGCCGCGTTTCACGATCACGTGGCGGTCCCAGATTTTTTCGAACATCGTTTGCGGCATTGCGCGATCTCCCCCTATCGATAAAAGCTTAGCACGCTTCGCGCGGTCGCCGCTTGATCTACATCGTGTATCATCAACGCGCATCGGATTTGGGCGAAATCACATGGCATTGAAAGGCAAAACCGTCCTGGTGACGGGCGCCAGCGGCGGCATCGGCGAAGCATTCGCGCGCGCGTTTGCGGCGGAGGGCTGCAATATCGTATTCAACGGGCTCGGCGACCCGGCGGCGATCGAAAAGCTGCGCGCCGCGATCGCCAAGAGCGGCGTCGAGGTCGTCTACCATCCGGCCGACGTCGGCAAACCGGACGAAGTCGAAGCGATGATAGGCTCGGCGCTCAAACGCTTCGGCGCGATCGACATCCTGATCAACAACGCCGTGACGCGCCATTACGCGCCGGTCGAAGCGTTTCCGGTGGACAAGTGGGACCGCGCCCTCGCGGTGAATCTGTCGGCGGCGTTCCACACCATACGCCTCGCGCTGCCCGCGATGAAAGCGCGCAACTGGGGCCGCATCATCAACATGGCGTCGATCCACGCGACCAATCTCGTCAAGGACCGCATCGACTACATGACGACCAAGGCCGCGATCGTCGGACTCACGCGCGCGGTGGCGCTCGAGTGCGCGACGACCGGCGTCACGTGCAACGCGATTGCGCCCGGCTGGGTGCTGACGCCGCACGCCGAAGGCCAGATCGCGCGCCAGATGGCAGACAAGAAGCAGACGCGTGACGAGGCGATCGGCGAACTGGTCGGCATCCGGCAGCCGAGCCGCCGGCCCATCATGCCCGCGGAAGTCGCGGCGCTAGGCGTGTTCCTGTGCAGCGATGCGGCAGTTAATATCAGCGGCGGGTTGCTGCCGATAGACGGCGCGTGGGCGACGACCTGAGTTTCTACAAACTCGCGCGCTGGTCTTCGGGCACGCCGTAGCGTTCTTCGAGTTCCTGGATTTCCGGCAGACCCGCAATCTCGGTAAATTGCTTGAACGTCGCGACCTTGTCGCGCATATGCGCAATCGAGCCGGTGCGCTTTAATTCGGCGAGCAGGTTCTGCATCGCTGGAATCGCGGCGAGGATCACCCAGTTCGGATAGATCGCGATGCGAAAGCCGAGCTTGGCGAGTTCATCCGCCGGCAGGTCGGGTGTCTTGCCGCTCGCGGCCATGTTGTAGAGCAGCGGCACGCCCCTGAAGTGTTTGGACACGCGTTCGACTTCGGCGCGGCCGACCGGCGCTTCGATGAAGAGCACGTCGGCGCCCGCTTCGCGGTACCGCTCGCCACGCTCGAGCGCGGCGTCCAGGCCTTCGATCGCGATCGCGTCGGTGCGCGTGATAATTACGAAATCGGGATCGCGCCGCGCATCGCACGCCGCCTTGATTTTCGCCACCATCTCCGCGGTCGGGATCACGCGCTTGCCGGCGAGA
>Ga0265328_10000742_pt1 | contig 15141 bp, 2 predicted proteins | sample 41624metaG_FD_202086 | JGI IMG/M metagenome (GOLD analysis project Ga0265328, IMG submission 202086) | Rhizosphere microbial communities from Carex aquatilis grown in University of Washington, Seatle, WA, United States - 4-16-24 metaG | ecosystem: Host-associated > Plants > Roots > Rhizosphere >...
GCGAGACCACGCCGCCGCATATTCCGGTGGCTGGCGTGCAGTGTTCGAACTGCCATGTGAATACGGCGTCGAGCTTCTCGACCTATACGATGAACCATGCGGCCGTCGTGGCGAGCCGCTGCGACTCTTGCCATAGCGGCTCTTTTGCGAGCGAAGGAAGCAAGGGCGCGCAGGGCGCGGCGTCCTATCCAAACCATGTCGCCACGAGCGGCCGCGATTGTCTGGCTTGCCATGCGAGCGCGACGGCCGGCGGCTATGTGAGTTTTGCGGGCGGAACCTATCAGCACGCGGCGGGCGACACCAATTGCTCCGCCTGCCACAATGGAACGACGGCGACCGGGCTGACCACGCCGCCGCATATCCCCGTGACCGGCGTGCAGTGCTCGAACTGCCATGCAAATACAGCGTCGAGCTTCGCAAGCTACACCATGGGAACGACAGGCCATCAGGCCGTCGCTTCCGCGCGCTGCGACTCCTGCCACAACGGCTCTTACGCGGGCGAGGGAACAAAGGGCGCGCAGGGAACGTCGTTTTATTCGGGCCATGTGGCGACGACAGGCCGGGATTGCACGGTGTGCCATACCACTGCGGCGTCGGGCGGCTATGTGAGCTTCGCGGGCGCCGTCTATCAGCACGCGGCAGGCGACACGAATTGTTCGTCCTGCCACAATGGAACGACAGCGACAGGTCATACGACGCCGCCGCATATTCCCGTGACGGGCGTGCAATGTTCGAATTGCCATGTGAATACGGCGAAGAGCTTCACGACCTATACGATGAACCATGCGGCGGTGTCGTCGAGCCGCTGCGATGCCTGTCATAGCGGCTCCTATTCCGGCGAAGGAACCAAGGGCGCGTTGGGCTCTGCCTCCTATCCCGGGCATGTGGCGACCTCGGGCCGCGACTGCGCGACATGCCATACGACTGCGGCTTCGGGCGGCTATGTGAGCTTCGCTGGCGCCGTTTATCAGCACGCGGCGGGCGACACGAATTGTTCGTCCTGCCACAATGGAACGACGGCGACGGGACATACGACGCCGCCGCATATTCCTGTGACGGGCGTGCAATGTTCGAACTGTCACGTGAATACGGCGACGAGCTTTGCGACATACACCATGGGCGCTCAGGGCCATGCAGCCGTGTCGTCGGCGCGCTGCGACGCCTGCCATAACGGCGCTTATGCGAGCCAGGGAACCAAAGGCGCGCTGGGAACGGCGTCTTTCTCCGGCCATGTGGCGACATCCGGCCGCGACTGCTCGAATTGCCATACGAGCGCGGCCGCGAGTTTCGTGAGCTGGTCGGGCGCCGTCTATCAACACGCCGCGTCGGATACGAATTGCATCAGCTGCCACAATGGAACGACCGCGACGGGCCTGACCACGCCGCCGCATATTCCCGTAACCGCCGTGCAGTGTTCGAATTGCCATAGCAATACGGCGACCGGCTTTACGATCTACACCATGGGCGCTCAGGGCCATGCGGCGGTGTCGTCGAGCCGCTGCGACGCCTGCCATAACGGCTCCTACACCGGCGAAGGAAACAAAGGCGCGCTCGGAACCACGGCTTATTCCGGCCATGTGCCGACCACGGGCCGTGATTGCGCGGTGTGCCACACCAGCGCTGCGTCGGGCGGCTATGTGAGCTTCGCGGGCGCCGTCTATCAGCACGCGGCGGGCGACACGAATTGTTCGTCCTGCCACAATGGGACGATCGCGACGGGCGAAACGACGCCGCCGCATATTCCCGTGACAGGCGTGCAATGCTCGAACTGCCATAACAACAGCGCGACGAGCTTTGCGACCTATTCGATGAACCATCCGGCGGTGTCGTCGAGCCGTTGCGACGCTTGCCATAACGGCTCGTTCACGAGCGAGGGAACCAAAGGCGCGCTCGGCACGGCCGTTTATCCGGGCCATGTGGCGACGTCGGGCCGGGATTGCGCGACCTGTCACGCTTCGGCGGCGGCGAATTTCGTGAGTTGGGCGGGCGCCGTTTATCAGCACGCGGCGGGCGATACGAATTGCGCGTCCTGCCATAACGGAACGATTGCGACGGGCGAGACCACGCCGCCGCATATTCCCGTGACCGGCGTGCAATGCTCGAACTGCCATGCGAACACGGCGACGAGCTTTGCGACCTATACGATGAGCCATGCGGCTGTCGTGGCGAGCCGTTGCGACGCCTGCCATAACGGCTCGTTCACGGGCCAGGGAACGAAGGGGGCGTCGGGTTCGGCCTCCTATCCGGGGCATGTCGCGACATCGGGCCGCGATTGCGCGGTCTGCCATACGACGGCGGCGTCGGGCGGCTATGTGAGCTTCGCTGGCGCCGTTTATCAACATGCGGCGAGCGACACGAATTGCGCAAGCTGCCACAACGGAACGATCGCGACCGGCAATACGACGCCGCCGCATATTCCGGCGGGCAGCGCGCAATGCTCGAACTGCCATGTGAATACGGCGACGAGCTTCACCACCTACACAATGGGATCGGCAGGCCATCAATCTGTCGCCGCCACCCGGTGCGACGCCTGCCACAACGGCTTTTTCACGAGCCAGGGAACGAAAGGCGCGCTCGGCACGGCCTCATATTCGGGCCATGTCGCGACGTCGGGTCGCGATTGCGCGGTGTGCCATACGGGCGCGGCGTCGGGGGGCTATGTGAGCTTCGCGGGCGCCGTCTATCAACATGCGGCGAGCGACACGAATTGCGCAAGCTGCCACAACGGAACGATCGCGACCGGCAATACGACGCCGCCGCATATTCCCGCGAGCGGCGTGCAATGCTCGAACTGCCATGTGAATACGGCGTCGAGCTTTACGACCTATACGATGAACCATGCGGCCGTGTCGGCGAGCCGCTGCGACGCCTGTCACAGCGGTTCTTACACAGGCGAGGGAACGAGCGGCGCGCTCGGGACGGCGGCGCATCCCAACCACGTCGCGACCGCCGGGCGGGATTGCTTGACCTGCCATGCGTCTGCGGCGTCGGGCGGCTTTGTGAGCTTTGCGGGCGGAACCTATCAACACGCGGCGGGCGACGTGAACTGCTCGGCGTGTCATAACAACACGACCGCCAAAGGCCTGAGCACGCCGCCGCATATTCCCGTGACGGGAGTGCAATGTTCGAACTGCCATGCGAATACGGCGTCGAGCTTTGCGACCTACGCCATGGGAACCACCGGCCATCAGGCCGTAGCTTCTGCGCGCTGCGACTCCTGCCACAATGGTTCCTATACCGGCGAGGGATCGAAGGGCGCGTTCGGAACCGCCTCTTATGTCAACCATCCGCCGACCAACGGCTCCGATTGCGCGGTGTGCCACGCCAGCGCGACAAGCGGCGGCTATGTGTCATGGGCCGGGGCCAAATATACCCATTCGGCCTCGGACACGAATTGTTCAAACTGCCACAACGGAGCGATTGCGACAGGCGAGACGACGCCGCCGCATATTCCCGTGACGGGCGTGCAATGCTCGAACTGCCACGCGAATTCGGCGACGAGCTTTACGACCTATACGATGAGCCATGCGGCGGTGACGTCGACGCGCTGCGACGCCTGCCATAGCGGCTCCTATACCAGCGAAGGAACCAAAGGCGCGCAGGGCACGGCGTCCTACGCCAATCATGTGGCGACGGCTGGCCGCGACTGCGCGGTCTGCCATGCGAGCGCCGTCAGCGGCGGCTATGTCTCGTGGGCGAGCGGCGCTTACGTCCATGCCGTCTCCGACACCAATTGCTCGAACTGCCACAATGGCGCGACCGCGCAGGGCCTGACCACGCCGCCGCATGTTCCGGTGACCGGCGTGCAATGTTCGCATTGCCACACGAATACGGCGACGAGCTTCACGACCTATACGATGACGCATTCCGCGGTGTCGTCGAGTCGCTGCGACGCTTGTCATAATGGCTCCTACACGAGCGAAGGAACCAAGGGCGCGCAGGGTACGGCGTCCTATGCCAATCACGTGGCGACGGCGGGCCGCGACTGCGTGATCTGTCACGCAAGCGCCGCGGCGAGCTTCACCAGCTGGGCCGGCGCCAAATATACGCATACGGCGTCGGATACGAATTGTTCGTCTTGCCACAACGGCTCGACCGCGCAGGGACTGACCACGCCGCCGCATATTCCGGTAACGGGCGTGCAATGCTCGAACTGCCATGTGAATACGGCGACAAGTTTTACAACCTACACCATGGCGACGACGGGCCATCAGGCGGTATCGTCGATGCGCTGCGACGCCTGCCATAACGGTTCCTATACAGGCGAAGGGACGAAGGGCGCGCTCGGGACAGCGTCTTATTCGGGCCATGTGGCGACGGGCGGACGCGATTGTTCGGCCTGTCACGCGAGCGCGTCGAGCGGCGGCTATGTGAGTTTTGCGGGCGGCGTGTATCAGCACGCGGCGGGCGACACGAATTGTTCGTCCTGCCACAATGGAACAACGGCGACGGGCGAGACCACGCCGCCGCATATTCCGGTGACGGGTGTGCAATGTTCGAACTGCCATGTGAATACGGCGACGAGCTTTGCGACCTATACAATGGGCGCGACGGGTCACGCGGCTGTGTCCTCGACGCGCTGCGACGCCTGCCATAACGGCTCCTACACGAGCCAGGGCACGAAGGGCGCGCTCGGGACATCGTATTATTCGGGCCATGTGGCGACGGGCGGACGCGATTGTTCGGCCTGTCACGCGAGCGCATCGAGCGGCGGCTATGTGAGCTTTGCGGGCGGCGTGTATCAGCACGCGGCCGGCGATACGAATTGTTCGTCCTGTCACAATGGGACGACGGCGACAGGGGAAACCACGCCGCCGCATATTCCGGTGACCGGGGTGCAATGCTCGAATTGCCATGTGAACACGGCGACGAGTTTTGCGACCTATACGATGGGAACGGCGGGCCATACGGCGGTGTCGTCGAGCCGCTGCGACTCCTGCCATAACGGCTCCTATACGGGCGAAGGAACGAAGGGCGCGCAGGGAACGGCCTCTCACACAAATCACGTCGCGACGGGCGGGCGCGACTGTTCCGCCTGTCATACCAGCGCGGCGAGCGGCGGCTATGTATCCTGGGCCAATGGCGCCTATGTGCACGCCGCCTCCGACACCAATTGCTCCAACTGCCATAATGGAGCGACGGCGACGGGCCTCACCACGCCGCCGCATATTCCGACCGGTGTGACGCAGTGCTCCAACTGCCATGTGAATACGGCGGCGAGTTTCGTGACCTACACCATGGGAACGACGGGCCATACGGCCGTCGCCGCCATGCGCTGCGACGCCTGCCATAACGGCTCATACGCCGGCGAAGGAACAAAGGGCGCGCTGGGCACGGCGTCCTTCGCCAATCACGTCGCGACGGTCGGGCGCGATTGCTCGGTCTGCCATGCGGGCGCGGCGTCGAGTTTCGTCAGCTGGGCGGGCGGCGTCTATCAACATGCGGCGGCGGACACCAATTGCGTCGCCTGCCACAATGGAACAACGGCGACCGGCCTGACCACGCCGCCGCATATTCCGACAAGCACGCTCCAATGCTCGAACTGCCACGCCAATACTGCGACGAGCTTTACGAGCTATACGATGGGCGCGACAGGGCACGCGGCTGTCGCCTCCACGCGCTGCGACGCCTGTCATAACGGCTCCTACACAAGCCAGGGAAGCAATGGCGCGCTCGGGACGGCGTCCTATGCGGGTCATGTCGCGACGGCCGGTCGGGACTGCGCCGTTTGCCACGCAACGTCGACGCAGGGCTTCACCAGCTGGTTCGGCGGCACGTACCAGCACGCGGCGGGCGACACGAATTGTTCGTCGTGCCACAATGGAACGACGGCGACCGGCCTGACCACGCCGCCGCATATTCCGGTCACGGGCGTGCAATGTTCGAACTGCCACGCCAACACCGCGACAAGCTTTACGACCTACACCATGGGAACAACGGGTCACGCGGCCGTCGCCTCCATGCGCTGCGACGCCTGCCATAATGGCTCTTACGGTAGCGAAGGAACCAAGGGCGCGCTCGGCACGTCGTCTTACACCGGCCACGTCGCGGTAAATGGAACGGACTGCGGGATCTGCCATACGACTGCGGCGAGCGGCGGCTATGTCAGCTGGTCCGGCGGAAAATATGTGCATCAGGCGAGCGACACCAATTGCATTGGCTGCCACAACGGCACGACGGCGACAGGTCACTCAACTCCGCCGCACATTCCGACAAGCACGATCCAGTGCTCGAACTGCCACACGAATACGGCGACGAGCTTTACGACCTACACTATGGGGTCAACCGGCCACACGGCCGCCGGCGCCATGCGCTGCGACGCCTGTCACGACGGCGCATATACAGGTCAGGGAACCAAGGGCGCCTATGGCACGTCGTCTTATGCCGGACATGTGCCGACTAACGGAGCGGACTGCGTCACCTGTCACGCGACGGCAAAAAGCGGCGGCTATGCGAGCTGGTCCGGCGGAATTTTCACGCACGCTGCAAGCGACACCAATTGCAGCTCCTGCCATAATGGCGTGACCGCCCAGGGCCTCACGACGCCGCCGCATATTCCGGTCGTCGGTCTTCAGTGCAGCCCATGCCATGCGAACACTGCAGCAAGCTTCTCGACCTACACCATGGGATCGACGGGCCATGGCGTCGTCCATGCGACGCGCTGCGACGCCTGCCACAGCGGCTCCTATAAGAGCCAGGGAACAAAGGGCGCGCAGGGCCCCGATCACAGCGCCAAGTCCGTTGACTGCGGTTGCTGTCACGTCAAATCGACGCAGACATTCTCCAGTTGGAAAAGTCCGCAGTCGCAAGTCTCCGGCTGCACGACGACAGCAAAGAGCGCGACGCGCGCCGCGGCGCCAAGCCTGCGGACGCTCATCGCCGCCCTGACGAACAAGCCAGTGCCGACACTGGTGCGTCAGGCGATATCGGCGGGCGTCGCCGCGCCGATTGCGCTGCGTCCCGCCCTACCTGGCGCGGGGCGTGGCGCAAGCGCTCCCACGGGGGCCGCTCTCCTTGGCGCACGCCCGACATGGCCGGCGATGACAGGTCTGCGACCGTCGTTGACGCAAGCGAAATTCGATCATGCGACGGCGCACGGCCCGTGCGCGAGCTGCCACAACGGCAAGGACGCGGTCGGCAAGCCGTTGCGGCACGTCCCAACGACGGTTGCGTGCGACGCGTGCCACAAGAACACACAGAGCTTCCACGGCGTGACGCGTATCGATCATGGCGCCGTTGCGACGACGCCTTGCGCGACCTGCCATGATGGCAAGATCGCCATCGGCAAGCCGATGCGGCATGTTCCGACGACGGCGGCTTGCGACAGTTGTCACAAGAGCACGCAGAGCTTCCACACCGTGATTCGCTTCGATCATGCGGCGGTTGCGACGACGCCCTGCGCGACCTGCCATGATGGCAAGATCGCCATCGGCAAACCGATACGGCATGTTCCGACGGCTGCGGCTTGCGATACGTGCCATAAGAATACGCGTTCTTTCCACGGCGGGCGCTTCGATCACGCCGCAACACTGGGAAAGGCTTGCGCGAGCTGTCATGACGGCAAGACGGCGACGGGAAAATCGATCAAGCATCTCGCGACGACGGCGGCGTGCGACAGTTGCCATAAGAGCACCCGCACGTTCGAAGGCGCGCGTTTCGATCACGCCGCGACCGTCGGCAAGGCTTGCGCGAGCTGTCATGACGGAAAGGCGGCCGCCGGCAAGTCGATCAAACACATCGCGACGACGGCTCCTTGCGAAAGCTGTCACAAGAGCACGCGCACGTTCGAAGGCGCGCGCTTCGATCACAGCGCTAACGCGGCCACGCCTTGTGCGAACTGTCACAATGGCAAGGACGCCATCGGCAAGCCGGTGAAGCATATCCAGACAACGGCTCAATGCGACACTTGCCACAAGAACACGCGTAGCTTCGGCGGCATACGCTTCGATCACGCCGCTGTCGCTCTCACGCCTTGCGTCAATTGTCACAACGGTCGCGACGCCGTCGGAAAGCCGATCCGTCATGTGACGACCATTGCGCCCTGCGACGAGTGTCACAAGGGAACGATCTCGTTCGGGACGACAACGAAGCCCATGAATCACGGTCGCGGAATTCGCTGAGACGCACATGGCGCGCGTGACGCCGTTTATGAACCGAGACTGACACGTAAGTTGTTATACAGACACAATTATGTCCAATTAAAGCGAGATAAAAACACTTGGCTGATTAACGCTGCGTTAAGCATAAAAGGCGTTGTTCGCGATGCGGCTTATGCGCTCGGCCAGCGCGATTCGCGCGACTTGTGCGGCCGAATTCACAGTTCAGCCACGATGCTTCGGCGGCGCCTGTGTCGGCGCTGATATTCAGTGCCGATAGTTGTGTTCCTACCTCGATACAGCGGAGCGTTCGCTCCGCGCTGACGCGGAGACATAAGAGAAAGCATGGCCTGGCGGAACGAACATTATTGCAGCGTTAAACGCGTGGTCCCGGCGCTTGCGGGCGCGGCCGCGGCGTTGCTTTCTTTGCCTGTTCACGCTCAACCGCTTTCTGATCGGTTCGTGTCGGATGCGCATATCGTCTCGTCAGGCGGATGCGCGACGATGACCGTAGTGTTTAACGTACGCGTTCGTTACTCCGGTCACTTTCCGCTCGAACGCGGCGACGAACTTCGTATCAATCTTCAGGCGATCGACGGCGAAGCGCTTGATCCGTCCAGCGCCCCGCGGCGCGAGGGCGTCGCGGTGGCAGACGGTGAGACCGCTGGCGTGCGCACCGTGACGGTCGATGGGGATCAGCCGACGGGTCCGGTGCTGCGCATTCAGTTCGATCGGCCGACCTCTTATCAAATCGGGCAGTCCGGGAGTTTCGAGAGGCTTTCGATCGTCTTCCCGACGCCCGGTTCGAACGCCTCATGTTCCGCGTCTCCCGGGCGTTTGCGCGAGTCGAGCCGCGCCCCGGGTACAGCGCGGGCTTTGCCGAATTCTGAAAAGATCTCGCATGAAGATTTCAGGACGGTGGAAGCTTCGATGGACGAAGCTCGCGCGGCCTTGAAGCAGGGCCGCAACCGCGAGGCGATTCGCCTCCTCGTCGGCGTCCTCAAATATCCCGAGCATGAACATAGCGCCGAAGCGCGCGAACTTCTTGCGCGTGCGCGGGGAGCTAATCCACCGCCCCCGCCGGATCGCTCGCAAACCGAATTCGCAGATTTTTTGCTGCGCGCGCCGGACGGCAATCTGGAGCGCAATCTCTTGCGCAAGTCGCTCGCGCCGTTTGACGGCTCCGACGCAACGCTCGCGCCGACACGTGCGCAAACCCCGCGTACGGCGCCAAATTCCACGCGCAAGGAAGAAACGCGCTGGACGCTTTCTGGCGGCGTGTCCAGCTTTTACGTGCGCGACGATAGCGTAAGCACAACGAAGGATATTTCGATCGCGCCAGATCCTAATGCGGACCCGGATGCGCATCGCGTCCACCAGAACTCGATTCTGACAAATTTTGATCTTTATGGAAGCATCATCAACGACGAGGCGCGTACGAAAATCAAAATTGCGGGCTCCGACGAACATCGCATCGACTCGTCGACGATCGACACCAATCGCTACGGTATTTCAACAGCATTCGTCGAAACGAATTTGCGGGAGAGCGACCTCACCGCGCGCGTTGGTCGCCAGACGCGCAATACAGGCGGCGTGATCGGACGCTTCGATGGCGGCGTGCTGAGTTGGGGTCTCAACGGTTCGACAAAACTGAATGCGGTCGCCGGCGCCGCAAACTGGAGTCGATTCGACGCTCCTTTCAAGGACGGAAAATATCTCTATGGTGCAAGCGTCGACGTCGCGAAGATCGCAGATGGACTCGACGCGACGCTTTTCGGCATTCAGCAAACCGACCGCTCGGTACTTGATCGCCGCGCGGTGGGGGCGGAATTTCGCTATTTCAACGCCAACAAGGCCGCGCTCGGAACCATCGATTACGACGTCCATTTCGGCCGGCTAAATGCCGCTATCGGCTCCGGTTCCTGGACCTTCGATGATAAATCGGTCTTATCCGGCGCGGTCGATTATCGACGCGTTCCGTATCTCTCTTCGTGGAATGCGCTGCAGGGGCAACCCTTCCTCACGCTCTACGACATGCTGAAGGTCAACGGCGCCAGCGATGTGCGTCAATTCGCATTGGACCGGACGCCCGTGTTCAAATCGGCGATGGCGAGCTATTCGCGTCCGATCAACGATAATTATCAGGTGATTGTCGATGGAACGGTTACGCATCTTTCGGGAACGCCGCCGTCCGGAGGGGTTGACGGCACGATTCCGAGCGGCACGGAATACTACTTCTCCGGCCAAATTTTGGGGCAAAATATTTTTTCGAAGGGCGATATCTACACGGCTGCCGCGCGCTTTGCGCAGCTTGCAGATTCGCGCGTATATTTTGTCGATTTAAATGCACGCTATCCGATAACGGACGATTTGCGGATCAATCCGCGTCTGCGCGTCGGTCTACGCGAGGGGACGCATATTTCACTGAACGAGAAGACGATTTTGCCGTCGCTTCTTCTCGACTACAATTTATCGAAAGATATTGGCCTCGAAGGAGAAATCGGTACGAAATGGGTGCAGAGCGAACAGTCCGGCGTGCGCTCGACGACAAAGGATTTGTTCGTCACATTAGGCGTTCGCTCGAACTTCAGCTCGGAAGGCGCCTATCGCTGCGCAGGCGTGCTGGCGCCATGTGTTGGACTGCTGCGTAGTCCTGCGCAGGGTGAAGAGGCGGCGACGCAGGACAGGTTTTTCGCGGCAGCGCCGGCGCTGCTTGCAAAATCAGGGAAAAATGTCGATGCGGCGCCGCTGGCGATTATCGAAACCGGCTTGCGCTATGGATATGGAAGCGGAAAAAACACCTACGATTATTACGCCGACGACACGACGACGCAGCGCGTTTCGCGCCTGTCTTACGACAAGCTCGCGGCCCATTCGGGCGAAGTGTTCTTCCGCGCCGATGCGCGTTCAGGAATTTTCCGTAATTTCTTTGTGAAGGGCTACGCGGGATTGGGAACGGTGCATGGCGGCGCGCTTAAGGACGAGGACTTTCCGCCCCAGGTGGATTATTCGAAAACACTCAGCCAATCCGCGGGCCGACTGCACTATCTGAGCGCCGATCTGGGCTATAACGTCTATGCGAATTCCTGGTTGAGAGTGGGAGCTTTTGCGGGATTCCACAGCTGGATGGAATCGATCAACGCCAGCGGATGCGCTCAGGTCGGCGGCAATCCCTATATTTGCACGCCGCCCATCCCCTCGAGCGTCAAGCTGATTACTGAACGCGACCGTTGGAACAGTTTCCGCGTTGGCGCCGCCGTCGACGTGAAATTAACGGATCGTCTGACGCTGAACGGCGAACTTGCGCTCACCGGCATCTCTCAGCGCGCGCAGGACACGCATTATTTCACTTTCGGCGCTGATCCGGCGAAAGGAAATGGCGCGGGGTTTCAGGCCGAAAGCGTTCTCAAATATCAGCTCACTGACGATCTGAGCATTGGTGTTGGCGGGCGTTGGTGGAGATCCAAGACCCACGCCATCGATACTTTTGGCCAGTTGCTCGACTATCGCAGCAATCGCTTTGGCGCTTTTGGCCAGGTGAGCTACCGTTTCAATCTCGGACATTCCGACAGTCCGGTCGACGAATGATCCAGGACCTGTCAGCGGGCGGGTCTATTTTTCGCGATGCGGCATTGAGCTTTCGTTGCAACGAGAAATCGAAAGCGATCATTTTCAGGTCAACAGAAATAGGTCGAAGATCGAGGGCTTGCCCGCATTCGGCAGCGCGAAGCGAACAACTTCCAGGTTTCGAGGCGGTGAAGCGGCTGAAGGTTCTTTTCGGCTTCGCCATGGAGTGGACGGATCGCCGGAAAATGAAGCCTTTAGTGATTTGCTTTGGCCTTTCGGCGCTTGGCGATGCAAAATGGCCTGCTTCCGCGGCGATCTTGATCGGGGCATCGCTTAAGGCGCCCGCGCCTCAACCAACGCCGAAATGCGTCGCTTGCTTGTGAAATGCGCGCCGTCTGCGAGCGCGGCGTGGACGAAGCCTAGCTCCAATGTGCAGCAGGATTCGTTCTTCAGAAGCGCGGCGTCATAAGTCGCCGGTGCGAGGTCTTGCTGGAGCGCGCCGGTGATTGCGAGGTGTGACGGAACCGTGCCCGTGAGCGCCGTAACAAGAATGGATGCCGCGTTGGCTCCATTTCGCCGTTCCTCGTCGGCTCGTTCCTGTCGAAAGGCTCCCCGAATGACGCTACGATGTGTGAAGCCGGATCGCGTGTCGACAGGCGCGCCGGACTGAAGTCGGCGCACGCCGTATCGATCCACGTCATCCGTTAATGTCGGCGCATTGGCGAGCAGGCCAGGCGCGAACCTTGCGGGCCCGAGATCAGACGCTAAAATGCTCGCAATGCGGCCGCTTGCGACAGCGGCGGCGCGCGGAATCGATTTATGCAATGGAGCAGGCTCCGTGCCGTCAGGCGCCGGAAACTTGCCCAGCTTCAGATAAAGCATAGCAAGTCTGCCGCGATTGGCGACAACGGATGGATCACCTGCCGGATAAGCTGCTTCGCGATAGGTCAGCGCTCGCTTCAAAACCCCTTCGGCATCCGCCAATCTGTTTTGCAGGAGGTAGAATGCGCCGAGTTGATCGAGGCGTTCGATCAGCGCGAGATGATCCGTATTGTGGTGCTTTTCGCGCAACGCGACGGCGCGCTCGATCAGCGGCGCGACATCTGCGCTACGATTTTGAGTTAGATCGAACGCTGCAAGCTTTTCAAGATTTTGGACGATGCTCAGATCACTTTCAGGAAGCGCGCGGTCACGTAGCGCCAGCGCGCGCTTCATCGAGGCTTCCGCATCGCGCGGACGACCGAGAGCTATTTGATTTTCCGCGAGTGCATCGAGCGTTGCCGCGGCGTCCCCGGGCGGGCCAAACGCCGCCTTTTCCAGCTGCGCCGCGCTCCGCTCCAGCAAGGCTTCGGCATCCGCAAAGCGGCTTTGCGACCTGTAGACGAGAGCAAGCTGCGTCTGGCTTTGCGTAAATTGCCGAAGGGTATCCGGAAGGTTCTTCGCACTCGCGGCCACGGCGCGCCGCAGCAATGTTTCGGCGCCGCCCAACCGTCCCTGTGCGCGATATGCTTCTGCCAGCCTATTCATGCTCTCGATGAGATGCGGATGGCCATCCGGGAGGCTTTTCTCGCGCAACCGGAGCGCACGCTGAAAATAGCTTTCCGCATCCAAAACATCTCCGCGCGCAAGGCGCGCTTCGCCGAGGACAACTGCGGTTTCCGCCTGCGCGCGGTCATTCATATGTTCGCGGAGGGTCAACGCGCGTTTGAGAAAAGATTCCGCTTCCGCATATTGTCTGCGCGCCGCCAGCGCGCGTCCGACATTGTGGAGGCTTTGCGCAAATTCCGCCGACCCCTTCTGGACATGCGTGTCGCGAATAGCGAGCGCTTTGCGCAACAAGCTTTCGGCTTCGTCGCCGCGCCCGAGATCCAGGAGAGCTTCTCCCAGCGAATCGAAAGCGGCCGCGAGCAATGGTGACGCTTTCTGCGGCGCGCTTTCCAACGCTCCCGCGGCGCCGCTCGCAAGCATCTCCGCTTCGTCGAACTTGCCGGCTTTAACAAGCAGCCGCGCCAGATTTCCGGTTGCGCGAGCAACATCGCTTTTGTCATTCGCCGACGTGCGTTCAATACGCGCGACGACGTCTCGCAGCATAGGCTCCGCCTCGGCGTAATGACCTTGCGCGACCAGCAGCGCGGAAAGATTGTCCAGGCTCGCCTGTAATGCGGGGTGGTATTCGGGCAAAGCATTTTTCCGGATCGTCAACGCGCGACGAAGCAACGTCTCCGCCTCGCCGAATTTATTCCGCTTCTGGAGTAGATTTGCGAGGTTATTGCAGCTGGTGGCGGTATCGGGATGATTCGGCGGCAGCACTGCGTCACGCATCGTCAGCGCTTGCGTCAGCAAACGTTCGGCGTCATCGAAGCGCAGCTGAGCCACATAGAGCAAGCCAAGATTATTCAGGCTTGTCGCGACAAGCGGGTCGCCTTCAGGATTGGCCTTGATTCGCATTGCAAGAGCGCGTTCGTAGAGAGGCTCCGCGTCCTGCAAACGCCCGGCCTCCTTATAGAGAAAAGCAAGATTGTTGAGCGTCTGCGAAAGCGCCGGACGCCATTGTTGCGGCGCCCGCTCCTGAACATCCAGCGCGCGGCGAAACAGATTTTCCGCCGCATCGGTCAGCCCTTGCGCCTGATATAGCGACGCCAGATTATTCATGCTCACGGCGACGTCGGGATGTTCCGTTGGCAATGACGCCTGCCGCAGAGCAAGCGCCTGCTCATAGACGGCGCGCGCCTCTTGCATTTTGCCGAGCGCAAATTCAATCAGGCCGAGGGTGTTGAGACTACCGGCAAGTTCGACGCGTTCTTGCGGCTGTGTCGCTTTACGAATTGCGAGCGACCGTTGAATGCTCCGCTCGGCGTCGGCCAACCGTCCTTCTTTCAATTGAAATTGTGCGAGGTCATCCAGGGCGCCGGCCAGACGTGGATGATGATCGCCGAAGGCGCTGCGAGTCATCTCCACATATTTTTCGACCTGCGCGAATGTGTGAAAGCCGCTCTGCCCGTCTTCGAGCCGGGGCTCTGTCCGCGGCGGCGACGAAACACTTTGAGCGTGCGCGCAGTTGCCCACAAGAACAATCGCGGCTGTCGCCAGGAACGACATCGAAGCGGAGTAAATGCGCTTGCTACGTGTCATTTCTCACCTGCAGAGACCGCGACGAAATTCGACCCGGCTGATTTTGTCGCGCCACGCGAAGCGCCAACCGCGACCGGCGTGGCTTCAGTGCGCTGTTTAGAATTCGATTGAAGCGCGGCCACTTCGCGCAGAGGATCGCAACGCGCCGCACGAGTCCGGACGTTGCAGTCTTAACAAATCGTAAAATGGTTAATGCGGCGTTAATTTTGACTAAATTTATGTGTAATTGGCGCTGCGGCTTATCTCACGCTAGAGTATCCGTTATGCGCAAGGGGCATTTTCGGTCCATGGTCGGTTATCTCGCAAGAGGGCGTTTGCGAGGACGACGAGCTTGCGCATGACGGCG
>Ga0265328_10000744_pt1 | contig 15123 bp, 15 predicted proteins | sample 41624metaG_FD_202086 | JGI IMG/M metagenome (GOLD analysis project Ga0265328, IMG submission 202086) | Rhizosphere microbial communities from Carex aquatilis grown in University of Washington, Seatle, WA, United States - 4-16-24 metaG | ecosystem: Host-associated > Plants > Roots > Rhizosphere...
CACTGCTGGATGAAGCCAATACGATTCCGCTCTTCGGCGGCAGGCGGGCGATCATCGTCGAGACGGGCGGCAAATCCATTCTCCCGCCGCTCGAGCAATTGCTCGCCGCGCCGCCTGTGGATTGCGCCGTCGTGCTCACCGCCGGGGCGCTGAAACGCGACGCGCCGCTGCGCAAGCTGATCGAACCGTCGAAGCTCGCCGCCGCGATCGAATGCAGCCCGGACGACGAGCAGGATCTGCATGCGCTGATCGACCAGAGCCTGCGCGACGCCGGACTCGCGGTGACGCCGGAGGCGCGGCTGCTACTGCAGGCGGCGCTCGGCGAGGATCGGCGCATGAGCCGCTCCGAACTCGCCAAGCTGATCCTCTATAAGCATGGCGCGACGACGATCGACGCCGGCGATGTCGAGGACATTGTCGCCCATGCCTCCAATATCGCGTCCGACCGGCTGGTGCTCGACGCTTTTTCGGGCGATGCGCGGGCCGCGGGCGAAGCCTTCGACAGAGTGGTCGCGGGCGGCGGCGACGCCGGCCAATTATTGGGCGGCGCGCTGCGCTATGCGATGGCGCTGCATCGCGCGCGGCTCACCGTGGATCGCGAAGGGCGGCCGGATGTGGGAATCACCATTCTCATGCGCAGCGGCTTCGGCTTTTCGCAGCGGCCGCAGCTCGAGCAGCATTTGCGCATTTGGCCCGCGGCCAAAGTCGCCGCTCTGCTGCCCGCCTTGCGTGACGCCAATCAGCGCGCCCGCGCCAACGCCGCGCTCGCGGAGATGGAGGCGGGACGGGCGTTGTTGCGCATAGCGAGTCAGGCCGGGCGGCGGTGAGCGCCCCCTCCTGCACCCTCCCCCGCTTTCGCGGGAGAGGGAAGGCGGCTGGCGTTGCGCGAAACGCCGATGAGGCGCGGCGCCTGCTCCCTCTCCTGCGAAGCGGGGGAGGGTCGGGGAGGGGGCCGCCTCAATGCGCCAGCGATTTGACGATCTGCTCGACGGTCTTTTTCGCGTCGCCGAACAGCATCATCGTATTGGGCCGGAAGAACAGCTCGTTCTCGACGCCGGCATAGCCGGAGCCCATGCCGCGCTTTAAGAACAGCACTGTCTTCGCCTTTTCGACGTCGAGGATGGGCATGCCATAGATCGGCGATTGCGGATCGGTCTTGGCGGCGGGATTGGTCACGTCATTGGCGCCGATGACGAAGGCGACATCCGCCTGGCCGAATTCGGAATTTATGTCCTCGAGCTCGAAGACCTCGTCATAGGGAACATTTGCCTCGGCGAGCAGGACGTTCATATGGCCGGGCATACGGCCGGCGACCGGATGAATGGCGTATTTGACCTCGACGCCTTCCTTCTTCAGCAGATCGGCCATTTCGCGCAGCGCGTGCTGCGCCTGCGCGACCGCCATGCCATAGCCCGGCACGATGATGATCTTGCCGGCGTTCTGCATGATATAGGCGGCGTCCTCCGCCGAGCCCTGCTTGACCGGGCGCTTCTCCACCGCGCCCGTCGCCGCCGCCGTCTCGCCGCCGAAGCCGCCGAGAATGACGGAGACGAAGGAGCGGTTCATCCCCTTGCACATGATGTAGGAAAGGATGGCGCCCGAGGAGCCGACCAGCGCGCCGGTGATGATGAGCGCGAGATTGCCGAGCGTGAAGCCGATGCCCGCCGCCGCCCAGCCCGAATAGGAATTGAGCATGGAGACGACGACCGGCATATCGGCGCCGCCGATCGGGATGATGAGCGTCACGCCGAGCGCGAGCGAGACGAGGATGATGAGGAACAGCCAGAAGCCGCTCTCCGTCGTCGCGAACAGCACGATGAAGCCGACGAGCGCGATACCGAGCAGAATATTGATCGTGTGACGCTCGGGCAGCAGGATCGGCTTGCCGGTCATGCGTTCGTCGAGCTTCAAAAAGGCGATGACCGAGCCGGTGAAGGTGATCGCGCCGATCGCCGCGCCGAGCGACATTTCGAAGAGGCTGCCGCCTTCGATATGGCCCGGCGCGCCTATGCCGAAGGCCTGCGGCGCGAAAAAGGCGCTGCCGGCGACGAGCACGGCGGCGAGGCCGACGAGCGAATGGAAGAAGGCCACGAGCTGCGGCATCTTCGTCATTTCGACATGCTTCGCCACATAGGCGCCGACGCCGCCGCCCGCTCCCGCGCCGATAAGTATGAGGATCAGCGCGCCGAGGGTTGGAAGGCGCAGCAGCAGCGTCGTGCCGACGGCGACGCCCATGCCGATCATGCCGTAGAGATTGCCCTGCCGCGACGTCGCCGGCGAGGAAAGGCCGCGCAGCGCCAGAATGAACAATATTCCGGCGGCGAGATAGAGAAGGACCGCGAGATTGGCGCTCATGGCCGTCAGCCCTTCTTTTTATACATCGACAGCATTCGCTCGGTGACGAGGAAGCCGCCGAAAATGTTGACGCTGACGAGGGCGAGGGCGATGAAGCCGAACCAGCGCGCGACCGAGGAGCCGCCCGATGCGTCGGCCGAAGAGTCGACGCCGACAGAGAGCAGCGCGCCGACGACGATGACCGACGAGATGGCGTTGGTGACCGACATCAGCGGCGTATGCAGCGCCGGCGTCACCGACCAGACGACGTAATAGCCGACGAAAACCGCCAGCGCGAAAATCGCGAGGCGGAACACGACCGGATCGACGCCGCCGGTAAGGCCATGCGACGAGGCCGCCGCCGCCACTTGCGCCAGCTGGTCGGAATAGGATTGCGCCTGATCGGCGAGCTGGCGCGTCGCTTCGGCTGCGCGGCGGGCCGTTTCGAGCAATTGCTGTGTCGTGTCGGATGCCATGTCACAACGCCCTTTCTTCGCGCGGACCTCGCGGGTCCGTCGAAATCAAGCCGCAAATCGCGAATCGATGACGGCGCCGTCGCGGGTGAGGGCCGTCGCCTTCACCAATTCGTCGTTCCAATCGATGGCCAGAGCCTTCGTCTCTTTGGAGATCAGCGTCTCGACGAAGGCGAGCAGATTTTTTGCGTAGAGGCTGGAGGCCGTCGCCGGCAGGCGGCCGGCGAGATTGACCGCGCCGACGATCTTCACGCCATTGTCGATGACGGTTTCGCCGGGCTTGGTCAGCTCGCAATTGCCGCCGCGCTCGGCCGCGAGATCGATGATGACCGAGCCCGCGCGCATGGAGCGCGCCGCCGCCGCCGAAATGAGCCTGGGCGCGGGGCGGCCGGGGATCAGCGCGGTGGTGATCACAATGTCTTGCTTGGCGATATGCGCCGCGACAAGCTCCGCCTGCGCGGCTTGGTATTCGGGCGACATTTCCTTGGCGTAGCCGCCGGAGGTCTCGGCCTGGCGGAACTCGTCGTTCTCGACCGCGACGAATTTCGCGCCGAGCGATTCGACCTGCTCCTTCGTCGCCGGCCGCACGTCCGTCGCCGAGACGATGCCGCCGATCCGGCGCGCCGTGGCGATCGCCTGCAGGCCGGCGACGCCGACGCCCATCACGAAGATTTTGGCGGCTGGAACGGTGCCGGCCGCCGTCATCATCATCGGGATAGCGCGGCTATACTCCGCCGCGGCGTCGATGACCGCGCGGTAGCCTGCGATATTGGCCTGGGAGGACAGAACGTCCATCACCTGTGCGCGGGTGATGCGCGGCATGAATTCCATGGCGAAGAGCGTGGCGCCCGTCTGCGCGAGGGCGGCGAGCTCTTTCTCATGGCCGAAGGGATCGGCGATGGCGACGACGGCCGCGCCGCGCGCTATGCCAGAGAGCTCGCCAGGCGCCGGTCGGCGCACGCGCAGCACGATCTCGGCATTGTCGGAGGCGGCGGCGGCGCTCTGCGCGATGATCGCGCCGGCTGCGGCATAGTCGGCGTCGGAGAAGCCGGATATCGCTCCGGCCCCCGACTGCACCACGACTTCTGCGCCGAGGTTCTTGAACTTTTTGACGGTTTCCGGCGTCACAGCGACGCGCGTCTCATTCGTGTCAGTCTCGGATTGAACAGCAATGCGCATCGACGAAACTCCATTGCGAGGAGATTCGGTTCCCCGCGGCCGGACGGCCGCGCGGTTCGCATTCGGTCAGAAACTGTCGGAGAACCGGTCGATCAGCGTGCGAGGAAGAAATACATCAGCGCGAGGCTGACGACGGAGGCGGCGGTTCCCACTTTCAAGATCGTCAGAAAGCCGCGATAGGTGGCGAGGTGCTCCGCGATATCCGTCGAAGTCTCGTGATGATCGGCCATTCCTCTCCCCTCGTGCTCTTGCGTTTCGCGCTCTGCCCGTCGAGGGGCGAAGCAGGATCATGCTAGACGAGGTCGCCCCTTCCTGCAACGGCGCAATCGTCGCGCCCGGTGCGCCTCAGGGCGGAGAGCGGACGAAAAGGACGGCGCCATTGGCGCGCGCGAATTCCTCGGTGCATATGTCTCCGGCGCGGCCTTTCAGGCGCGGTGTTTGCGCTTCGAGCGCCTCGAGGCTCGTATTCGCCTTGACGCGAACATGGCGGACGCAGACGGCCCCGTCGGGCGAGAAGCCGGCCTCGAAATCATGGGCGGGATCGTCGCCGGGCGTCTGCACGCCGAGGAAATCATAAATGTCGATCGGCTGGCCATTGCGCGTCGTGCCTTTGCCGTCGCCGGAATAATCGGCGCGCACCAGTCGGATGCAGGCGTTGTAGACGCTGCGCATGGAGATCCCGTCATCACGCGTCTCCCAGGGGCGATAGCCGAAGCGCACGCATTTTCCCTGAGCCCCGCCGGTGCAGGTGAGTTCGAAGACGCCGGGCTCGGCCGCGCCTATGGTTCCGTCGCCCTTGCCGCGGCCGGGAACGGGAAAGCCCTGGCGGCGCCCGTCCGGGCCTGGATCGCAGAGATTCTTCCATTCGCCGTCCGGCCCCTGGAAGGAGAGACTGTGCAGCATGACCGCCTCCGACGGCGAGACGGCCCGCTGGAGGTCGCCGGGGTCGCGTTCGACGGAGTCGATGCGAATCTTCAATGCTCCGGCGCCTTTGACGACGGTGAGCGTCGCGCCGACGAGATCGGGCGAATAGAGCACGCGCCCGTCGGAGAGCCTCGCCTTGAACTGCGTTCCCTCGACGTCCAGAAGTTCGAGTTCCGCAGCGCAAAGGGGGGACGTCGCCGCCGCGAAGGCGACCGACAGCGCGGCGATGAGTTTTTTCAGCATGATGTCGACGCTTTCGAAAGACCACGGGAAGGCTGGCGCCTGCCGATCCTCCCGCGTCCGCGAAGATTACTTATCGGTCTGCGTGGGGAGCCGGCAATTCGATCGCGATGACGCGCAGTCCTTCGCCGGCGAGCGGGTTGGTGGCCACGCCATTGTATTTCACGCCATTGTCGCTCAGAGCGTTCTGCGTCAGCGCATTCTGGGTCAGAGCGTTCTGAACGAGCGAATTCTCCACCAGCGCGTTGGACGTCAGCGCATTGGTCGTGAGCGCGTTCAGATGCAGTCCGTTGACGGTGATCGCGTTCTCGCTCAACGCATTCAAGCTGAGGGCGTTGAAGTTCAGACCGTTGGTCGAGAAACCGTTCAGAGAAACGCCATTCAGCGAGATCGCGGCGGAGGCGGAGCCGCCGGCGGCGACGAGGAGGCCGAGTGCGAAAATCGAGCGCTTGAACATCTTTGTGAGACCCTTGTGAGAGAAAGGCGGCGATAGGCCGCCGCTTTCCGTGTCGCCCGATCTCGACGTCCAGAGGCGCGCCGATCGGGAACGTCTCTCTTTTCGCGCGTTTCGGCGCGCTTCGCGGTGCGGCGGCGCACATGATCGTGGAAGCGCAGCTCCGCCGCAAAAAAAAAGGCCCCGGATCGCTCCGGGGCCTTCGTCGGTCTGTCGGGGACTGAAAATCAGAAGTCGTATCCGCCGCCCGGACCGCCGGGCGGCAGAGCCGGGCCGCTGTCCTTCTTCGGCTGCTCGGTGATCGTCGCCTCGGTGGTGACGATGAGGCCGGCGATCGAAGAAGCGTCCTGCAGAGCCGTGCGCACGACCTTGGTCGGGTCGATGATGCCGAGCTTCACCAGATCGCCATATTCGCCGGTCTGGGCGTCATAGCCGTAATTATAGTCCGCGGACTCGAGCAGCTTGCCGACCACGACGGCGCCGTCGCCGCCGGCATTGTCGACGATCTGACGGGCCGGAGCCTGGATCGCCTTGCGGACGATCGCGACGCCGGTCTGCTGGTCGGAATTGGCGACTTTGACATCGGCGAGAGCGGCAATGGCGCGCAGCAGGGCGACGCCGCCGCCGGGCGAGATGCCTTCCTGCACCGCGGCGCGCGTGGCGTTCAGCGCGTCGTCGACGCGGTCCTTCTTCTCCTTCACCTCGACCTCGGTCGCGCCGCCGACGCGGATCACCGCGACGCCGCCCGCGAGCTTGGCGAGACGCTCCTGCAGCTTCTCGCGGTCATAGTCGGAGGTAGTCTCCTCGACCTGCGCCTTGATCTGGGCGACGCGGGCCTCGATGTCCTTCTTCTCGCCGGCGCCGTCGATGATCGTCGTGTTCTCTTTGTCGATGCGAATGCGCTTGGCCTTGCCGAGCAAAGGAAGCGTGACGCTCTCGAGCTTGATGCCGAGATCCTCGGAGACGACCTGGCCGCCCGTGAGGATGGCGATGTCCTCGAGCTGCGCCTTGCGGCGATCGCCGAAGCCCGGCGCCTTCACGGCGGCGATCTTCAGGCCGCCGCGCAGCTTGTTGACGACGAGCGTGGCGAGCGCCTCGCCCTCGACGTCCTCGGCGATGATGAGCAGCGGCTTGCCGGTCTGCACCACGGCCTCGAGGATCGGCAGCAGCGGCTGCAGAGTCGACAGCTTCTTCTCGTGGATGAGGATGTAGGGATCCTCGAGCTCCGCGATGAGACGCTCGGCGTTGGTGATGAAATAGGGGGAGAGATAGCCGCGATCGAACTGCAGGCCCTCGACGATGACGGTCTCGGAGTCGAGGCTCTTGGCCTCTTCCACGGTGATCACGCCCTCATTGCCGACCTTCTGCACCGCCTTGGCGATCTCCTGGCCGATGTAGCTGTCGCCATTGGCCGAGATGGTGCCGACCTGGGCGATCTCGTCGTTGGAGGTGACCTTCTTGGAGTTCTTCTTCAGATCGGCGACCACAGCCTCGACCGCGAGGTCGATGCCGCGCTTGAGATCCTGCGGGTTGAGGCCGGCCGCGACCGCCTTGGCGCCTTCACGGGCGATGGCGGCGGCGAGAACGGTCGCCGTCGTGGTGCCGTCGCCGGCGGTGTCGTTCTGCTTGGAGGCGACCTCACGCACGAGCTGCGCGCCGAGATTCTCGAATCTGTCGGCGAGCTCGATCTCCTTGGCGACGGTGACGCCGTCCTTGGTGATGCGCGGAGCGCCGAAGCTCTTCTCGATGACGACGTTGCGGCCCTTGGGGCCGAGAGTGACCTTCACCGCATTGGCGAGGATGTCGACGCCGCGCAGGATACGGTCGCGCGCGTCGGAGGAAAAACGAATGTCCTTGGCTGCCATTGTCGTTCAGCTCCGTTGAAGAGAATAAGGTGCGAGGGTCGGGCGGCTCAGGCGATCACGCCCAGAATGTCGCTTTCCTTCATGATGAGGAGGTCTTCCCCGTCGATCTTGACCTCGGTGCCGGACCATTTGCCGAACAGCACGCGGTCGCCTTCCTTGACGTCGAGGGCGACGAGCTTGCCGCTCTCGTCGCGAGAGCCGGGGCCGACGGCGATGATCTTGCCCTCGGCCGGCTTCTCCTTGGCGGTGTCGGGAATGATGATGCCGCCTTTGGTCTTGTCTTCGCCTTCGAGGCGCTTGACCACGACCCGGTCGTGGAGGGGACGGAACGCCATGTCGTCTTCCTTCGTTGGGAGCCCGGCCGGAGCGCGCGGGCGAAAGATTGCGTAAAATGCCTATTAGCACTCACCGGTAACGAGTGCCAACAGGCTGGCGATGAGATAGGAAGCAGCCCCCCGGCCTGTCAAGGGCGCGTAGCGCTGAAATCAGGCGCCGGAGACGCAAATGCATAAAATTGCGCCTTCTCCTGCCTTTTTATTCGCGTGTCGCGGCCGAAATCGGGCGGCGTCTCCATCTGCGCCGGTCGCGTCGCCCCATTCCGTGGGCGTGGTTGCGCCGCTGCGCGGCGCACGATAGGCCTAGCCCTCGGCATATGAATTGCTTGCTCGCGAGACATGACAATGGACGCCGTGCAAACGACAAAGACCGCATTCGACGTCATCGGCGGCCAGGAAACGGTCGATCGTCTCGTCGAGACGTTCTATCGCAATATGGACGTTCTGCCGCAGGCGCGGGAAATCCGCGCCATGCATGCGGCCGATCTCGGTCCCACCAAGGCGGTTCTGAAGCTCTATCTGGCCGAATGGCTGGGCGGACCGAAGAGCTATTCGGAACAGCGGGGCCATCCGCGATTGCGTATGCGTCATATGGGTTTCGCGATCGGCCCGGCCGAGCGCGACGCGTGGATGGCCTGCATGACGGGCGCGCTCGAAGAGGTGGTCGATGATGTGAGACTGCGAGACACATTGAAGCAGAACTTCGCCAAACTGGCGGATTGGCTACGTAACGATCCGGGTAACCAACATGACAAGCATCACTGATACGGCGTTTTCGACTTTGGACCAGCAGAAGCGGCTGCTCAGCCCGGTCCATAAGGGCCCGACGGAAAAGGCGGGGCGTTTCGGTTTCCGCGGCAAGCTGGCGTTGAAATTCGCCCAGCAGTTCGCCGACGAGGCGCGTCCGCCGGAACTGTGCTCCGATCAGGTGATCGCGGTGGCGGACGCCGGCAAACCCACTTTCGACTTTTTTGCGCAGTGGCTTCTCTCTTTCGAGCATCTCGCAAACGTCGCCGAAGTGCTGAAGGGGTTGCTCAGCCCGACCGGTAAATATTTCATCTTCGCCAACAACATCGACCTGCTCAGCAAATATCAGGTCGAGATCGACGGCATTAATTTCTATGTGCTGCCGATCGACGAATCGACGGTCTATAACGAACTGCTCGAGCTGTTCTATATCGAGAAGAACGATCTGAAGAAGCTGTCGATCGGCGGCAAGATCGACGCCGTCGCCAACGCGGGCATAGCCTTCGACCAGACGTTCGAGAAGATCACCTACGAGCAGGGGCTGGCAGTCATGGGCCCGGTGCGCAATCGCAACGAGAACCGTCCGGTCTGACGCGACGCTGAAATCTCGATTTCGACCACGCAATCCAGGGGCGCTCCGGCTCTGGATTGCTTTTTTTTGAAGAAAGCCGGCCGCTGGGGACGGACGCCGCCCGATCATGGTGGTCAGTTGCTTTCCAGCCGCGCCAGCGCGCAGGCGCGCACCAATTCGTCCTCGTCATCGAGAAAGGAGCGCAGCATCTCGCGCGGGCATCGTTCCGCGACTGTGAAACGAATGCGCAAATCCTCGTCCTTGCTCATGGCGTCGAGACGATTCTCCGGAAGGCGCTCGGCGACGACGAGACGCACGAGCGGCTCGCGATCCTTCACGAGAAGATGCAGCCTATCCAACGGAATGCGACGCGCGACCCAGCGCCGCACTTCCGGATCCTCGTCATGGACGGCGATCGAAAGCATATCCGGCGAGATCCGGCGGACGACGTGAATGCGGACCAGATAGTCCGGGTCCGAATACATTGCGAGCAGCGCGGCGCCTTCGAGCCGATTGGCGATGACGATGCGCACGCGCGGTTCGGGGTCATTCGCGAGACGGGCGACGCGCGACGCCGGCAGGCGCGATGCCGCTGTGGCGCGCACTTCGGGCTCCGGATCATCGAGCAGCGGCGGGAGCCGCAGGACCGAAGCATAGCGGGCCGCGCGCGCGCGCACTTCGAAATAGACATGATCGAGATAGGCGTCCGCGAGATGCGGATGTCCGCGGAAGAAGAGATCGACGCGCTTCGCTCTCCGGTCGCGCACGCAGGCCGAACCCTTGCGGCACAAGCCTTCGAGATTGAGCGCTACATGGGAGCATTCCCTGCAGCGGATGGGGCGACCGCGCCAGTCGAGCGGATCGTCGCTTATTCTTTCTGGTTCTGCGGCCATTGGGGAGCCGTCTTCTTTCCTCGAATCAGAACTTCTTTACAGGGATATCATATTTCTGCAGCGCATAGCCGATCTGCCGGGGCGTCAAGCCGAGAAGGCGGGCCGCTTTGGCCTTCACCCATCCAGCCTGCTCCATCGCTTCGATCAGCTTGTCGCGATCGGAGCGGTGGTCGCTCTCGATGACGGTACAGTTTTCGGCTCCCGGACAGGCGGCCGCGGGTTGCGCCGCCACGATCGGCGCAGGCTCCTCGACGGGCGGCGGCCGGACGACGGGAGGTCGCGCTGGCGGCGGCGGAGGGGGCTGCACTTTGGAGACGATCGGCAGAGGCGTGAAGCTCGGCGGATGGAGCCCGCCGATCGACGACTCGCGTGAACCGTTCCAAAGCACGGAAGACAAGCAGCCGTCATTGCGACAAGAGAAGTCCTTGTCGACGATCGCATCGCTGCGCGCCAGCGTGGCCGTGCGATAGACGCAGTTCTCGAGCTCGCGAATATTGCCCGGAAAGCTGCATTCATCGAGCACTTCCATCGCCGAGTCGGAAAAGGTCAGATGGACGTTCTGCTCATTGTTGAAGCGCCGCAGGAATTCATTGGCGAGAGGCGCCAGGTCGCCCCTGCGCTCGCGCAGCGGCGGCAGGAAGATCGGCACCACGCTGATGCGATAATAGAGATCGGCGCGGAACTCGCCCTTTTGCACCGACTCTTCGAGATTGCGGTTGGTGGCGCAGACGAAGCGCACGTCGACCTTCATCGTCCGCGTGCCGCCGACGCGCTCGAACTCGCCCTCCTGGAGCACGCGCAGGAGCTTCGCCTGGAAGGCCGCCGTGATGTCGCCGATCTCGTCCAGAAACAGCGTGCCGCCGTCGGCCAACTCGAAGCGGCCCTTGCGCAAGGCGGCAGCGCCGGTAAAGGCGCCGCGTTCATGTCCGAATAATTCCGATTCGAGCACGCTTTCCGGCAGAGCGGCGCAGTTCAGCTTGACGAAAGGCTTGCTATGCCGTGGCGAGAGATTGTGGATCGCGGCCGCGAATAACTCTTTGCCTGTGCCCGATTCGCCGCGCAGCAGCACCGTCGACTTCGCCTTGGCGACGATGCGGATCTTGTCGACGACGGCGCGCACCGCCGGACTCTCCCCGACGATACCCTTGATGCCGTCCAGCTTCGCCTCGATATGCGCGGGCCGGTCGCCCTTCTCGAGCCGAGCCTTCTCCTGCATGAGACGATCACGATCGCGACCGATCAGCTTGTGGAGGCGAAGCGTCTGCCCCACGAGATTGGCGATCATTGTCAGGAACCGAACGTCATGATCGAAGCGAACCGAGGACCGGTCGCTATAGATGCGATCGACCGTCAATGTGCCGACGACCGCGTCGCCCTCCTTGATCGGGACGCCGATCAGAGAAAAGGGCTGACCATCCGTCGGGCCCCATTCCGAGAGATCCGTCCCCTCGAAAAGCGGCGAGGCGGCGACATTCTCGACCACGAGCGGCATTTTCGTCGCCACGATCTGCCCGACGGCCCGCTCCGGAAGATGCTCGAAGAACTTTTTGGCGTTCACCTCGCTCCAACCCGACCCGACGACCACTTCCGGGTCGCCGTGCGCGTCGAGTAGAGCGATGAGGCCATGGCGCATGTCGAGAAAGCTCGACAAGAGCGCCAGCACACCAGCCAGCGTTTTCTCGAGCCGGTTGGGCGACGCCAACAGCTTAGAGATTTCGTAAATTCCGACGAGAGCAGATTCGCTCGGGTCGAACGCGCGAGCCTGAGCCGTGTTCATGCTGCTTCCAGCTTCGTATCCCATCGACGTGCCTGACGTTCCGCGGGAATCGATAGTTCACCCTGGAATGTTTAGCAACTAACGTGCCGTTACCGTGGCAAATTCTACGGCCCACCCGCGACGGGACGACGCGGACTTGCCCCGGCCTTGTCAGGCAACGCCTTGCGCGAGCTCATAGATAACCGTCCAGCCCACGTATCCGCATGGGTCGAGAATTTTTAAAATCCCCAGGTTTTCCATGGCTTCCGTTCTATTGCCGCGTTTGAGCTGGATGAAGCTCAAAGCCTTCAAAGTGTACAATGCGAACCGCTCCGCCGAGCCGGGCGCCGTTTCTTTCGGCGGCCAGGCCCTAGGGTCCAGCGGCCAGCCCGCCTGGCGGGTCGCCTCGGCGAGGCCTTGATTGGCGACCATCCAGGCGACCTCCAGATTTCCCATATAGGTATGAATCTTATAAAGGCAGTAATAAGCCGGCAGCTCATGGGGAGACAGCTCCAGCGCCTCCCGAAACAATTCGTCCGCTCGCGCCCGGTCGCTCCGATAGGCCAGGACGCCTTTTTGCAACAGTTCATTGACTGCCGGCGAGAGTTCGCCGAAGTCGACGAGGTCGTTTTCAGGGGTGAGGTCGTTCATGCCGCGCCGGCAGCAAATGTCGCGCCACACGGCCCACTCGTCCGACAGAGGCGTAGACGGCCTCCGTTAGGGACATGCGCCGCCCAACCGCCGCGCTCCGAGGCCGCCCGAGCCGGCCAATGCGCGAAAAACCCGACCGTACATCGACTAGACTCTATGATCCGCCGCGGCTCCGACGAGCTCTTCGAAGCTTCGCGTCAAAGTGTCGCGTTAGCGACAGCCAAATCCGACGCTTTCCGACATGTGTCGGGATTTGGACAGGTTCCAAACAAAGGAAACTTATCTCATAATTTCAAGTTCTTAGAAGATTGTTCCGGCATGGCATGCTTGTTGCGAACCTCGTGCCCGGACACCGCTTCCGCGACAGCGCCGGTGCAATGGCAGACGGATATGTCGCGACTGCGTTCCGCAAGGGTTTGAAACTCTTCAACTCGTGAGGAACCGAACATGGAATCTCTTTCTACTTCTACTGAAACCGTTGACGTCGGCGGGGCTGAATCGATCGACGACGTGATGCAGAAGGTGGCCGAGCACAAGGGCTGCGGCACCTCGGGTGGCAGCGGCAAGGCGAGCTGCGGCACGGCGGCTGGTGAAAACGACCTGCCGCAGGAAATCTGGGACAAGGTCAAGAACCATCCTTGCTACAGCGAGGAAGCGCATCATCACTATGCGCGCATGCACGTCGCCGTTGCGCCGGCTTGCAATATCCAGTGCAACTACTGCAATCGCAAATATGATTGCGCCAATGAGTCGCGCCCTGGCGTCGTCTCCGAGAAGCTGACGCCCGAGCAGGCCTCCAAGAAGGTTCTGGCCGTCGCGTCGACGATCCCGCAGATGACCGTTCTCGGCATCGCCGGCCCGGGCGACCCGCTCGCCAATCCGGAGAAGACCTTCAAGACCTTCGAGCTGATCGCCGCGACCGCTCCCGACATCAAGCTCTGCCTGTCGACGAACGGTCTGGCTCTGCCCGAGCATGTCGACACGATCGCCAAATATAATGTCGATCACGTCACGATCACCATCAACATGGTCGATCCGGACGTCGGCGCGCAGATCTATCCCTGGATCTACTGGGAGCATAAGCGCATCTATGGCCGCGAGGCCGCCGAGATCCTGACGAAGCACCAGATGCGCGGCCTCGAGATGCTGACCGAGCGCGGCATTCTGTGCAAGGTCAACTCGGTCATGATCCCGGGCATCAACGACAAGCATCTCGTCGAGGTGAACAGGGCCGTGAAGTCGCGCGGGGCGTTCCTGCACAACATCATGCCGCTCATCTCGTCCCCCGAGCACGGCACCGTGTTCGGCCTCAACGGCCAGCGCGGCCCGACGGCTCAGGAGCTGAAGGCGCTGCAGGACAGCTGTGAAGGCGAGATGAACATGATGCGTCATTGCCGCCAGTGCCGCGCCGACGCGGTGGGCCTGCTCGGCGAGGATCGCAGCGCGGAGTTCACGACCGACAAGATCATGGCGATGGAAGTGACCTACGATCTCGAGAGCCGCAAGGCTTATCAGACGAAGGTCGAGGAAGAGCGCCAGAAGGTCGCGGCGGCCAAGAACGCCGAGTTGGCGACGCTCGCCGGCGAGGACAATGTCGACATCAAGATCCTGATCGCCGTGGCGACCAAGGGCAGCGGCCGCGTCAACGAGCACTTTGGCCACGCCAAGGAGTTCCAGATCTACGAGCTCAGCACCCATGGCGCGAAGTTCGTCGGTCATCGCCGCGTCGACCTGTATTGCCAGGGCGGTTATGGCGAGGAGGACAGCCTCGACACGATCATCCGCGCGATCAACGATTGCACGGCGGTGTTCGTGGCCAAGATCGGCGGTTGCCCGAAGAACGATCTGCTCAAGGCCGGCATCGACCCGGTCGATGAATTCGCCTTCGAGTTCATCGAGCAGTCGGCGATCACCTACTTCAAGCGCTATCTCGACCGTGTGAAAAGCGGTGAGATCGAGCACAAGGAGCGCGGCGACGCGACTCTTCGTCAGGGCGCCTTCATCACGGCCTGACAAACAAAAGACCGGCATTCGCCAATAATCGAAGCACGAGCCGCCCAGCGGCCCGTGCTTCGGTCGAGGCCGCGGATGCATGAAGAATTCGAGTTATCGGGAGTCCACAATTCTCGAACTCAATGACGGCTCGATGGAGGAGCAAGCGAATGACCTATAAGATCGTTGCTTCGCAATGCACGTCCTGCTCGGCGTGCGAGGCGGAATGCCCCAATGTGGCGATCTCCGAGAAAAACGGAACCTTCGTCATCAATCCGAAGAAGTGCACCGAGTGCATCGGCTATTTCGATGTGCCGCAGTGCGTCGCGGTCTGCCCTGTCGATGACACCTGCGTCATCGACAACGCTCTCCCGCGGTATCAGGCGGCCGGGGGCGCGGCATGAATATCGAGTTCACTCCCGCCGCGGAGAAGTTCATCCGTCGCCTCGTCATGTTCGACGGCGGTCCGGGCTTTGGTCTCAGCCTCCATGTGTCTCCGGGCGGCTGCTCGGGCATGAGCGCGGAGTTCTCCGTCCAGCCGACCCCCCGCGAAGGCGAGCAGGTGTTCGACTTCCCGAGCTTCAAGCTGTTTCTGCCTGCGCAGAGCCGTTTGCTGCTCGATGGCGTGACGATCGACTTCAAGGAGACCGCCACCTCCACTGGCTTCTCCTTCATCGATCCCAAAGCGAAAGCCTGTGGGTGCTCCTCG
>Ga0265328_10000747_pt1 | contig 15073 bp, 24 predicted proteins | sample 41624metaG_FD_202086 | JGI IMG/M metagenome (GOLD analysis project Ga0265328, IMG submission 202086) | Rhizosphere microbial communities from Carex aquatilis grown in University of Washington, Seatle, WA, United States - 4-16-24 metaG | ecosystem: Host-associated > Plants > Roots > Rhizosphere...
CGGTATGTAGTCGCCACAACTGACACGATCGGCTGTGATGTTCCCGATCTGAGTCGAGCCGACCACGCACTCATCAATAAACAGCCAATCGCAGTCGTAGGGCTTGAGTGACTGGATAGTAGTAACGACGAGCTCCTGAAGGCCACCCCAGCCGTGCGCGTTGAAGGCACGGTCCAGGGTGGCTTTCGCTTGCGCTACCAGCTCCTCACGATGCGCGACCCAGCAGATGCGACCGCCGAGTCTTGCTGCAAGCTCGGCACCCATGGTGGTTTTTCCGCTGCCGGTCGGCGAAACCAAGCACACGTTCAACTCGTCGGACAGAATGTCTTCAACGGCCGCTAGCTGGTAGTCGCGGAGCTCAATGGGCATAGTGTGCTTTTGCCTCCGCTCGTGCTTGGTTCAGTTCAACCATCGCCGCTTCGCTGCCTACTCGGTCCGGATGGGCTTTCGGCGCTAGCTCCCGGTACCGCGCTTCGACAACGGGCATTGTTAGGGCGCCTAGTAGCTCCTTTGGGAACATCAACACGTCCCACCACGGGCGCTTCACTGGCGCATCTTGACTCGCCGGTAATGCTCCGAATGCCGAGAATGCACGCTCTAGAATCTGACTTGCACCGGCGCGCTCTATTGCTCGCAGCGCATCGACCGCCATTCCGATCGCATGAATGTTCTCGTGTACGAGCGTCCACCTGTCGCAGGCGATCATCTGCCCCGAGTGTGTCGATGTTGACCAATAGACAGCGACTCCCGGATCATCGAAACGGGTCTCGTCGGCATACGGTTGACCGTCCCTCCGCAATGGCACGTTGGTTGATACGATAATCGTGCTTGTGTGCGCACCGAGCAAACGCAGTGAATTGCGCAGCTGTTCAAGAGCTAAAACGAACCCGACCTTGTATTTCGATCGGGTACGCTTCGACACTGGGGTACGTGGCCAACCGTGTGGCCACTGCAGAGGGAAGGCGTTGGCCATTATTCGCTAGGCTCCTCGCCGTCCGAGTTCCGCTCGTCTTCGCCGTCGGTACTCTCAGGCAGCTGGTTCGCGCTCAAGTAGTACACGGGCGCCAACCGTTCGATCCGCGTGCGCACCTCATCTTCGCTCGTCTCGTGCAGCCCATAGAGCGCGCTCGGCGAGTACAAGTGCGTTTCAGCGAACAGCTCGGCGCCGTCACTGTCGGTTGACTTTTGCGGGTGCGGCACCTGCACCCGAATCATCTGCACGCCAGCAAATGATACCTCAGTCACGAGACCATGGTGCTGTCGGTGCCCCATGAGCTCGATAGTTCCCCATATCACGGCTCACCCCACGAGACGCCGACGAGCTTTCCGTCCTTGACTTCGACGCTCGTGGGTTTCTCGAGTACGATCACGTGACCGGGCAGAACCCAGAGCGCGAATGCGTGCTGACCGAATTCAGCAAACGCTTTGATGCGCGCAGCCTTGTCGGCATCAACTTCGACGATCCCGATCTCAACTGGGAACAGATAAAACGCCGTCCAGTCAGTGTCCCAGAGTGAGTCCCAGAGTGAGTCCCAGAGTGAGTCCCTGAGTGAGGCCCCGAGTGAGGCCCAGAGTGAGGCCCTGAGTGAGTCCCAGAGTGAGTCCCAGAGTGAGTCCCAGAGTGAGGCCCCGAGTGAGGCCCTGAGTGAGGCCCTGAGTGAGGCCCCGAGTGAGTCCCCGAGTGAGGCCCTGAGTGAGGCCCTGAGTGAGGCCCTGAGTGAGGCCCCGAGTGAGTCCCCGAGTGAGGCCCTGAGTGAGGCCCCGAGTGAGGCCCTGAGTGAGGCCCCGAGTGAGTCCCCGAGTGAGGCCCTGAGTGAGTCCCAGAGTGAGGCCCTGAGTGAGACCGCCTCTTTCGGCGTCTTTACCCAATGGATCTCATACTTGACCAGTGCCGGGGCCACTATCACCGAGATCGCCGACTCTGCCGCTGTCTTGTCAGTGACGGTACTAGTGGCCGCGTCGAACATCCGCTGACGGAACTGCTCGAGGGTAAGTTGCTGCTCGTCGGTTAGCTTATCGAGTTTGGCCATTACGCGAAGTCCTCGGGGCGAGTGTTGAGATCTTGGTTTTTCTCGTTCGACGATCCGTAATTGTCATCGACGATGCCCGAGCCGTCATCGTCATCAGATTGCGGCTGAGCTACCGGGGCTACCTCTCGCTCACCGTCGGCCAACGTGTACCCTTCTTCACACTCGCGAGCCGTCATTGCGCGAGGTTCTTGGAGCTGCTTCGGGGGGCTAGTGTCCGTGCGTACTTCACGCACCTGCATCAGCTTGTAATCGAACACCCGCTGGCACCTAACATCGCGGTATTCAGCTTCGTCACCAATCTCGTCCGCTAGATTGTTGATGTCCGCACTTGCCCTCGCAATGTCGGTCTCGATCGACTTCTTCTTCTTGTCCCATTCCTCCTTTTCAGTCGTCAGCATCGCTTCACTGAGCTTGACCGTGCGTCGCAATTCCTTCATTCGGCGCCCGCGATCGGTGACTTGGGCATGCGTCAACGTGCAAGGCAGACGACGATCAAAGTTGATAACTTGAACCTCGTTTGCCGGTCGCGCTCCCTTGGCCATGAGGGCTTCACCGATGGTCGCCTGCAGTGGCTTCGGTGTGTCGTTCTCTTCGTTCGGCTCCTGCTCAGCGATCGACTTCTTTTTGCCCTTGCTTGGCTTGGGCTTTTGCGTGCCGTCTTTTTTGTTGGTGGGTGTGGTGGTCTTCGTTCGTGCCATTGGTGTCAGGTCTCCTTAGTTTCAGTTTTTCGGACAATAAGCGCGCAAAATGGGTCTCAGTCGGAGTAACGAGCGACATTCCGTCCGGTGTCACACAGTCAGCAGCCATCGACTCGACTTGTACAGTTTCGACAAATCCGTGACGTCGGCAGAACGCGAGCGCGTCAGCGTCCCACGCCGGATCTGACTCGAGTATGTCTTCCAGCGTGCGCAGGATGCGACGGTTCGTCATGGGTTTCACTGCAGCACCGCCAGTCGTGCTCGTTCGCTCACTTCACGCTTGCGCAGACCATGAGCACGGAATCCGATGATTGAGCGCCCTGTGGTGCGCGCGCATAGGCCGCACCGTGAGCAGTTGATACTCGAGTCGCGCTCGGCAGCACATACAACCACGCGCCTGTCTTCGGGCGTGCGCAGCTCGTTCAGCGCATCAACGGGCAGCACCACCGCGACGGGCCCGTACTGCGAGAGGTCGTCAGCTTGCGCCAGATTGTCCGCGGATAGGTTGATCGTCAGCCCGTGCCGAGTCGCATCAATCGCCGCCTCGAGGCCGATCGAAGTGGTCCACTTGTGAGTGAATCCGAATCCGCGTTTGCCATGGTTGGCGTCAACGAGGCAATCGAGCGCGACATGGTCGATATCGTCACCAACACCAGGCAGATCGCCAACCTCGGCGTATCTCCACAGCTGGCGGTGCGGCAACTGAGCAATGAAGCAGCAGAGCTCAATCCAGTCGACCCCGAGCCGCTCAACGTCGCGCCACTTGTTGCGCAATATGTGTGACTCACCGAAGCAACCCGCGTTGAAGTGTGAACAGCTCGGTGGGCAGGTGGACGCCGTGACGGCCACCGACGGAATCGGCCCAAGCTTCGAATTCTTCGACCGCTCGTTGATGATCACCCGTAGCGGGCTGGCGGTCGGAAGTCCTTTGCGATGGTCGGTGACCGGTGACTTACCCTTAGTCCGACAGGTGACGCAGTCCTGGTACAAGTGGCCGGGACTGCGCCCCGTGAACTCGACCATGGGCTGCTTGCGCCAGCACTGGTTGCAGCGCCTCACAGCTCCACCCCGCCGACCAATAAACTGGACCGTCCAGAATACTCAGTCCAAAGCAGTCCAATCGAGACCCCGGCGCTAGAACCGGCGCAGTATAAATGCCGCTTGAATTCACTGCATGAGAACCGGGTGCCGCATTCAGGTTCTAGTGGGCTAACGCTCTTGGGGGTTCGATTCCCCCTCTTCGCACCACCCTGGACGGGTTGTCCAGGAAACTTGTCCAGGAAACTCAGACAGCCGCGGCGCGCTTGGCAGCAGCCTTGGCCATTGCCCTCGAGCCCGCCCGAGCACTGGTCCGCATGTAGCGAGCCGTGGTGGACATGTGCAGGTGCCCCAGTACGTACTGAACGCCCGTGATGTCCCCGTCGCTTTGCTCGAGTAGGTGGGTACCACCCGCCGAGCGCATGTGTTGTGGGCAAAGCCGGTTGGCCTTGTGCTTCGGCATCTTGGCCTCGAGCGCAGCCGTCAGCAGAACCCGCTTGTACCGGTGTCGGCCGAAGATGAGGCCATCGCCCTCGAGATGCAGAGCCTCCAAGGCCCGCACGCACTCCGGTGGCAGGTCGATCATGCGTTCGATCCCGATCTTGTCGTGCTCCTTGGGGATCCACCAGTCGGTGCGCCCTGGTGACCACGTGACGCCGAGCTTGGCCACGTTCAGCACTTCGGGCCGCAGAGCGAGATAGTAGCCGAGCACAAAGCGAGCTCGTATCGGGTAGCGATTGCCGAGAGCATCGCGCCTCGACCATTCGGGAAGCGCGGCAATCAAACGAAGTATTTCCTCGGGGCTGTGCTCGTCCGCAGCGCACCGACGAGCCTTCGAGTAGCGCGTGCCCTTCGCGCGCACTGGCACACTCGGCACAGCGAACGGTGCAGATATGTGACCATGCTTGTGCGCATAGGCCACCAGCTGCCGGTAGCACGAGAATTCTTTGCGCACGGTCTTGGCCTGCACCTTTGCCAATCGTTTCGCAAGCAGGCGTTCGAAGGCTTCGACAGACCACGCCGCGGTCGTCGGCATCTCGGTTTCGAGTGCGTAGATGTAGAGCTCGCACGTCTCGCGAGTGGTCGCGCGCAGCACGCCCACCGTTGACGCTAGCCATTGCGCACCAACCTTAGAGGTTGACTTGCCTTCAATGACTGGTGAGCGCCCTGCTTGGTGTTCGCGTTCTGGCTCAAGTGTGCCAGCGAGGGCTGCGAGGTATTTCTCGAGCGCTTTGCTTTGAGCCTCGCTTCTATCGTACGTGCCAAGTCCGAGGTCGAAATCCCGTCCGTCGTCGAGCGTGAAGAGCACCTCGTACGGTCTGTCTCGTCGTTGTCTGATGCGGTACGGCGTATCGAGTTTCGGGCGACCCATTGCTCAAGCTCCTCGACGGCAAACAGCAAACGACCGATCTGATACTCGGTCAAGTGACCGCGCACGAGTCGCTTGAAGGTGCGGACACTGACGCCGCACATGCTGGCAGCGTCCGTCTGATTGACCAGTTTCATAGCTTGGCAACCCTGCGCAGCTGAGCAGGGGTTGCTGGTTGTTCAAACCAGTCCGGATCGATCTGAAGGCGCTCTTCGTAAATCTTGCGCCACTGGTACACCGGAAGTCGGTTGCCACCGATATGCCGAGTAATTGTGCCCTGTTGCGATTGCTTGGCGATTCTACGAGCCAGCGCACGGATGCCACCGTAGCGCACCGCAATCAACAGCAGCTCAGTGGCGCCTCTGCTGGGGGTTGATGCCGTCATGGGTGGCGAGGCTGATACCAATTGGTAATCTTGTCAATTGGTAATTCGCAATTGGCGACTGGCGGTTGGCAATCTACAATTGGGCCATGAGGTTCCCAACCCTTGACGCCGATACCAGCTGTCATCATGATTGCGCAACATGGTACGGGGCAAAACAGCTGCATTGGATTGCGCAGACGCGTTTGGGGCGAACCTTTCAGCCGCGCGACGCGCAAGAGGTATTAGCCAGCGCGATTTGTCCAGCATGTCTGGTATCAGCTCAGCCGCGATATCTCGATACGAAAGCCATGATCGAAAGTCGGCCATCTCGTTATCTGTCGTGTTGACGCTGGCGCGTGCATTACGCGTGCACATAGCGTGGTTGCTGCTCAACGAGGGTCCGCGCGATCTAGACGCACCCATGATCGCGATTCAGATCGACGCCACCACGCCCAAGCGACTCCGTGAGCTTGCCGATCAACTCGAGTCCGGTTTCGTTACCCCGAAGAGCGACGGCTGATAGCTCGTTAGCCGCCGCGGCGCAGTACTCGGCGGTCCCGAGCACATAAAGCACGATCCGTTGTCGGATGGTAGCCGTGAGCAAGCTACCAGTCTGCAATTGTACAGTGGTCAGGGACAAGTCAGGGTAATCCATAGTTGCACTCCGGACGGCACAGGCGCGTCCAACATAACCACAATTCGATCGATCGATCGATACCAGTTGACAGAGTTACCAATTGGTATCACCGTGGTGACCGGGTCCGGGAGAAGTCCAGGCCCAGAAAGGTCACCATGAGATCACCCGATAAACCCCCTTCACCGGTGCTCGTTATTGCATCGGACTTACTCGCGCAACGTGCCAAGAGGCTCTTAGACCAGCTCGCCTGCGGTACCTGGCAAGCCGGTGCCGACCTGCGCGCCGCACTCGACGCTTACTACGCGGTGCGCGAAAACGGCATTGTCACAGACGCCATCAACTCGTCAGACGAAGCGGCCCCAGAGACTATGCGGGGCGCATCATGACCGTGTCCACCTCACCGCTCACGGATCTAGAGCAACAACAGATGGGCGAAGAATTACGCGCAGCATGGCCGCAGGTATCAGCGCCCAATATCTCAGTACTCGCCGAGTCGAAGATCGCTGAACAGTTCGCTGTTGACACGGCCGCGATCGAATCGGCTAAGGCTCGTTACTCGACCGTCGATGCTAACACCAAAGACGGGTACGCTCTGGCCATTGAGGGGCGTGCACTTTTTCGTGACACGCGCATCGGCATCGACAAGCGACGGAAGGAACTCAACGCTGACGCGAACGCGTACACGAAGCGCGTCAACAGTGTCGCGAAGCAACTGACCGAACTTGTAGCGCCGACTGAAGATGCACTGAACGACAAGATCCACAAGGTGGACGAGGCCAAGGCCCTGACCAAGCAAGCCGAGCGTGAAGCCGCCGAAGCTGCCGAGCGTGCGCGTCTACGTGAAGAGCAGGAAGCCGAGCGCGCCCGCATGGCAGAAGAGCGCGAGGCTATCGAGCTCGAAAAGAAGGCCCTCGCAGACCTACGCGCGAAGCAAGAAGCCGAGCAGCAGGCACGACAGGAAGCCGAGGAGCTCGAGCGCAAGGGCAGGGAAGAGGCCGAGCGCAAGAGGCTGCAGGAATACGCCGCCCGCATGACACTGCTGGCGCGTCTGCACAACACCGGCATGCCCGGGTGTGCCTACGACGACACGTGCGCCGCCACTGCCGAGCTCACACGCGCACCGATCCCAGAGTTTGCGGACATGCCCCTGCAACGCCTCGAGTCGCTGACAGTGACGAAGGAGCTTGCCGCAAAGGAGCTACGCGACGCCAGGGCACGACGCGAGCAGACCGAACGCGAGCAAGCCGAAGCCGAAGAACTCAGGAAGGCACAGGCGCGAGCCGAAGAGCAACGACGGCTCAACGCAGAGCGCGCCGAGCTCGACAAGCAACGTGCGCAGCTCGAGACCGAAAAGCGACGGCAGAGGGAGCACCGATTCGGTCTGCTCATTCGCTTAGTGAACCTCACACCCGACTATCCGCCGGAAGTACTGTGGACCAACACCACGAGCAACAACGTCGAGGTTGACGACGAGGTCAAGGAACCGTTCGCATCGATGGCAATCAGCGAACTCGAATCGCTTGTCGGTCGCCTCGAACTGGCGTGGAAGCAAGAGCTAGAAGCACGCAGGGCGAGCGAAACCGAAGAGCGCCGTGTTGCCGAGCTCGAGCGCAAAGCGGCACTCGAAAAGCGGCGCGAAGCACTGCGCCCAGATTGCGAGAAGCTCCGTATCTACGCGGAGTCAATTCGCACCGTGCCGATCCCCGAGTTCAGCGACGACGCGGACGTGACGGGCACTATCAACACAACGATCGACGCTTTGCTCAACATCGCAGAAGCACTTGATAAGGCTGCCGACGCTATTGACGGGAGCTCGAGCAATGCCGCTAGCTGACGGAATCCACGAAGACATCACTTGGGACGAGTACAACGCCGAAGAGGCGATTCGCATCTCGTCACTGGTCAATATGTCGGTTTCCCCAAAGTACTACCGCTGGTGCCAGCTACACCCCAAGGACTCGGAGGCCCTGCGGTTCGGGCGCGCCGTGGATCTAGCCGTGTTCGAGCCTGAGTTGTTTGGCTCACAGTATGTGCGCTGGACCGGTCACGACGCGGCGGGAAATAAAGTCATCAAGCGCGGTCACTACTGGGAGGACTTGCAGGCGATTGCGGGCAACGACGGGCAAGAGATCATCGACGAAGACGACTATCAGTTGGCGCTCGAGATCCGCAAGGCCGTGTGGGGCGACCCGTTAGGCAAGACGTACCTGCACCAAGGGCACCAGCAAGTCTCACTCATCTGGCACGACACCGAGACGGGCTATCGGTGCAAGGCGCGGCTCGACTGGCTATCACTACGGGCGGCCCTGGTGGATCTCAAGACCGCGCGCAGTGTGTTGCCGCGTAAGTTCCAACGCGACGGCTCCGAGCTCGAGTATCACGTCAAAATGGCGTGGTACTCGGACGCCCTTGATATCCTCGGTAGGCCAGCGTCCGAAGTTGTGCTGCTTGCCGTGGAGAAGACCGGGCCGCTCGACGTGGTGTGTTTCGATCTCGACGACGAAACGCTCGCCGTCGGTCGGTTCGAGTATCGACGCTGGCTCGATGAGTTGCGCGCGTGCATCGACACCGACACGTGGCCAGGTATTGCGCGCGGCAAGAAAGTGCGATTCGAGATCCCGCGGTACAAGCGCCACGACTTCGACAACCTCGACATAGCCCAACTGAACAACGAGGCCCAAGGACTGGAGATGTTGACATGACCCACGACACACAACCGTGCCCACCACCTGACCACATAACGGCGGACAGGACGCTGGACGCGCTGCGGTCGCCTACGATGTCGCAACGGGCCGCGCTGGCCCTGCTGACGTTCGGGCAGGCTGACGCGTTTCCGCTCACCACCAACCACAAGACGACCATTGGTACACCGATTGCTGAGGAAACAGCACATGAGTGACCTCAAACTGAAACCGTGCCCCAAGGCCTTCGACGACTTCTACCGATCGAAGTTCTTCACCGGCGACGACCTCGTGGGCAAGAAACCGATTTACACCATCGTGCAGTTCTACCAGACCGAGTTGAAGCCCGAAGAAGACGGGGAGGCGCAAACGGTCATCGTGGCGAAGCTGAAGGAAACGCCACTGATGCTCAAAATAAACTACACCAACGCGTGCTGCTTGAAGGCCATGTTCGGAGCCGAGTTCCGCATGTGCGAGGGCAAGCGCATTGTCATCACCGCAGAGCGTGAACGCGTAGGCAACGAGCAGCTGAACACCGTGCGCATCTACGGCAGTCCAGATCTGAAGGAAGACGTTCACGTTGAGATCAAGATGCCGTTTCGCAAGACCCCCGTGAAGCGCACGTTGAAGGCGCCGAATCAGCAGCAGGGTTCACAGCAACAGCCCGCGACGCAATCCTCACAGAAAGCGCCCACCACACGCAACGACGACCCCGACAACTACGACCGGAGCGCATAGCACCCCCATGGATCACCCATCATTTCCGCCCACATTGCTCACGTTCGAAAAGTGGCGCGTCTTTGAAGACCTGTCGGTTTGCCACGACGGTGAGCTGATACTGGACCGTGAAGGCGAGCCACTCAGGCAGATAGTGGGACGCGGCAAGGTCATCTTCGCCGTGCACCTACGAGACGCAGCTGTGGCCCTACGCAGGGAATCGCAGACCGTTGATACCCGCACTACAGCGCAGTCAGCGCCCAGCCCCCTCTGACAGCTGACCGCGCTCAACGCCCCGAGGTTTTCGAAGAGCTTCGGGGCGTTGTTTTATCCGGCCTCGCGAACAATCAACACGCGGATGTAAATAGTTTATTGTTTTTCTAAAAACTGTGCTATAACAGTTGAGTCAGCAAGGGAGACACACCATGGCAAACCAAAACACCGCACAGAAAATCGAATCAGAAGACGCACGGATCGACGCATTCGAAAATGAGATCATCCAGACCGAGCCCACCTTAGACCAGCAAAAGGCTTTCAACAAGATGCTTGACGGCATGCAGTACACGACGACCCTGTTGCTTGCTCTCGAGACCTGGATGACGAACGTGGGAGACGAGGAGGGATCCCGCATGGTTGCGCAACTTACCAGCCGCATGGCTCGCCACGAGGCAGAGACGATCTGACCGTTAGTCGGCCCTTTCAGCTCGCGACAACGGTTGCGGGCTGTGGGGGCGCGATAAGCGCCGAGAAGCAGGGAGACAGACCAATGACCAATTACGCTTTAGTCAACACGATGAACCAAACCGAAGGCAGTTTTGGAAAGATCTACAGCAATCTTGCCCGAGAACATGAAGCTCAGCAAAAAGCAGCACTGCGAGCTCACGAGGCGAAGTCCGCCAACCTATATCCACCATGCCGTGACGAGGGAGCGGAATTGGACAGCAAAATCGTGTATGCCGACGACCACCCCGGTGACGCCGATGCGCGCCGGATAGCCGATGATGCCATCGACGCGTGGAACTCTACTCACCCGATCAACGAGCGCGTCGCATCGAGATCCGACAGGTTCTTGCGCAAATAATTACCCGACATCCCGTCCAGGCTCGCCTCTGAAACAAGGGCGGGCTTGGGGCGTTAGGAGGACCGTGACATGACCCTATTGACGCTCCACTGGATCGCTAGCACCCGCACTACCGCATATGCCACGTATTTTCGCTGGTTTTTCAAGCGCGAGCGCGGGCAGTACTACCGGGTGCGAATTGCGGACGCGCTAAATAAAACTGACGCGCCCTGGGAGCTCCTAGACCACGCTGGCGTGCCGTCCTCTGATCCGGTGTCACACGTCACCATGAGACACACTCAACACACCCTATTTATGAAAGCTGTGCCATGAACGCTAATAACAACCAAATTGTGAGCACTACCGCAATAGAAATCCGAAACAACTGCTGTCTCATCAAGTACGGGCTCGACCGGATCATCGAGCGACTAGATCGAGTCGCCAGTACCGATGACTTGGAGCTGTGCCTCGAGGCGACGAACGAGCTCCTGCAGGTCACGGTCATGGTCAAGGACAGCGTTGACCTGGCCAGTGGAGCGTCTGCTGTCACCTGCGCAAGTCCGACGTTGCGTCCAGAGGAAGCCCCATGAACCTCCAATACACCCAGCCCGAAGCAGACATCACTGAACTGGAATGCAAGGAACGCGGTGCGCGCCTCGAATGTGATCGACTTGAATCTCAAATTTTTGCATCGATAGAGAGACTATTGTCGGTACTCGAGCAAAATACAGGTAACCATGCCGATCAAGACTAAGAACCACATCCCCCGGGCCATCAGCGCGGCCCTGGACTGTCCCCCTGGTCACACCCTACAGGTAGACGCCGAGAATATCGTACGCTCATCCCTGGACCGACACCACACGCGCCGCGCTGCAGCTATCGAGCTCGGGTTCAGTGACGCGACGTTCAGCGAATTGCTCAAGCGTCACCCGGAACTGCTCAGTGAAGTAGAGTGACGAGCATCGGTCGCAACACGACTGCGGCCGATGCCATCATTCCGAGCAGCACCACGACAGCAGCAATCATGATACCCGGACCTCGCACCGTGACCATGCCCGCGTGAACGCTGATTGGCCGCGTCACAACTGAGTTAGGCTCTTCATCGCTCATGCTGCTCAGCTTGTCCCGTCGCGAGTGAGGTGGGGGCATATCGGATAGCATTGCCGGGCAGTCCGGGTCAGTGTCAGCCTCTTTGTCGCCCGTCCCATCAATCATGCACGGCAGACGACGGACCTGCTGAGTGAGTGACATGACTTGAGTCGCAAGGTGCAGGTTCGCTTTTTTCAACTCATGAAACGAGTCTTGCAGGTCAGTGATCGCGCGCAACATCTTGCCTAAATCGACCATCTCATCTTGAGTCATATCGAGCCTTTCATCAGCACGTCACAATCAATCACGTGTTGCAGTGGCCGCCCCCAGTTCCACGACCACGGCCCGCGCTTGCTCGTGATCTCGTTATCGTGAGCTCCACCGCCGGCGAGCTCGACTTGCTTGGTGTCATCGGGGTCACTGATGCAAAACGCTACATGGTCGTTCGGTTTGCCGTCGTTAGCCCAATGCAGCAATGAGCCAGCAGTAGGTGGGGTACCTGACGCTGAGTAACGCACGAGCGCCCCCTTATCGCGAGCAATCTGCAACACCCAAGCGATGGCCATCCCGCTCTTGTACGGGCACCGCAGCAGCTCGTGATCGACCCGGCAGTGACGCCAGACACCTAACGCGAACATGCCGCAGTTCGTCGCGATTCGAACCGCCTGCTCAGGATCGTCACCCGGAGCGCACACGAGCGCGGCAAGCTCGTCACGTCGATTCGACAGCGAGCAACCAACGTAATCGCGCACGGTGCCGATGATGAGCCGTTGGTTCTCGCCCCAGATTTCGGACAGGTCGGTCACGCTAACCTCAGGGACAGATCATCAAAGTACGCAGTTCCGCGCGCCGTTGCTGGGCAGTAGCAGGATATGGTTGCTTTGCCGTCTAGCGGCGCGATGAATTGCACGGACGACTGTGCGTACACGGCGCCAATCGATAGAGTTGTGGGCCACGTTATCAGGTCGGTAGTAGCGGTGTTTTGCACGCGAAGTCGCCCCGCGTGCACGCCGTCGCCTCGCGCCCAACCGCTTAGCTCATACACCTGATTTGGCACTAGCCCTAGTACCGTCTGGGTGATTCGAGTGTCTACCGACACGCCAGCAATGAGCTTGATCGCTACCCTACGACTCGTGTCTTCGTGTACTTCTCGCGGTACGGTTGTGCGCGCCACCGCCCCGTCGCTGGCTGTGGCCGTCCAGTAGCATGTGAGCGTCGGGGATCCGATCGGTATCGATTCAAAACTCCCGTTAGGCAGACACTCGAAGGACTGATCAAATATCAAACCCTCTTGCGTCAGTACTAGCTGGTCCATCGTGCCGTCGAATGTAAACAGCTCATAGTGCAGTGTCGCCTGGTCAGGCAGGCCCGAGGCAAGCGCGTACACCCTCCCGTTATGCTCGCAGAGTGACCAGTCAGCAAGCTGCCCGATCGCTCCGCTGGTACCCGCAAAGGGTTTTCCGTTAATCTCACTGTACTGTTGCACACAAAAACCGTCCGTCGATTGATGCCACGGTCCGAACAAACTGTCAGCCTCGAACCTCCACATGTTATTATTTATGATCGTGTAGTAGCCAGCAGCATCGATGCGTGGCGTTGACCACGCATAATATTTGCCGCCCTTCGACTTGTACAACATCGGTGCTGTCATGTTGTGTAGCAGTGGATTTGTTACACTCGGCAGCAGCGGATTTCCTTCGAAAGGAATCCAGGTGTGTCCGCCATCCACGGATGTAGTCAGCCCGCACTGATAATGTACGTCGGTGTCCGGGTATCCGTCGTAGAATAGATACATCGTGCCCCGCTCGACATACAGAAATGAATTACCTCCGATATTATGATTCCACGCTCCGACGCCGCCCGCTATTGCAACGTGGCTCGCAAACTTGACCCAGAATAACCCATCCACCGATCGCCACAGATCCAGATCTGCGTTGTTAAATGTGACGGACCAATAGTAATCTGTTTCGAGATCGTGCGCTAAGCACGGTCTGTAGTTCCAGCCATCGATAACTGGCCCTGGATATCTGACCCAATTTTTGCAATCGATCGACTCAGCATACCCGACGCCGTGCGTTCCGTCAGAGCCTGGGGCGGTGTCCCAAAGTTTGAACACCTTGTCTGCGCCGTGAATTAGCTTAGGGTTGCTCTCACACAGCAGATTGGGTTCCCCTCTCGCCTCCCCGCCGATTACATCCTCCAGCACCACACCCTCTGCACGCCAAACACCGGGCGTTAGCCTGCTAGACTGTGATATCTGGAAGTCAGTAGCAGCCATATTCAGCACAAATGCGTGCGCTACGTATCCAGGCCACGCCCGCGCCGCCGTCGGGAAACTGATCGCACACTTTCCAGCATCTAGTGAGCTGTCTATGAGCGGCGAGGTACTTGCTTGAGCTTTCCGAAATCCGTCTAAATATACGATAACTAGACCCGTCGTAACCGAAAATGTTGCACAGATGTAGTGCCAAGCATTGGTTGTAACGCCCGTGAGCGGCACCCTGGTCCCGCCGGTTGAGCCGAAATAGTAGATACTAATAGTGCCGTTATTCGCTGTCCCACCATCGTGACACAAGAAAACAGACTGTGTTCCGTTAGCATTTCCGAGCTGTAAAACGCACTCGTTTTTTCCGTTAGTCCAGATGCTATCATCAGTGATTTTGACCCAAGCGCCGATGGTTATTTCTGCCGGGTTGAATGCATCGCGCAATTTGTCGGAATAGATCGCCGTCGAGGCAATTGGCAACACGGTATAGAGAGCCGCTGTCTGCCCGTCGCCAATACCTGCCTGCGCCAGCGTGACATTGCTGTACGTGCCGTTTGAATTCGTCGGGCTGCTATCCGTTGCGGTGGTTCCTCCTGACGCTTCATTTTGCTGCCAATACCCGATCAGAGCATTGCCGAATAAGGCTTGAATCTTGTCAGAATACGTGCCGATTTGCAGCAGGAGACCTCGACTGAACTTCGTGCCAGCGCTATCGGTGACCGTGACCACTACCATACCAGTATTTCGCGCCGTCGGCGTGCCGCTGATGACACCGGTGGACGCGTTGATCGCGAGCCCAGCGGGAAGCCCCACCGCTGCAAACGTGAGTGGCGCGACGGCTCCCGTCATGGTGATTTGCTGCGTATACGTGAGCCCAATCGTGCCACCGGCGAGGACAGTCTGGTCGATGTTGGGAACTGCTTGCTGCACATTGCCACCGCCACCGCCACCGCCACCGCCAGTAGCCGACTTTCCAGGTGGACCAATCGGACCCCTGAGACCTCGTATCCCCTGTGGACCGCGCTCGCCTCTTAGATTCGCCATTGCTGCTCGCCTTCCTAGTTACTGTTCGTATCTCGTTGAGTGTCTCGTATGGGTTAGGTAACGAGAGCCAGTGCCGCCTG
>Ga0265328_10000748_pt1 | contig 15070 bp, 12 predicted proteins | sample 41624metaG_FD_202086 | JGI IMG/M metagenome (GOLD analysis project Ga0265328, IMG submission 202086) | Rhizosphere microbial communities from Carex aquatilis grown in University of Washington, Seatle, WA, United States - 4-16-24 metaG | ecosystem: Host-associated > Plants > Roots > Rhizosphere...
GGAGGTTGACACGACTCGCTACGTTCGGGCGGCGCATTCCCGAGCCACACTTCGCGAAAGGCCCGCTCCGGCGGGCCTTTTCTCGTATGGGGCGGCTGTAACATTCTGTAAAAAACCGTGACTGGAGCCCCGCCGCGCCGCGGACTATCCTGCGCCGGCGCCGATCGGCCACAATTCCGCGCGACGAGGCGCGCCGCCCGTCTTCCCCGGGAGTGAAACGGACTTTCATGACATCGCGTCGACCGACGAGGATGCAGACGACGCTCGGCGCCGCAGTGGCGCTCACAGGCGTCGGCGCGCATAGCGGCCTTCCGTCGCGTCTCGTCCTGTCGCCCGCCGACGCGGGCTCGGGAATCGTCTTCACGCGGCTCGGATTCGCGGACGACAAAGACGCGCCGCTGCGCGCTGTGGCGGGCAATGTCACCTCGAGCGATCTCTGCATGCGCCTCGGCGCCGGCGAAGCCTCGGTCTCGACGATCGAGCATTTGATGGCGGCGTTGCGCGGCCTCGGCGTCGACAATGTCGCGATCGATGTGGATGGGCCCGAGATACCGGCCATGGACGGCTCGGCGGCGGGTTTTGTCGAGGCGATCGACGAGGCGGGAATCGTTCCGCTGCGCGCGCCGCGCCGCCATCTCGAGATTCGCGCGCCGGTGCGCGTCGCCGACGGCGCCGCCTGGGCGGAGCTCGCGCCTGCGCCCGCGGGCGGCTTCCATATGGATGTCGAGATTTCCTACGCCGCTGCGCCGATCGGCCGTCAGCGGCGGCGGATGCGTTTGACGCAAGCGAGCTTTCGCGCCGAGATCGCGCGCGCGCGCACCTTCGGCTTTCTCTCCGATGCGGAGCGTTTGTGGCGCGCGGGCAGGGCGCTCGGCGCCTCGCTCGACAATACGATCGTGATCGCGGACGGGCGCGCGCTGAATCCACAGGGGCTGCGCTTTTCCGACGAATTCGTCCGCCACAAAATGCTCGACGTGCTCGGCGACCTCGCGCTCGCGGGCGCGCCGATCATCGGCGCCTTCCGCTCCTATCGCGGCGGCCACAGGCTCAATCTCGCTCTGGTCGAAACGCTGCTGGCGACGCCCTCCGCCTTCGCTTTGGTCGGCGGCGAGGAAAGGCCGCGGACGCCCGGTCCCGCACGCGTGGGCGCGGCTCGCTGAATCCGCTGCGCCTGGGCCGCTGATTCGCGCCGATGCGCGAACTCCCGCGACATGAAGGGGATCGTCGACGCGCCTCGCCGCGTCACACTAGAAATCCGCCGTGAACTCGGCTATATGACGAAAAAATTTCTTCCGTTCGCCATGCAGAAGCGGCCCGCCCGGCGAACGGATCTTCCGCCGGAGTCCGCCTCTCTATGTCGTTCGACCCGATCAGCCACATTCCTCTGTCGTTTCTCGCCTGGGCCGCGCAAATGGTCGCGTTTCACGGGATCGGATACGCGTTCGAATGGTGCGATTCGACGGGCCGGCTGAGGCGCTTCAAGGTGCGTTCGCTCGATCGCATGAGCTATCGCGAGCTGCTGCCGCGCGTGCTGCTCAATCAGACGGCGATTCTGCTGCCCTGCATGCTGGCGATGGAATATTTCGGCCTCGCCTTCGTCGGCGCGCCGCAGATTTCCTGGACGGCGGCGATCCTCTCGCTGGCGGCCATGACCGTCGGCCACGACATCGTGCAATATGTCGCGCATCGCCATCTCCTGCATCATCCGGAGCTGATGAGCCGGCTCGGCCATGCGTTGCATCACACGACCGGCGCGAGCAAGGCGATCAGCGCCTGCTATCAGTCGGCCGCGGATTTCTTCTTCGAGATCGTGCTGCCCTATCTCCTGCCGCTGGCGCTCGTCGGCGGCGGCGGATCGGATGTCGCCTTCCATACGGTCGTCCCCGCGCTCGGCGCGCTCGGCGGGCTCTATGAGCATTCGGGCTATGATTTCGGCGTCGCCTTCCGCAATCGCCGAGCGACGGGATGGCGCAAACGGCTCGATGCGGTCCTCGACCAAATGACCTCGAGCAGGGCGCACGGCTATCACCATACGCGTGGCAATGTGAGCTTTTCCGACGGATTCGGCAGCCCCAGCCTCTGCGACACGATCTTCAGGACGCGCTGGGATCTCGTGCCCGAGCGGGTGCGGCGGAGGGAGCGGGCGGCGGCCCCGACGGGCTGACAGCCTCGAGGACGTCTCGACGCCATAATCTCGCCCGATCCGACACGTCTCTTCGGAATCCGGGGACGGCGCGCTCGTCGCATGTTCCCGAGTGGCGCCTTTCGGCGAATTGGTCTAGAGAACGCGAATGCGAACGTCCCGCGAGGCCGAACCCATGTCGATTGCCAGATCGTTCCGACTCTCCGCCGCGCGCGCGGCCCTGGCGGCGGCCTTTGTCGCGGCGCTGCCCGCGGCGCCGGGACGCGCCGATATTCTGGATAGCATCACGAGCGGCTTCGGGCTGTTCTCGGGCGAGAAATACAAGACCGAGATTCTGCCCGATATTCCCGCCGAGGACATCTATAATCAGGGCCTCGCCCGCATGGAGGCGCGCGATTACGAGAACGCCGCCAAGAAGTTCGGCGAGCTCGAGAAGCAATATCCCTTCTCGCAATGGGCCCGCAAAGGCCTGCTGATGCAGACCTTCGCGCAATATCAAAAGCCCGCCTATGACGACGCCGTCGCCTCGGCGCAGCGCTATATCGGCCTCTATCCGACCTCGCCGGATACGCCCTATATGTATTATCTCGCTGGAATGTCTTACTATAATCAGGTTCCTGCGGTGATGCAGGATCAGGAGACGGCGGAGAAGGCGCTGGCCATCTTCTCCCAGCTCGTCGAGAAATTCCCGAAGTCCGAATATGTGACCGACGTCAAATACAAGATCCAGGTGGCCCGCGATCAGCTCGCCGCCAAGGACATGATGGTCGGCCGCTTCTATCTGACCCGCAAGAATTATGCGGCGGCGGTCAATCGCTTCCATGACGTGCTCGCCAAATATCAGACGACCCGCCACGCCGAGGAGGCGCTGTATCGCCTCACCGAGGCCTATTTCGCCATGGGCGTCGTCAATGAGGCGCAGACGGCGGCGGCCATTCTGGGGCATAATTTCCCCGATTCGTCCTGGTACAAGGATGCGCATACGCTGCTCGCGACGGGCGGCGTCGCGCCCGAGGAACATCAGGGCTCCTGGCTCTCCAAGATCGGCAAGACGCTCGGCGCCAGCTGAGCGTCCGCGAGGGCGAGCCGAGGGAGCCGGAAGAGTAGAGCGCGCGCATGCTCGTCCGTTTGTCCATTCGCGACATCGTCCTCATCGACAGGCTCGATCTCGAATTCTCGTCCGGCCTGACGACGCTCACCGGCGAGACCGGCGCAGGCAAATCCATCCTTCTCGACGCTTTCCTGTTGGCGCTGGGCGCGCGCGGCGACGCCTCGCTCGTGCGCGCCGGCGAAGAGCAGGGGCAGGTGACTGCGGCATTCGATCTGCCGCGCGCGCATCCGGCGCTCGTCACGGCGCGCGAATTCGGCCTCGACGCGGAGGACGAGCTGGTGTTGCGCCGCGTGCAGACGAGCGACGGCCGCACGCGCGCCTTCGTCAACGACCAGCCGGCGAGCGCCCAGGCGCTGCGCGCGATCGGCGCCTCGCTCGTCGAAATCCACTGCCAGCACGACGATCGCGCATTGGTGGACCCGAGCGCGCATCGGGCCCTCGTCGACGCCCATGGCGGGCTCGGCGACCAGGCGGCCGAAGTGCGCGAGCTTCATGTGGCCCTGCAGCGGGCGCGGCGCGAGCTCGCCGAAGAGGAGGCGCGCGTCGCCAAGGCGCGCGCCGAGGCCGATTATCTGCGCCACGCCAGCGCCGAGCTCGAGGGGCTGGCGCCGCAGCCGGGCGAGGAGGTCGCGCTCGCCGAGCGCCGCCAGGCCATGCAGCGCTCCGAGAAAGTGGCGGGCGATCTGCGCGACGCGCTCGCGGCTTTTTCCGGCGATCATTCACCGGCCGGCGAGATCGCCTCCGCCGCCCGTCGTCTGGAGCGGCGCGCGACCCAGGCGCCGCAGCTGATCGAGCCGCCGGCCAAGGCGCTCGCCCAGGCGCTGGACGCGCTCTCGCTCGCCGAGCAGGCGTTGGAGCAGGCGCTCCGCGACGCTGATTTCGACCCACGCGAATTGGAGCGGATAGAGGAACGGCTGTTCGCCCTGCGCGGCGCCGCGCGCAAGCATCAGACCAGCGTCGACGCGCTGCCCGCGCTGGCCGAGCGTTTCGCCGCCGATCTCGCCGCGCTGGACGCCGGCGAGGCGCGCATAGTGGCGCTGAACGAGGCTGTGGCCAAAGCGCAGGCCGCCTACGCCAAGGCCGCCGAGCGCCTCTCGGCGGCGCGGCGCGCGGCGGCGAAAAAGCTCGACGTTCTGGTCGAGGGCGAGTTGAAGCCGCTGAAGCTCGAAGGCGCGCGTTTCCGCACGGAGATCGTCAGCGATCCCGAGACGGGCGGCCCGGATGGATATGATCGCTTGGAGTTCTGGGTGCAGACCAATCCGGGCTCGCGGCCGGGGCCTCTGGTGAAGGTCGCCTCCGGCGGCGAGCTCGCGCGCTTCATGCTGGCGCTGAAAGTCGTGCTCGCCGACCGCGGCTCGGCGCCGACTTTGGTCTTCGACGAAATCGACACCGGCGTCGGCGGCGCGGTGGCGGACGCCATCGGCCAGCGTCTGGCCCGCCTCGCCGAGCGCGCGCAAGTGCTCACCGTCACCCATGCTCCGCAGGTGGCGGCGCGCGCGAGCCGTCATTTGCGCATCGCCAAGAGCGCCGTGAAGGGCGCCGCCGGCAAGGCGAAAGACAGGGTGGCGACGCGCGTCGCCCAGCTCGAAGAGGGGGAGCGGCGCGAGGAGATCGCCCGCATGCTCTCGGGCGCCGCCATCACCGACGAGGCCCGCGCGGCCGCTCGTCGGCTGCTCGAGGGGGCGGGCTGAGACCCGTACGGATTCGCGCCGATTTGTCGAAAGCTCGATCTCGGGTTAAGAAGCGCTAACCAAACCGGCTCGGGAGGACGAATGAGACTGGCGATTTGCGCGGCGACGGCCGCCTTGGGCTTTGCGCTCTCGGGCTGCAACTCCTCCGCCCCCGAGCGCCAATTCGTCGCCAAAGCGGTGGACGAGCCGCCGCCGCCCCGGGTGAAGCTCTCGCAACGCGAGAAGCTCGACGAGAGCATTTCCCGCTACGCGCTCGCCTATGACATTCCCGAATCGCTGATCCACGCCGCCGTCCGCCGCGAGAGCAATTACAATCCCGGCGCCAAGCACGGGCCCTATTGGGGACTGATGCAGATCCGCTACGACACGGCGCGCAGCGTCGGCTACAGCGGACCGGCCAAGGGCCTGCTCGACGCGGAGACCAATCTCGCCTATGCCGGCGCCTATCTCGCCAACGCTTTCCGCGTGGCCGGCGGCGACGCGCAGCGGGCGATCCAGCTCTATGCGAAGGGCTTTTATTTCGAGGCGAAGCGCAAGGGGCTGCTCGGGCAGCTGACGAGCGGGCGCTCGTCCACGGAAGAGACCAGCGAGCCGGCGGCGTCGGTCGTGGCGGAAGCAAAGACGCAGGCCACCGTGCTGGCGGCGATCGATATTCCCGCTGCGAAGCCTGTCAAGGCTGCGGAGGAGGCCCAGGCCGAGGCTCCTGTCGCGCTGGAGGCGCAGACGGCGCAGCAGTGAGCGGGCCAGCGCCGGCTTGCTGACGTCAAGGGGTCGGGATTTCGTCCAGGGTATCCCAGGATCGGACCCAACGCCGCACGTCTTCATGCGAGACGGATATGCCGGCGTCCATCGAGCGGATCGCGGCGTCGACGCCATCGGCCCACCATTCATCGGCGTCCGGATGAGGTCGAGCTTCGTTCGACTTCGGGCGTGGGTCCATGCGTCACTGTATCATCGTTGTTCTTCGTGTCCTTCGTGGATTTTCCACCATGAAGACACGAAGAGCGCCTTTCTCGGGCTTTTCTCCCCTCACATTGCCTCCCGCGCCGCGCTGGCCTAAGACAACCTTCCGCCCTTTTCGCCACAAGCCCGCGCCGATGCGAGACGAATCTTTGCCCAAGATAGAGACCGAGACGCTCGCCGATCTGCGCGACGAGATCGACCGCATCGATCACGAGATGCACGCGCTCTTGATGTGTCGTGGCGAGATCATCGATCGTCTGATCGCGGTGAAGGGCCAGACCGGCGCCTCCGCATTCCGCCCCGACCGCGAGGCGCGGATGATGCGCGGGCTGGTCTCGCGCCATAAGGGCCTGCTGCCGGTCGATACGGTCGAAGGCATATGGCGCATCATCGTCTCGACCTTCACCTATATGCAGGCGGAATATTCCGTCCACGCCGATGATTCCGGCGGCGACGCCGCCATGCGCGACAGCGCGCGCTTCCACTTCGGCTTCACCGTGCCTTACGTCACCCATCACGGCGCCGGCGCGGTGGTCGCGGCGGTGGCCGCGTCCAAGGGCGATCTCGGCATGCTGCGCTCCGCCGGCGCGCAGGAGGAGGGCGCCTGGTGGACGCGCCTCGTCGGCGAGGATGCGCCCAAGATCATCGCGCGGCTGCCCTTCGTCGAGCGGCCGAACCATCCGGCGGGCCTGCCCGTGCTGATCGTCGCCAAGCCGCTCGCCGAGTCCGCCTCGCAGGACATAGCGCTGCATGCGCTCTCGCTGCCGAAATGGCATCATGGCGCGCCAGCGGCGATCGACGCGCTCGCCGGCGAAATTCTCGCCACGGCGCCGCATGCCGGGGAATTGTCGCTGCTCGTCGCCGCGCCCGGCCATGTGACCAGCGCGCATTTCACGAGCGAGCTGGCGCGCGCCGGCGTCGGCCGTGTGAGCGCCGCGCTGGTCGGCAGCCATGCGGCGCGTTTCGAATTGGACACGGCCCGCAGCGGCGTCTTTGCCCCGAGGAGTTGACGAGATGACGAAACCTGTCGTGCGGCCGAGCGTGCTGGCGATCGACGCTTATGTGCCCGGCAAGAGCGCCGCTCCCGGCGCCGCGCGCGTCTTCAAGCTCTCGGCCAATGAGACGCCGCTCGGGCCGTCGCCCAAAGCCGTGGAGGCGCTGCGCGCGCTGGCGCCCAAGATCGCCGCCTATCCCGACGGCTCGGCGACGCGGCTGCGGCAGGCGATCGGCGTGGCGCATGGGCTCGACCCCGAGCGCGTCGTCTGCGGCGCCGGCTCCGACGATATTCTGGCGCTGCTCGCGCATGCATTTGTCGGCGAGGGCGACGAGGGAATCTATACGCAATATGGATTCTTGGAATATCGCATCGTCATTCTCGCCGCCGGCGGCGTTCCCGTCATCGCGCCGGAGACGAATTACAAAGCGAGCGTCGACGCCATTCTCGAGCGAGTGACGGAGCGCACGAAAATCGTGTTCGTCGCCAATCCGAACAATCCGACCGGAACCTATCTGCCGAAATCCGAGATCGAGCGGCTCGCCGATGCGCTGCCGCCGCATGTCGTGCTCGTGATCGACGCGGCCTATGCGGAATATGCGCAGCGCGAGGATTATACGTCAGCGTTCGAGCTGGCCGCGACGCGCGAGAATGTGGTGACGACGCGCACCTTCTCGAAGATCTACGGCCTCGCGGGGCTGCGCCTGGGCTGGGGTTATGGCTCGGCGCATATCGTCGACGCGCTGAACCGTCTTCGCGGCCCCTTCAATGTCAGCAGCGCGGCGATCGAGGCGGGCATAGAGGCGGTGCAGGATAAAGCGCATCTCGAGGCGGCGATCGCGCATAATGAGCGCTGGCTGCCTTTCCTCACGCGCGAGATCGAGGCGCTGGGGCTCGAAGTTCTGCCGAGCGTCGCCAATTTCATCGCCATACGCTTTCCGGGCGAGGCGGGTCGCACGGCGGCGGACGCCGATCGTTTCCTCACCTCGCGCGGGCTGGTGCTGCGCGCGATCGGCGCCTATGGCATGCCGCAGTTTCTGCGCCTGACGATCGGCTCGGAAGAGGCCAATCGCCTTGTCGTCGAGGCGCTCGGCGAATTCACCGCTTCCTGGCGGGCGGCGCCGCGGGCCGCGCATGGCTGACGCGCGCGCGCCGATCTTCGACAAGGTCGCGCTGATCGGCCTCGGCCTCATCGGCTCGTCGATCGCGCGCGGCATTCGCGCCTATGGCGCGGCGAAGCGCATCGCGGCGAGCGACGCCTCGGCCGATGTGGTCGCGCGCGTGCGCGAACTGGCGATCGCCGATGAGGTTACGCAGGATGTGGCGGAGGCGGCGAAGGGCGCGGATCTCGTTATTCTCTGCGTGCCGGTCGGTGTCTGCGGTGAGGTCGCGCTCGCGCTCGCGCCGCATCTTTCGCCGGGCGCGATCTTGTCGGATGTCGGCTCGGTGAAGGCCGCCGTCGTCGCGCAGGTCGCGCCGCATGTTCCGGCGAGCGCGCATTTCATTCCCGCGCATCCGATCGCCGGCACGGAATATTCCGGCCCGGACGCCGGCTTTGCGACGCTCTTTCAGAACCGCTGGTGCATTCTGACGCCGCAGGAAGGTTTCGACGGCGAGGCGGTCGGAAAACTCTCGGCCTTCTGGACAAGGCTCGGCGCCAATGTCGAGACGATGAGTGCGACGCATCATGATCTCGTGCTCGCGGTGACGAGCCATTTGCCGCATCTCATCGCTTACAACATCGTCGGGACGGCCGCCGATCTCGAGGAGGTCACGCAGTCGGAGGTGATCAAATTCTCGGCGTCTGGCTTTCGTGATTTCACGCGCATCGCCGCCTCTGATCCGACCATGTGGCGTGACATTTTCCTCAACAATAGAGACGCCGTGCTGGAAATGCTCGGCCGTTTCGACGAGGATTTGACGGCGTTGCGCCGCATGATCCGCACCGGCGACGGCGATGGGCTGTTCGCGCTGTTCACGCGCACGCGCGCCATCCGTCGCAGCATCATAGAGCAAGGGCAGGATACGGCGGCGCCGGACTTCGGTCGCGCCGCGCCGCGCGGGGATTGACGGTTCCGACATTTCCGAAACGCACAAACTCGAAGACGGTTCATCGATCGAATTTCTCATATCCGCTGGGGGGGGGCCGGTGACGTCGCGCATCCATCGATCCGATCCGAATCGACGACCGGATCGCGAGTTCGTCGATGGCGAGCTGAAATTGCTGGTCGTCGGCAATTTTTGCCGACTCTTGGACGGCAGGCGGACGCCCGGTAGAATCGAGGCGGTATTTCCGTCCTCCGCTTCCTTTCGTTGGCGGATACTCGACTTCGAGGACGAGGGAAGACATTGGGACGTTCCATTCGAGGACGTCGTCAAATTCCAGTTCGAGATCGGATGCCGCGAAGAACCGCCATCGATCGTCGATGATTTCCGAACGGCGGTCGAGAAATTCCAGCATCCGCTCGTCGTGCGAGCCTCGAGCGTCGAGCGCGAGGCGACGCTGCGCCGTCTTCGCGAGGAGGTGGCGCCGATCGAGGATCGGCTGAGAGCCGATTTGCCCGCTTGCGTCGATGTCCCCATCCTCGAGGCCCTTGCCTCGACCGAGATTTCGATCGCCCTGCAGAAATACATGGACGAGAGCGGACTTGCCGAGCAGGAGCGAACGACGTCGCAAACCTATGTCTCGAATCCGTCGTCGGGCGAGTGGATCAAGGGCATGGAGATCGTACTCGCCGAGATGGGGGTGAAGGACTTCGTCGGCCGCGCGATCCGAACCGAAGGCCTTTTCGATGGAGCCGGGGAGAAAGCGCTTCGGCGGCGATATTTGTTTGCGCGATTGGCTTTTCTTCGAGCGTTGTTCGGCTTGCTCGGTCGCGACGAACTCCGGCTCTTTCGCGGCATGTCGAGCGAAGGCCGTTGGCGGGGAGGACGAGAGCGGTTTTTTTCTTCGTGGACATTTTCGTTTGACGTCGCGAAGAGTTTCGCCGCCTTCGACGACGAGCGCATGAGGCAATCCTACATCGTGATGAGAACATTTCCTGTCGAGAAGCTATTCATGACCTGCATCGAAACAGTGGCGATGAGGGAGCGTTTCCAGGAGGCGGAGGCGGTCGTGATCCATGATGAAGAGGATCGGCTGCTCTGGTGATCCGTTGCGCGGGTCGCGTCAAATCAGCCCCATCACTTGCAGCGCGTCGGATATCTCCTCGCGCCGCCTCTCCACCGCCGCCTCGCCTTCGCGCACGGCCTCTTCGGTGCGGTCGAATTCCAAGAGGCCGATATGGCCGACGCGCGGCGTGATGTGAACGTCCGGCGGATCGCCGGCGAGGCGCGAGCGCGTCAAACGGTCCTGCATGATGCTGAGCGACGTCGTCATCACGCCGAAAATGCTCGGCCGATCCGGATCGCGGCGGAACACGCCGCGCGTCAGGCTCTCGGTGAGAGAGAAGACGAAGGGCTTCTGCCGCTCCTGCAGCAGAGTGATCGGATCGAAGCCCATTGTGGAAGGTATGCGCGCCGCGTCGCGCGACTTGCCGATAATGTCGGTGTTGAGATTGACGGCGATGACGAGCTCTGCGCCCAGCGCGCGGCAGGCGGCGACGGGCAGCGGATCGACGAGCGCGCCGTCTGCGAGCCAGCGCCCTTCGACCTCCATCGGCGGGAACAGGCCCGGCAGAGAGAAAGATGCGCGCAGAGCTTCGGATAGATCGCCCTTCTGCAACCAGATCTCATGGCCGGTGACGAGATCGGTGGCGACCGCTACGAAAGGCGTCGGCAGAGTTTCGATGCGCGCGGGGCCGAGCGCGGTGCGCAGCTCCGCCAGCAGCCGGTCGCCCTTTATGAGGCCGCCATAGCCGAGCTGGAGATCGAGATAAGAGACGATCTTGCGCTTGTTGAGCGAGGTCGCCCAGGCCTCCAATTCGTCGAGCCTACCGGCGAGGAAGCAGCCGCCGACGAGCGCGCCGGCCGAGGTTCCGGCGACGACGTCGAAAGTGACGCCCATGCGCGAGAGCGCGCGCAATGCGCCGATATGCGCCCAGCCGCGCGCCATGCCGGAGCTGAGCGCCAGCCCGATCTTGCGTCTGCCGAGCGGATGCTCGTCCGTCTTCGGCTTGTCCGTCGCTTCGCCTGCCATCGCCGCTCCGGCTCTTTTCTTCGCCCCCGGCAATTCACATATCACCATTCGCCGCCTTCGGGAGGCGCGACGGCCGAGTTCTCGCCGTCGCGACGCGCGGCGCGAGGGGACGATGAACTCCGAGACGATCGGATATGATCGCTATCGCGTGATGGTCGAAGCCTCGCCGGCGGCGATCCTCATCGTGGGCGTCGACGGGCGGGTGCTCTACGCCAATCGCGAGACGGAACGAATGTTCGGCTATGCGCGCGAGGAATTGATCGGCCGCTCGGTCGATCTGCTCACGCCGGCCGTGATCCGGCGTCGTCACGCCGCCTTCCGCAAGCTCTATTACGCCGAGCCTCGCCGCCGCATGATGGGCGTCGGCCAGGAGATCAGGGCGCGACGCCGCGACGGCTGCGAGTTTCCGGTCGAGATCGGGCTCGCGCCGCTCGAGACCGAGCGCGGCCTGTTCGTCACGGCGACGATCCTCGACATGAGCCAGCGGCGTCAGGCGGAGCGAGCCTTCGCCGCCAGCGTCGCCGAATTGGAGCGCGCCAATGAGCGGCTCGTGCAATTCGCCTATGTGGCCTCGCTCGATCTCCAGCAGCCGCTGGCCGAGATCGCCGCGCAATCGGCGCGGCTAGAGGCGGCGATGGCGGCGGGAGAGTGCGACGCGATCATGCAGGCGAGCGCGCGCATGCGCCATGCGGCGATCGGCGCGCGCAAGCTCGTCGAGGATCTGCTCACCTATGCGCGAACCATTTATGGCGATCAGCAATTGGAGGTGCTCGAGCTACGCGAGGAAGTGCAGTTCTCGCTCGCCGAGCTCGCGCAATCGATCGCCGCGGGCGAGACCAGGCTCGAGGTCGATATTCCCGCCGCGGCCTTCGTCGGCGATCGTGCGCAATTCGCCTGCCTGATGCAGAACATCGTCGCCAATGCGATCAAATATCGCAAGCCCGGCCGGCCGGCCGAGGTGACGATCGCGGCGACGCTCGAGGAGGGCGCGATCCATTTGTCGATCGTCGACAAGGGCGTCGGCTTCGCGCAGGAGTTCGCGCAGCGGATTTTCGAGCCCTTCAGCCGGCCCGAAAGCGAGGTGGAATATGCCGGCACGGGCATAGAGCTCGCGATTTGCAAATCGATCGCGGATCGCCACGGCTGGGAGATTTCGGTGGAGTCGCGGCCGGGCGATGGCGCGGCCTTCCGCTTCGCGATTCCGACGCTGTTCGCGGCGACGTCGCTCTAAAAACCTTCTCCCGGAACGGGAGAAGGGGGACGCGAGCTTTCCGAGACTCAGCCCAGGCGCGAGGCCGTCTCGCGCAGATGGGCGAAAGCGTCGCGCGCGGCGTCGGCGATAGCTTCGGGACCGCGCTTGCCGCGCCGGCGCGGCTCCTTGGGGGCCTCCCGGCGCATCAGTCTCGGCTGGGCGAGATGCGGAGCCACGCCCTCGCGCATCACCGCGCGGCGGAGCGGCCCGAGCGCCGTCATGGCGATGAAGCCCGCGCCGCGAATGAGATCGATCGGCAGATAGGGGACGATCAGCGAGCGATTGAGCAGATCGACGCCGTGGGTGCGGAAGCCGATGTCGGCGCGCCGATGCAGCTCATAGCGCGAGAGCGCGCGCGAGAGCTCCTTGGGATTGCGCAGATCGACGCTGGCGAGGCAATCCTCGAGATCGGCGACGTCGCGCAGGCTGAGATTGAGGCCCTGTGCGCCGATCGGCGGGAAGACATGGCAGGTCTCGCCGACGAGCGCGAGCCGCGGCGCCGTCAGTCGCGACACTTGCAGCCCGCCCATGCGGAATTCGCCTATGCCGCTTTCGATGGTGATCGAGCCGAGCTTCTCGCGCGAATAATCCTCCATCTCATATTGCAGCTCGTCGCGCGGCTTGGCGAGGCGGCGCTTGGCGTCGCGCGGGCTCATCAGCCAGACGAGGCTGGAGCGATGCTCCGCGCCTTCGCGCGGCGGCAGCGGCACCAGAGTGAAAGGCCCCGAGCGGGTGTGGAACTCGGTCGAGACACAGTCGTGCGGCAGCTCATGGCGCAGCAGAGCGGTAAGGGCGACCTGCGGATAGGTCCATTCCTTCGTGTCTATGCCCGCGGCGGCGCGCGCCTTGCTCCCGCGCCCGTCCGCGGCCACGATGAAATCGGCCTCTATGCGACGCCCGTCGGCCAGGATCGCCGCAGCGCCGTCTTCCTCGAATTCATAATCGACGATGTCGCTCTCGACGATCTCGAAGCTTTGCGCGGCGCGCGCATGGTCGAGCAGGATCGCGGTCAGCTCGTCATTGGAGACATTGAGGCCGAAGGCGGGAAGATCGATCTCCTCGGCGCGCATGACGAGATCGGGCACGGGAAGGAGCTGGTCGGTGTCGTCGACCATATGGATGGTCTCGATCGGACAGGCGGCCTCTCTCACTTTGTCGAGCAGGCCGATCGAATCGAGGAAACGCAGCGACGCTTCGAACAGCGCGACCGTGCGGCCGGGCAGGGGCGGGGGGAAGCGCCCGGCGAGCGTCACGCGCCAGCCGGCGGCGGCGAAGGCCAGAGCGGCGGCGATCCCGGTGGAGCCGGCCCCGGCGACGAGAATCTGCGTGTCGATCGCGGGGCTCGCGCCCGCCAGTGTCTCGGCCATGTGCTTGGTCTCCGTTTCGGGAATCCTTCTACACCATGGGCGTCGGAGGTGGAACGGCGCCCGCCGACCGCGTCGTCGCAGTCGGGCGCGGCGGCGATGGGTGGCCTCCAAATTTCGAAATAAGGATATCAATATGATAGATAATTTCTTTGCCACCGCCGACCATGGCTAGGTTCGCCATGCGAGGGCGTGAATCATAAATAACTGAAATCAATATTTGTTGATGCGGAAGTGAGGTAGGAATTGCGTGTGGCGCGCTGCATCTGGTTGCAATCTTTGATTTATAATAATATTTATCTAGTGTAATTATATAATTATGGAGGAAAGCGGTGCGGCGGTTCGGCGATTTTCAACGTGGGTTGTTGAGAGGGGGTTCGGTGGCGGCCTCTCTCGCGGTGGGGTCGATTCTCTGGTCGCAGATGATCACAGGCGCGGTCGCGCAGGACGCGACAGTCGCCGATGTGACGGTCGGCGCCGAGACGAAGAGCGAGGAGAAGGCGCAGGAGCGGCCGCGCCCGGTCGTCGTGGTCCCGTCGCGGACGGCCGAGACCCAGCGTCTCGAGCAATTGTCCGATTTCGCGCGGCGCGTGCCCAATTATCGCGACAACAGCGGGGGCAGCCCCAATCGTTCGCCGAATTCGGCGATTCGCGGCGTGGGGCGCGGCGCGGGCGGCGGAGACGGCTACGAATCGGACACCGGCTTCATCGTCGATGGCGTCTTCTACAAGCACGGCTCCTTCCAGGGCGCGGAGTATGTCGACGTCGAATCCTTCGAATTGGGGCTCGGCCCTCAGGGAACCGCCTTCGGCAAGAACACGACGGTCGGCAATGTCGTCATCCGCACGAAGTTGCCGTCCTTCACGCGCTCCGCCACGCTCGACACGAGCTACGCCAACTTTAATCGCTTCATCGAGAAGCTGACGGTGACTGGCCCCATCATCGAGGACAGGCTGGCCTATCGGGTCGCCTTCTATTTCGACAAGGGCGACGGCTGGATACGCGACGCCTTCTCGGGCGCGAGCTATTACGACAACGACCGCTGGGGCGTGCGCGGGCAGCTGCTGTTCGTCGGCGACGACGTCACCGATCGGCTGATCTTCAATCGGTCGAGCTACGATGAATATCAATTCGCCAATCCGAACACGGTGAGCGTCATCGGCGATTCCGTGCCGCTTTTCGCCAATGGGACGCTCGGCCGCACCTATGTGCAAAATCTCTTCTCGCGGCTCGGGCGCGTGATGCTGACCGTCGACCCCTATACCTTCTATCAGACCCGGCAGGGCAGGACGTCGCTGCGCATCGCCAATGTCTCGAACGAATTGAACTGGCAATTCGGCGAGAATACGCTGACGGCGATCACCGCATGGGGCGAGAATGTCGTGCATACGCACAATCCGCTCGGCAATCAGCT
>Ga0265328_10000750_pt1 | contig 15050 bp, 13 predicted proteins | sample 41624metaG_FD_202086 | JGI IMG/M metagenome (GOLD analysis project Ga0265328, IMG submission 202086) | Rhizosphere microbial communities from Carex aquatilis grown in University of Washington, Seatle, WA, United States - 4-16-24 metaG | ecosystem: Host-associated > Plants > Roots > Rhizosphere...
CGACCTGCAGAACGCGATCGGCGTAGGCGACCCGCGCCTGGCGGACCTGTCGCGCGTCGAGCGCGCCTGCCTCGACGAGCTCGCGGCCTTTCGCAAGCTCCTGCGCGAACAGATCGTCGATGCCGCCCAGATCACAATCGCCCCGCGCGACGTCATGACCGCGGGGGCCCGCGCCAAGGAGGCGAGCCTCGCTCTCTACGACGCGGCCAGTCCGTTGCTCGGGGCGCTCATGGCGGAGCGGGCACGCGCCTCGTACCGACTGATCATCGTCACCCTCGCGACGACGCTGGCCCTGACGTTGTTCGCGCTGGTCTGCGCGTGGCGCGTCCGCGGCTCGCTCGTCCGGCAGCTCGGCACCGCGCGCGAGGCGTTCCGGAGCATCGCGAGCGGCGACTTCTCGAAGCCGCTCGCGGCCGAAACGGCCGACGAGGCCGGTCAGGTGATCGAGCTTCTCGCGCACATGCAGACGCAGCTCAAGGACCGCATCGAGAAGGACGCACGCGTGGCGGCCGAGAACGCGCGCATCCGCACGGCGCTCGACAAGGTGGCGACCGGGGCGATGCTGGTCGATCCGGACGGCCGTGTGATTTACGTCAACGAGGCGCTCGACACGCTGTTCCATGCCAGGGCGACCGAGATTCGGGCCAAGGTACCGTCGTTCAATCCTGACGCGGTACTCGGCACGGCCGTCAGCGGCCTCTACCCGTTGCCGGCGCAGCTCAACGGCACGCACGCCGACGACCTCAAGTACGGCGACGCGACCCTGCGGATCGTGGCGACGCCGGTACTGAGCCGCGGCGGTGAACGCCTCGGCACAGTTGTCCAGTGGATCGACCGGACCGCGGAGGCGTCGGCGTTCGCCGAGGTGCAGTTCGTGGTGAGTGCCGCGAACGAAGGCGACCTCACGCGCCGCATCCGCCTCCTCGACAAGAGTGATTTCTACGAAACGCTCGCGAACGGGCTGAATTCGCTGCTCGAGACGAACGGCACGCTGATCCAGGACGTCAAGATCGCGGCTTCGGCAGTGACTTCCGGCGCCGAAGAGATCGCGCAGGGCAACCTCAACCTCAGCCAGCGAACCGAGCAGCAGGCGTCGTCGCTCGAAGAAACTGCCGCCTCGATGGAACAGATGACGGCGACGGTGCGCGCCAACGCCGAGAGCGCAAGCCAGGCCAACCAGCTCGCCGCCGCCGCGCGGTCCCAGGCAGAGACCGGCGGCATGGTCGTCACCCGGGCCGTCGAGGCGATGCAGGGCATCAACGCGGCGAGCCGCAAGATCGCCGACATCATCGGCGTCATCGACGAGATCGCGTTCCAGACGAACCTTCTCGCCCTCAATGCCGCGGTCGAGGCGGCGCGCGCCGGCGAGCAGGGTCGCGGCTTTGCAGTCGTCGCTTCCGAGGTCCGCATGCTGGCTTCGCGCAGCGCGGAGGCCGCAAAGGAGATCAAGGCCCTGATCCAGGACAGCGTCAGCCGCGTGTCCGAAGGCTCCAAGCTCGTCGACCAGTCCGGCCAGACGCTGGTTGAGATCGTCGCTGCGGTCAAGAAGGTGACGGACATCGTCTCGGAAATCGCGGCCGCGAGCCACGAGCAGGCGTCGGGCATCGACGAAGTGAACAAGGCCATCACGTCCATGGACGAGATGACGCAGCAGAACGCCGCGCTGGTCGAAGAGGCGGCCGCGGCCGCGGAATCGCTGGTCGAGCAGGCGCAGCACCTCGACAAGAAGATGGCGCGATATCGTGTCAAGGACGATACGTCGGCCGGCGGCTGGGCAGGCGCCGAGCGACGCAGCGACGATGCCTGGCTCAAGAACGCCGACGAGGCGGGCCGGCGCACGGCCCGGCAGGCCCTGCAGGAGCGCGAGGTGTCCGATGCGGCACCGGTGCCGCCGGCGACCACCCGGCGCCGGGCTGCGGCGGGGCGATAGCGCGATCATTGTCGGCGCGTCCGGGGTCCTCCGGGCTCGATGCGAGGGCTGAGCGCCTCGCGGGCCCGCGACGTCGCGAGGCCGCCGGACCAGCAGCGTTGAAGTAATCAGGACGTCGGGGTCGAAGACCGGCGCGGCAGCCCAAGCGGCCGAGCGTGCCCGGCACCCTCCAGGGCGCACGGCCAGGGCCCGCTCGACAGCCGACGGATCACCGCGTCATCACGCCGCATCGTCGGCCAGCGAGACGGTCGGCCGGCGTCCGAGCGAGGGCAGCCGCAGTGGCGTACTTTCGCGTGGCAGCTCGCGATTCGACGCTCCGCACCTGCGAAATCCAGCGCCCGACCGTCGGCGGCCGGCCGCGCGACGCATGGCCGGTCGCGTCCAGCTACGTCTGCGGCGCGCCAGCGGCTGGCGCGTCGTCGTTCCACGTGTCGCGCACCATCAGCCACTTCCCGTTTATCCGACGCCACACTTCGGTGTACTGGATGGTCTCGATCGTCTTGCCGCCTGCGTCGATCACGGCGGAGGTGCCCGTGTGCCAGGCGAGGTCCCCGGAAATGCCGACGGCGCTCGGGCCGTCCTTGGTCGTGAGACCCGCGGATTTCGAGGCGGCAATGTCGGTTGCGATGTACTTGCGGATCGCTTCGCGGCCCGGCAACGCGTGGACGTGCGGCGGCATGACGATCGCATCGTCGGCATAGAGAGCGACGATCGTCTCGACGTCGCCGGCGTTGTAGGCCCTTGTCCAGGCATCCGCCGCGGCCCGAATCGTCGCCTCGTCGGCCGTCGATGCCGTCGCCGGCGGTGCGGTCGCTGAGGCGCCCGGTCCGGACGGCGAACAGGCGCCGGTCATGCCGAAAAGGATCGTGATCAGCAGTGTTCGAATTGGCACTCGCATGGCTCTTCCCCTGTACGTGGACGTCGACTTGCCCCGGCTTCGCGGCCGGGCGCGCCGCGGGCGGATGCCGTCGGGCCGGCCTCGACGGATTCGGGGCTCGGCATCACGGTCGTCAGCGCTCGGACGGGGCACGGTAGCACGCTGCGCGACTCCGACCATCCCGCCCGCCCGACGCGCCGCAGCGGCTAGCGCGCACGCTGCAGAAGCTGCCTGGCGTTGACCCCCAGTATCCCGGCCAGCACGAGCAGCGCGCCGAGGCCGAACCGCAGTTCGACCGGGTCGCCGAGCAGCAGCGCGCCCAGCGCCACGCCGAAGATCGGCGTCAGCAGCGAGAGCAGCATCAGGCGCGAGGCAAGGTAGTGGCGCAGCAGCCAGAACCACGCGAGGTAACTGCCGATCGAGATCACGAGCGTCTGGAACAACAGTGCGAGCACGGCCGGGCGCGACAGCACGACGCCCGTCTGGCCGGTCCGGAATGCAAATGCCAGCAAGAGGACGGCAGCGATCGCGACCTGGTAGAAAATCGTCTTCTGCGTCGACGAGTTGCCGACCCGGCCGCGGCGCAGGACGACATTCGTCAGACCCCAGCTCATGCCGCCGAGCAGCGCGAGCAGGTCGCCGCCGATGAGTTCGGAGGCGGCACGGTCGGACCGGCCGAGGAACGCGACGACGAGGCCCAGAAACGCGACCGCGATTCCGACCCACTGCAGCCTGCCGAGTCGCTCCTCGGGGAGGAACTGGAGTCCGAGCGCCGTGAAGATCGGCGCCGAGTACAGAAACACGATCGCGTGCGCGGCAGTCGTGTGTACGAGTGCCTCGCCGACGAACAGGAACTCGATCGCGAACATGGTGCCGATCAGCACGCCGCTGCGCATCGTGCCGTCGGCAAGCGCACGACGGCCCTCCGTGACGAACACCCACGCGCCGAAGAATAGCGCCGCCACCGCGAACCGGATCGCGAGTTGCATCGTCGGGGCGACGTCGCCGGCGACGGATTTCATCACGACCTGCTGTGCGCCCCAGATCGCGCAGAGTGAGAGGACCATCAGGACCGCCCTCAGGTCCAGGGGGCGGCGAGCGCGGGGAGCATTCGACATCAGTGGGCCACTTCCGGTCTCTCGGCCATCGCTGCCACCGTGCTCGCGTCGCCAGCGACAGCCCGGGCGCGCCGGATCGCACCCGACCCGACCACGATGTCCCTGGCCGGAAGTATCACGACCGGCCGGCCGGCCTAGTTCGGCGGCGAGTCACCGCTGAAGGACACAGCCGTTGCGCCCGTCACGGCGCCGATGGTCGCCTTGTCGCTCACGAACAGACGGACGTCGCGCTCGAATCGAAGCTCGCCCTGCACCGACGCCCCGGGGCCGATCACGATGCGCGGCGGATCGCTGATGGTGATCGAGGCGCCGGGCTTCTGCACGACCAGGCCGCCCTCGACCTTCGACGCGCCGAGGACGCTGATGTCGCCGCTCACCGTGCGGATGCCACCGCCAACGTGCGCACCGGTGAGCTCGATCCGGCCGGAGACGTTCTTGAGCGAGCCCGCCACGTCCGAACCCTCGTGCATGGTAACCCCGCCATTCACGGCCTCGATGCTGCCGCTGACCCGCGCACCGTCGTCGATCGTGACCGCGCCGTTGACCGTCTTCACGGAGCTCGCGGTTGCGTGCGCGCCGATGTGAATGGCGCCGTTCACCGTCGCGGCTTGGGTGACGGCGGCATTGGCATCGACGTGGACGCTGCCGTTGACGGTCTCGGCGCTGCCCGCCGGCTTGCCGGCCGCCACGTGCACGGAGCCGTTGATCTTGTGGGACGAGTCGCCGTCCTCGGAAACGCCACAGCTTCCGACCGCGAGGAGCACCGCGAGGAGGGCGACCCGGAGAGGACGGTCCGTGGCGACGGCGAGCCCGCGCGCGCGCGCGGCGATTGCCGACGGTACCGGAGCGGCAGGAGCAACGATCGGGTCGCGCATGGATCCCCCTCAGTTGGATTGACCGAGCGACACTCTATCAGTCCGACACCGGGCCTCAATGCCGCGCCGTGCGAGCGCCGACGCCAGGCGGCCTAGCGTCGCCGATTCAATGACTTGCGTATGCCGTGCCGCGGCTTCGCCCGACCGGGGTGACGCGCAGTCCTAGGGCGGCGCCCCGATGAAGCGGGCGGGCGCCGTTGCCGCGAGCCGCTGGTCGTCGTCGGCCGCGATGCGGAACTGGATCGTCCCGGAGCGTCGTGCGTCGGCGGCCGGCCGGCGCACGCGCAGGACCACGGGAACGACCTCGCCGGCCGGCACGAGATAGTGTTGCTGCGGATCGAGCGTCAGCGAGCCGGCCCCGGCGGCCGCAACGGCGTAGCTGTGAGCCCGCTCCGTCTTGTTCGCGATCTTGAGGACGTAGACGTTCTCGACCCCGCCGTCGTCCAGCAGTCGGTATAGGCTCGTCCGGTCCCGGAGCACGTCGAGCCCCACCGGCTTTCGCAGCGCCAGCGCAGCCGCGAATCCAACCACGAGCAGCACCAGCGCGCACGCGTAGACGATGATCCGCGGCCGGAGAATCACTGCGCTCTGGTGTTCGAGTGCGTGCTCAGTCGTGTAGCGGATCAGGCCGCGCGGCGCGCCGACGCGGTCCATCACGATGTCGCACGCATCGATGCATGCGGCGCAGGCGATGCACTCGTTCTGCAGGCCGGCGCGGATGTCGATGCCCGTCGGGCAGACCTGCACGCACCAGGTGCAGTCGACGCAGTCGCCGGCCGGCGTCGCATCCGGGGCCGCGGGCCGCCGGCGCGCGCCGCGCGGCTCGCCGCGCGCACCGTCATAGGTGATGATCAGCGTGTGCCGGTCGAACATCGCGCCCTGTATCCGCGCGTACGGGCAGATGTACTTGCACACCTGTTCGCGCAGCAAGCCGGCATTGCCGTACGTCGCGAAGCCGTAGAACAGGCACCAGAAGGCCTCCCACGGCCCGACCGAGAGCGTCGCGACCTCCGTCCATAGCTCGCGAACCGGCGTGAAGAAGCCGACGAACGTGAACCCGGTCCAGAGGCCGGTGACGATCCACATGAACTGCTTCGCGCCCTTGCGCGCGAACTTGGACGGCGTCCAAGGGGCCTGGTCCAGGCGAATGCGCGCGGCGCGATTGCCCTCCGCGAGCCGTTCCTGCCACAGGTAGACCTCGGTCCAGACGGTCTGCGGGCATGCATACCCGCACCACAGCCGTCCGGCGAGCGCGGTGACGAAGAAGAGCGTGAGTGCCGCGATCACCAGCAGCCAGGTCAGGAAGATGAAGTCCTGTGGCCACAGCACGAGGCTGAAGATGTAGAACTTTCGTTCCGATAGGTTGAACAGGACGGCCTGGCGGCCTCCGAAATCGAGCCACGGCAGCACGTAGTAGAGGCCGAGCAGGACGAAGACCGCGATTCTGCGCAGCCGTGCGAACCGGCCCGCGACGTCGCGCGGGTAGACCTTCTGGTGCGCCTCGTAGTTCGACGGGCGCAGCGCCGGCGGCTTCGCGCTCAAGCGGACTGTTCGCTGGCGGGTCTGGCCGGCTGCATGCGGCCTCAGGCGCCTCGCGGGCGCCAGGACCGCAGGCTGGCGGTTGCATCGCCAAGCGCCGATTGCGCGCCCGTCAGCGTGGACGCCCAGCCGCTCGTCGGGGCGGTCGCGAGCCGCGCAACGGCGTCCTCGCGCAGGCGGACGAGCGCCGGCAGCGGGAGCTTGCTCTCGACCTCCGTCACTCGTTCCGTGCCGGCCGCACCCGATCTCGCGGCGACGTCGACCTCCAGCTGGAACGCGAGTCGGTCGAGGTCGTGGGCGACGGTTACGCATTCGGGCGCCTGATCGTTCGCGGCCGCGCCGTTCACCAGACGCCGGACTTCCGCGAGGTAGGCGCGCAGCACCGGGACGCAGGCGTCGCGGCCTCGACCGAGGGAGTTCATGCGGGGCCCCGCCCGCACCCGCGCGGGGCGGCCCGCCGGCGTGCACCGGGTCGCTGAGGTGCGTGCCGGCGACGGCCGCATCGGAGTCCGCATCGTCTGTCACCGACGCGGGGCGCGGGCGACGCGCAGTTCGACGCGGTAGCCCGCGTGGCAGGCGACGCACTGTTGCATGATGGCTGCGAGCCCGCCAACGAGCGCTCGCGGGTCGTCGCCGCGCGCGGCGGCGTCCGCGAGCCGATCGAAGCCCTCGTGCAGTCGCATGCCAAGCACCATGAAGGCGGCGGGCAGATGTCGGCCCACGTCCTCGTCCGCCTCGCTGGCGGAGGTGATGCCGGATGCACGTGCTGCGGTCGCGGCGGCATCCCGATCGCCGTTCGCTACGGCGTCCAGGAAGCGCTGCACGTTCACGACGTGAGAGCGCATCTCCATGAGCAGCGCTGCGCGGGGGCCGGCCTCGAGCGATACGGCCACGCGGCGGTCGCCGTCGGTCCGTGCGGCGATCGTCGCGCACGGCACGAGCGCCAGCAGTGCGAGCGTCGCGCGCGCGCCGCCACGCGCCGCCGACGGTCGCCGACGACTCGAGCCCGACCTTGCCGAATCAGCTGACATGCGCCACCCGGATCACCTTGCGCAGCGAGCGCAGCTCATTGCGGTGCAGAGTGGCCACCCGGCCGACCAGCCGGTGACCACACGCCGTCAGATGGACCTCGACGCGACGACCGTCCTCGGCGCTGCGGACCTTGACGACGAGCCCGAGCGCGACGCAGCGACCGACCAGCGCCGCGGTCCCGTGCGGACTCGCTTGGAGGCGCTTCGCGAGTTCGCCGACGGTGGCCCAGTCACGACCCGCGTAGCCCTTGGTGTGCAGCAGCAGGAGGTACTGCGTCTGCGTGAGCCCGGCGCCGCGCGAGGCCGCAACGCTGAACCGCTGGAAGCGCGCGAGCTGGTAGCGGAATTCGGATAGTGCGGCGATTTCCCGTGTCGAAATCATTGGCAGCGGCCTGCTGATCGCTGAAGCGGAACGCTTTATATCATGGCGTGATATAACGCCGCCGTGCATATGAACTCGTACTTTCCGAAGTGGAGCGGCCCCGATTCCGGTGCAGGATGGCACTGCGCGCCCGTGTGGCCACGGCGGCGCAGCCCGGCGGCGGTTCGCTCCGGGCACGTCCGGCGGCAGTCACCGCCGGCAGGGGCGGGCGGCGGCGGCCCGTGTTTTCGTGGGTGACAGGAGCATTTGAGTGGGCGACCCCAGCGATTCAGGCGGTGAGGAGGAGGCGGGCGGATCGTCCCCCTGCCTCCTGCACGAGCTTGGGCCCGACGGCGTTCCGCGTGTCGATCAAGCTCAGGCGCGGGACGTCGCACGATGGCGAAGGGCGGAGCGCGAACGCCTGATTGCCGCGCGCCTCGCGCTGCCCGCGGAGTACCGCAAGGTGCAGACCGAAGCGATCGCGGCCGAGCTCGATCGCTGCATCCCGCCCGGCACCGGCGCGCTGGTCAGCGTGTACTGGCCGATCCGCGCCGAGCCCGATCTGCGCCTGTGGATGCGATCGGCATCGGAACGCGGCATTCGCATCGCGCTGCCTGTCGCGACGGCGCTGGCCCGGCCGCTGACGTTTCGCGAATGGCGCCCGGGCGCGCCGCTGGCCCGCGGGCTCTGGAATATCCCCTTCCCGGCGGAGGGCGTGGAGGTGACGCCGACGATCGTGATCGCGCCCGTCGTCGGCTTCGACCGCGCCTGCTTCCGCCTCGGCTACGGCGGCGGGTTCTTCGACCGGACGCTGGCGGCAGCGACCGTCCGACCGCTCGCCATCGGAGTCGGCTACCCGGACGCGGCCATTCCGACCATCTTCCCGCAGCCGCATGACATCGCGATGGACCGAATACTGGCGGGTACGGCTCCGCCGGCGCACCGCGTGTGCGGCGCTCCGCGCCCGGGTCCGGCGCCACTCGGCCACGAGTGAGCCCGAATGGCCAAGCGCCTGCCGATGCATCCGAAGCATCCCGAGCGTGTCTGCTGGGGATGCGACCAGTACTGCTCCGTCGATGATCTGCGGTGCGGTAACGGCACGGACCGGACGCAGCACCCGATCGAGATCTTCGGCGAGGACTGGGACCAGCACGGTCTCGACGCCACGCAACCGGCGCCGGATCCGGGACGGACGAAGCCCTAGGTGCCGCGTCCGGCGTCGGCGGCGCCGAGCAGGCCCTTTTCGGTCAGCCAGGCACGCGAGTACAGGCGCGACTGGTAGCGCTGCCCGCCGTCGCAAAGGATCGTCACGATCGTGTGGCCAGGGCCGAGTTCGCGCGCGGTCCGCACCGCGGCGGCGACATTGACGCCGCTCGCGCTGCCGAGAAAGAGCCCTTCGTGGTACAGGAGACGGTAAACGGCCTCCACCGCCTCGACGTCCGGAATCGATACGGCGGTATCGATCGGCGTCCCGGCGAGGTTCGCGGTCACGCGGCCGATGCCGATGCCCTCGGTCACCGAGCCCGGTCCGTTCGCCCTGAGCTCGCCCGACCGCACCCAGTTGTAGAGCGCGCTGCCCTGCGGATCGGCGAGCACGATGCGCAGCGATTTCGCGTGTTCCTTGAGGTAACGCCCGGTGCCGCCGAGCGTGCCTCCCGTGCCGGTGGCCGCCACGAACGCGTCGATCCGGCCACCGGTGTCGCGCAGGATCTCCGGCCCGGTCGTCGCGTAGTGGCCCTCGCGGTTCGCAACGTTGTCGAACTGGTTGGCCCAGATCGCGCCGGGCATCTCGGTGGCGAGCCGGCCGGCCACGCGCTGGTAGTGGTTGGGGTCCGCGTACGGGACTGCCTTGACCTTGCGCAGCTCGACGCCGAGCGCCTCGAGCGCCTGGTACTTCTCCGGCGACTGGTTGTCCGGCATCACGACGACGGCCCGGTAGCCGCGCGCGTGGCAAAGGTGCGCAAGCGCAATGCCGGTGTTGCCGGCGGTACCCTCGACGACCGTGCCGCCGGGCCGCAGGGTGCCATCACGCTGCGCGGCGTCTAGGATCGCGAGGGCCGCGCGATCCTTGACGGACCCGCCCGGATTCATGAATTCCGCCTTGCCGAGGATCTCGCAACCGGTCGCCTCGGACAGCGACCGCAGGCGGATCAGCGGCGTGTTGCCGATGGCGGCGGCAAAGCTGTCGAGAATGCGCATGGTGCCTCCGCCGGGCAGGATACCGTCTGCCGCGAGCCCCGGGCAGGATTGTCGGTACGCGGCAGCGACGTCGTTGCGCGCGCACGGCGCACGGCGGTCGGTCGCGAGGCGGGGGTGTGACGGACGCCGGCTCATTCGCGGAGCGGATCGACGGCAGAACGCGACGGGAGATGGCAGGATACGGCACCGGCGGCTGCGACTCCGCGCGCGCCCGGCGCGGCTCGACGCGCACGATACGCCGGGACCAAGGGACCTCTGCCGACGATGCGCCGCGAACGCCTAGGAACTGAATGATGGCCGCCCCCACGCCCCCGGGCTTCGACACCCTCAGCCTGCACGCCGGCTACCACCCGGATCCGGTGCACGGCGCGCGTGCCGTGCCGATCTACCAGACGACGTCGTACGTCTTCGACGACACGGATCAGGCCGCTGCATTGTTCAACCTCGAGCGTCCCGGCTACGTCTACAGCCGAATCTCGAATCCGACAGTGGCGGTGCTGGAGGAACGGCTCGCCGCGCTGGAAGGCGGTGCCGGCGCGGTGTGCACGGCGAGCGGCATGGCCGCGATGCACGTGGCGATCGCGACTCTGCTCGGGGCCGGCGACCACATCGTCGCGTCGGCGTCGCTGTACGGCGGCACGGTGAACCTGCTCGCGCACACGCTGCCGCGCTTCGGCGTCGAGACGACGTTCGTCCGGCCGCGCGACATCGACGGCTTTCGCGCCGCCATCCGGCCGAACACTCGGTTGTTCATCGGCGAGACGATCGGCAACCCGGGCCTCGAGGTGCTCGACATCGCGGCGGTCGCGGCAATCGCCCATTCGGCCGGTGTGCCGTTGCTGGTGGACAGTACGTTCACGACTCCCTACCTGTGCCGGCCGCTCGAGCTCGGCGCCGATCTCGTGATGCACTCGACCACGAAATGGATCGGCGGTCACGGCATCGCAATCGGCGGCGTCGTCGTCGACGGCGGCCGCTTCGACTGGGAGGCGTCGGGCAAGTTTCCGACGCTGACGCAACCGGTCGCGGGCTACCAGGGCATCGTGTTCAGCGAGCAGTTCGGGCCGGCGGCATTCACGATGCGGGCCCGCACCGAGGGATTGCGGCAATTCGGCGTCTGCCTCTCGCCGACCAACGCGTTCTACCTGCTGCAGGGCGTCGAGACGCTCAGCCTGCGGCTTGAGCGGCACATCGGGAATACCCGCGTGGTCCTCGACTTCCTGCAGAAGCACAAGGCGGTCTCGTGGGTCGTGCACCCGGAGCTGCCGGGCCATCCGGACCACGAGCTCGCCAAGCGGACGCTGCCGCGGGGCGCGGGCTCGATCGTCAGCTTCGGGATCAAGGGCGGTCGTGCCGCAGGTGCCAGGTTCATCGAGGCGCTCAGGCTCGCAAGCCACCTCGCCAACGTCGGCGACGCAAAGACGCTCGTGATCCACCCGGCGAGCACGACGCACCAGCAGATGAGCGCCGAACAGCTCGCGACGGCCGGGATCGGCGAGGACATGGTGCGGCTCTCCGTCGGCATCGAGTCCGTCGACGACATCGTCCGCGACCTCGATCAGGCCCTGCGGGCCGCGCTGAAGACCTGACGGGGAAGTCATCGTGCAGTTCCTGATCCACGGGCATTCCGCCTATGCGGCCGGCGGCGGGCGAGCCCACGAAGCGGGCCGGCCTCTCGCCGTGTTCGTCCACGGCGCCGGACTCGACCACACCGCCTGGGCGCTCCAGAGCCGGTGGCTTGCGTTCCATGGCTGGAACGTGCTGGCCGTCGACCTCCCCGGCCACGGCCGGTCGGACGGCCCGCTCCTTGCCGACGTTGGCGCGATGGCCGACTGGGTGCTGGCCGTGATCGCCGCCGCGGGGGGCGCGCCGGCGACAGTGATCGGGCACTCGCTCGGCTCGCTGGTCGCGCTCGAGGCGGCGGCCCGCGCCCCGGCGGCGGTCGATCGCCTCGTGCTCATCGGGTCCGCGGCGACGATGCCGGTGCATCCGGATCTGCTCGCCGCGGCGCAGGCAAACGACCACGCGGCCATCGACATGGTGAACCTGTGGGGCTATGGCTACGCCGCGGGCATCGGTGGAAGCGCGGCACCCGGCGTCTGGATGCTGGGTGCCGGCGAGCGCATCCTCGAGCGCGCCGCACCGGGCGTGCTCCACAACGACCTGGCCGCGTGCAACGCCTTCACCACGGGTCTCGACGCAGCCAGCCGCGTCAGGGCGCCGACGCTCCTCGTGAGTGGTACGAAGGACCAGATGACGCCACTCAAGAGTGCCCGGACGCTCGCGACGGCGATCGCCGGATCGACGCTCGTTGCGCTGGAGGGCGCGGGACACATGCTGCTGGCGGAACGGCCGGATGAGCTCTTGCAGGCGCTGCAGGCGCACCTGCGCGTCGATCCGAGCCGGGGCAGGGGAGCGACAGTGCCGGCTGCGCGCTGACCGCGCGCCCGTCACGGGCCGCGCGTGCGCGCCGGATGGTATAGCCTTCCTGGGTTCGGCGGGCCGGGACGTGGCGCGCCGGGTTCCGGTCCGCGCCTGCACTGGGCGTCTGGATGTCGACGAGGGTTGAGGAGATGCGCGAATGACGACGATGTTCCGGGGCCCGCGTGCCGTTTGGACCTTCAGGGTCATGGCCGGGCTTGCGTTGCTGATCGCCGCCGCGGTGACGCCGGCGGCGCCTTCCGGCCACGGTGCCGCATTCGTCGATGCCAGGCGGCTCGCCGCGGTCGACGGCGAGCCCGGCAACTGGTTTACCGGCGGCCGGGACCGCGACGGGTCGTACTACTCGCCACTCACGTCCATCAACGCAGCGAACGTCGCGCAGCTCGGGTATGCCTGGCAGTACGATCTCGGGCTGCCCCGGCGCGGACAGGAAGCGACCCCGATCGTCGTCGACGGCGTCATGTACACGTCGGGAACGTGGGGATTCGTCTACGCGGTCGACGCGGCTACCGGGCGGGAGCTCTGGCGTTACGACCCGAAGGCGACGTATCAGGCCGCCCGCAACCCTTGCTGCGATCTCGTCAATCGGGGCGTCGCCGTCTGGAAGGGCAAGGTCTACGTCGCATCGGTCGACGGACGGCTGCACGCACTCGACGCCAGGACCGGGCACCGGCGCTGGGTGGTCGACACGATCACGGACCACTCGTATCCGTATTCGAGTACCGGCGCGCCGCAGGTCGCGGGCAAGGTCGTCGTCATCGGCAACAGCGGCTCGGACATGGGCCGGGGAGGCGTGCGCGGCTACGTGACGGCGTACGACCTCGAGACCGGCGCTCGGCGCTGGCGCTTCTTCACCGTGCCGCCGACCCCGGGTCACCGCTACGAGCATCCGGAACTCGCCGCAGCCGACCGCACCTGGCCGGCCGACCGCAGCGCCGTGTTCCAGGGCGGCGGCACCGTGTGGGACGGCTTCGCGTACGACCCGAAACTCGACCTCGTCTATTTCGGCACGGCGAACGCGGCGCCCTATGATCTGCGGCAGGTCGGCCCCTCGCGTTTCGACGCGCTCTATACGGCGAGCATCATTGCATTGCATGCGGGCAACGGCCGGATGGCGTGGTACTACCAGACCACTCCGCACGACCAGTGGGACTACGACGCGGTCCAGAAACTTGTGCTCGCCGACCTGCCGGTCGGCGGCGCGCCGCGACGGGTCCTCATGCAGGCGTCGAAGAACGGCTTCTACTACGTGCTCGACGGCGCGACCGGGGCGCTGCTCTCCGCCCGGAGCTACACCTACGTCAACTGGGCCTCGGGCGTCGATCTCAAGACCGGCCGGCCGGTGATCACGCCGCAGTCCGACTGGTCGACGGGACCCAAGAACATCTACCCGTCGTGGGGCGGCGGGCACACGTGGATGCCGATGTCGTTCAACCGCAGCACGCGGCTCACCTATATCCCGGTGATCGACGTGCCGAACATCTGGGTGGACATGGCGGGCAATGGCGGGGCCGTAAAGTACTTCGACGGCTTCTTCACCGTGAACGGGATCATGCCGGACGACTCGTACGACCCGAGCGACCTGAAGCGGCTGTACGGGCCACTGCCCGACAAGGAGGCGCTCAAGAGCGAGCGCAAGGAGAAGCTCGTCCGCGAACTCATCCGCGCGTGGGATCCGGTCGCGGGCAAGATCGTGTGGGAGCACGAGACATCGTCGGGCAACCGGGGCTACGACGGCGGCGTCATGAGCACCGCCGGCAACCTCGTATTCCAGGGCCGCGGCAACGGCGAACTGTGGGTCTACGCCGCCGCCGACGGCGCCGTCCTGAAGGTGATCCCGACCGGCAGCCACATCATGGCGGCGCCGATGACCTACGCGATCAAGGGCGAGCAGTACGTCGCGGTCCAGGTCGGCTACGGCGGAGCGGCGATGACGGTGGGTCCCGTGCCCGACAGCAGCGCCGCGTCTCGATTCGAGAACGTCAACCGCATCATCGCGTTCAAGCTCGGCGGCACCGCGGTTCCGAACCCTCCGGCGCTCGCCGTGCCACCGTTCGAGGAACCGCCAGCGCAGACGGCGAGCGACGCGAGCATCGGCCACGGCGAGATCAAGTTCATCGAGGAATGCTCGCGCTGCCACACGTTCGGGCAGAGCGTGACGCCCGATCTGCGTCGGCTGAGCACGGGCCTGCACGCAGCATTCAACGACATCGTGCTGCGTGGTGCGGTGGCGCCCACCGGCATGGAGCGATTCGACGACCTGCTGAGCGAGCAGGACGTCGAGGACATCCACGCCTACGTCCTCAGCGAGGCGTGGAAGGCCTATCGCGAGCAGCAGGCCGCCGCCACGAAGCATTGATCCGCGCGGACCGGCGCCCCCGAGGGCGCCGGTCCACGCACGCCCGCGAGGGCGCACGGGCGGGTCATCCGGCCGTGCGGGACACCGGGACTCGCAGCCGATCGGCGTAGTACGAGGTCAGCTGCGGCCTGTTGATCGACAGGACGGCGTGGCGAACGCTCTCGCTGACGCAGTCCTTCCAGTCCTGCGACACGATGCGACTTCCGGTGAAGTTCGCGTTGCCGCACACGTTGCGCGCGGCGACCTGGATGCGCCGGTAGAGCGCCGCGACGCCGGCCTCGCTCGAAAGGTTGAGGTCACCGTAGGGGACGGTCTGCGA
>Ga0265328_10000751_pt1 | contig 14998 bp, 7 predicted proteins | sample 41624metaG_FD_202086 | JGI IMG/M metagenome (GOLD analysis project Ga0265328, IMG submission 202086) | Rhizosphere microbial communities from Carex aquatilis grown in University of Washington, Seatle, WA, United States - 4-16-24 metaG | ecosystem: Host-associated > Plants > Roots > Rhizosphere >...
GTGCTGCTGGTCACCGACGTGTTCCCCATCCGGACGAGCACCACGCCGGCGATGGCGCCCGCCGCGCCGAGGCCCAGCAGCTCGATGCTGGAGTGGTTGTTCGAGGACGAGCTCCCGGTCTGGTTCGCGCGCGTGAGACCGAAGAGCGCGGCGACGCCGCCCGCGGCGACCAGCGCCATGCCGACGTTGCGTCGCAGCTGCGAGCCGGCATGCACGTCGAGGGTCAGGTGGTCGGTCCGGTCGGGCAGCAGGAACGCCGACGTCGGCGGCGCCTGGTCGGTCTGCACGACGTAGGTGATGTTGCGCCAGAGGACTCGCCGGCAGGGGGCCACGCAGGCGGGGACGGACCGCCCGTCGGGAGAGATCTGGTCGATCCGGGCATGGGGGTCGTCGCTGCGTAGCTCGACGAAGACGCCGCCCGGTGGCCATTGCGGCGGCGGTGGCGTCGGTGGCGCGACCGGCGGCTCGGCCGCGGCGGCCTCCGCGCGCTGATTGGGATCCACCGTGGGTTCGAGCGGGGCGGGCTCCGGCGGTGTCTCCGGCTTGGCGCTCGGCGCCGGCGCTGGTTCCGGCGCGGGTTCGGCGTCTGACGCGGGCTGGTGTTGCGGACGGTCCGGCTCCGGCGGCGGCCACAATCGTTGCGAGGCGGGAGGCTCCTGCACGGGCGTCGTCGGCCAATCCGGACGCTTCTGCGTGGACTGGGCCCAGGCGGCGGTTCCCAGACACCAGAGGGGCGCTCCGATCAAGACCAGCGTCCACGCGCCGGCCTTCCGCGCTCGCACCAACCGTCCCACGCTCATCCGCCGCATCATACAACGGGGCCGCGAAGTCGATGGTTCACGGCCTCGCGTGGGGCGGACTGCGGGCGAGTCCTTCCAGCGTGCGCTCCCAGAGGAGATAAGCGCGCGCCTCCGCGTCGCGGTCGGCGCCCGCGAGGCGGACGGCGCCAAGGTGCAGCAGCGGCGCCGTCAGGCGGGCGCGTGTGGCTTCGGGCAGGTCGGCCACGGCGGCGGCGACATGCACGCGGTGCGCGGCGATCCGGCGCGCGATCGGTTCGGCCGCACCGGCGCCGCTGGGCGCGCCCAGCAGCGCGCGCAGGCGGCGGGCGCGCGCGCGAAAGTCGGCGTCCAGCGCGCGCGGCTCGCTGGCTTCGATCGCGGCGAGCGTGGCGGTCGCGGCGTCGCGCCGGCGCCGCGCGATCGCGTGGCGGACGGACAGCGCGAAGCCGAGCCCGGTGGCCAGGGCGTCGAACGCCGCAACCAGGAGATCGAGCAGGTCGAGCCGGTCATCGGATGACGGGGCGGCTGGCAGGTCGGCCGGCAGGTCAATCGGATCGCGCGCGGCGGCCAGCAGAGCGCACGCGAGCTCGCTGTCGGCCTCGAAGATGTGCAGGGCCGCGGCCAGGCCTTCGCGACCGCCGAAGCGCGCGACCTCGGGGTAGTAGGCGCCGTTCTCGGCGCGCGTGACCGCGCCCGACGCGCGCGCGGCGTCGAGGTGCCGGTCGAGCCGCGCGGCGAAGCGGTCGGCGTGTGCGCGGTTGGCGGCGTGCGCACGCACGCGCAGGTGGGGCCGGCGCCCGCGCTCGTCGGCGTAGCGGATGAAGAACCAGTGGTCGATCTCGCCGGCGTCGAGCGCGCCGCGCACCGCCGGAACCACCGCGTCGAGCAGGACGCTGTCCTGCCGCTCGTCGGCGCCGTAGAGCGCGAACGTGTGCCAGCCCGGAGCCGCCGGTGCCACGCGTGGCGGCGGGACCGCGCCGGCGCCGGCGATCGCGCGCGTCCGCGCCTCTGCTTCGCGCGCGCCGGCGTCGTCGGGCGCGTCGACCAGCGCCACCACCGCTTCGATGCGCCGTCCGTCGAGGTCGACGGTCCCCGGCGGCGCGCGCCGCGCTCTGCCCTTCGGCGCGTCGTCGGAGAGCGGCGGCCAGATCTCCCAGGCGCGCGGCTGACCGGCCAGATCGCGCCACGCGTGCGCGCGATCGAGATCGACCGGCAGCAGCTGGTCCTCGACGCCGACTTGCACGAAGCGGGGCAGCGGCGGCGCGCCGTCGGCGCCGCGACGCCAGCGACGGAAGCCACGCGCGTCGAGCGCAGCGGGCACCCGCCAGCTCGCGGGCGAGATCACGAAGCCGTCGATCGAGACCCGTGGCACGTGAGCGAGATTGGCGAGCGCGCCCAGTGACAGCGCCCAGGGCGCATGCTGGCGGTAGAGGCTGAAGCCGGCGAGCAGGCGATAGAGTCCCGCTGGAGCGGTCGTGGAGCGCACGCGCGCGAGCGCCGACGGCACGACCTCTTCGAGCGCGCCGTCATCGTGGTGGTCGGCTGCGATCGCGAGAGCCGGGCCAGCGACGCCGGACGCGACGACCAGGCCGAGCTGCGACGGCGACACCGCCTGGGAGCGATCGGCGCCTGCGCCGGGGGGCTCGCGGGGCGGCCAGCCCGACAGCGCGAGCACACCGTCGCGCAGGCGCGGGTGGGCGCACAGATCGGCGAGCGCGGGCGACGGCGCGTAGCAGACGTCGAGGCGGCGCTGACGGGGGTGAGCCGCGCGCTCGGCGGCGTCCAGTGCCGCGAACGCATCGGCGAGCACGGGTCCGAGCGCGTGCGCGAAGCGGCCCCAGGATGCGCCGGCGGGTGCGTGCAAGCCCAGCAACCAGCCCGCACGCGCCGGTGCCGGAGTCAGGAACAGCTCGCAGGTCGCGGGCGCCGCCGCCGGTGGCAACAGCCGGTCGAGCGCGGCGGCATCGAGCGCGATCTCCGCGCGCCGCGCGGCGCGGGCGGCGGCGATCTCGTCGATGAGCAGCCGCACCAGCGCGCTCGGCGGCGCCGCTCGTCCGTCGGGCGGGGTGCCGGCGACGCTGTCCTCGACGCTCGCACCCGGATCGACGCCGTAGTCGCCGAGCGCCCAGGCCGCAGCGTCCAGCGCCCCCGCGCCGAAGAGCTCGGCCGCGTCGGCCAGCGCATCCAGCGCGTGGGGATCGCCGTCGCGTTCCGCCGCCGGTGGCGCCAGGGCGTCCTGCAAGCGAAAGAGCAGGGGCGCGAGGCGCGCCGCGCGCTCGACGGTTGCGCGATCGAGCGACAGCGCCTGCCTCGGCTGGTGCACCAGCGTCGCGACCACGTCGGCCGTGTCGCCGTCTCCGTCGTCGGCCTGGCTGTTGTGCGGCGGGCTTGCGTCAGGTGCTCCGTCCGGTAGCTCGCGCAGGGCCGCTCGGCCGGCGTCGAGCTCGCCGGCATCCAGCGCGGCGATCGCGCGCGCGAGGATCGCCGCCGCGGGCGGCGGCGGCCGCAGGGCGGCCAGGCGGTCCGCCATCCAGCGGGCGGCGGGCGGGCCGACCAGCGGCGGCGTGAGATCGCAGCACAGGAGATCGTCGTCGAGGAGCAGGAGCAGGAGCTCGTCGGCGTCGGCCCCGTCGTCATCGTCGCGCGGATGCTCGTCGGTGCCGGCTCCGGCGGCGGGTCGCAGCCGGACGACCACGTCGTCGCTGTCTCGATCACCGTCGCCGCCGTCGCTAGCGACCTGGGGCTCGCCCATCCCGGCCGCCGCCGCGCGGACCGCGGGCCACGGCGTCCAGTCGCCGCACGCGTCGAGAATGCGGGCCAGCCGCGCATCCAGATCGGCCTCGCGTTCCTCGGACAGGCGCGCACCGCCGGCCAGCCAGCGCACGCGGTCGGCGCCGCGCAACAGCGACGGCGCGCGACGCAGGTGAGCCTGCGTCCGCACCTGGGGATCGTCGAGCAGCGCCCGCGCGAGCCGCGCGATGCGCGCCCAGCTGGGCGCGAGGTGCGCGCGTGGCGTTCCACTCGCCCCGCCGGTGCGCGAGCCCAGCGTGCCGACGGTGACGCCGGCGAGCAATCCGGCTGGCGTCGCGCGAAAGGCAGCCCGGCGCGCGTAGCGTTCGATCGCGCGATCGTGTCGATCGTCCGCGCGAGCCGCGCGATCAGCCGCGGTGCTCGCGCGCTTTGCGGGCGCCGCGCCCTTCTGGGCCGTCAAGCTCGGGCTCGCCAGCGCCAGCGCCCGCGCGCCCAGCGGATCGCGAAGCAGGCGCCGGGCCGCGTCGCCGAGCGGCGCTGCCGGCAGCAGCGGCGCCCGGACGAGGAAACGGTCTATAGGCACGTAGGCCATGGCGCAGCGACGCGAGCGTAGCAGAGGAACGCGCGCCGTCTGTGACATCGACGTGAGTGCTAGGTTTACGGGCGTGTCGGCACGCGTCCCGCTGCAAGCCAGCCTGTTCGATCGCGGCGAGCCTGATCTGGCTCCCGCCCGCCTGGCGGAGCTTCGCCGGACCGCGCTCGACGACACCGCCTGGGTCGAGCACCTGCCCAGCTTCGTCGCCGGCCAGGGTGTATTGATGGACGCGCTGATCGCGTCGACGCGCTGGCGCACCGAGCAGCTCCCGATCTACGACCGGCTGGTCGCGGTTCCGCGCCTGGTCGCCGGCCTGCCCGACCACGGGCCCGGACATCTACTGCTCGACCGCATCCGAGCGCTGCTGTCCGCGCGTTACGGTACCGACTTCCCGCGCATCAGCCTCGGCTATTACCGCGACGGCACCGACAGCGTCGCCTGGCACGGCGACCGCGTCGCGCGCACGCTGCCCGAGGCGCTGGTGGCGACGGTGTCGCTGGGCGGCCCGCGGCGCTTCCGGCTCCGCCCGCGTGGCGGCGGGCGGTCGATCGCATTTTCACTCGGGCAGGGCGATCTCTTCGTGATGGGGGGGGCGTGCCAGCGCACCTGGCAGCACTCCGTGCCCAAGGTCAGCCACGCGCTGCCGCGGGTCGCGATCATGTTCCGGCCCGTCTGGGAGGGATAGATCCGAGGCGGGCGCGATTGCTTCACGACGAGTTCGAACTCACTTCGGCATCGCGCAGCTCTGCGCGCCGGCGGCGGGCAGATAGCATTCGCGCGCGTAGTCGATGACCATGCGATCGGTGTTGAAACGCCAGCCGAGCGTGCGGATCGTGCGCTTCATGCGCTCGACCCAGCGCCGCGGCACGCCCGCGTCGTCGCGGTCGTAGTAGAGCGGCGCGATCTGGTTCTCCAGCGTCTCGAACAGCGACAGGGCGTCGCGCCGGTCCTGCTCCTCGATCGACACGTGGGTGACGCCGTCGCCGATCGCGAAGCCGTTGAGCCCGTCGTAAGCCTCGGCCCACCAGCCGTCGAGCACCGAGCAGTTGAGCCCACCGTTGAGCAGGACCTTTTGCCCGCTGGTGCCGCTCGCCTCCTGGGGGCGGCGCGGGTTGTTGAGCCACACATCGACCCCCTGCACCAGGTGGCGGCCGACGTTGATGTCGTAGTCCTCGATGAGCAGGATCTTGCCCCGGAACTCGGGTAGCAAGCTGGCATCGTGCACGTGGCGCAGGATCTCCTGGCCGGGCCGATCGGCGGGGTGCGCCTTGCCGGACAGCACCAGCTGCACCGGGCGCGACGGATTGTTGAGCAGCCGCTTGAGCCGTTCGATGTCGCTGAAGATCAGATTCGCGCGCTTGTAGGTCGCGAAGCGGCGCGCGAAGCCGATGGTCAGCGCCTCTGGATCCAGCGCCGTCGCGGCCGCCTTGATCAGGTCCTCGGGGTAGCCCGCGCGCTGCCGCTGCTCGGTGACCTTGCGGCGCACGAACTCGACCAGCGCCGCCTTGAGCACGCGGTGGGTCTCCCAGAGCTCTCCGTCGGACACGTTGTCGATGCGCGCCCACATCTGCGGCTCGCTGAGGCGGTCGCGCCAGTCGGCGCCGATGTGCCGGCTGTAGAGATCCTGCATCGCCGGCGCCAGCCAGGTGCGGACGTGAACGCCGTTGGTGATGTGGCCCACCGGGACCTCGTCCTCGCGGTGATGCGGCCACAGCACCTGCCACGACTTGCGCGTGATGCGCCCGTGCAGCGACGAGACGCCGTTCGCGTAGCGCGACATCTTGAACGCGAGGACCGTCATGCACAGCGCCTCGCGGTGGTCCTCGGGGCGGATGCGGCCGAGGCCCAAGAACTCCTCGCGCGTCAGCCCCAGCGAGCGTCTGAGCGGATCCAGGTGATCGTCGACCAGCTCGGGCGGGAAGCGATCGTGGCCGGCGTCGACCGGGGTGTGCGTCGTGAACACCGTGCTCTGCGCGACGTCCTGCGCGCAGGTCCGGAAGTCGGCGCCGCTCTCTTCCATGCGCAGGCGCGCGTACTCGAGCGTGGCGAAGGCGCTGTGGCCCTCGTTGAGGTGCAGCACGCCCCAGTGAATGCCCGCGCCGCGCAGCGCGCGGATGCCGCCCACACCCAGCAGCAGCTCTTGCCGGATGCGGATGCGCTGATCCCCGAAGTAGAGGCGCGCCGCCAGCTGGCGGTTCTCGTCGGAGTTGCCGTCGACGTCGGTATCGAGCAGCAGCAGGCGATTGCGCCCGACCTTGATCTCCCAGACCTGCGCCAGCAGCGTCTCGTGCGCCAGCGGCACCTCGATGATCAACGGGCGGCCGCTCGGCGTGCGGGCCGGCGCCGCCGGCAGCAGCTCCGCGGGCGAGCGCACGTACTCGGCGTGCTGCTGGCCGTGGCGATCCAGCCTTTGCCGGAAGTAGGACTCTCGATAGAAGAGCCCGACCGCGACGAGGGGCAGCCCGAGATCCGACGCGCTCTTCAAGTGGTCGCCGGCGAGCACGCCGAGGCCGCCGCTGTAGATCGGCAGCGATTCATGAATTCCGAACTCGGCGGACAGATACGCGACGGGGCGCACGCGCAGGGGCCCCGCGTTCACGCCGGCCCAGGTCCTCGTCGCCGCCAGGTAGTCGCCGAGCTCGCGATACGCGCTGTCGACGCGCGCCCGCATGAGGGCGTCGGACGCAATCGTTTCGAAACGTTCACTCGGAAACCCTGCCAGCACCGACACGGGATTATGATTCGACGAGCGAAACGTCTCTGGATCCAGGTCTCGAAACAGCTTGATGATCTGGGGGTTCCAAGCCCACCAGAGGTTTTGAGACAGCTCTGTGAGCTGCTGTCTGAGCTTTTCGCCGGTCGTCGACATCCGACGACTATACCTGCTCCTGGCCGCGCCTCGCCATGTATACTCTGCGCCCTTCCAGATGGACGGACAGCGTCGATTCATCGTTCTCATCATGGCCGGGGGAAAGGGCTCGCGGCTCTTCCCTCTCACCCTGGATCGCGCCAAGCCGGCGGTGCCATTCGGGGGCCGCTACCGCATCATCGATTTCGTCCTGTCGAACATGGCGAACTCGGGGATCCGCTCGGTCTACGTGCTGACCCAGTACAAGTCGCAATCGCTCGCCGAGCACGTCCAGCGGGCCTGGGGCAACCGAGGCGGTTTCGACTCCTTCGTCACCGTCGTACCTGCGCAGATGCGCATGGGTGAAAGCTGGTACCGCGGCACCGCAGACTCGGTCTTCCAGAACATTCACCTGATCGAGGAGTATCGCGCCGACGCGGTCCTGGTCTTTGGCGCCGACCACGTTTACAAGATGAACGTGCGGCAGATGACGGACTACCACTTCGAGCACAGCGCGGTCGCCACGATCGCGTGTCTGCCCATCCCGGTCTCGGCGGCGCACGAATTCGGCATCGTCCAGGTCGACGATCAGCAGCGCGTGATCGGCTTTCAGGAAAAGCCCGAGCGCGATCCGATCACCATCCCCGGCGATCCCGCCCACTGCCTGGCGTCGATGGGCAACTACGTCTTCACGCCCGGCCCGCTGGTCGAGGAGCTGCGCGCCGACGCCGAGCGCGAGTCGCACCACGACTTCGGCCGCAACATCCTGCCGACGCTGGTGAAGACCGGCAAGGTATACGCCTACAACTTCAGCCACAACCGGATCCGCGGCGTCTCCGACGAGCTGGAGAACGCCTACTGGCGTGACGTCGGTACCATCGACGCGTACTACGAGGCCAACATGGATCTCAAGAACGTCGTGCCGAGCCTCAACCTCTACAACTGGGAGTGGCCGATCATGTCCGCGAACTACCCCGATCCGCCGGCGAAGCTGGTGTTCGACGACGAGACCAGGCGCGGGATCGGTCTTCAATCGATCATCTCGGGCGGCTGCATCATCGCCGGCGGTTTCGTCAAGGACTCGGTGCTGGGGCGCAACGTGTTCGTCGACGCCGGCGCGGAGGTCAAGGAGTCGGTGCTGTTCGACAACGTCTACGTCGGGCGCGGGGCGCGCATCCAGCGCGCGATCATCGACAAGAACGTGCGCGTCGCCGAGGGCGATCACATCGGCCACGATCTCGCGCGCGATTCGTTGCGCCACACGGTGAGCGAGGGTGGCGTCACCGTGGTCCAGAAGGCGCGCGACACCTTGCTCACCCGATCGCGGAACTTCTGAGGGACGGCAAGATGTCGACGCTTCCCATCGCTCTGGTCGTCCACGGACACTTCTATCAGCCACCGCGCGAGAACCCCTGGACCGACGAGCTCGAGCGGGAACCGTCGGCGGCGCCGCTGCACGACTGGAACGCGCGCATCCACGCCGAGTGCTACCGCGCCAACGCCTACGCGCGCATCCACGACGCCAAGGGCCGCATCGAGGCCATCGTCAACAACTACGCGCGGATCTCGTACAACTTCGGGCCGACGCTCGCGCGCTGGATCGAGCGGCACGATCGCGAGGCGCACCAGCGGCTGCGCGCGGCCGACGCGGACCAGCGGCGCCGCCTGCGGCATGGCGGCGCGCTCGCGCAGGCGTACGCGCACCCGATCGTGCCGCTGCTGAACGCGCGCGATCGACAGACACAGCTCCTGTGGGGGCTGCAGGACTTTCAGCGCCGCTTCGGCCATGCCGCCGAGGGGCTGTGGTTGCCCGAGACCGCGTGCGATCCGGCGACGCTGGAGACATTGATCGATCTCGGCGTGTCGTTCACGATCCTGGCGCCCGAGCAGATCGCGGCGGTGAAGCCGCCGGGCAAGGACTGGCTCGCGGTCGATCGCGACAGCGTCGACACCTCGCGGACGTACAAGTGGCGGCACCGTGACGGCTCGGGGCGCTCGATCAACATCGCGGTCTTCGACGGGCCGCTGTCGCGATCGATCGCGTTCGGCGAAGCCGCCGGGCGCGCCGAGTCGTTCCTGTCGTCGGTGCGCACGTCGGCGGATCGGTCGCACATCGCCGGCGGCCAGCGGTTGGTGCTGTGTGCGTCGGACGGCGAGCTCTTCGGCCACCACAAGAAGTTCGCGGATCTGACGCTGGCGTTCGCGACCTACGTCGAGGCGGCGCGCCAGGGCATCGAGGTCACGAACCTGGGCGCCTATCTCGAGAAGTATCCGCCGACATGGGAGGTGCGCATCGCCGTGGGCGCGGACGGTGAGGGGACGGCGTGGAGCTGCTCGCACGGCGTCGGCCGCTGGCAGCGCGACTGCGGCTGCAGCATGCGCGGGCCCGACGCGGGCTGGGACCAGAAGTGGCGCACGCCGCTACGTGCGGCGCTGGATCTGGTGCGCGACGCGGCCGCGGACTTCTACGAGGAAGAGGCCTCGCAGCTGCTGGTCGATCCGTGGGGGGCGCGCGACGCCTACGGCGAGGTCGTCGACGGCAGCCCTGTCGCGCGCGATCAGCTGCTGGCGGCGTTTGCGCGGCCCGAGCTGACGGTCGGTGGCGCCGCGGCACGCGATCGCGCGCGGCTGTTGCTGGAGATGCAGCGGGCGACCTTGCTGATGTACGCCAGCTGCGCCTGGTTCTTCGACGACATCGCGGGCCTCGAGGCGTCGCTGGGGCTGCGGCTCGCCGCCTACGCGATCGATCTCATGGGCCAGTCGGGCGGCGAGCCGCCCATCGCAGGTTTTCTCGAGCGCCTGGCCGAGGGCAAGAGCAACGACCGCGCGGAGGGGACCGGCGCGGATGTTTTTCGGCGCGTGACCGGCGATCGATTCACCGCGCGCCACGCGGTGGCGTTCGCGGGCGCGGCCGGGTTGATCGGGTCGACCTGGGTTGCGCCGGCTCCGTCGGGGTATGCGGTCGAGGTGCTCGAGGAGCAGGCGGGGCGCGGACCAGCGGGCACGACGTCCTCGGGGCAGGCGCGTGCGGCGTCGCAGCGCACCGGCCTCGTCGAGGAGCTGTCTTTCGCCGCGCTCGAGCGAAGCGGGCCGAGCATCGAGATCGAAGTGCGCGTTGGCGGCGAAACGATCACGCTGGCCGACCTTGGCCGCGATCACCGCGAGCGGTTGGTCTGGGCGGCGATTCGCAAGCGGCTCGCGAGCGGCACGCCGAGCGAGCTGGCGCTTTTGCGGCAGGCCGCCGAGACCGCGCGCGAGGCACAGGGCGCGACGGCGCCCGGGGTGGCGACGGCCGCCGTCGGCGACGATCTCGACGGTGGGCGCGACCGGCAACGGCTGCTGGTCGAGCTGCTCCAGCGGTTGTTCGAGGGCGAGCTCGGGACGCTGTCGCGCGACGAGGTGGCGGTGGCCGTGGAGCTGCTCGAGGCCGCGCGCCTCGCGTCCAACGACGGTTTGCGGCGCCGGCTGGAAGAGATGGTCTGGGCAGAGCTCGACGCCGGCGCCGATCCACGCACGATCGCGCCGCTCACCGAGCGGCTCGGCTTCTCCGACGAGGCCATCGGCGGCGAGGTGATCGCCTCGTGACGCGCAAGCCGCCCAGGCCGATCAAAAAGAAGCCCGCGCCCGTTTCGAAGAAGAAGGCATCCTCGCGCGCGGCGAAGGCGAAGGGTACGGCGAAGGCGAAGGGCGCCGCGAACGCGAAGGGCGCCGCGAACGCGAAGGTCGCCGCGAAGGCGAAGGTCACGGCGATGGCGAAGGGCACGGCGAAGCCTGCGTCTCTCCCCGACCCGCCCGCCCGAGAGCTCGCCCGCGACGGCGGGAGAGATCGCCGACCGCAGGTCGGCGGGGGAGGGGGCTCGCGCAAGCAAGCCGCAGCGGCTCCTCTGGATCCGCCCCGCGAACCACCTGGGACCGCGGCCAGCGCCTCCCCTCCATCCCCGATCCATCACCCCATCCAGAGCCCGCTCGGCGGTCCCACGCGCGATCCCGTCGTGCTCTGGCTCGCGGCCGAGGCCGTCCCCTGGGCGCACACCGGGGGGCTCGGCGACGTCGTCGGGTCGCTGCCGACGGTGCTGCGGCGCAAGGGCTGGGACGTGCGTCTCTGCCTGCCGCTCTACGCCGATGCGCGCCGCTTTCCGATCGGCGAGCCGCTCATGCAGCTCTCGATCACCGTCGGCCGCGGCCGCAGCCACGTGCCGGTCACGATCCGCACCGCCGTGGATCCGCCCGGCGGCGTGCCGACGTATTTCGTCGAGTGTCCGCTCTTCGACCGCCCCGGCGTCTACGGCGACGGCGGCCAGGCCTACCCCGACAACGCGTATCGTTACGGCGTCTGGCAGCTGGCTGCGCGCGAGCTGTGCGCCAGCCTGGTGCCGGCGCCGGCGCTGATCCACTGCCATGACTGGCACGCCGCGCTCACGCCCGCGCTGGTGAAGATGGATTCGCTGCTCGAATCGTCGCCGTCGTCGCGGCTGGCATCGTCGTCGCGGGACGTGCGCACGATCCTGACCATCCACAACCTCGAGTTCCAGGGCCACACCGCGCGCGCCGTTCTCGACGATCTCGGGCTGCCGCGCGAGCTGTGGCACCCGCGCTGGCTCGAACACTTCGGCGGCGTGAACTTCCTCAAGGGCGGCATCCTGTCCGCCGATCGCGTCACCACCGTCAGCCGCAGCTACGCCGATGAGATCCGCGCGCCCGCGACCGGCATGGGCCTCGACGGGCCGCTGCGCGATCGCGCCGCCGATCTGACCGGCATCGTCAACGGCATCGACGTGGTCGCCTGGGATCCGTCGACCGATCCGGCGCTGCCCGCGCACTTCGACGCCGCCCATCGCGAGGGACGCGCCACCTGCAAGGCGGCGCTGCGCGCCGAGCTGGGCCTGACCGGCGCGCCCCACGAGCCGATCGTCGGCTTCGTGGGCCGCCTCACCGAGTCGAAGGGTGTCGACCTGCTCGTGCGCGCGCTGCCGTCGCTGTTCGCGCTCGGCGCCAAGGTGTTCGTGCTCGGCAGCGGCGACCTGCCGTTGCAGGCGGCGCTGAAAGATCTCGAAGCCGCGCACCCCGAGCAGTTCCGCGCCGTGCTGCGCTTCGACGCCGCGCTCGCCCGCCGCGCGTACGCGGGCGTCGACATGATGATCGTGCCCTCGCGCATCGAGCCGTGCGGCCTGGTGCAGCTCTACTCGCTGCGCTACGGCGCGGTGCCGATCGTCCACGCCGTCGGCGGCCTGCGCGACACCGTGACCGACGACGTCACCGGCTTCGCGTTCGAGGACGCCACCCCGCGCGCGATCATCGCGGCCGTGCGCCGCGCCATCGAGGTCTTCACCGACGAGCCTGCGCGCTGGGCCGAGATCGTCGGCGCCGGTATGCGCCAGGACTGGTCGTGGACCAAGAGCGCCGCCGGCTACGACACGCTCTATCGCGAGACGCTGAGCCGCCCGCCGCGCGCGCGCACGCTGCCCGCGCCCGAGGACGATCAGGCCATGTTCGTCGACTACGGCCCCGAGCTGCCGGCGACGATGGGACGCGACGAGCTGCGCCTGATGGTGCAGGGCCCGACTTGCGTCTACGCGTACTGGGAAATGAACCACAACGAGCCCCTCGACCTCCTCATCGAGGAGCGCCCGACCGGCTACGCCTTCGTGCTGTCGGAGCAGGGGCCGCCCACCGGCGAATTCTGGGTGCCGGTGCTGCCCGAGCACGCCTACCGCGCGATGCTGTGCACGCGTGACGGCACGGTCGTGCGCACGTCGAACATCGTGCTCACCGGCCGCAACGGTCCGGTCGCGCCCGGCGACGAGACGCCGGTCTGGCTCGAACGCCTGCTGGCGTCGGGCTCGAACGACGATCCCGAGACCGCCGATCGCTGGACCACGATCTTTCCGCAACAGCCGACGCGGCTGCGCGGCACACGCTACTGGGGTGGCGAGCTGCCGGCGGATCTGTCGTTCGTCCCGCCCAGCAGCCACACGCTGGTCGCGCCGCCGTCGCCGCCGGGCACGGCGCTCCTGCCCGACCGCGAGCGGTGGCGGCCATGAGCTCCGCCGGAGACGGCCAAGAGGACGACGGCTCGGCCTCGGCCGGCTACGTCAGCCTGGTGCTCCACGCGCACCTGCCGTTCGTGCGCCACCCCGAGCACGACGACTTCCTCGAGGAGGACTGGCTCTTCGAGGCGATCACCGAGACCTACGTTCCGCTGTTGCAGGCGTTCTTCCGCCTGCGCGAGCAACGCGTTCCCTTTCGCATCAGCATGTCGATCACGCCGCCGCTCGCGGCGATGCTCGACGACCAGCTCTTGCGCGGGCGCTACGATCGGCACCTCGCGCGCCTGACCGCGCTCGCCGAGAGCGAGGTCCGCGGCAACCACGAATCGTCGAGCCTGGGCCGGATCGCGCGTCACTACCTCGGGCGGTTTCGCAGCGTGCGCGCGTTCGCGGATCGCTGGGGCGGCGATCTGCTGGCGGCGTTCCGCGAGCTGCAGAACGACGGGTTGCTCGAGATCCTCGCGTGCAACGCCACGCACGGCTTCCTGCCGCTGATGAGCGGCCCGGCGCCCCGGCGCGCGCAGATCCGCGCCGGTGTGCAGGCGTACGCGCGCACCTTCGGCCGCCGCCCGCGCGGCATCTGGCTGGCCGAATGCGGCTACGACCACGGCATCGACGCGCTCCTCGGCGAGGAGGGCATCGACTACTTCTTCGTCGACTCGCACGGCATCAACTGGGGCCGCCCGCATCCCCAGCGCGGGATTCACGCGCCCGTGCGCACGCCCGGCGGGCCGGCGGCGTTCGCGCGCGATCTCGAGACCGGGCGCCAGGTCTGGAGCGCCGACGAGGGCTACCCCGGCGACCCGGCCTACCGCGAGTTCTATCGAGACCTCGGCTGGGACGCGGGCTACGAGTACATCCGCCCGTACCTGCACGAGGACGGCGTGCGCCGCGGCGTGGGCATCAAGTGCCACCGCGTCACCGGCAAGGTGCCGCTGCACGAGAAGCAGCTCTACGAGCCGGACGTCGCGGAAGCGCGTGCCCGAGAGCACGCGCGCAACTTCGTCTTCAACCGCAAGCATCAGATCCGCTACCTGCGGACCCAGCTGGATCGGCCGCCCCTGGTGGTCGCCATGTACGACGCCGAGCTGTTCGGCCACTGGTGGTACGAGGGGCCCATCTTCCTCGAAGAGGTGCTGCGCGCGCTAGCCGAGGAGCCCGAGGTCGAAGCCATGACCGCGCCGGAATATCTGGCGCGGCACCGGGATCTGCAGCTGCAACGCCCCAACCCGTCCACCTGGGGGGCGGGCGGTGATGCGCGCGTCTGGCTCAATGGTCAGGTCGCGTGGCTCTACCGTTACCAGCACTGGGCCGAACAGGAGATGGCCACGCTGGGACGCAGGTTTGCGGGCATGGGTGGCCTGACGCAGCGGGCGCTGGCCCAGGCCGGGCGAGAGCTGCTGCTCATGCAGAGCTCCGACTGGGCGTTCATCATTACCACCGGCACGACCGCTCCGTATGCGGTGCGCCGCTTCAAGCGCCACCTGCATAGTTTCCGCGAATTGCGCCAGGGTTTGCTCGCCGGCAATCTGGACGAGGCCGACGTCAGTGCGCGCGAGAGCCGCACGCCGATCTTTCCCGAGCTGGACGTCAGCCCGTGGACGACGTCCGCGTCCTGACGTTTTCCAGGGGGCGTGCTCTTTTCTGAGCCGCGTCGTCCGAGCTGGAAAAAGCGGTCACGCGCGCAATTTCTTGACGCCAATTCCGATTCTGGGTGCGCTAGCATGCGCTGCATGGATCGGCGCGCATCGTTGTTCGTCTCAAGTGTGGCGCGTGGCGCGGCGATCTTGGCGGCCAGCGCGCTCGCAGGCTGCGCCACCTCCGCCCAGAACGGAGACCTGCAGGTCAAGGTGCTCGCGGCCACCAGCGAGACGCCGTCGAACGTCGCGGTCAACCTGAGCATCGGCACCAAGACCGGCGATCCCCTCGTCGGTCTCAAGCCGACCAACTTCCGCATCTTCGAGGACGGCAAGCTGGT
>Ga0265328_10000753_pt1 | contig 14978 bp, 22 predicted proteins | sample 41624metaG_FD_202086 | JGI IMG/M metagenome (GOLD analysis project Ga0265328, IMG submission 202086) | Rhizosphere microbial communities from Carex aquatilis grown in University of Washington, Seatle, WA, United States - 4-16-24 metaG | ecosystem: Host-associated > Plants > Roots > Rhizosphere...
CCTATGCCCCAGTTTGAGCCATTCTTTCCGGCCCACGCCATTGAGCGGTGCTCGGCTACGATCATCTTCGACCAATCCATTCCGGCAAAGGTATTCGGTCAAATCCTCGGCGAACTGACCAGCGCCCTTTCGGCTGCTGGACTCGTTGAGGGGCCGCCTTCAATTCAATTTCAAATCGATATAGCTGAGGGGCGAGTCGATGGCCCAGCAAGCCAAAGCATCAACACGTTTTCCACAGCAGACAGAACAAGTGTATTGACGCTCTTTCCAAGTCAGATTGTGTGGGGATCTCGGCAATATATTAGGTGGGCGCATTTCAAGAGCCAAATGGACACGTTTCTCACGCCCGCGCTTTCACGAGCAACAAGCGTAGTTTCAGTTTCGGCTGTTCAGCTTGAGTACTGGGACAGATTTATTTGGTCCGGCTCATGGGAGGATATCGATTGCGCGCAATTGCTCGGCAGCTCGCCGTTGTTGGCTGAAGAGGCGAGGCAAAAGCCGCAGCAGTGGCATTCGCATATAGGTTGGTTTGATGACCTTGGTGAGGGACGCCGCCAGCTGACCAATGTGAACGTCGACGTGTTGACAGCCATTCCCATCAACTCGGTCACCGGTAAGCCGTCAGTGGGTATTTACAGCCAGCTCGCACAGCAAGTTTTGCCACCTTTGCCTGGCTCAGGGGACACTCGGTGGATCGAGGATGCCGAGGTAGGAGACATCCTTGACAAACAGCACGTCAGTTTGAAGCGGCTTCTGAAACGCTTAATTAATTCAGACATGGCAAGCAGAATCGGATTATAGGTGACTTATGATCGCGCTCGATGCAACTTACGTTCCAAGAATCGAGGAACAACAAGTAACAATTTCCGACAGTTCTGCGCATGGATTGAGAGCAATCGTTATCGTGTCCAATGATGGCTCGAAGGTGGCGACAGCTACGACTGATCCATGGCTGCACGCCACACTACGAAAAATCGCGGCGCATAAGAATTTGTCGGCTGGCTGGGACGGAGGAAGCGCCCCCGCGCCGACACGCGAATGTCTCGATAGCGCTGAAGCGCTTGCAATTTTGCTTTCTCCGAAGTCCATCGAGAAAAAGCCATACTTCGCGGTCGACTGCCACGGGCAACCGAACTTTGCGATGAACAGCAAAGATTTCTATCTGCATCTGACCGTCGATGATCCCGGTGCGCTTTCCTGGTATGCTATCAACAATGGCGAAGAGATTTTTGAAGATGCCGTTGCTTTCAACGGTACTAAGCTACCTAAAGAACTGGCTACACTCTTCGACTAGCATGCCTCAAGAGGTGCCTATTCCTGACCCGAATTGCGAGTCGTGCATCCAGGTACTCAGTTGGGAGGACGAGAGAGCTAAGCGCTTTCATGTCGCCCACCCAGAGATCTGTGGATGCGAAAAATATTCTCTAACTGCCGGGAAAGTTCACGATGATGAAACCCTACATTTCATCGTTTCGGACCCTGACGGAATTATAAATGGCTTTCTCAGTCCAACACTTGCGATGCAGATTGATTCCGGTGGTCTTAGCACGCTTAGGAGTTCCGCCGCGGACGGTGAATTCATTCAGACTCTTCGTGAACTGAGATCGCGGTGGGGCGGCGCCCGGCAATTCATCGCCGTGCAAAAGATTTCCGTAAAAAACGTCCGGTATCACGAAACTGGCCGACTTTGCTGTGTCTACGACACGGCGCTTCCGGGCAAACCAAAACATGCCGATATCATCGGTCCGGATATTGAGGCCTTAGAAGGCGACGTGCCCCTATCTAAGTCTCAACTGAAGAAGCAACAGAAGCGGAGAATCAGACAGTTTATCGAGAAAGCGGGTTCTGATTTCGAGAGCCCCGCGGGGTTTCGTAATGGCCTACTGGCCGGGTTGGATGATGCCGCGTGACCTAGGCTTCGAATGCAGCCATCGCAGCCAGGTCACAACGCGCCCCGCCGGCCGGAGCCGACGGGGCTATGATTATCGGGTAACCTCGGCATGCCTGATTGAGCTAATCAGGTGATCCCGCGCATGTCCCGCACATCCCCATCCGGCCGGCGCTCCACCGGCGGGGCCGCCCGCGCCGCCCGCGCCTCGGCGATGGCGGCCTGCTCTCGCCCTTCGTCCAGCGCGCCGGCCGCCGAAAGGGCGAGGCGCCGCAGCTCACCGCCTTGGGGCGTGGCGGCAATCAATTCGCGCGCCAGGCGCGCCGCCGCGGCGAAGCGGGCCGATAGCAGCGTCATCGGGGTATCAGTAACGGCCGCGCGTCCAGCGCCTGGCGCAACTGCTTGACCTCATCGCGGAGCGAGTGGATCTCTGCGGTCAGATCGTCGATCCTGGCCTCATAGCCTTCGGAGATCGCTTTGAACTGGGTCGTCATCTCGGCGATTCTGCGCTCGTAGCCATCTATCAGCACGGCGAATCGTTTGGTCATTGCCTCCGCGACGATCGCTTCCGCCTCGGCGGTTGCCTTTGCGGCTTCCGCCTCTGCCTTTCCCGCTTCTGCCTCCATTTTGTCGGCCTCGGCGCCAGCCTTGCGCCGGCCGAGAAGCCACGCCGCGATCCCCGCCGGCGCCGCGGCCGCCATCGGCAACCACCATTCCCGAGCCTTATCCAGCGCCGCCCACAGACTTTCGCCGAACCCGTCCGCCATCGACCTATCCTCCCGCCTCAAAGCCGTTCGATGACGCGCTCTGCGAATTCGCCCTTATTCGCTCGCGCCAAAGTTCTTGCGGATGTCGGCGTAAAACGCCCCGTCATTCTCGAGCCGGCGATTGGCCTCGACATGGTCGGCGCGCTCGGCGGCGAGGGCGGCCTTCGCGCCGTCGCCGGGATTGATCGGCCGCACCGGTACAGGCTTTCCGAATGCGGTCGGGGGCGGCGGGAGATGGCGCTTATCGCCCGAGGTCGCGCAGCCGGCGAGCATCGTCGCGAGAGAGAGGGCAATCGCCGCGCTTGGCGAGCATTTTCGCATAGTCCTCCACCTTTCTTTGATCGGCGTCGCGCCGCCGCTCGGCCGTTTCTGATCGCGCTTTCGCATTCTCGGCGACGAGGTTCGCCGAGCGGATATCTTCCTGGAGGGCATTGACTTGTGCGCGCAGCTCCGCTGAGCGATCCTGCCGCGCGCGCAGGCTGTAGCCGCCATCGAAGCAGCCGAGACCGATGGCTGCGGCGAAGCATCCCTTGGCGATCGTCGCGCCGGCGACGGGGATGTAAGTTTGCGCCGCGAAGCCGCCGGCCGCGCAGGCCAAAGCCAGCACGGCGAACCGATGATCGGCGGCGAAAGTCAGAACGCCGCCGACCGCAGAGAATATTTCGAACATGATGCGTCCTTTCTCGCGGGCCTATTTCCGCGGCCGCGGCGCGCACGCCCGCTCGGCGATGCAAAACGCGGCAGCGACCACGACGACGAGACCGATGAATCGGATAGCGGCAATGCGGCCGAGTGCGTCGCGCATGTCAGCATGACTCCCAAACGCCGGCGCGAAGCCAGCCGTGGAAATGCGTTTGATCGCCGATGATGTGATGGACAGAGGGATTGAGCGTCGGGCTCTCTTTGTCGCCGTTCCAATCCCAGGATGGGGAAGGATGCGGCCGAAACTCGAGAGCGCCCCGGCGACCACAGCCGCAGGGGCAATTGTAGATCATGCCGGCGATCGGCCGCGTCGCATCCGAGAAGAATTCGAATGCGCTGGGCGGAACATCGGCGGCGTCGATATCTGTGACGCGCTTTGCGATGACGCTCACAACAGCCGCCCGAGCAGCGCGCCCATAGCCGAGCACACCGCTACCGCCGCGGAGATAGCGGCGGCGGCAGCGACGATCGTCGTGGCGATGATGACAATGGCCGCCCCGGTTTTCCCGATGAGCGCATGGAGCTCCGGCATTGGCTCATCCTCTCAGTAGCGCGTGTTGGGCCGGGCGCACGACGATCTTGACCTCGCCCTCGATCATTTCCCTCGCAAGACTCTCTCGCGAGCGATCGACGACGATCTTTCCGCGTTCGTCGAGCTTGACGACGATCGCTATTCCAGCCTCCTCGTCCGCCGTGATGCAATGCTTGATAGGCGCTCCATTGACGATCACGTCATAGCGCTGCGGATCGCGAACGAATCCTGGGTCAAAGCGATCGACAGAAACACGCATGGCCTCACCTCCCGATATTGAGGCCGGAGAGCGCATCGTCGACACGGGCCGCCTTGACGAGGCCGGCGCCACGCCACGCCCGCCAGGCGAAATAGGCCATCAAGACGATGAGCGCGATCGCGGCCAGCGGTTTCCAGTAAGTCTGCAGGATTTCCAGCACGCCGACGTTGCTTTGCAGCGCCGTCGCTGCCTCTTGCAGTTTATCGAGCACGGCCGGCGCGGCTTCGAGACCGGCTGCGGCACCGCCCGTCACCACGACGCCAGAAACGCCCTGCTGCGCGCGATCCGCGCCGACGATCGTGCGCGAGCCGGCGGCGCGCAGCTCTTTCGCAGTGGCATTCGGCGACTCGGGCGCCGCTTCCTCGCCGCCATGCGGCGTTTCGGCGCGCACCTTGGCGATTTCTCGCGATAGCGCGCGCATCACCCGCGCCCAGGCCGCCTTTCGCTCGGCGAGGGCATTCTTGCCGCCGTTGATGCGCTTCGTCTGTGCGACGACGTCGCCGCTGTCCGCCGCCGACATGACGCCGAGCATCACGAAGAGCGCGCAGGCGCATTCGAGCGCGTGATCGGGGTGGATCAGCCATGCGCTGGCGACGTCGGCCGCGACGCCGAGCTTCTTCCCCAGCTCGACGGCGTTGTCGTGGCCTGTCGACTGCAAAAGGCCCTTGCCGCGATTGAGCCAGCCGTCATCCGTGCCGGCGCGATTGCCCATGCGGTCGCCGTAGACCTTGTTCGCGAGGGCGCGCGGATCGTGCTCATAAGGGCGCGCCGCGGCGATCGTCGGGAACCGCTTCTTCCAGACCTGCGTCAGCCGCTCGGCGGAATAATTGAGGTCCTCCTCGAGCGTCGTGAAATTCGCGCTCTCGACGCAGATATGCGTGAGAAGCGAGGCCTGCCGGCGGAGCGTCGTGAAGCCCCATTTCGGGAATTGCGCCTCGGCATGCTCCGCGATCATCGCGACGATTGCGGCGTCCGGCTTCTTCTTCGCGCGCGGGTCCGCCACCGCGCGGACAATCGATGTCCAGTCGGTCATGTCTCACCTTTCAGGAAAGTGCGCGCCTCGCGCGCTAGATGTCGAAGATCAGTTCCGCGCCGGGTTGCGGCCGCTTGTTTTCCGTCGCCGCTTCGACATAGGCGCGGATGACTTTCAGAATGTCGTTTTGCGAGACTAGAGCGCCGCGCATGATGCACCGGACCATGATTACATTTGCGCCGTGGCCCATGCGCCAGCGATCGACGATGAGCTGTCCGATTTCGCGCGGCGTCATGAGTGCGCTCACGCCTTCAAGTCGGCTGGCGATAGGCGAGGATGCGGCGCGGCGGATAGACGCCATAGCCGACACGGCCGCCGTGATTGCCAGAGAGGATCAGCGGCCCGCGCCGCGTGAAGGCGACGACGACACCGATATGATGCGGCATGACCGCAACCGCGCCGACACGCGGCGCGCTCGCAATGCCGATGCGCAGCCCGTCGATCGCGCGATTGGAGCGCGGGGCCTCATAGCCTGCGCGGGCCAGCCATACGCGCATCGCCGCTGCGCACCAGGGCGCGCGCAGCCCCGTGAAGTTGCGCGAGCCGACATAGCGCTGCGCCACGGCGATCAGCGGCGTCGCGCCGCCGTCGAGCAGCACGGGCGCGGCGCGGGTTCGCCGCCAGCCGACGCTCGGGGGATGCAGGCGCGCCTCTCGCTGTGGAGCAAAGAGCGCTGCGAAGAAATCCCCGAGCGGGTCCGCCCTGGCCGGCGGCGAGACGATGGCGAGCGCGCACGCCAGCGCGCCCGCAAAAGCGAGCCGTCGATAGATCATCGGTCCTATGGGGTTGTCCGGCGCTACGAAGCGGCTCCGGGGATGCGCTCGGATGTTGTTAGGGCGCGGTGTCGCTCTCGACAGCCAGAATTGGCGTCAGAATCATTCGCACATCCTCGTCGGACCGAATGTCCTTGAGAGCCTTGACGACTGCCGGGGCGGTCAAATCACGCCGCGCGATTACGCGAGCACATGAAATAATCGCGTCGATCAGGCCGACCGTAATGCCGACCTCACTCCGGCAATCAACGCAGTCGTTCATGGATCACCACGCGATGGATTAGGGTGTGGGTTATTATGCTCGCGGATAGCGTGCTCGCTGATAACCAGAGCGAGCTTGATGCGCAGTTGCTCCCCTTCGGCGTCCTCCGGTATGAGGTCGAGCACTTTGCCGAGCAGCCACCAGACGATAGCCATGCGGAGATTATTGAGCATTTTTGCCCCGAATTTCGAGAAACGGCGAGCAGGCCAGCTTTAGGGCGTGGTCAGGCGGCGAGCGCGAGCGCGATCAGTCCGAGCGCGAGCGGCGCGCCGATGAGATGGCCGAGAGCGCCGGACCCGCGCTCCGGCCGGCGCTGCGGATCGCCCCAGCGCCAGCCCGGAAGCGGCGCGGGAGGCGTGAGACTGTCGAGATAGAGGATGACGCCGAGCGCCGCCGCCGCGGCGAGGCTGAGGCCACCGAGCGCGCTGTAGGGCACCTCGGCCCCGAGGATATCGATCATGGCCATGGCTCCTCTCTGCGCTCCCCTAGAGGGGAGATACGTATTGACCGATCGCCGCCCCGGCCGGAGAGTCATCCTAGCCGCAGTATTACGGAGGCCTCAGTGTTTGAGCACGCCCAACATTTTGCGCGGGAATGCCTCGCGCCGGACGTCGTGAAATACGCCGTCGGCGCGCTCTTGGTACTTGGCCTGAAAGCATTTCTGCGGGCCATGACCGAGTTGAATGCTCGGTTGATACGCGCCGGAAAGATCGACGCGGACGACGATATGTCGTGGTGGTGATCAGATTGCATTGAGCACGGTGCGGGCAATACCTTCCATGATCGTTTGCCCGGCCGTCGACGGGTGGATCGCATCGGCCCAAAGGGTCGGATATAGCGTCCGCGAATTGTCGGGCCCCATCTGCAGATCGGCGGCGAAGTCGATCAAGACCGCGTTCCCGTAGGCCGCCGTGTTCGTGCGCATGTCCGTATTGACGGCATTGCGGATCACATTGAACGCAGTGAGCCCGTCGCCCGGCAACAGCGTGCAAATGACCGGAATCCACCCGAGCGCTCTTTGCGCGACACAATGCGCTTTCAGCGCTGCGACGAAAGTGGGAGCGTCCGGATAGGCCGGATCGATATTCGTCCCGATCGGGATCACATAGATGAATTTCCGACCGCCTCTATTCGTCGGCATGCCTTTATTTATCTGAATAGAGCGAGTGACCGCGTGGCCGAATTGCGATCCGAAGAACGACCAAACCGAGCCCCAAGCCGCCGGATTATCATTCGCCGAGTAGAGGAAAGGCCATGTCGCCGCGCCATTGCCGCCCGAAATCGAATCGCCATTGAACACCATGACGCGATCTACAGTCTGGTCGAGATATTGCCCCGCCACGAGTGCGCGGTGCTTTTGCACCCAAAAGGTTTTCTCGATTTCCGCCTGGGAAAGCGCCCGGTCCCACATCGCGATAATGCCGGAATAACTCCAGCGACCCGTCGACATTCCAGCGTTCAGGGCCGTGCAATTAAAGCCTAGATCGCGAAGCGACGTGGTCGTAAATGGCCACTCGTCATGAAACAGCATGAAGTCGTCGACCCAAATCTCACGTGTCGTGCCGTCATATTTGACCGTCAGCAGATGGTAGCCGCGTCCCGTCATATCGACGAAATTGCTATACTGGTAAATTCCAGAATACGGGTGCGCGGCATAGGCGCGGTCGATCACGACAGATCCGTCTACCCATCTCGGCAAACCGGCATTGACCTGCTCAACCGTGAACGAAGTGTAGGCTTGCGCTTTGGTCAAAATCGGCTCCGAGGCGCCGGAATAGGTGCTCGGCAATTTGATGAGCGCCTGAAGCGTCCATGTCGCTGGCGTGATCGCCGCCGGCCGTTGAATGATCCCGTGTTTACCGGAGAAGACGAGCTCGCCGTTGGAATAGGCGGAGACGCTATTGAGCGTGCTCAAGATGAGGTGGTCGCACGGTCGCGACGGGCCGAGGTCCGCCGCTCCGCGGAAGAGGTCGAACGAGAGTGCGCCGATCTTGGCGGGGGTCGAACCATCGACGGCGCATATTCCGAGCGCCAGCGACGTCAACGCGCCGAGCGTGAATGTGTAGGCCGGTCGCGTTCCGATCGCGTTGAGCCACGTATTCGAAACCGTGAACGGCGACGATTTGGTGACAGCGCCGTCCTTCGTCAGGCAGAATTGTTGATCGGTCGCATCGTTGCGAATGCAGCTCAAGGCGAGCGTATAGGTGCCCGCCGGCAGCGTAATCGGCGGGTTGCGCTCGATGAACCCACCTGCCGAGATGTTGAGATAAGAGGCTTCTGTTCCGCCATAAGGATCGGTCAGCGCATCATCCGTCGCCGTCGCCAAATATTTGTAGAACAGCGCGGACGAGAACATGCGGCTGGCCGGCGTCAGGATACCCGCAGGCGGTGCCGATCGGTTGAGGATGTTCGGAATATGGGCGACCGGCTCCGACTGGATGCGGTCGATCGGCCACATGCCAATCGACCCGGGCGGCATGGCGTCGAGCAGCTCATTGTCTCTCGCGCCGGAGACTCCGGTTGCGACGAGAGTAGTGACGCTCGCCGACAAAGCCGAGACGGTCGTATTGAGCGTATCGACGGAAGCGCTCAGCACATTGATTTTGACGTTCAGCGCGGTGACGTCGATATCGCCCTTCCACACCCATCCGCCCGATCCATTCGACGCATAGGCGCCGTTGCGGTCCGCCTGACCGGCCGTGTCCGCCGTCGTCGACTCGTTCGCGCCCGTGCTCGGATAGGTGTAGGTCGTCGTGTTCGTGACCGTCACCGTCACCTGATTTGCGTCATAGCCCGCGACCGAGAGACCGCGCACGTTGATCTTATTCCCCGAGGTGAGGCCGTGCGCCGCCTGCATGACGATCGTCGCGACATTCGACGCTCGCGCGCGGCTCGCCGTCTTGCCGATGACGTCGGAAACGACATGCGCCTCGAGATTGGCCGGAGCGCCGGTCACTGCGTTCATCTCGGCGACGGTCGCGAAGAGGAAGGCCGCCGCGTCGATCACGGTCCATTTCGCCGCTGTCGCATCCCAGAAGTAATCAGCCTTCTCGTCGATCAAGAACGCACGATAACCGCTCACGGGAGCGACGAAATCCCATCCCGCAGCGGTCGCCGTCGCGACCGCGTTATCGTGCCCCGCCTATGCGCCCGTCCCGGTCGCCTTGACGATATAGCGATCGCCGAGCGTCGGACTTCCGGGAGGCGTTGACAGCGTCTTGGTGACGACGGCGACGACCGCCGAGTTGAACTGGATAAGCGTGCGAAGCTGCGCGGCGGCTGCCGACGCGCTCACTCGAACAGTCTCCGAGCCCGCGCCGGAATCCTTATTGCCGATAAAGTCGTCCAGCGTCGTTTTTTCTTGGAGATCGGGTGTACGAATGCCAGCCATCTGTCGCCCTCCAGGCGGTCCAGTTTTCAGAGCAGTGATGATTTTTTGGCGGTGGTGACGTCAGACCGTCGTCACCGTTAAGCGGTCGTCACTTGGACGATGATCGGATCGCCGCTTTCCGCGCCGCTCGAATTAATGGCGACGGCGCCGAAGGAATATTCGGTCGCGGTCGCAATCGACGGCGTCGCGGAATCATAGGGGCTCGACGTGATGACGCCCGAAAACTGCGAGGTCAGATCGGCCCAATTCGTATAATGGCCGGTGCGATATTTGATCCGCACGCCGGTGCCGACCGGCTGCGCGTCCAGCGCGAATGTATACTCCCACGTCGTCGAATTGAGTTGCGCCACTGCGAAGCTCGTCACATGCATCGGCGTCGGATCGGTCCCGGCGACCGTATGCGTCGTCGTCGCGGAATAGGCGGATGTTCCGCCGGGGCCGATCGCGCGGGCGCGCAGCTCGACGATATCGCCGCCGGAATAGCTGTTGACGATCGTCGACGTCGAGCCTGCGCCGAGCGAGAGCGTCGTCCAGGAGCCCGCGCCTTGTAGTCTGTGATCGAGCTCGAAATGATCGACCGTGCCGCCGCCGGAGCCATATCCGAGCTGCACAAAAAGCATCGACATCCCGCTCTGCGGAGAGATCGCCGTCGACCAGACGGTCGCGATCGTCGGGACAGAGGGCGCGACCGTATCCGCGGGCGCAGTCTCGATATCCTCGCCGACCGCGCCATTCCAGGCCGGAACGACGATGCTATCGGCGATCTCGAAAATCTGCGGGGCGTAGTCGACGAAAGTGAGATTTCGCTCCATTCCGTCGCCGCGCGTGATCTCCTTGACCACCGCATCGATCGCGACCAGCGAGGCGGGGCCGAAGATCGCGAGATCGCCGGGCTCCGGGAGCTCGCCGTCATCGTCGAGCAGCAAGGTCATCGACTGGCCCGCGACTGTGACCACCGCGCGCTCCAGCCCGACATCCGGCTCGTCCTCGGTCGCCGGCGGGCGGCGGAAGATCACGATATAGGTCTCGCCGTCTTCCATCTCGACGAAATCGTCGAGCGTCACGACACTGCCCTCCGCAGTCATGACCCGGGCCTGTTTCTGCGCCGCATTGAAGATGTAATGCGAGAGCTGGACGCGATCGAGCCGCTCGGCAGTCAGCACCTCATAGCTCTGCGAGACAGCATATTCGACGCGGCGATATTCGATCTCGAGATGACGCTTCGTGCCTTCGATATAGATCGCCGTCGGATCGGTGTAGCCCGGCAGCGACAGCTCCTCGATCTCGATCGGATCGCCGACGAGGCCGGGGCGCGGGACCAGGCGCTCCGCATCCTCATAATTATTGGTGCGGTCCTTGAACGTGATCCGAAACGCGTCCGGCGGTCGCACGAAGGTTTGCTTGGACGAAAAATTGCGCGAATTGCGCGGGCCGATCCAGGCCGTGATCGGCTTTCCGATTTCGTCTATGGCAACCGAGAATTTCCCGGCGCGGCGGATCGGCTTGGCGCGGCCCGCCGCGGCGATATCGGCGAGCACCTCGCTCAGAGGCGAGATGAAATCATGATAGCGGTCATAATAGAGCCCGAGCGCGACGCAGCGGCCATGCCAATATTGCAGCCGCTCGAGATCGATCTTCGTATCCGCGACGCGTCGCACGAAGGCGTTGTGCTGGAGCACGTAGCGAAACAGCGAGGCCGGATTGCGCGTCGCCCTCGTGATCCATGTCTGCGTCGCCTCGTCCCAATCCGGGCAGACCGAGAAGCCGACGGCACTATAGTCTTCGAGCGAGCCGTTGAGCTGTTCCGTCGCGCGCGCATCGATCGCAGATTGCGCGAGCGGGTAGGGAAATTTGACGGGAACCTCGGGCCGAAAGGAGCGGATCGCGGTCCATTGCGAGATCGAGATGATTTTCCATGTGTAGGGCGACTGATCGACTCGGTCCCAATCGATGTCGTTCCGCCGAGGGCGAAATTCATAGCGACCGCGCGTCGGCGGCGTCCAGTCGAAGGTGGCTACCAGCTCGCGCTGCTGCATCCCCGAGACTGTCCAAGTCCCGATCGACGTCCATGTGCTGCTGCTTTCGAGACGGGCTTCGAGCCCGAATGTCACGCCCCACGCGCCCTGTTGGGAGACCGTCGTCTCGCCCGACTGCTGCTCGGAATAGGCGATGAGGCCGCCCGGAAAGGTCACATCGATCTGGACCTTGCTCGACGCCGCCGCGGTATAGCGGCTATCAGCGCCGAAAGTATCCGCGTGCCCCTTCGTCAGCTCGACGGACACATTCTCCTCGAGGACCTGCGTCGGATAGATCGTGATCGGAGCGTCGGAGGGATATCCTTCGCGCTGCTCTAGCGTGATCTCCTTATATTTTTCGAGCGGCGTCGAGCCGATGCGCGGCTCCGAGAGCGTGATCGGCCCGTAGCCGATCGCATAGCGCGAAATGCCGTGGTTTTCGCCGTTGACGACCTTGCGATAGGGCAGGGCGACATGCGGCGGCGCGACGCGGATTTGGCCGAGCAACATCGGAAAAGGTGATTTGTCGGACGGGACCGGATTGCCCCATCCCGAGATCGCATAGGTCGGGCTGCTCGCGGCGCCCGAGTTTGATTGCGTCGGCCGCGTCGGGATGAGTGCGTTGACGAGAAAGCTCGCGCCCGTCGTCAGGGCCAGCGTCGCGCCGGCTTGCAGCGCCCGCAGGCCGAGGCTTCCCGCGGCGAGGCCCGTGAGCTCCGGGGTCAGGTAGAATTGCCCGGCGGCCGTCGCCGCGATCGTCGCGGACAGCAACAGCACAGAACGCAATAGCGACGGCTTGCCGGGAATGACGCGGATTGTCACCGCGCCCGGTTCCGGCTGGAAACTCTCCCATTCCTCAATCGGGACGAGCCGGCCGGCGGCGATGACGCGGATCGATCCGCGCTCGGCGACGAGCAACTCCGGCGGGATCATTTCTGCGATCATCTGCCCGACCGTGACGCCCGGCGGGAAGACGCGCATCTCGCGGCGCTCGTAATCGACCCAAGGCATGGCGATCGCCATGACGCCGGACGGCGCGGGCTCGTCTATGCGCGCGATCGGATGCGAAGCGGCCTCCATAGCGTCAATCTCTCCGCAGAGCTGCATGGCGCTGGAAACCGATCAGTCGATGTTTCCAATGGCCTTCGCGATAGGAGGTCAGGGCCGACCGTCCGCCGAGCATCTGGTGCAAGACGGTTCCGGGCGTGGTGACGATTCCGACATGGCTGGCGAGCCGCGAGGCGCCGCGAAACAGCGCGACGTCATAGACGCCCTCGAGCCCCGGCTCGACGGGCGCCCATGGCCCGACATCGCGCGCGCCGGCGATCAGCGCGGCGATCTCCGCCGTCTCCTCCGCCGTCACATAGGCCTCGGCATAGGAGGGCAGGGCGAGCCCGAGGCATTCGCGATAGACCAGGCGCACGAGTCCCCAGCAATCGGCGGAGGCGATCGTCGAGCCCTGCGGGGCGTAGGGAATGCCGATATAGGCATCGGTCCAATGCGAGGCGATCATTTGTGGAGCCCCGGCGCGTAGCGACGGCTGATCCGATATGCCGGGACCGGCTCGTCATAGTCGATCGCCTGCAATTCGAGCGTCAGCGCGCCATTTTCCCAAGTCGCCGACGCGACCTCGATATCATCGGTAAAAGCGTCTTCGACGAGGTCCGGCGTCGACGCGAGAACGATCTCGAAATCGATCGTCGGATAGGCGATCAGGGGGAGCGCGCCGCGCGCCAGCTTGCCATTGATATCGGCGAGCACGATCTGTCCGCTGGGCGCCCCGGTTTCGGGATCATCCGGCAATGCATAGCTCTTGACGAGGTGGAGATAGTCGGCGCCGCGGCTGCGCACCCCCAGCGCGAAGGGATCGGCCGACAGCGTCACGAGCCCGTGGCTCGACACGCGGATCGGCTCGGCGAGATCGGGGTGTGTGATCGTCGCCAACAGCACAGCGACCTTGTCGGTCGACTCTGCCTGCAAGGCCTCCCGCATCGGGAATGTGAGATAGCGCATCGCGGCCTATCCTAGAGGCAAGATTACGAGCTGCATGGAGATCTGAAACTTGACGCCGCTCGGCTCGATGCGCGGCGCCTTATCGGGCGCGAAGCGGGCCAGCCATTTGGCGACGGCCAGCAAAGGAGCATCGTCTATGAGGATCGGCTCGCCGGACGCATCGAGGATCATCTGTCCGTCCAAAAGCTGATCGGAGATCACGAAGGGCCGCGTTCCGCCGATCGTCTCTACTTTCCAGAACCGCTTGAAGCGCGGGACGCCTTCTCGCGGGACGTAAATGCTTCCGGAGATCTGCTCGAAGCCCGGCGAGTCGAGCCGCAGAAAATCAAAGCCGGAGTCTGTCTCGATTTTCTTGCGGCCATCTGGGAGTGTCTCGGCATAGCCTTCGCGCTGGACGAAGGGCGGCAAGTCGGACGGCCATGTGAGGACAGCCATTCTGAGCTACCGCGCCTTCATCGGACGACGGACGCCGAAGCCTTCGAGCGCTCCATTCGCGGCGGCCTTTTTGAGCATTTTGCCGAAGGTCACATCGAGCGTAACGCCACCATCCGAGCGGCGCTTCTCTTTGACCTCGACGCTGGCGCCGCTCGGCGCATTGACGAAAGACACCTGCGTCGGCGGATGCGAGCCCGCTGGGGATCGGCTCGTCCCTGCGCCGCCGGCGGATGATGCGAAGCGCGCCATATTGCGCGCGTAATCGACGGAGGAAGCATTGGTCATAACCCGGGACCCGCGCGGCAAGCCGAGCAGCTCGGGGCCATTTTCGCCGACCCAGGAAAGGCCCCCGGGCCAGTTGTCGGTGCCGCCGGCGTTGTGACCGGGGTTGACGAGACTGCCCAGCCAACTGACGGCGCTGCCGATCAACCCGCCGCCGCCAGCTCCGGTCCCCGCGCCGACCCCGCCATTGACGGTAACGACGCCAGCGTTGACATTCATCTGCCCGGTCGTCTGCGACCCGCCTGCGCCGAGGCCGAGCGACTTGAAGAGCCCGCCGAGCAGCCCGCCTTCGCTCGTCCCGGTCTGCCCGAGCAGGCCCTCGCTGAGCCGCGACACCTGCATGTCGATCATCCGATCCATGGCCGACGACATGGATTTCTCGAGCGCCGCTCCGACATCCTGCCCATGCGCCAGCGCTTTCAACCCGCCGCCCAAGGAATCGGTGAAGGTTCCGCGAATGGCGTCCCGATCCTCGATCGAGCGCTTCTGGGCCCGATCGGCGTCGCGCACCTTTTGCTGATAGTCGGCCCAAGCCGCCGCATTCGCCTCGATCCATTTTTGCTGTTCCGGCAAAATGTTTCCGGTCTGACGGATCGCGTCGTTCATGAGCTCCTGGCGCTTCGTCG
>Ga0265328_10000754_pt1 | contig 14959 bp, 12 predicted proteins | sample 41624metaG_FD_202086 | JGI IMG/M metagenome (GOLD analysis project Ga0265328, IMG submission 202086) | Rhizosphere microbial communities from Carex aquatilis grown in University of Washington, Seatle, WA, United States - 4-16-24 metaG | ecosystem: Host-associated > Plants > Roots > Rhizosphere...
TAGACGTTGAAGAATTTCAGCCCGGCCCATTGCGGCGGGGCCTTTTCGCCGGCGGCGATGCGCGCGGCGATCATTTCGTCGACCGCCTTTTTGCTCCAGCCATAGGCGTTGAGCGGGCGCAGCGCGCTCAGGGCGCCGAGAGATTCATCGTCGACGAGATCGGCTTCGCGCGCGCCATAGGTCGCGGCGGAAGAGGCGTAAATGAAGGAAACGTCATGCGCCGCGCACCAGCGCCACAAATCCACGGTGTAATTGATGTTGCGCGCGATCAGGAGATCGGCGTCGCGTTCCGTGGTCGCGGAAATCGCGCCCATATGAATGATCGCCTGCACAGCGCTCGCATGTTCGTCGAGAAATGCGCGCAGATTTTCGGGGCTGACAAAAGCTGAAATACGCCGCTTGGCGAGATTGCGCCATTTGCCGCCGGTCCCGAACCAGTCGACGACGACAATGGGTCCGCGTCCCGCCGCTTCGAGATCGGCGACGACATTCGACCCGATAAATCCTGCCGCGCCCGTGACGATAATCATACCGCCGCATCTCCCTTGATGACCTGCGCCAATTGAGTCGTGCTTTTTCCCGGCACAAGATCGCAGGTCAAGACCCGTCCGCCATTCGCGAGAACAATATCCGCGCCAATGATTTTATCGATCGTATAGTCCGCGCCCTTCACCAGAACATCCGGCGCAATGGCGCGAATAAGCTCGACCGGCGTGTCTTCGTCGAACACGGCCACAGCATCCACGGCGGACAGCGCCGCAAGCACCATGGCGCGATCGCGCTCGCTGTTGATCGGTCGCGTCGCGCCTTTCAGACGCCGCACGGAAGCGTCGCTGTTGAGCCCGACGATCAGGCGCCCGCTATGGCGCCGCGCGAAGCTCAAAATGGCGAGATGTCCCACATGTAGCAAATCGAAACAGCCGTTGGTGAAGCCGACGGCGCGCCCCTCGCGGCGCCATTGCGCGACTTTCTCCAGCAGGCGCTCCCCTGCGTAAATCTTGTCGCCGAGCGTATCGAGACTGCCTTCGCCAAGACGCAGCAGCTCATCGGCGAGTTCCGACGCCGAGACCGTCGCCGTGCCGTGCTTGCCGACGACAATTCCCGCGGCGGCGTTGGCGAGATAGGCGGCGGAGGCCAGCGGCTCGCCTGCCCCGAGCGCCAGCGCAAGCGTAGCGACGACCGTGTCGCCGGCGCCCACCACGTCGAACACTTCGCGCGCGCTGGCGGCGAGATGCACGGCCTCGCCCCCGCGCGGCACGCAACTCATGCCGTGCTGGGCGCGCGTAATGAGCGCCGCAGCGATGTCGGCGCGTTGCAGAATGTCGCGGCCCGCCGCTTCGGCGCGCGCATCGTCGGCAGCAGGATCGATGCCGGTCGCCTCCAGCGCTTCCTTGGCGTTGGGCGTCACCACCGTAGCGCCGGAATAACGTCCGAGCTTCGCCGATTTCGGATCGACCACGATCGGCAAGCCGAGTTCGCGCGCCGCGGCGATCGCGCCGGCGACGACGGCGTCGGACAAAACGCCCTTGGCGTAATCCGAAAGCACAAGCGCGTCATGCTCGGCCACATGCGCGCGAATATGATCGATAAGCCGCGCTTGCGTTTCCGCGTCGAGCGGCTCTGCGCTTTCGATGTCGGCGCGGATCATGTGCTGGCCTTGCGCGACGAAGCGGGTCTTTTCTGTCGTGACCCGCGTCGGCGTAATTACAAGACGCGGAACGACGCCCGCCGTTTCGCTCAGCGCCGCGGTTAAATCCGCGCCGGCCGCGTCGGCGCCGGCGACGCCGATCAGCGTCGCCTTGCCGCCAAGCGCGGCGATATTGCGCGCGACATTGCCCGCCCCGCCGGCGACGGCCTGCGCGCCGCCGACAAGCAGCACCGGCACCGGGCTCTCCGGAGATATTCGCTTCACCGCGCCGGACACAAAGCGATCGAGCATAACGTCGCCCACGCACAGGATGCGGACTCCAGCAAAGCGGTCTATGGCGCTCATCGTGCGGTCGGGGCCTCTTCTATTGTCAAGCTGATCAATGGCGGCGATGTGTTAACACCGCGTTGTGACAGAGCGTTACGCGGCGTTTCGGAGTGCCGATCGCGCTGCGGCGCCGCGCGTCCCTTGCGCCATTATCCGGCGGCGGGCGCTCCGCCGACCCGGCGCGGGCGCAGCGGCTTGGCCGGATTGCCCACGTAAACCATATCCGCATCAAGATTGCGGAATGCGACCGCCCGCGCGCCGAGAACGGCGCCGGGACCGACGCTCACGCCGGGGCCGACAAACGCCTCCGCAGCGATCCAGGCCCCCGCGCCGATGTGAATCGGCCGGGTGACGAGCTGGAAACTCGGATCGTCCACATTATGCGTGCCGGCGCATAAATGCGCGCCCTGCGAAACCAGCGCATAGGCGTCGATTTTGATGGGCCCCATGCAATAGCAATTGGCCTCGGGACCAAGCGTCGCATAATCGCCCATCTCGAGATTGGACGGCAGCCAGATGCGCGCCGAGGGATATATATCCGCCGTCGGCGCGATCCTCGCGCCGAAAGCGCGCAGCAGCGCGCGGCGCCACGGCCGCAGCGCGACCGGCGTCCAGGAGGCGAGCGTCGCCCAGACGACGCCCCATGCGAGACGCGCCAGGCGATTTTTTAAAGAGAAGCTGGGGCCGCCCTCCAGGGGAGCGGAAATCTTCGCATCGAGAAGACTCATTACGCCGCCGAACACGCCTCACATTAATCGGAACGGGCTGAAACCGCGGCGGCAGGCCGCGGTTCGCCGCAAGGCGCGCACCGGCGCCCCGCGGTCTGAACGCATCTTACGCGATCTCGATTTCGAGATCGCCGCCGTCGCCCTCTCCCGCGAAACCACGCTCCGAAGCGCCGACCAGCGTCTCTTCGAATTGCGGGAGAATGCGGCGCGAACTCAGGCTCTGCGCGAGGCGCAGCCCTTGCTCGACATTTTCGGAAAGGTCGGCGCTGCGCGCGGCGGCCACGGAGTCCGCCAGAGCCGCCGCGTCGCCCGCCGGAGTCAGCAGCGCGACCCCCGCAAGCAGATCGCTTAGCTCTGTGCCGGATTCGACCGTCGCGACGATGGGCCGTCCGCTCGCCAACATGCCGCCGAGCTTGGACGGCAGAACGAGATCGGCGGCGCCCTTGTGCTGCGGCAGAAGATGCAGATCGGCGAGGCCGAGCAACTCGTTGAGACGCTCGACCGGCTGCAACGGCAGATAGCTCACATTCGGCAAGCCCGCGTATTTTTCCTGCAGCCGCGCTTTCATCGGGCCGTCGCCGGCGATCACGAAATGCATGTCCGTGCGGGCCTGAAGCCGCGCGGCGGCGTCGAGCACCACGTCCAGCGCCTGCTTCACGCCGATATGGCCTGCATAGAGAGCGACGAAGCGGTCGCCCTCAAGGCCAAGCTCCTTGCGGAAATTATTGCCCTCGCCGCGCGGCAGCGGGGTGATCGCTTCGAGATCGACCCAGTTGCGGCGCAGCGCGACCTTGCCGGCGTCCAGTCCCTTGGCGATAAGCGCGGCGCGCATTTTTTCGGAGATGGTGACGACGCTGTCGAAGCCGTCGAGCAGCACGCGTTCGGCGACAGCCGCGGCTTTTCGGATCGCCTGGCCGCGAATGTGCCCCACTTCGAAAGCCGCGTCGACTTCGAGGTCCTGCACATGCAGCACCGCGCGGGCCCCGACCAGCCGCGCCGCGATCAGAGCGGCGGGCGCGGAAAACAAGGTGGGTTCGACGCACATCACCACATCGGGACGCGCGCGCAGGACGCGCCAGACGACGGCCGGCGCGGCGAAGAAAGCAAAGGTCAGAGGCGCGAGAAGACGCCAGACGCCGCCGCCGTCGCGCTTCATCAGCAACGGGCAACGGGTCACGGAAACGCCGTTGACGACGTCCCGCGAATAGCCGAACGCGCGAAAACCGTCGCGCACATACCAGCCGGGATAATGCGGCGGCGCCGCGACAGCCTCGACGCTGTGCCCTTGCGCCACGAGATATTCGGCGAGTTCTGTAGTATATTTTGCGCAACCGATTTGCTCGGGCGCGTAATTAATCGCGTGAATGAGTATTCTGGCTGCTTCGGGACCGCGAGGAGACTTTTCAAAAACCTGCGGCTGGTCTGACACCTCCGCCGAAAGCCCTGAATCGTGGAACAATTCCACGCCCTTTACGCCCATAAAACGCAGCCAAGCTCGAAAAAATCGCTGCAATGGATTCATCCGCGCACCTCGCTGTCCGCTGTCAGCCTGACAGCCGCCTCCAAAGAACACAAGCCAAAAAATTGTTTCACGGTAGTTGTTTGCGCCTTCGTTGCTTAAATGTCACGCCTTCCGACCGCAGGCCCACCGCAGCCTCTGGTTGTATATAAACTCAGCCTACCTCGGAATATCGCAGTGCGGCAAGCCCGAAAAAACGCGGCGCTATCGCTATTTATGGTAAAAAGCCGATCGGGTCGTCTCTTGCATCAGCGAAGCCCCAGTCGTTCGACCCAGAGCTTTTCCGCGCCGCGCGCGACGACAAGCGACCGGATCTCCGCCAGCGTCTCCTCCGGCTTTTCCGTGAGGATCGCGGCTAAATCCTCCGTGCCGCGTCGTCCCAGCCGCCAGTCGAGTTCGACGAGATGATTGATAAACTGCCGCTGCATATCGGGCGGCAGCAATTCCCACATTGGCGCGAGAAAGAGCACGCGCTGGCGCATGGCTTCCTGCTCTCGCGGCGCGACGACGATGGACATATCCACGGCGGCGGCCACCGCGTCGATCGGCGCCGAGCGATCCCATCGCGCTTTCGCAAGAGCGAGCCATTCCAGCCCGTCGGTCGGCTTTGCGCGCAGCGAGTCGAGGATCGCCGGCTCCAGCCGGCTGCGATCGCCCGACGCCCGCGCGAGCGCGGCGAGCGCTTGCCGCGCCCGCTCCTGCATGTCCAGCGCCGCCGTCCAGGGAGCCAACGCCGCAGATTGCGCATCGATCGCTTTGGCGCGCGCCGCCGCGCTCTGCGCCGGCGCGTCGACGACCGCATAAGCGGCGCGCTCCACCGCCTCGAAGCGCAGCAGCGCGATCCCGCGCCACGCCACCGCGAGCGCGACGCCGATCAGAATGAGAGAGCCGGCGACTGCGCGCAGCGACATGGGCGACGCTCTCAATTCTGGTAATATTTCTTGTAGTAGTAGCCGGAATATTGCGTGTAGGCGCCATAGCGCGGCGTCTGGCTTTCATCGACCAGATTGAGCGCAATCCCCGCCAGCTTATGACCGGCGACGAAAAATTCAGCGTTCTGGGCGGCGATTTCGCGCGTCGTCGAGCGCCAGCGCACCACGAAAACGACCTTATCGGCAAGCGTCGCCAGCACGCGCGCGTCGATCACCGGCGCCAGCGGCGGCGAGTCGATGACGATATAATCGAACACCGTCCGCAGCTTCTCGATCAACAGCTTCATGCGCTCCGAGCCGAGAAGATCGGGCGGATTCTGCGACCGCGATCCGGCCGGCAGCACGGTGAGCCCGCCCTGGCGCAGCACAATATCCTCGAAAGCCGCGCCGCCGGTGAGAAGATCGACGAGGCCCGGCTTGTTCTCGGCGGAGAAATATTTGCTCGCCGACGGATGACGCAAATCGCCGTCGATCAAAAGCACCCTCTGTCCCGCCTTTTCCGACGAAAAGGCAAGACTCTGCGCGACGGTGGACTTTCCTTCGTCAGGGATCGACGATGTCACGAGAATGACCTTCGCGGGATGATCGACGTCAGCCATTTGAATGCCGACGCGAATGCCGCGCACCTGTTCGGCGTAGCGCGACAAGGGCCTGGCGATGAGATAGCGCGCCGGATCGAGCACCTTGTCGTCGACCTTGCGATCCTTCTCGGACAGCACCGGCAAGGAGGCGAGCACGGGGAAGCCGAGCTTCTCCTCGATTTCGCGCGCGGCGAGAAAGCCCGAATTGAGCATATCCAGCGCCACAGCGCCGCCGATGCCGAACACAAGGCCAAGCACGCCCGCCAGCGCGACGATCATACCCGTCTTCGGGAAGGACGCCCTGATCGGCTTCGTCGCCGGCGAAATGATGCGCGCCTCGCGCTCTTCGAAGCTCGACTGCTCCTGAGTGATTTTCGCCCGCGAGAGGAAATTGTCGTAAAGCGTCTTGTTCGCCATATTGGCGCGCTCAAGCTCGCGCAGGCGAATGCCGACATTATTGTCGAGACCCGTCTGCCCCGTAACCTGGCTCAGGCTCGCCTGCAGGGAATCCTCGCGCGATTTGGAGACTTCGAGGTCGTTTTTGAGATTGATGAGAATGCGCTGAACTTCGGCGCTGATCGAGCGTTCGATATCGCGACGCTCCGCCCGCGCATTGATGACGAGCGGGTGCTGATCGCTGTAATGCGCGACGAGATCGGCCTCTTTACGCGCGACTTCCGCCTGCTGCTTGCGCAAATCCTGAATGACGAGCGAATGCACGACGTCCGGGATCGCCTGAAGATTGCCGCCGCGCGAATTCACCTGCACGGCCTGATCATATTTGGCGCGCCGCTCCGCCGCCTCCGCCCGCGCCGCGATAAGCTTGGCGTTCAACTCGGACAATTGCTGCTCGGAGATCGTCACCTTGCTTTCGCTGCTCGTCGCGACAAGGTTATTTTCCTTGCGGAATTTCGCCACCGCCTCTTCGGACTGCCGCAGTTGGGCGGCGAGATCCTCCATGCGCTCGGCGAGCCAGGTGGAGGCGCGACGCGCCGCCTCATAGCGCGCGTCGAGCTGATCGACCACATAGCGCTCGGCGATGGCGTTGGCGATGCGCGCGGCTTTGTTCTTGTCTTCCGAAGTGATGGCGATGGTCAGAATGAAGGTGCGGCCGGTGCGCTGCACGTCGAGCGCGTCGCGAAGCCGTTTGATCGTCGCCAGCATCAGCGGCGACAGTGACGGATCGGCGCCTGCCTCCGCCTCTTCGGTGCGGAACATGCTCATGATCACCGCGAGCAGCGACGGACGCGGCGTGCCGAACTCCGTGTCTTCGGTCAGCTTTTCCTTTTCGACCACCTTGCGCAGCAGATTGATCGACTGAATGACCGGCAGCTGACTGTCGACGTTGCCGGTTTCGAGATTCAATTCGGGAAGGATATTTTCCGACCCGAAGATTTTTTCCTTGCGCGGCTCAAGCAGAATCTCGGCCATCGCTGTGTAGCGCGGCGTCATCATCAGCGTCGACAGGAAGGAAAACGCCATCAGCGCGAAGGAGGTCAGCAGGATGACCTTCCAACGACGCCAGAAAAAATCCTGGACCTGACGCAGATCGAGCGTCTCTTTGTCGACAAGATCGTCTGCTGCCTGCGTCTGTGGGCGTAGACTTTGTCCGTGCATGTGGCGATGCTCTCTCGTCGTGACGCGTCTTGCGTCTTTTAACCCGGATTCGCACTCGCGCAACCAGCCGCGAGAAATGCGAAATTTCATCGTTAATCGCTCACGCCGCGGCCTATCTGTCGGTCGCGACCCGTCCGCTCCAGGACTGCGCGACGCCCGCGCCGAGCAGCGCCGCCCACGTCAAAGTTACGGCCTGCATTTGCAGGCTGAAATCGACAAAGGCGTGAAGCGCGACCAGAACGCTCGATACGCTCGCCGTCAGCGGCGCAAGCGCCGCGGTCTTGCGCGTGAGCGCGCCATAGACGCAACGCCCGACAAGCAGGCCAAGGACGAGGAACAGCAGCGCTGACGCCGGAACGCCGATGCCGAGCAGCGTCTCGACATAGGTGTTGTGCGCCTTCTCCCAAATGCCGCCGGGGCCGATGGTGCTGTCGCGGTATATGGCGAAAGTCTCCTGGAAGCCGCCGTCGCCATAGCCGATGAAGGGCGAGTCGCCGACGGCGCGCAGCGTCAACGCATCCGCCGCCAGACGGTCGTCGCCGTCGAATCCGAAATCGGTCAAGCGGCCCGCGAGGACTCTGTCGAAAGTGAAAATCGGCGCCGCGATCGCGAGCCCGGCCGCCAGCAAGGGGAAGCTGACGCCCACGCCGTAGCGTCGCCCGCGCAGCACGGAGAGCAATGCGAAGGTCGCAACGCCGGCGCCGGTCGCCATTATGCCGCCGCGCGATCCCGTGAGCATGAGCGCCACGCCGATAATGAACAAGCCCGGAATCAGTAATCCGCCCTGCCCGATTGTCACGGCCACCGCAGCGGCGATCTTATGGCCGACGGCCCGACCCGCGGCGTCGACGCGCCGCAGATAATGGCTGATCGTCCAGCCGAGCATCGCGACGAGGCCGATCCCGGCATAGGTCGCATAGGAGTTTCGGTTCACGAAAGTCGAGGTGACGGATTCAAGATAATAGAGCTTGTCGAACCACAGCAGCTTCGTCGGGAAGGCGAAAAAGGCGATCAGCCCGTAGGCGGCGTAGGCCAGCCCGATGAGCGCGGTCCCGGCGACGAGACGCCGCGCGCGCAGCGAAGAACGCCCGAGCTGCACTGCGAGCCAGAACACGCAGGCGGCGGTGGCGAAACGCGTCAGCGCATAAGATGTTTTGCCCGGATCAATGCTGATCGCGCCGCGGACGACGCCGCCGATCGACTGACGCGTCATCTGCCAGATGGGGTGGCTCCAGGCGTCCGGTCTCGAATTCGGCGTCCAATCGGTCGACTGGACGAGAAGCAGGACGCTCACCACCGCGAAGGCGAGAATCGGGAGAATGAGTCGTCTCGCAGCGACGGGGCGCCTGCGGCGGGTGACGAGCAAGGCGATTTCAAACGCCGCGGCGAGCACGCCGAAATACAGCGCATTCAGCCCCCAGGCGAGGCTGCGATTGGAGCCGAGGTAGAAGGGCGCCGCCGCAAGGCCGATCATGAGGCAGAGAAAAAGGGCGTCTTCGATATCGGCGAAGACCTCTCTTTTGCGACCGCGCGGGGGCGCAGACTGAGACGTGACAGTTGCCTCGAAAGTCTGCACGTCGTCGCCGATGCTCATTAATTTCTCGCAGTGTGCGCCCCGCTCGAGGCGACGGGGCCGGCGACTTCTGTCCAAATCTCCGGTCATGCTTTGCGCCGGACGCCGCCGGTCCATGCGGCACGCGCGCAAGCGCAGGAGAGATGACCGGTCTTTAGGACGCGAATACGGCTTATTTCGCGTCGGCGCCGGTGTTCTCGAACGTCGCCGCATCTCTTTTGCGGCGAGAAATGTTTAAAAAATACGAATTTTGGCAGCGACATACGCTCATGGCGCCGCTCGCGCCGCCGGCGTCGTCTCAGGACGCGCGGCGTCTCGTGTCGAAAGCTGCATCGGCGGAAAAGGTTGTCCCCTTCCGCCGAAATCGCCTCTTATTGCGGGCTGACGCTGCCGCCGCTCGATCCGCCATTGCCGCCATTGCCGCCGCTTCCGTTGCTGCCGGGCTGGCCGCGGTTGCCTTCATTTCCGTTATTGTTTCCGCCGTCGTCGCCGCCGCCGCCGTTTCGGCCGCCGTCACCGCCGCCGTTCCGACCACCGTCGCCGCCGCCTTCACGAGCGACCGCGGCCCGCGCTTCCGCGGTAAAAGCCGCTTTTGTCTGCGGATCGGCGCTATTGCCGGCCCGGGCGATGGTCGCCGCAGCCGCAGTGTTGCCCGCAGCCTTCGCGGCAGCGCCGGCATCGGCGATCGCCTGCCCTGCCGCAACTTTTTGCGCCAGGCTGGCCGATCTGGATTGCGCAGCGACTTCCGACGCAGCTGCGGGATCGGCGGCGATGATCGCCTGCAACGCGCTTTTCAGCGCGGGGCCGCCTTCGGGATTTGCGGCGAAAGCCGCTGCAATCGCCGCCTTCGACGCCTCGCTGGCGCCGCGCCGCTGCTGGTTATTCGTCTGCGCCTGGCTCTCGGGAGCCAGAAGGGGAGAAGACACCGCCAGGAAAGCGATGCTCGCCGCAATCAAAACGCGATTCGACATACCCGGTTCTCCTGTCTCGCTCAGTATTTGTAGGTCATGCCAAGGCTGTAGGCGTTGCGCACGAAGGAGCCGCCGGTCGCATTGGAGTTTACGATAATGAGGTTATATTCGAAAGTCGCCGCAAGGTTGCGGAAAATTTCGTAGCTCAACTCCGTGCCAGCGCTCCAGCGATGGTCATGGCGACCGCCGGAGATATAGCTCAGATCGCCATAGCCGCCATTCACGCTCGCCTTTAAATCTCGCGTGACGTCATAGGCGATAATGGTGTTTGCGGCAACCTGGCGCGCTGCGGAGCCCGTCGGATTGCCCGTCGTCGTCAGCGCCGAGTCGGTGAAGGTCTCGTCGACGCTAGTGGTGACGGTGAGATCACGCGTCGGATACCAGGACACCCTGCCGCCGACCACCGGGCTCGAAGGCGCGCCGAAGGTCGCATATTCATATATCTGCCGCTGATAACCGGCGTAGACCTCGCCGCGGAACAGGCTCAGCCGATCCGTGCCGAGACCGCCCAACACGCGATAGCCCTGCGAATTATACAGCGCGCTGGTGAAGCTGCGGAAATTGCCGATCACATCCGCAAAGGCGTAGACCGCCGGACCGACGGCGACGCCGAAACGACCGTTTGCGGTCGTCACGACATTGTCGCGATAGGACTGGGAAATCGTCTGGCCGGTGGTCCCGTAAAGCGCGTCGTAGGTCGTGGCGAAAGAGGTCGCGCCGAGACCGACGAAGAACATGCCGAGCTGCTTGACGCCCGACAGCGAGCCGCCGAACGTGTTGTATTTCTGCGGAGAACCGAGCGTGCCGGCCGTGCCGAACGGCGTCGTGATGACGCCGTTGTTGAACAGGTCGGTATGGCGGCCATATTCGCCGCCGAGCTTGATCGACAGATCGCGCAGCACTTCCCAGCTGTGCGTGAAGCCGGCCTGCGCGTTCGTCGTGTCGCCGCTCGAATAATCCGTGAAAATCCGGAAATCGCCATTGGCGAAAAGCACGGTGTCATGCACCCCGACCTTGCGCTCGGCGATGATGGAGGGCTTCAGGCGAAGACCCGTCGCGTGCACGGCGTTGCTGCCGGACTGGAACAGATTGTCGTCGTGAACGGCGCCCACAAACAACGTCGGGTAGATCTCCCAACTTCCGTAGGGCAGCCCCTGATAGTCGCGCCGCGGCGCGTCCTGAAGGCTCCGACGTTGGAAAACCTTCGGCAACAGAAGATTCAACGTCTCCGTGGAATAGTCCAACCCGACAGCCGGCTGACCGGTGACGGGGGCTGAACGGGGAGCAATAGGGTCTGCCTGCTCGGCGGTCGCGTTTTGAGCGCCCAGCAATACAAACGCCGCGACTCCGGACAAACCAAAAATTGCTGCGTTGCGAATTCGCTCGATCGACACCGCCGTACTCCTGACCTTCGGAAACCGATGGCTTGGCTCAATCATTAATCTACTCTTAAAAGTTTTACGGCCTCCGCCGAGCCTTCGCAATGCGTAACCGTCGTTAACTATTGAAAAATAATGAGCTGTTGCAAAAACGCCACAGTTGAGCTCGGAACCCCCGCGGCGCCGCCGTTCCGACGCCGTTTTTCCGCCGCAGAGTAACGTGCGGCGCAGCAGAACGCCGCGGCGTTTTGACGCAACCCACGAGCGAGCGACAGGCCTTCCAGGGCGGATGCTCGTCCGCCATTCTTGGGACGCCCCGCGCCGCCGCGCTCATGGTGTCACAACCCCGCTCGGGCGCCGCGCCCCGCTTTATGAAAAAGCCGCGATGTCAGAAATACCGCTCCGGCACGCGCACAAGATCGCCCGGATAGACCGGGATCGTCGGCGCGAGAGGAAACTCGCGGAACCCCTGCTCGCCCGCGCGCTGGATCAGCACATGCGACGTGCTCGACCGATAGGTGTTGCCGCCCGCGACAGCGATGGCGCTCATGACGTTGAGGCCGCTTTTATAGGGATATTCGCCGGGCTTCTCGACTTCGCCGAGCACATAGAACGGCCGGAAGGAGGAGATGTCGACGGTGACTTTGGGATTGCGCAGATATTTCTCGCTGGCGAATTTTTTCGTCAGCAACTGCTCCAGCTCGGGCTTGGAGAGCCCCGCCGCCTGCACGGTTCCCGCAAGCGGCAACGATACGGCGCCGCTCGGATCGACCTCGTAATCGCCGCTCAGCTTGTCTTCGCCGAAAACGGTGATCTTGAGCTTGTCGCCCGGCTGCAGCTTCATTGCGCTGGTGGATGTCGGCGCCGGCGCGCCGGGCGTCGTCGCGCTGATGATCGGCGAACTGTCGCATCCCGCAAGCGAAAACGCGATGGCGACGGCGGCCAGAAGCCGAAAAATTCCCTGTTTCACCATGTTTTACCCGGTTTTCGTTGACGCAAAAATTGTTGCCACCGCTCACGCGCCATTGCAAGCCTACTGCGCCGCAATGGAGAAATTATGATTAACGCCGAAGCCCGCCGGCGTTGACGATAAATGCCTCGAATTACGCACATTTTATATGTCGTCCCGAGACGGCCGGCAGCGCGGGCGATTCACCTTAAGTTCCGAATTTGCTGCCTTCGCGCCGCGCGCGGTCCTCGAAAACGGCGCAATTGTGATAAATTTATGTGAAACGCCGGGAGAGTAGCCGGCGCTGTGCGGCGCAACATACGCCTTGAGCGCAGCGCGACAACGGAGACGCACAATGGCGCTCAGCGCCCGAATTTTCGCAGTGACCGCTTGTTTCGTCCTTCTCGCCGCGGCGGGGGCGCAAGCCGACGTGCGACGCGGGCAATATGTTTTTTCGAACGAACGCTCCTGCACGCTCGGCGGCAAGCTCTCCAACGAGCAATGCGCCAACGCCGCCGCCAACGCTCAGGCGGAGTTCGACGAGAAAGCGCCCCGCTTCCCCTCGCGCGAGGCCTGCGAGAAGAGTTTTTCCGGCGGATGCAGCCTCGGCTTCAAAGGCGCCGAAGGCTGGACCGGCAAAAAGGGCGGCATTTATTTCTCGCCCCGCTTGCAGGGCTTTCGCGTCGTCGTCGCCTCCGAACGCGATATGACGGTGACCCCCGTTTCCTCCGGCGCCGCGGTGAATTTTTCGCCGCGCACGATCCTGCGCAAGGACACGCATATTAACTTCGCCGACGCCCATCGCGCGCGCGACAATTGGCGGCCGACCGCCGCAGCTTATCCGTCCTCGGGCGGAGGGGCCGGCTCGCAATTTGGCGTCGACGCGCCGCCGCCCGGCGAACATGGCGCTTTGCCGCCGCCGCCGCCGGTCGATCCCAATTTCGATTGCGCCGCCGTGCTGGAGCCCAACGCGCGCGATCACGCGGATACGGGCTGCTATCTCGCGCCCGCCCGCCATCGCCATTAGGCGCATAACGCGGGCGCATTCATGTGCGCCTACAATTCAGGTGCTGAGGATACGGCGCTCGGCGCCGTCCAGCGCGACGCAGGTGAGCACGCCGGTCGCATAGGCGCCGGTGTCCACATTGATGCGATTTGCGAGAAGCTCCGGCGCGTCCATCGGCGTGTGGCCGTGCACGACCACCTTGCCGTCGAAGGAGCCGCGAAACGACAGAAATTCGTCGCGAATCCACAACAGGTCGCGCTCGTCCTGAGTCTCCAGCGGCACATGAGGCTTGACGCCGGCGTGCGCGAAGAAATAATCGCCCGCGCTCCAGGACATCAGCGTGCCATTGAGAAAATCGTGATGCGCCTTCGGCATCGCTTGCCACAGCGCCTCGCGCGCCGCGTCGAAGCCGCGACCGCGCATGATCTCGCGCACATTGACGCCGTAGGACGCCAGCGTCTCCAGGCCGCCATACTGGCGCCAATTCTCCAGCACGTCGGGGTCCTGGAGAAACTGCAACATCGTCGCTTCGTGATTGCCGCGCAGCGTCGCGATCGCCGTGGGAAAATCCGCTGCGGCGAGACGCTCCAGCACCGCGGCCGAGCCTGGTCCGCGATCGACATAATCGCCAAGAAAGACTGTGATCACACGCTCGACGGGGCTGCGGGCGAGATCGTCCGAAATGATCTGCGCAAGTTGCGCGAGAAGATCGGCGCGGCCGTGGACGTCGCCGATCGCGTAGATACGCACGCCCTCCGGCGCGCGCGCCGTTTGCGCTTCGACCTGCTGCGCTTTCGCCGCACGACGAAAAAAAATCATTGTGTGACCGTCACCCCTCCGCGACCGCCGGATGCGGCGACGCCCTGTGTAGCAGAATTTGCGCCAGACTAGAGCATCTTCCTGAAAAAACGCGAAACGGCGCGTTTATCGCGGCGCGGATCTCCGGCCAATGTCGTCCCCGCGCATATCTGCGCCCGCCGCAGGCCTCAAACGGCCGCAGCGGAGAGCGCGAGACGCGCGGCGTCCCAGAGTTCGTCGTAATGCGAAATCACCCGGTCCGCGCCGAGTTCGCGCGCCGGCGTCTCGGTATAGCCGAAATCCACCGCGACGACGGGAGCGCCGGCGTTGCGTGCGGTGTCGACGTCGTTTTTGGAATCGCCCACCATCAGCGCGCGGGCGGCGTCGCCGCGCGCCGCGTCAATGGTGAGAAGCAGCACGCGCCCATCGGGCTTTTGCGTGAAGAAAGTGTCGCGCCCGCAGATCGCCGCGAAGCGCTCCGAGACGCCCAACTGCGACAACAGCAGCCTCGCGAGACGCTCCGGCTTGTTGGTGCAGACCGCGAGCGCAAATCCCTCTTGCGCAAAGCGCGTCAGCGCCGCTTCGACGCCGGGAAACAGCCGTGTCTCCAGCGCGATGCGCGCCTCATAGCGCAGGAGAAAATCGGCGACGAGCGCATCGAGGCGGTCGCCGCCCGGCGGCGCGCCTTCGCGCGCGCCATAGCCGCGTTCGATCAACGCCCTGGCGCCGGCGCCGACCAGCGCGCGCGCGGCGGCGAGCGGCACGGGCGCATGGCCGTCGCGTTCGAGCTGGGCGTTCAGCACGCCGATGAGATCGGGCACCGTATCGGCAAGCGTGCCGTCGAGATCGAAGACGATAATTGGGGAAAGCGCGGTCATGCTTTTGCCCTAACCGGGGAGCGCGGCGGGATCAAGGCGCAGGCGCAGGCGCG
>Ga0265328_10000759_pt1 | contig 14888 bp, 14 predicted proteins | sample 41624metaG_FD_202086 | JGI IMG/M metagenome (GOLD analysis project Ga0265328, IMG submission 202086) | Rhizosphere microbial communities from Carex aquatilis grown in University of Washington, Seatle, WA, United States - 4-16-24 metaG | ecosystem: Host-associated > Plants > Roots > Rhizosphere...
CGGGTGCCAGTTCCTTGAAGGCTACAGGCGTTTGAACCACCGGCCTCGCGTAGTTCGGTGCGAAGCTGCATCCGCCGGACAACACCAAGCACAGGAGTGCAGCTATGTTTGCTGTGCTTTGCCTCTGGAAAAATTGGATCGCGGTCTTCATGGAACGGTTCACACCAGCCTGCCATCATTTTGCCTTCGGTGATCGCCCGCTGCGGTCTTAGAAGGTGGCGAGTTGCTTGGAAAATGTGTTAGCACCGCTAACCCCGAAAGATGTCGAAGGGCTCAATCTTGAGAACCTTGCGGACTCCGATATAGCTTGAGATTCCGGCGATCAGTACGACCATGCCGAAAGCCAGTCCCAAGTTCCAGAATGTGATCATCGCTGCGTAGTTCGGCAAGCGCGCTCGGGCTATCGTTATCATCAACGTCACCAGTCCAATTCCCAAGCCGTAGCCGGTCAGCGCCGTGAACGTTGCCATGAACAGGATCATGTACACCAATTCGCGCCCCTTCGCGCCAATGGCTTTGAGCGCGCCAAATTTCTCCAGATTTTCCAGGATAAAGGTGTAGAACGTCTGGCCCGAGATCGATAGTCCAACGATAAAACTGATCACGGTCATCAACAGAATGTTCGTCCCGATACCGGTCTTGTAGGTGTAATAGTCGGAGATGCGCCTGTTGAATTCATCCTTTGTAAAGGCCACATAGCCAAGCTTGCTCACTTGCTGCTTTATGCCCGCGACAGCCGCCTCGTTCTTCGCCTGCACCAGAACATAGGAGATGGTGAACCGGGTGGTCGGAATGTATTCGATGGCGCGGCTATACGTGGTATAGAGCGTCGGCACTCCGTTGAGCCCATTCGAGGCAACTCTGGCGATGCCCACGATTGTGCCGCGGTGGTCGTTTAGCTCGAACACGGTGCCGATCTTTGGCTTCTCTAGCTTTGAGAATTCCGCATCGTTGACGACCACGAACGCATTGTCGGCGTAGATGTCTTGAATGTTACCCAGTTCGAGTTCTGGGCGGCCAAACAGGCTGGTATCGTCCAAGCCAACCACATTTACGGATTGAAACGTGCCGCTCTCGAGCCTCACCAATGCCCCACCGATGAAAAGCGGGACCGCATAGCTGACTCCGTCGATGCTACGGACCGCATCCAAGAGGTAATCTGGCATTGGGATCGCGCTAGTGGCCGTATTGACGGCTGGATCCATGATCCATATCGCCGCGCCTATATTCGTGACGGTCGAAAAGGCCCGGTTCAGGATGCCGGCGAACATGGCGGTCATTTGCATCATTAGGAACACTGCGAAGGTGATGCCGATCAATAGCGCCGAAAACTTGGCTTTGTCGTTCACCAACAACTTGAATCCGATCCGCAGGATGCCGCTGTATTTCATGGCGCCTTAATTCTCGCGTTGCGCCACCGCCCGCATTGTCCAATATAGTTCATCGCATTGGCTCTCGGCTCTTTCTCCTCCGGCTGGACCCTATTGCTGTCCTATGAAAACATCCACCAATGAGCCCGGATACACCGGTGCGTCTTTCTTTTCGAAGCGAAAGAGCACCGGCAGCACGCGCAGGTCAACTTTTTCCTGGCGCTGGTTAGATAGCTCGATTTTCGGTGACACGTATGGTTGCACGCGGACGAACTCAAGCGGCACCTTGATGTCGGTTCCCCGAATGGACATCTGCGCACGAATATGCCAATGCGATGGCAGCCGGGAGACGAGAATCTCGTCCACGTAACAGCGCACGGCCAAATAGTCTTGAGGCGCTCCCATCACTACTGGCGGATCAAGCCCCTGCGTGTACGCGTCATAGGCACCCAACGAAGACACGTAGCTGCCGACCGCCGCGTTGACAGCCAACACCACCCCGTTCACCAGGGCTTTGACGGAGTATTTTTGGAGCAGGGTGTCGGCCGCCTTGTGGGCCTGATCGAGCGCCTCGTACTGCTTCGCTTGGTAGGTGATGTCGTAACTCCATGCCCCGGCCTTGGTAAGTTCATATTGCCTGCGGGCTACGTCCACTCCGGCGACCGCCTGGTTGACCGCGTCCTGAGCCGTATCCAAGGTGTCCCTGGTGATCGATTGCGGGTCGAGGTTGTAGGAGGCGCGGCGTTTGTCGAACTGGTCCTGGACCAACTTTAAGCTGGAGTCGGCCAGCCTCATCTGGGCTTTGGCAATCACTAGCGTCTCCTTTCTCGGCTGCGCTTTAAGTTCCTCCAAGAGCGCTAGGGAAGCCTCGGCCTGCAATCTTAGCTGCTCCGTGTTTGCCCTCTGTAGGGAATCGTCGATGGTGAACAGCGGAGCACCGGCCGACACCTGTTGGCCCTCTTGCACCAGTACCTCGGTGATTGGCCCGGAAACCTCGGGATAGATGTTGATGTTCTCACCGCTCGGTTGGTCGCTCTCGATAATGCCGTTGGCATAAATCGCGGATTCGTAGGGGCTGCTGACCGGTTTGAACACCGGAGATTGAGCCTTTCTCTCCAGGCCGAAGAAATAGGCAGCGATCAATCCAGCCAGAATACCTAGTATCGAGAGGGTAAAGATAACCGTGTTTCTCAATCCGAACTTGGCCTTAGTCGCCTTGGTCTCGGGCTTGGCCTCAGGCTTGGCCTCAGGTCTTGCTTCAGGATTGGGCGGGTCTGTGTTCATTCGTTACCATTAGGAGAGTCAGTGATCTGCCCATCTTCCATATGGATAATCCGGTCGGCGTACTCGTTGATGCGTGCGTCATGGGTGACAATGAGGATGCATCGGCTCTGATTGAGTATCTGCTCCTTTACAAAGGCGATTATCATTCGCCCAGTGTCACCATCCAGGGAGGCAGTCGGCTCGTCGAGAATTAGTATCTCCGGACTGCTGCTGATCGCGCGGGCGATTGCCACACGCTGTTGCTCGCCGCCGGAGAGCTTCACCGGCAGAATGTCGCCCCGATTTGTCAGCCCGACGACCTCCAGGTATTTTCTTGCCTCACGGATGGATTCGTCCCAGTTGTGCTTCTTCAGAATCAATGGAATCGCAACATTCTCGGCGGTAGTCAACCGGGGGAAGAGATGGTAATCCTGGAAGACGAAGCCGATAGTGTTTAGGCGGAAATCCGCCAGTTCGTCATTGCTTAGTGTCCAGATGTCGGCCCCTTTGACTGTCACCTTGCCGGCGTTGGGACGCAGGATCCCTGAGATCATGCTCAGGAGCGTGGTCTTGCCGCTGCCGGAGGGGCCGACGATGAAAAGCATCTCGCCAAAGTGGGCCACGAAAGTGACGCCATTCACCGCGATCTTTTTGGTTTCGCCTTCGCCAAACCATTTGGTCAAATCAGTTGCGATAATCGCTTGATCTGTCGTGCCTTCCCTGCGCTCAGACATTGCAGGCATACTCAACCGAGGCCCAGGGCCGGGGGAGACGGCAGAAACGGGCGCACTTCGGTGCTGGATCCTCTGCGAACAGTCATCTTGCTTCTCGTCTGCCGGCTGCTGATTCATTGTGCGGCTGCTGCCACGGTGAAAAACATGGACGATCAGTGATCCTGTGGAATGTTGTGCCAGCGACCACACCGCGTCTATCGGGGGAGTCCCCTATCCCTTGGGCCGGAAGGGGCGGCTTGCAGCGGCGTTCCTCCCACCAAATCTAAAATGCCCGCCCGTCGTTGGGCTGCAAAGCAATCTCAGTCGTTGATGCCAAAGTGGCGAGGGATCGGCCCGGGAGTCAGGATTTCCTCATCCAACGGGGTCATCCGAGTGATGCGTTCCGCGAACGGATTAACCGGACGCCACGGCCGTTAGAATCATCATGGGGATATCCCCAATAGCAAACCAGTCCAGGTATAGCAATATGAGGATTGGCGGATCATCGTGAAACCGATTGTTCCGGCGTACTGCGGATCGGGCTCAATCTGAGAAAAAGAAAGAGAATCATGAAACACAACCGAACCTCATGGCATCAACCGCAAGCAGCCTCCACGGCATCAGTGCCGACCGATGCGGTTGCACCGCCGCGACAAGCAATCAATGTTGCGCCGTCAGTGGAAGATGTGGCCAGAAGGGCGTACTTCACTTACCTGAACGAGGGTTCGCCGGAGGGGCAGCAGGAGAAGCACTGGCTGGAGGCTGAGTCACATTTATGCGCGGAAATTGCTCGCGGAGCCCAAACGCATCGAGGCTAGCTGGTTTCCAGCGCCTGACTCACAGCACACGTTCAGACACACAACAACCTTAGCAATTCTATGGCAAAAGTACTTGGCATCGATCTGGGAACCACGAACTCCTGCATGGCAGTCATCGAAGGCGGCGAGCCCGCCGTGCTCGAGAACTCCGAAGGAAAGCGCACGACCCCATCAGTCGTGGCTTTCACCAAAACGGGCGACCGCCTGGTGGGCGAGGCTGCAAAGCGGCAGGCCGTTACCAACTCCCGCAACACAATCTATTCGATCAAGCGGTTTATGGGCCGAAAGTTCGACGAAGTGCAGGAAGAAATCAAACGCGTCCCCTACAAGGTAGTCAGGGCCGCCAACGGGGATGCGGCCGTCGAAGTCGAAGTGGATGGCAAGCCCAAGCAATTTAGTCCGCCCGAGATCTCGGCGATGATTCTCGCGAAGCTGAAGGTGGATGCCGAGACGCGGGTAGGGGAGAAAATCACTCAAGCGGTTATCACCACACCAGCCTACTTTAACGACTCTCAACGCCAGGCCACCAAGGATGCTGGTCGCATAGCGGGCCTCGAAGTGCTGCGCATCATTAACGAGCCCACCGCCGCTTCGCTGGCCTATGGCTTGGACAAAAAGAAAGACGAGAAAATCGCGGTCTATGATTTGGGCGGCGGGACCTTCGACATTTCAGTGCTCGAAATCGGCGATGGGGTTTTCCAGGTCAAGGCCACCAACGGAGATACTCATCTCGGTGGCGACGACTGGGACAACCGGCTGATGGATTGGATGTTGGAGGAGTTCAAGCGGGAACAGGGGATGGATCTGCGCAAACAGCCCGATGCTTTGCAGCGCATCAAGGAGGAAGCGGAGAAAGCGAAGATCGCTCTCTCCAGTGCGCAACAGTACGACATCAACCTTCCCTTCCTCACGGCGGACGCCAGTGGTCCCAAACATTTGAGCCTTAAGCTAACGCGGGCAAAGATGGAGCAACTCTGTGACACCTTGTTCGAGCGCACCATTGCCCCGGTGAAGGCTTGCCTAAAGGATGCCGACATCGAGGCCGCAAAAATCGATGAGTTGGTCCTCGTCGGCGGCATGACCCGGATGCCACGCGTGGTGGATACCGCCCACACGCTGGTCAACAAACCTCCCCACCAGGGTGTCAATCCGGACGAGGTCGTGGCCGTAGGGGCCGCCATCCAGGCGGGCGTGCTCAAGGGCGAGGTGAAGGACGTGGTGTTGCTCGATGTTACGCCTCTCTCGCTGGGCATTGAGACTCTCGGCGGCGTGTTTACCAAGTTGATCGAGCGCAATGCCACTATACCAACCCGCAAGTCGCAGGTCTTCTCAACCGCGGCCGAAAACCAGCCCGGTGTGGAGATCCACGTCCTGCAGGGCGAACGCCAGTTTTCCCGCGACAGCAAGAGCATTGGCAAGTTCACGCTCAACGACATTCCGCCCGCCCCACGCGGCGTCCCCCAGATCGAAGTCAGCTTTGACATTGATGCCAACGGCATCCTGCACGTGGGCGCCAAGGATCTCGGCACCGGCAAGGAACAAAAAATCACCATTACTGCCAGCAGCGGTCTTTCCAAGGCCGAGATCGAAAAGATGCGCAAGGATGGCGAACTCCACGCCGAAGAGGATCGGAAACAGAAAGAAGAGCTCGAAGCGCGCAATGAAGCCGACAACTCTGTCTATCGCACCGAGCGATTGCTCAAGGACAACAAGGAGAAGATCTCTGAAGCTAATCGCGCTAAGATCGAATCCGTCCTGAGCGAGGTTAAGGATGCGCTCAAAGGCAGCGATGCCGCGGCCATCAAGACCGCGGGCGAGAAACTCAACGAAGCTTGGCAGGCCGTCTCAGCCGAGCTTTACAAGACGGCTTCAGAGAAAAGCCGCGCGAACCAGCGCCCTGCCGATGCCCAATCCGAAACGCAGTCCGAAACAGGGGCTGCTCCAGATCCCAGCAAGCCCAACAAAGGCCCTATCATCGACGCCGAGGTTGTGGATGAACAGAAACCAGCATAGCGCCATTTCGCTATCGCACCCTTCATGGTCTTATCGCCGACGATTTCTATCGTCTCCCTCCGGGCTGCGGTGGGCTCGCCGTTCGGCGGGCGCTGCCCAATCCGAGACCATCGAGCCACGGTTCAATCCGCACTTTAATCCAAGCAATCGATTCTTCCATTAAGGATTCCGCCATCAAAAAAACGCTAATCATCATTGTTGTCGTCTTCGTCTTGTTCGCTCTGGCCTTGGGTGCTGCATATAACTCAATGGTCAGGCGCAGTCAGGCGGTGGACAGCCAGTGGGCGCAGGTCCAGAATGTTTACCAACGCCGCGCCGATTTGATCCCCAACCTGGTCGCGACGGTATCTGGTGCGGCCAATTTCGAGAAATCCACGCTCACGGAGATCACCCAGGCGCGCGCCTCAGTCGGGCAAGTGAAGATCTCCTCCGCGCAAGCTCCTGCCGAAGCGGCGGAACTCGCCGCCTTCCAGAAAGCCCAGGACGGACTAACATCCGCTCTCTCTCGTCTCCTAGTCGTCTCTGAACGCTACCCGGACTTGAAGGCCACAGCGAACTTTCGCGATCTGCAGGCGCAGTTGGAAGGGACTGAAAACCGCATCACCGTCGAGCGGCAGAAATTCAACGAGGTTGTGCAAACGTACAACACCACCGTCAAAGTGTTCCCCGGCGTTTTGGTTGCGGGGATGTTTGGCTTTGCCCCAAAACCTTATTTCACCGCTCAAACCGGTTCTGAAACGCCGCCCAAAGTTGATTTCAATTTTGGCACGGCTCCCTCTGCCGCCGTCAAACCCTGATTGCCTCATGCGGCCCTTGCTCGGCTTTCTGTTGGCTTGGTTTGGCGCCGCAACTTCTTGGTGCGCCGAGACCATGCCTCTCGCCCCGGCCCAATACTTCAACGACTACGCCGCCGTGGTTTCGCCCTCCGTGGCCGCCGGCCTGAATCGCCAGCTTGAAGAGTTTGAGCGGCGGACTTCAGATCAGATCGTCGTCGCGGTCTTCCAAAAAATGCAGTCGGCTTCGTCACTCGAAGACTACACGCACCGCGTGATGGAGAGTTGGAAGGTCGGCCAGCGAGTGAAAAACAATGGCGTTGGCCTGTTTGTTTTTGTCGCCGATCGACGGACGCGCATCGAAGTTAACTATGGGCTCGAGGGCGCACTGCCGGACGCCACCTGCAAACGCATCATCGAGAACGAAATCCTCCCGCGCTTCAGGAACAACGATTACGAGGGCGGGCTAACCGCGGGCATCACTGCCATTGAGCAAGCCGTTCGCGGGGAATACAAAGGTAGCGGAAGGTCCGTCGCCGATGGCCGCACCAGGGGAACGGGGATCGTGGTGCTCTTCCTCTTCGTGATTATCATGATCGTCCTGGCTTCCATACGCAGCCGCTATGCTCACGGTGGGACCGTTTACGGCAGCAATGGCCGGCGGATGTATCCGGGCACCTCGTTTCTCGCACTCCTGGCCATGGGGCTGGGTGGTGGTGGATCTTCCTGCGGTGGAGCCGGCGGCGGCGGAGGAGGAGGGTTTTCCGGCGGCGGCGGCGGCGGTGGCGGAGGAGGTGCCAGCGGAAGCTGGTGAGGCATCATGCACCCCAAAAAGTTCATTGCTAAGATCGACGAGGCCAAAATCGTCGCCGCCATCAGTCGTGCCGAGCAGGCCACTTCCGGCGAAATCCGAGTGTGTGTTTCGCACCGGCGTCCTGTCGACGCGCTGGCCGCTGCCAAGGAGCGTTTCCTGCAGCTGGGCATGGTCCACACTCGGCATCGTAACGCTGTCCTCCTCTATTTCATCCCTCGAGCGAACACCTTTGCGATTTGGGGCGATGTCGGCGTCCACGAGAAATGCACCCACGAGTTTTGGCAAACGATCGCTGCCAACCTATCTCCGCTCCTGAAGGCCGATCGGTTCGCCGAAGCTGTCGAAGAATCCGTGCTGTCCGTCGGCCAAATGCTCGCCCGGCATTTTCCGCCTGGACTCGATGACCGCAACGACTTGCCAAACGAGGTGGTCCAAGACTGACGGTCTTTCCCATAACCAAGTTAAGCAACTTAACTCCACGACTCACTTCAACACCGAAAGTTTCCCCATGAAACGATCCTTACTCGCCCTCGTCCTTGCCGGTCTGGCGCTCAGTTCCGCTGGGCCCGCGCAGGCGTCCGTCGAAACGTACGACATCGACCCAGTCCATACCTGGGTGGGCTTCTCTGTCCCTCACTTCTTCACCAAGGTGCCCGGCTATTTCGGCAAAGTGAAGGGGACAATCGTCGCTGATCGGGAACACTTGGAAAACTCCACCGTTGAAGCGGTCATTGATGTGGCCAGTATCACGACCAACACCCGCATGCGTGACGACGACCTGCGCTCCACTAATTTCTTCGCCGCCGCAGCGTTTCCCACCATGACCTTCAGGAGCAAGTCGTGGAAGAGCATAGGTTCCGACACTTATGCCGTAACGGGTAATCTCACGATGAAAGGCGTGGCAAAAGGAGTCGTGCTCCAGGTTAAGTCCCTGGGCTTCGGCCCTGGCATGAAAGGGGCCGCCATCTCCGGCTGGGAGGCTTCGGTCACTCTCGATCGCCGCGATTTCGGCATCGTGGCGGACCAAGGCCTGGTTGGTAACAGCGTGGATGTTCTCATCAATGTTGAAGCCGGGTTGCGAAAACCATCGCTGGCTGCTCAGTAAGCCACCGCGCCGGGCGGTCGTGCGGATGCACCGACGAGCACTCTCGACCGTCTGCCGCACTCGCGGCGGCGCCAGCACATCAACTGTTGTGATCACCAAACCTGTCGTTCCCACTGACCGGAGGGAAATGCACCGAAGCGGCCGGGCAGGCTGGTTGCGCGCCGCGGTGCTCGGGTCGGACGACGCGATCGTATCGACCGCGAGTCTCATGATTGGCGTCGCGGCCGCCTCCGCGTCAAAACGGGCGATCATGGTCGCTGGAGTGGCGGGCCTGGTTGCCGGAGCAATGTCGATGGCCGTCGGTGAATACGTTTCGGTTAGTTCTCAACGCGACGCGGAGCAGGCAGACATGGGGCGTGAGCGCGGAGAACTTGCCGCTGACCCGAAAGGCGAAATGCAGGAGCTTGCGAAGATCTATGAGAAACGAGGTCTTGAGAAGGATCTCGCGATGCAGGTCGCGGCCCAGCTCAGCGCCCATGATCAGCTCGGCGCTCACATGCGTGATGAGCTGGGGATCGATCAGGCATCCCTTTCGCGTCCGATGCAAGCGGCGTGGATATCCGCCGCCAGCTTTGCTTTCTTCGCCGTGGTTCCGATTGTAGCCCTGCTCGTGGCCCCTGCCTCACTCCGTATTCCCGCGATCGCCGCGGTGTGCCTGGCGAGTCTCGCGGGCCTAGGTGCGTTTGGAGGGTACCTCGGTGGCGCGCCCCTCGGTCGTGCGTCGTTGCGGGTTACCCTGGGAGGCGCCCTGGCAATGGCAGTGACCGCCCTGATCGGTCGGATCCTCGGTGTGTCTGTGAGCTGAGTGGTGAGCGAGGGGAGACAACTCTCATTGGGGGTACCCCCCAATGGTGCTCGCACTGTTTTCGGGCGATCATCTCATGGTGTGAAAGGCGGCCCATGAATCCACTGCTTACCTCCTGGTCCCCGCAAATCGGGGAAGTAGAGGGAAAAGCACTGGGACTCAATCAACGAACGGCCGCTAACAGACTACAAAACATATCAATTATGAGAAGCAACGAGAATAAGACGGACCCACAACTCAAAACGGACGTTCTCGCCGAGCTCAATTATGAGCCGAGCGTGAAGGTTACAGACATTGGCGTCACAGTGAAGGATGGGACGGTGACACTCAATGGCTACGTTACTAGCTATGGCGAGAAATGGGATGCTGTTCGCGCGGCTAGACGGGTAGCTGGAGTGAATGCGATCGCCGACGACATCCAAGTCAAACAGCCGGATTCCCTACGGCGAACGGATGGAGACATTGCCACTGCCGCGGCGCATCAGATCAACTGGTGCACAAGCATTCCCAGCGGAACCGCTGGGGTAACCGTTCGCGAGGGCTGGGTCACACTCGATGGCGAGCTGGAGTGGGGGTATCAAAAGACCGCCGCCGAATCCGCTGTTCAGTATTTGGCTGGCGTCAAGGGCGTCACTAATATGATCACGATCAAACCCAGGCTGGCCCCTGCTCAGATCGAGTCCGCCATCCAAGGGGCGTTCGAACGTAGTGCGCTCCTGGATGCCAACAAAATCAAAGTGGAAACTTCCGGAAACAAAGTCACCCTCCGCGGCAAGGTTCAGAATTATACCGAGCGAGACGAGGCCGAGCGAATCGCCTGGGCCGCGCCGGGAGTGTACTCGGTGGACAACCAGCTCAAAGTGGCCTGGTCGTGGGTTTTTGGTGAATAACCGTCTATGCGCCACCGCAGACTAGAGGCGAAATAGAGGCGAAAGCTGAGTTAAAACACCAAAAACGGTTCATGCGAGAGTGTCTTACATAGCCGGGTGCATCTGCCTTCGCATCCGTCTCGTCCAGGGGTGGCCCAACCGTCATTCCTGGCGAACTCCACCCGCCCTGCCGATGGGCCAAGGACCCGGTCCTCTCAGCCATCGGTCGTTTCCCTCCGTTCGGTGTCCCGATCACGCAGGACGTTCCCGAGATTCTGGAGGCGGTGAACGCGTTTCAGATCTCCTCTCTCCAGATGCCGATTCACGATCTATGAAAGACGGTCTGCAATCGCCCGGCGTCAGCACACAGCCCCAAGCCGCTACGGCTAAGCTGGAAACCGGCCCGCCGGGCAGTGAGTGTCTGATAAAAATCGGAGGTGATTGGCGGCTGAGCGGACCTGTTCCTTCGTGGAGTGCTACGTTGGAGCAGAGGGCTGCGGCGAGCGTGCGCGTGGTTCCGGAGGGGTTGGGAAAGTGGGACACCTCCCTGGTGCTGTTCCTGGTGCATGGCCGTGCTTGGTGTGCGCAGTCCAAACACGACCTCCATGCCGAAGCCCTGCCCGAGAAGTTACAAACGTTACTGAAGCTAGTCGCGGAAACGAGCACGCCAGGACCCATAGACAAGCCCATCGTCAGATCGAGTTGGGATTTTGCAGCTGCCCTGGCAGGAACCTGGGCGAGCCATGCAAAGGTGATTATCTCATTCGTTGGGGAATGCACTCTCGGTTTCGTCAACTCCATCCGGAAACCGCGCAGGTTTCGTTGGAGGGATTGTCTGATAGAAATGCAGCAGTGTTGGGCATCCTCGTTTCCGATAGTAACTTTAGTCAGCTTTTTGGTGGGTGTGATCCTGGCGTTTCAGGCCGCGATTCAGTTGCGCCAATTCGGCGCCGCCGTCTTTGTTGCCGACCTGGTCGGCCTCGCCGTGGTGCGCGAGATGGGGCCGATGATGGCTGCGGTCATAGTGGCCGGCGGCACAGGGGCAGGGTTTGCCGCCCAGCTTGGCAACATGAAGGTGGACGAGGAAATCGATGCCCTCGAGACCCTGGGCATCTCGTCCGTGGATTTCCTGGCGCTGCCCAGGTTGATGGCAGTGACCATAATGATGCCCCTCCTCGCTCTGTACGGCAACGTCCTGGGCATTTTGGGCGGAATGTTTGTTTCGGCTACCATGCTCGATATCCCGTCCGCCGCCTACTGGATCGAAACTCAGAATCGGGTGGGTCTTTCCGATGTCGCCAGCGGGCTGACCAAGAGCGTTTTCTTCGGCCTGGCCGTGGGCCTGGCCGGCTGTCTTCGGGGAATGAAATGTGACCGCAGCGCTGCTGGCGTCGGCACCGCGACCTCATCGGCCGTCGTGACCGGTATCATGCTCATTGTGGTTGTCGACGCCCTGTTTGCCATGATTTTCAATGTGCTGGGAATCTGACCAACCCATGAACGGCGAACCACCAGAAAATGTGATCCAAGTCAAGCACTTGACCTGCGGTTACGGTGAGACGGTGGTCTTGCGGGAGATCTCTTTTGGGGTTCATCCCCAAGAGATGCTTTTCGTCATCGGTGGAAGCGGCTGCGGCAAGAGCACCTTGCTCCGGTGCTTGATCGGATTGTTGAAACCATTACAGGGAGATGTTTCCTATTTTGGAGAAAACTTTACCGCCGCTGATCCGGGCCAGCGACGCGAGATATTAAAAACGTTCGGCGTTCTCTACCAAAACAACGCGCTGTGGAGTTCGATGACACTGGCGGAGAATGTGTCCCTGCCGCTGGAGGAGCACACCTCTTTGTCACGGAAGGATCGTGAGGAAATCGTGGCGTTGAAACTGGCAGAGGTGGGCTTATCCGGCTCGGGCGAACTCTACCCGTCGGAACTCAGTGGCGGAATGCAGAAGCGCGCGGCTCTGGCCCGAGCCCTGGCGCTCGACCCGCAAATCGTGTTTTTCGACGAGCCTTCCGAGGGCTTGGATCCTATCACCTCGCGTGAGATCGATCGCTTAATTCTGCGAGTCCGCGAAACTCTGGGCACAACCATGGTGATCGTGTCCCACCAGCTTTCCAGCATTTTCCGACTGGCCGATCGAGTCATTGTGCTGAGCCGGGAAACCAAAGGGATCGTCGCTGAAGGGCCCCCAACCGAATTGGCGATCACCAGCGCCGACCCGCGCGTGCGCGATCTCCTGAACCGGGACGATGATTCGCCAAAGCGAATGAGGCAGCCCGCCTCAGGCCGGCTCGACGGTTTCTCGAAATGAAAACCAAACTCAACCCGGCCACCGCTGGCACTCTCGTCATCGGTGCCTTTGTGGTGGTTGTCGCGGTGCTCCTCTCCTTTCGCTCCTGCCATCTGTTTTCCAAACCAGGCCGCTTTGTGGCCTATTTCAACGAGTCGGTGCAAGGATTGGACGTCGGCAGCGCGGTGAAACTGCGTGGAGTCCGGGTCGGCCGAGTCCTGAGCATCCGGATTCTCTACGATTCTAAAACTCGACAGCCGCAGGTCGTCGTCGCCGGTGAGCTGGACCAGAACGTCGTCAGCGACCGTGCTGGCCAGATTGTTCCCATCACCGATCGCGCCACACTTCAAGCCCTGATCAAACAAGGTCTCTGCGCCAAGATCGACTTGGTAGGCATCACCGGTCTGCAATTTGTGGAGTTGGACTTCCTTGATCCCCAGCAATTCCCTGCGCCGAGCTTGGAGGCGGGGATCCATGATCCCATCGTCCCGACGTTGCGCTCTGGGATGTCCGAACTGGTGGCCAACCTTTCCAAGATCGTGAGCAATCTGAATAAAGCTGATGTCGCCGGCCTCTCACGCGAGCTTAAATCGCTGCTCACCAACGCGAACCAGCAAGTTGCCGGCTTGGAACTCAAGAAGATGGTGGCTAAAGCAACCGCCGCGGCCGAGTCCATTGAGGCCTTCGCGGGCTCCCCCGAAGCCAAGGAAGCATTCGCCAACTTCAACCAGACCGCCGCCAGACTGCAGGCTTTGGTGGCCAAGCTCGACACCCAGGTGGAGCCGGTGCGGGCGGAACTAATCCGAACGCTGCGCTCTTTCCAGGACACGGCCGAGAGTGTGCGCGGCCTTCTCGGCCCGCAAAGCGGCCTGGGCGAGGAAGCGGCCAGGACACTCCGGCAGGTTACCGAGGCGGCTGCATCGCTGCAACAGTTGGCGGATTTTCTGGAACGAAACCCCAACGCCTTGATCACAGGTAGAATTCGTCCCGGCAAGGAACCGTCAGCCACCCCCATCCTTCGATGACGCAACCAGCAAGTTTCCATATCCAGTTCACCAAGCCAACACAGTCCGGCGTCTTTGGAATCCCGCGGATGTTCTTTCTGGCGAATGCCGGCCGGAGCATGTCCCGGAAAATCTCATCGTGCCGATGGTTCTCCCTGCTTATTTGCGCTTGCGCGGCCTGCCTTCTGAACGGTTGTACTTTGTTGCGGCCCCGCGAGGATCCCACACGCTTCTATTTGCTGACCGTTCCGAGTGCCCCTCCAGCGAAAACGGCTGAACGCCTGTCCAAGAGGTGGAGGATAGGGTTGAGACCCGTCGAGCTGCCGGCCTATCTGCGAACCAAGTCCATGGTTGTCGAAACGGGCGCCAACGAGATTCAATTCGCGGATTTCGACCGTTGGGCCGAGCCGCTCGACCAGGGCATCAGCCGCTTGATGAAAGAAACCCTCAGCCTGGCGGACAACGTGGAGAGCGTGACCTTGAACTCTCATGGGGGCGAGGGCCTGGACTACGAGGTTACCTTGCGGGTACTAGCCTGCGAGGGAGTTCGAGGTGCACCTGGAAACAGCTCCGTCCGTTTCGCGCTGAGGTGGGAAGTGAGACCGATCGGGATGGATTTGACCCTCACCAAGCGCGGTGCCTTCACCGCTCACCTGCTGGCCTGGGACGGGAAGGATTACGGCCAGATGGCCCAGCGCCTAAGTGCCGCCATCGCCGACGCGAGCGGAGCGGTTGCCGCGGAGCTTCCGGCGGAAGCCGAGATCCCTGCCCACCCTTCCGAGGCCAAGACCGCACCGCGACCGTGAGGATTAAGCCAGATCGATAGTTCAGTTATGAATATCTTTGATCAAATCGAACGCGGGGGATTTGCTGATGCGTCGACTCCTCAGGGCGCTGTTGTCTTTGGCATCATTTTCGCTTTCTTCGCCTGGCTCATCGGGCGCACGTTGCGTTTGGCTGTCCAGCGAGTGCTGATTCAGGACAAACATGACCACGTTGACCGGATGGCCGTTAAGTTCCTGGCAAAACTGGTCCGATACGGGGTTTACA